>Ga0214472_10000187_pt1 | contig 85538 bp, 81 predicted proteins | sample RVTome_6_FD_207662 | JGI IMG/M metagenome (GOLD analysis project Ga0214472, IMG submission 207662) | Soil microbial communities from uranium-contaminated site in the Upper Colorado River Basin, Wyoming, United States - RVT140D175 | ecosystem: Environmental > Terrestrial > Soil > Contaminated >... | reverse complement strand
CGCAGCAGGATCTGTCCGCCCATCGGCGTGAACTTCCCCGCATTGGACAGAAGGTTGACGATGATCTGCTTGACCTTGAGTTCGTCCACATAAATGTGCGGCAGTCTGTCGGAACACTCGAGCAAAAGCCTGACACCGGCCTTGTCGGTGCGGGGGGTTATAAGGCGCTTACAGGCCTCGAGCAGTTCCGGTGTAGCAACCTGTGTTTCAATCAGCTGATAGTTCCCGGATTCGATTTTTGCCAGATCGAGAATGTTGTTAATGATCCCCAGCAGATGCTGACCGCTTTCGTGGATGTCATGAGCATAACCCCGATAGACCGCCTTGCCGACCGGCCCCGCAATTTCGCGTTCGATCGCCTCGGAAAACCCGATAATCGCGTTCAGCGGCGTACGGAGTTCATGGCTCATATTCGCGAGAAACTCGGACTTGCTGCGGTTCGCCACTTCGGCTTCTTCCTTGGCCCTCAAAAGCTGTTTGCGTGCCTCGATATCCGCCGTGGCATCACTCGCGGACCCGCGGTATCCAAGAAACTCGCCGTCCGGACCGAAAACCGGCATACCACTGGTACGGACATAGCGGATCTCGTCATTTTCCGCCCTGATACGATAGATAAAATCCCGGAACTCCCGGTGCGCCCGCAGTGTCGCAAGGTGCTCTTCCCAATCTAACGCATCCTGACTGCCTGCGCCGAAATTCACCTGAAGCTCGTCGTCTGTCTTGCCCAGCGACCGTTCCAGTGCATCTTCGAAGTCAACGCTCGACGGCTTGGAAAAATAGGTGAACCTGAGTTCCGAATCCATTTCCCAGAACCAGTCCGATGACACACTGGCGAAGTCCTTGAAGCGCTGCTCGCTGCCGCTCAACAGGTGCCCCTGCCCTGCGTGCGGACCATTGCGCAAAAGCACGATCAGCAGACAGGGTTCGCCGCCGAATTCTATCGACGTTGCACTGACGGTGGTCCAGACCCAGTCGCCGTCTCCGGTCTTGATGCCGATACGCATATCATCAAGCCGGCCGTCGCGCTCGATGATCTCCAGCATCGCTTCACGGTCTTCGGGCTGTTTGTAAAATTCGGCGGTACTGCGTCCGATAACCTGACTTGCGGGTATTCCCAGAAACTTTTCGATGTGTGGGTTCACAAAAACGATCTCGCCGTCCTTGATCCGACTGATCGCCATCGGAACCGGCGCAGCATTGATGACCACACGAAAATCCTGTGTATGCAGATCCAATTCTTCCATTCCCTCACCGCGAAACAAGGAACCACAGCGTCCCGTCGCCGGCCGGCTTCCACGTTTCTAATTCTCAGATCCTTCTGAGTTCCATGCCAGCCCTCACCCGGAAATCCTCGCCGATTTAAAGCATTAAACAAGCACGCGTAAAACCTGAAGAAAGCCGAGTTAATTACTCTGATAGCGCCTTAAACAGAGAATCGGCATCGGGTGAACCAAGCCGAAATAAATGCACTCTTAGTTGTATCAATACAAAAAAAGCGATCCTATGGAAACGTGATAGTGAGTCGTCCCGCTCGGGCGGCAGCACAACAGGCTTCCGCGGCGCAAAAGTCACTCGCTTATTCGGAATCGCCTGCGCAAATATCGCCTGAAGCATCGACGATATGAAGGAAGGATCCCATTACCTTCGCGACGCGCAGTCCGGCCGGGCCCAGGTCATCGCCGCGAGCGTCGGTCAAGCGGAACAGCCGATCGCCCGTGCCTCCCCGGATAGTCACACCGCTGGTTTCCTGAACCGGCAGCTCGTGTGCATAGTGGAATTCATGCCCCCGAAAGACGGCTCCCGCCTTTGCGAAGGGTGAATCGGACAATAGAACCGCCTCGCGATATCCCAGGGTCATCCCGCGCCTGAATGGCCCATCAGCCGAAGCGGCAAACGACGTCTCCAGCGGCAACAACCCGGCCATGCGATGCCGCACACCTGAAACGTCGATCAGTCCTTGACCGAGCAGCATGTAGCCGCCGCATTCACCGTAAACGCAGGCGCCGCGTCCTGCGGCCGATTTGAGACCTTCCAGGAACGTCCGGTTTCCGGCCAGACGCCCGGCGTGGAGTTCGGGATAACCGCCGGGCAGGTAAACCGCATCGGCCCGGTCGTCAGGCGCCTGATTCTCCAGCGGCGAAAAGGTCGAAACCTCGACGCCCGCAGCCTGCCAGGCATCCAGCAGGAAGGGATAGGAAAACGCAAACGCGGTATCCCGTGCAACCGCGATCCGCTGTCCGATGGGGGCCATACCGGGGCGCGGTCCGCCTTTGCCCTGACCTGACATCCCTTCCCGTCCCGAAGCCGGAGACGGCGATGAGCGCGCCAGAGACGCCAGCCGTTCGCAATCAATCCGACCTGCAATGTCGGCGGCGGCCTGATCCAGGAAAGCTTCCAGCCGCCCGTGTTCGCCCGCCTGAACCAGACCGAGATGACGGGACGGCAGTTCCAGGGCGTCGGCACGGCGCACCATGCCGAGCACGGGAACCTTGAGCGGCTCGCAAGCCTGCTGCAGGGCCAGCGCATGCCGGTCACTGCCGACCCGGTTAAAGATCACGCCAGCGAGCGTAATTCGCGGATCAAAGCCCGCGAAGCCATAAATCACTGCAGCAGCCGAGGCCGCCATGCCACGGGCATCAACCACCAGAACAACCGGCCAGCCGGTGGCCAACGCCAGGTCAGCGGTCGAGCCGCTGCCATCCGGTGCGCCGTCGAACAGGCCCATGACCCCTTCCCCGAGCACGAAGTCGCTGCCCTGTCCTGCCCGCCGGACGAGCTGCCGCAGCGTCGAGCCCCTCATGGCCCAGGTGTCGAGGTTCGTGCATACCCGACCGCTGGCGGCCGCGTGAAAAGCCGGATCAATATAGTCAGGCCCGACCTTGATCGACGCCACGGCGCGGCCAAGCTGTCGAAAGCGGCGTAGCAACGCGAGAGTCACAGTGGTTTTTCCGCTGCCCGAACTCGGCGCAGCGATCAATAATCCGGGCGGCAGAATTTCCGGGTCAGGCATTTTCGGTAAACCTCGAACTATACCGCGGTACGTCCCTGACGACGGCCCGGATGAAGACCGAGAGGATCGGAGGTCAGGACACGCCCGGACAGGGCGCCGAGCCAATCGAGACCAGCCCGCAGGCGCACGACCTCACCCACCACCACCAGTGACGGAGGCTCAATCCCCTGCTCCACCACATCGGCGGCACAGGACCCCAGTGTCGTGACCAGCACCTGCTGATCGGCGGTGCTGGCCTTGCTGACCACAGCGACCGGCTCGTCGGAGTTGCGGCCCTCGGCAACCAGCGCTTCGGCAATCTGCGACAGATGCTTGATCGCCATATAAATCACGATGACCGGCGAGCCCCGTGCAATGGCACCCCAATCCAGGTCGTTCGGCATCATCCCGCCCTGGTTATGTCCTGTCACGAAGGTCACTGCGGAATTGGTCTCGCGATGGGTCACCGGGATGCCGGCATAGGCCAGACCGCCGATACCTGCCGAAATACCCGGCACCAGACGGAAGGATATTCCCGCCTCGACCAGCGCCAGAGCTTCTTCGCCGCCCCGCCCGAAAACGAAGGGATCGCCGCCCTTGAGTCGAAGGACCCGCTTGCCTTCCCGCGCGAACTGTATCAGGCGCTGGGAGATATCCTCCTGTTTGGGCGACGGCTTTCCGCCCCGCTTTCCGGCATATACCAGCTGACAGCCGGGCTGTGCCAGCTCCAGAATCGCCTTGTCCACCAGGGCGTCATAGACCACAACGTCGGCGTTTCGCAGCCCATGCAGCGCATAAATTGTCAGCAAACCGGGATCACCGGGACCGGCCCCGGTCAGCCAGACCCAGCCGGGCTCGAACGCGGGAAGAGAAAAAGATAACTTGTCCATGGCGCGCACTGTAACCTCGCCGTCGCTTCAAGCCTAGCCAGAGGAGACCAAACAACTGTAAAAAAGCGACATGGCAAGAAAACCCGAGGGAGAACTGCGCCGCGGCTGGACGACTGGCGCCTGCGCGACAGCCGCGACCCGTGCCGCCTATACGGCGCTGCTCAGCGGGCAGTTTCCCGATCCCGTCGCCATCACGCTGCCCCGCGGGGAACAGCCGTCCTTCGCCCTCAACCGGGAGGAACTGGGGCCGGGTTTTGCCCGTGCCGGCATCATCAAGGACGCCGGCGATGACCCGGACGTTACCCACCTGGCCGAGATTGTCGTCACCCTGCGACGCGGCAGGGAAGGTTCAGGAGTTATCTTCAAGGCCGGAAAGGGCGTCGGGCGGGTCACCAAACCCGGTCTGCCGATCGCGCCCGGCGAAGCCTCGATCAATCCGGTCCCCCGCAGGATGATGGCCGAGGTGATTGCCGAGATCGCAGCGGATTTCGGCGACAGCGGCGACATCGAGATCGAGATTTCGGTGCCCGGCGGCGAGGAACTGGCCAAAAAGACCTGGAATCCGCGTCTGGGCATTCTCGGCGGCCTGTCGATCCTGGGCACCACCGGGATCGTCATCCCCTTTTCCTGTTCCGCCTGGATCCATTCGATCCACCGCGGCATCGACGTGGCACGCGCCGCTGGCCTGACCCATGTCGCCGGCTGCACCGGTTCCACATCGGAAAAGGCGGTGCAGCAAATCTACGGCCTGCCCGACTTCGCCATGCTGGATATGGGCGATTTCGCCGGCGGACTGCTGAAATACCTGCGCAAGAACCCGCTGCCGCGTCTGACCATCGGCGGCGGCTTCGCCAAACTGACCAAGCTCGCTGCCGGGCATCTGGATCTGCATTCAGGTCGCAGTCAGGTCGATTTCGACTGGCTGGCCGAACGCTTCGCCGAACTGGGGGCACCAGACGAAATCGTTGCGGATGCCCGTACGGCCAACACCGCGAACCAGGTTCTGGCCATGGCCGAAGACCACTCCATCGCGCTCGCCGACGCCATGGCTGAAGCCGCGCGAAAGACCGCGCTGGAATTGCTGGCGGATCAGACTGCCGTCGAAGTGCTGATCTTCGATCGCAGCGGTAAACTTGTGGGCGAAGCCGGCCGGGCCTCTCATGACGCAGCCTGAGCGCCGCATTCTTCTTCTGGGCGGGACCGGCGAAGCCCGTGATCTGGCCGACAGGCTGAAGGATGCCGTCGGTATCGCCGTCATCACCTCGCTGGCCGGACGCACGGCGACGCCGCACCTGCCACGGGGAGAGGTCCGCATCGGCGGCTTCGGCGGGATGGAGGGACTCTCTGCTTATCTGAAAAAGGCCGCCATCGACGCGGTGATCGACGCGACCCACCCCTACGCGACCGGCATGACCCGCAACGCCGCCGAAGCCTGCAATGCGCTTGCTGTTCCGCGCCTGCTCCTAAGGCGACCGGCGTGGCAGGCGCAGTCCGGCGATAACTGGATTAAAGCCGCCTCGCTCGAAGAAGCGGCAAGCGAGATCTCACGCGGGCCCTGGCAACGAATTTTTCTCTCAACAGGCCGGCAGGAGATCACGCCCTTCGCCGGACTCACGGGCCGCTGGTTCCTTCTGCGTACAGTGGATCCGCTGGCGCCGCCGCTCCCCGCACCGATCCGGACAGTCGAAGTCGGACGGGGGCCCTTCGATCTTGCCGCAGAAACCCTGTTGCTGAAAACCTGGGGAATCGATCTGCTGGTGACCAAGAACAGCGGCGGAACCGCAACCTATGCAAAGATCGCCGCCGCGCGGGCGCAGAAGCTGCCCGTCATCATGATCACAAGACCACAAACGCCGGAAGGCAAGAACGTTTCCTCCGTCGCTGAAGCGGTGCGCTGGGCGCTGGAATTACCCTAAAGCCCGTTCCACCCCCAGCGCCAGCGACAGCAGCCGTCGGTCGCCGCCGGTCTCTCCCATCAGCATCAGGCCGGCCGGCGCCTCGCCTGTTTCATGGCAAGGCAGCGAGATCGCACAACGATGCAGGTAGTTGCCGATAAAGGTATTCCGCAGCGTCAGGGTATTGATGCGGAAGTAATCCGCATCCTCGGCGACCTCCGCGAAGCGCGGGGCGATGGTCGCGGTAGTCGGCATGACGACGGCATCGAAGGCAGCCGTTGTCAGATCGGCCTGCCGGCGGATCTCCGTCCAGATATTCATCACCTCGATATAGTCGGCCGCCGAGATATTTGCGCCGCCGGCAATCCGCGAGGCGACCCGCGGATCATAGATCGCAGCACCCCGCACCAGAAGCTGACGGTGCCAGGCGTAGGATTCCGCCGCAGAAAAACCGGGCCGGCCGTTGAATTCCGGGATAGCCGCAATCTCGTCGAAGGAAAACTCGACGATATGGGCGCCCGCGGCAGATAACCTGTCGAGCGCCCGCTGGAACGCCGCCGACACCTTTGCGTCAAGGCCATCCAGTACCAGGGTACGGGGTACGGCGAGACGCAGGCCTTCAACCGGCATACGCTGTGGAACCGAAACCTCGTCTCCCGCCATGACCGCATCCAGCAACGCGCAGCAGCTCACACTCGCCGCCAGCGGACCGATGGAATCGAGCGTGGTCGAAAGCGGCAGAACGCCGTCTCGGGGAACCCGTGCCGGGGTCGGCTTGAAGCCGGTCAGACCACAGAAGGCGGCAGGAATGCGCACAGAACCGCCGGTATCCGTACCGATGGCGGCAACCGCCATGCCGTCGGTCACCGAAACCGCCGCGCCCGACGAGGATCCGCCGGGGATGCGGCCGGTCGCCCGGTCATAGGGATTGCGCGGCGTGTCGTAGTGCGGGTTGAGGCCCAGACCCGAATAGGCAAACTCGGTCATGTTGGTCCGGCCCATCAGCACGGCCCCGGCAGCGCGCAGCCGACGGACGACCACTGCATCGGCGGTCGCGGGCACGGCATCGGCCAGCACCTTGGAGCCCGCCCTGGTGACCTCACCGGCAACGTCGAAGAGATCCTTGATGGATACCGGAATTCCAGCCAGCGGCGACGGCACGACACCCTGGGCACGCAGACTGTCGCTGGCATCGGCTGCGGCGAGCGCCTGATCCCGATACAGTGCAATAAAGACCCGGCGGCCTTCGCCCGCTTCATCCTCGGCCCGCGCCAGAGCCGCTTCGGTCAGCGCCCGGCTGGTGGTTCGGCCCTGCGCCAGATCCCGGGCGAGATCGGCGATCCGGGGGAAAGCCGCCGCCGTCATACCGAAGCCTCCGAGCGCTTCGCCGGCTTCGGCTCTTTCTTCTCCGCTTCCTTTTTCTCCGCTTCCTTTTTCTCCGCTATCTTTTTCTCCGCTTCCTTTTTCTCTGGGCGCAGCACATGGACGTGGTCCGGGTCGTATAGCTTGCTGTCGGTGAACTCGGTCGCCTCGGACAGCACCCGGCCTACCAGAATCAGCGCGGTCCGGGTCAGCTTGGCTGCGCGGACCTTGGCCCGAATGTCGGAAAGCGTGCCGTGGATAACCGCTTCGTCCGGCCAGGAGGCGCGAAAGATCACCACCACCGGGCAGTCAGCCCCGTAGAACGGCGTCAGCTCCGCCTCGACATGCTTCAGGTTCCGCACCGAAAGATGGATCGCGAGCGTCGCCCCGGACGCGCCGAGGGTCGCGAGATCTTCACGGTTCGGCATGGCCGAACTCTTCATCGAGGTCCGGGTCAGGATCAGGGTCTGGCTGACATCCGGAAGGGTCAGTTCCAGCCCCAGCGCCGCCGCCGCCGCCGCATAGGCCGGAACCCCCGGCGTGATATCGTAGGGAATGCCCAGAACCTTGAGACGCCGGATCTGTTCGCCGATCGCGCCATAGAGCGAGGGATCGCCGGAATGCACCCGCGCCACGTCCTTGCCGGCCGCATGGGCCGCTTCGATCTCGGCCAGGATCTCGTCCAGGTTCATCGGCGCGGTATCGATCACCCGCGCGCCTTCGGGGGCGTGGGCCACCACCGCTTCAGGCACCAGAGACCCGGCGTAGAGCACGACCGGACAGGCGGCGATCAGATCCCGGCCCCGCAGGGTGAGAAGGTCAGGCGCACCCGGGCCCGCACCAATAAAGTGAACCGTCATGCCGCATCTCCCGTCGCTTTTATCTCAGTCTTTTCAAGTGGCGCCATCTTCCTGGCATAACCGCGCGGCGTATAGACCCAACAGCCACCATCGGCCCGTGCGATCTTTCGCGTGGTCGAAGCGCCGACCAGAACCACCGTCAGCATATCCACACGATCAGGCGTGAGATCAGCCAGATCCAGCACGGTGACGCTTTCGCCGGGCCGCCCAAGATTGCGCCCGAGCACCACCGGCGTATCGGCGGGACGATGGGCCGAGAGAATTTCCACCGCTCGCGCGAGCTGGGTGGTGCGTCGCCTGGAAACCGGATTGTAGAAGGCCACCACGAAATCACCCTCGGCCGCGGCCTTCAGGCGGCGCTCGATGGCTTCCCACGGCGTCAGCAGATCCGACAGGGAAATGGCACAGAAGTCATGCCCCAGCGGCGCACCGATTCTGGCCGCCGCCGCCTGCAGAGCCGAAATGCCAGGCACCACTTTCTGCTCGACCCGCAACCAGGCCGGATTATCGGCCCGATCCAGCAGTTCGTAGACCAGAGCAGCCATGGCATAGATCCCCGGATCGCCGGAACAGATCAGGGCCACGTCGCGCCCTTCGGCGGCAAGTTCCAGCGCGGCCCGCACCCGCGTCTCTTCCTCGCCGAGCGCATAGTCATGACGGATCTTGTTCTTTGCCAGGGGGCCGAGCAGATCAAGGTAAAGCCCGTAGCCCACCAGATCGCTGGCGCGGCGCACCGTGGACTCGACCTCGGGCGCCCGCCACTCCGCATTGCCCGGACCAAGCCCGACTACCGCCAGACTGCCGCGCGCTCGTCCAATCCTATTGGCCTCGATCAGCCCTGCCGAACGGGTGATGGCGCAGGTCGTCCGCGCCGATTTCACCTTGGGCTGGATGAGCTGACCTGCAGATCCCGCAGCGGCCAGTGCCGCACCCTCGCAAACGCCGTGACAGCCGACTTCGCGAAACACCAGATCCGAGGGCGTGGCCAGACGCGGCGTCTGTTCTTCCAGCACATGAGCTGGAAAGAAGCGCGCGGGCACGTCCAACGCCCGGGCAAGCGCATGAACGGCAGGCTCATCCGCCTTGACGTCGATGGAGACCACCGCCGCCACGGCGCCTGCCGCCAATCCCTGTTCCGCAAGCGTCCGCTGAACCAGATCAAGCAGTTCCTGCGGATCGGCATTGCGTTCGCAGCCGACGCCAAGCGCCAGCACCTGCGGGTGAAAAACCAGTTCGCTGTCGGAGCCGGCGGCCTGCTGTTCGGTGATGCGGATCGTGAGCTTCCCGTCATCAGCGAAGGGCAGATCGCTGTCGGTGATCCAGGCCGCTGAACCCTCGACGCGGATCTTCTCTCCGGCCAAAGCGGCGGCAACGAACGCCTTATAGCTTTCGGGGTTGCCGAGCTTCCAGCCCTTGGGCGGTGCATCCAGCGCCACCGAGAAACGCCGGTCGCCCGCCGTCGTCACGGCGGGCTCGATGGAGAGGCTCTTGGCCAGCCTGCGCGCAATCTCGTTGGCTCCGCGATGGCCGCCCAGCAGCGGCACCACGGCACTGCCGTCCTCGGCCAGGGCGACAACGGCGGGCTCGCCATGCTTGTCGCCCAGCAAGGGCGCCAGCGTGCGGATCAGGACGCCGGCCGCACAAAGACCGACAATCGGACGTCCCGCCTGAAACAGCTCGCGCAGATGTTCGGCGACGGAAGAGAAACTTACTTCCACCGGCTCCGCCCGCCCGGCAAGTCCGTGCAGTTCGCTGCCCGGCCAGTCGGCGCTCAGGCCTTCGGCCAGATCGCGCCCCTTCGCGGTCAGGGCGATGAAAGCCGGCGCTTCCAATGTCTTCGGGTCCAATGTCTTCGGGTCCAATGTCTTCGGGCCGCTCATGTCCAGGCCTCCCCGCGGCGGTGAATCAGGATCATCGAGAAATAGGGCGCACCGTCCTCGGACACTTCATCAAGAGAAAGAATGCGCTGGGTCTCCATGGTGGCGCGCTCGATGTAATGCGCCCTGTCGCTCAAACCCATTTCCTCCAGCAGGGTCTTCACCTTCCCGAAGTGCCGGCCGATCTTGATGATGGCTGCCGCCTCGACGTCTTCCAGGCGCTTTCGCAGGATCTCCACGTCGAGCGGCGCCGGAAGCACCGTCAGCACGTCATTCCGCGCGGCCAGGGGTGTGCCGAGGGTCGCGGCGCAGGCCGTCAGCGACGAGACACCGGGGACGACCTCGACCGGGAAGCGTTCGGCCATGCGTCCGAAGAGATACATGAAGGAACCGTAGAAGAAGGGATCGCCCTCGCAAAGCACCGCGACATCCCGGCCCGCCTCCAGATGCGCGCCCAGATCCTCCGCCGCGCGGTCGTAGACTTCCTGAGCCGGAAATCGGGCCGTGACCATGGGCACGCGGATCGCGATTTCCGTCTGACTGCCCTTCAGATACGGCGCCACGATCGCCCGTGCCAGACTCTCGCCGGTATCGGGCGCCGGATAGGCGACGACCGGCGCCGCCTGCAGCAGGCGCAGGGCTTTAAGAGTGATCAGTTCAGGGTCGCCCGGCCCGATCCCAAGGCCATAGAGGCGACCTCCGCTGTAATTTGCCGTCATGTCTTTACTACCGAATACTGAGTGACCGGCATCAGGGACCGCCAGCCGTGATAAGGACCGACCGGCGCCGCGCGGGAGACGGCGATCCGGCAAAGATCACCGCCGAGATCGGCGTGGCGGGCCGTGAGAATTTGCTCGCTTTCCAGCGTCACCGCGTTGGCGACCAGACGTCCGCCGGGCTTGAGCGCGTTCCAGCAGGCATCGAAGAGGTTCCCGGTGGTCGCACCGCCACCTATGAAGACAGCGTCCGGTGAATCCAGCCCAGCCAGAGCGGCAGGCGCTTCGCCGGAAACGACCACCAGCCCGGGTGTCCCAAGCGCCTGCGCATTCGCGGCGATCAAACCAAGACGAGTTTCGTCGCGCTCGATGGCAACGGCACGGGCGTGGCGCGCGACGCGCATCCACTCGATCGAGATCGAGCCGCAGCCTGCGCCGACATCCCAGAGCAATTGTCCGGGCAAGGGCACCAGCGCGGCCAGAGTTACCGCCCGCACCTCGCGCTTGGTCAACTGGCCGTCGTGCTGAAAGACGTCATCGGACAATCCTGGTGTGCGCGGACGGATCAGGGCGCCCGGTCCGGCCTTGCACTCGATGGCAATGGAACTGAAATCGGCAAGTTCGCGGCTGCGCCAGTCCTCGTCGGCCAGGCCGTCGACCCGCCGTTCCTTCGGGCCGCCCATATGTTCCAGCACCGTCATACAACTGCCGCCGAAACCGCGCGCCGTGAGCAGTTTTGCGACATTTCCGGCCGTTTCGGCGTTCTCGCTCAACAGCAGTAGCCGCGCACCGGGCTGGACAAAGGCCTCCAGCAGAGCAATCGGGCGACCGTGCAGTGACAGGGTTTCGGTACGATCCAGACTCCATCCCAGACGTGCGGCGGCCAGACTGAAGGCTGACACGCCCGGAATCACATTCATGACGTCGTGGCCGAAACGTTTGACGAGCGCGGTGCCGATGCCGAAGCAGAAAGGATCGCCTGTCGCCAGCACACAGACCCGCTTATTGCTGCGCTTTTCGATTTCCGGCAACAGATCCATCATCGGGCTGGGCCAGATCAGGCGCTCGCGAGGGTCCTTGGGCAGCATGTTCAAATGCCGCTCTCCGCCGACCAGAACCTCGGCGGCATCGACAACTTTGCGGGCGGCGGCGCTCAGGCCTTCCGGGCCATCTTCGCCAATTCCGACAACTGAGAGCCAGCGGGTCATTGCGCGGATTCACCTTTCGCCAGCCCTGCGAGCGCATTCACAGCCGCAGCGGCCATGGCACTGCCGCCGCGCCGTCCGCGCAGGGTGATGTAGGGAACCCCCAGATCCGCCTCGATCAGCGCGTCCTTGGATTCCGCCGCGCCGACGAAACCGACGGGAAAGCCGAGAATGACCGCCGGTCTGGCGTCAGTCTCCGCCAGCATCTCCAGCAGGTGAAACAGCGCGGTCGGCGCATTGCCCACTGCCACCACGGCGCCATCCAAATGATCGCGCCAGAACTCGACGGCAGCGGCCGAGCGTGTGGTGCCGAGCTCGGCGGAAAGCGGCGCGGTACGCGGATCGTTCAGAGTACAGAGAACCACGTTGTCGCCCGGCAGCCGGGCACGGATCACGCCCTCGACCACCATCCGGCAGTCCGCCAGAACAGGCGCGCCTGCCCGTAGAGCCTCGCGCCCGACGGCGGCGGCATCCTGCGTCCAGGCAAGGTCGCCCAGAATGTCCGGCATGCCGCAGGCATGGATCAGGCGCTCAGCCACGGTCGCCATGGCTTCGTCGATCGCCGAGAAATCCGCTTCCGAACGGACCGTTGCAAAGGACTTTCGATAGATCTCCTGCGGATCGCGAATGTAGTCGTAAACTGGCATTGCTCTGCCTTCAAACAGCGTGCCGCGAAGCGCACGCCTCCCCTTAACCCGTCACCAGACCCGTTGGAAAACTAGCCCGCGGCCTTTTTCATGCTCTTTGGACCCAGGGGGTGATCGGCATGGGGGTAAGGGTGGTGGTGATGGCCATGACCATGCGAGTGATCGTGACTGTGGTTGTGATCATGCGAATGACCGTGGTCGTGGTCGTGGTCGTGGTCGTCCTCGGCCGGTCCGGTGCCGATCCCCTCGACATGATGATGGTGACTTTCCTGCGGCAGGCCGACTTCGGCGTCGAAGCCCAGAATCTGCTCACGATATTTGCACAGCTTGCAGTTCATCAGGTTCTCGCCATCCAGGATCTCCTGGACCCGTTCGGCAAAGGAATCCAGGACCGATGGGTGATCCGACAGATAGGCTGCCTTGACGAACTCGATCTCGGGATGGCGTGCGGCGACCAGATCCGTGTAGTCATAGATCCGCTTGACCAGAATTCCGGTAAAGAGAAAATACGGGAAGACCACGATCCGCTTGTAACCGAGCCTGGCGGCGTGCTCGAGACCCGGCTCGACCAGCGGAAAGGTAACGCCCGAGTAGCAGGTCTCTCCCCAACCGAAGCCAAAACCTTCCCAAAGCATGCGCATAACCTTGGCGATGTTGGAATTGGCATCGGGGTCGGAGGCGCCGCGCCCGACCACCATCAGCAGGGTTTCTTCGCGCGGAACATCGCCGCCGGCCTGCGCCAGAGCTTCCGTGATCCGGTCAGAGGCCGCCCGGATCATCTTCGGATCGATTCCCAGCTCGCGGCCATAGCGGATTTCCATTTCCGGATGCTGTACCTCGTAGGTATTGAGCACCGAGGGGATGTCGTTCTTGGCATGACCGGCCGCGAACAGCATCCCGGGCACCGCCAGCACCACGTCGTTGCCCTTGACGCGCAGGCGGTCCAGGCCGTCACGGATGATCGGCGTGGCGAACTCCAGGAAGCCGCTGTCCACATCGTACTGCGGCATGCGCTCCTTGATTCCCCGGGCGACCGATTCGAACTCCCGGACCGCGCCCTCGTCGCGGCTACCGTGCCCGCAGACCATCACCCCGATTTTCGTCATGTCTTCAATCCTTATAGCGTCCGCAGGTCTCGCATCAGTTCAGCAGCCACCAGCATACCGTTTCTGCATGGTGAAATTTGGCGGCAGAGTACGGCCCATCCCCCTCGCAGTCCAAGGGATTGTTCCACGGCACGGCCTCTTTTTGAGAAGAGATTGACCATAAGCCGGGTCCCCCTCATTCTCCGCCCATGTTGACCGATTTGTACCCAGATCCCTCGGCCGGGCTCGTCATCGCCCGGATACTGCTCCTTGCATTGGCGATCGACGCGGCGCTGGGCGACCCAAGATGGCTTTATAGCGTCGTTCCGCACCCCGTTGTCATTTTGGGACAAATGATCGAGCACTGGGAAAAGCGTCTCAACCGCCCTTCCCTTTCACGCCGGTGGAAACTCTGGAACGGACTGATCCTCAGCCTTGTTATCATCGGACTGGCAGTCATAGCCGGTAATCTGACTGCCCAAGCGGCACGCTGGTTACCCGGTGGCTGGCTGCTGGAGGCTCTGGTCGTGAGCAGCCTGATCGCCTTCCGGGGGCTCTACGACGAGGTCAAAAGGGTGGCCGACTTTCTGAGGTGGAGTCTTGCCGACGGCCGCTGGGCGGTCAGCAGGATCGTCGGCCGCGACCCGGAAAGTCTCAATGAGGCCGGCGTGGCCCGGGCCGCGGTGGAGAGCCTGGCCGAGAACTTTTCCGACGGCGTGGTTGCGCCGATCTTCTGGTACTGCCTTCTCGGCCTGCCGGGCCTCTGCGCCTACAAAGCGATCAATACGCTCGACAGCATGATCGGACACCGGAACCCGCGCTACGAGGCTTTCGGCAAATGTGCCGCCCGGCTTGATGACCTCGCGAACCTGATCCCTGCGCGCATTGCCGGTCTGTTCTTCGTTCTGGCCGCCGCGATCCTGCCCGGCGCCAATCACCGCAAAGCCTGGCAGATCATGCTGTGCGACGCCCGAAAGCACCAGTCCCCCAACGCCGGCTGGCAGGAAGCCGCAGTGGCGGGCGCCCTGGATTTCGCCCTCGCCGGGCCGCGACGCTACGGCAAGAGGCTGGTCGAGGATCACTGGATGGGCAACGGCCGCAGCAAACTCGATAGCGACGATATCGCAAAGGCCCTGAACCTCTATCTGCTGGCTGGCGTCCTGACGGCAGTTACGGCGGTGATCGCCCTGACGATAGCGGGCTGAGCCTGCTGGACGGGCTCAGGACGCCTTTGCAGACTTGATGTCCTCGCGGGCGTCAATGTCAGCCGCCGCCAGGATCGCCGCGCGGTCGCCCTGCGGCGGATAGATGCGTTCGCAGTTGATATACCGCTTCAGCTTCTTTGCCTCATCGCCGGTCATGGCGACCTCACGCTCCCAGCCCCGGGTGAAGACCGCGCCGGAGGCCCCCAGATCCAGGCAGGTCACATATTGCGGCTGCCGATAAGGACGCAGCGGCAGCCCCAGCAGGTCGTGCGACGCGTTGAAACCAGCGGCACGCCCCATGAAGAGCGCATGCTGGCAGGACATCGGCGCAAGGTTCTGCTCGTCCACATAGGCCCGGGCAATATCGCCGGCGGCATAAACGCCGTTCATACCTTCGACCCGCAGCATCGCATCGGTCGGCAATCGTCCAACTTCATCGCGCTCGACAGGCAACAGCCCGGCAAGCGGGCTGGCTTGCAAACCCGCCGTCGAGATCACGCTGCGGGTTTCAATTCTCTCGCCACTGCCGAGATGAACAGCCTGCTCGTCGACCGCCCTCACCGTGGCGCCCAGACGGGTCTCGATACGGGCGTTTTTGAGAGCGTCTTCAATCACCGGGCGCGGGTTCGCGCCCAGCGTCGCGCCGACAGCATCATTCCGGTCGATCATGACCACACGCGCTCCGGCTGCCGTTTCGCTGCCGCCATGGGCCTCGATCCGGCTGCGCAGTTCGGTTGCCAGCTCGATGCCGGTGAAGCCCGCCCCCAGAACGACGAAGCAGTTGTGCCCCGGCGCCTCCGACGTCCGCGTGACGTCCCGCAGATGCGCGTCGAAGTCAATGGCGGCCTCATAGTCGTCGATCGACCAGCCATGTTCGGCCAGTCCGGGAATATCGGGGGTTTTCAGCCGGCTGCCGGTCGCCAGAATCAGGCGGTCGTAGCGCAGCAGCCTCGCACCCTCGGGAGTGGCGATTTCGAGGGATTTTGCATGACTGTCGATCTGCACAACCGTCCCGACCATCAGGTTTACACCGACCGGCTGCAGTACCGGCAGCAGCGCCGTGCGCAGACTTTCCGGGTCCCGCTCATAGAGTCTGGGGCGAAGTGTCAGAAAAGAATCGCGGGAGACCAGCGTGACGTTCAGTTCGCGCCCGTGATGAATCGCCTCGCGCGCGGCGACCAGAGCCGCCCAGAGCCCCGCGAAACCGCCACCAACAATCACAAGATGCTGCATTATTTAAAACCCCGGTTGCCGTTTTTTTGCGCTCAGGCGGTCATGATTACGGTCCTGAAACCAGTTCCGGCTCGCGGTCCGGAACTCCGCCGGTACTTTCCGCGTCACCTGCGCCGCCAGATCGGCCAGCGTGGTTCCCGCGAGAACCAGACGCATCTGCTGCTCGGCACTGCGCATCACCGCATGTATCGAGCAAAGGCCGCTGGTGGCCCATGTCGGCAGCTCGTCGCTGTAGAGCACGCAGTCGCGGCGTATCTCCCGGCAGCGGAACAGCGGCTTATCGCCTTCCAGTGCATCGACCACATCCAGCACGGTGATGGCGGCGGGCTTACGCGCCAGCCGGTAACCGCCGCGCAAACCCGCTTCGGAGATCACCAGCCCGGCTTTTTCCAGACGGGTAAAGATCTTTGCCACATAAGCAGGGGGCAATCCCTGATATTCCGCCAGATCCCGGCTCGACGGCAGCGGATTTTCAAAAGCGGATCTGTACCCGCCAGTTCCATCATCACCGGAACCGGCTTCCGGCAACGGTCCGGCAGGTGTGACGAGGTGAAGCAGACAGTGAAGTCCGTATTCAACAAGAGTTCCGTAGTGAGCCACTTTTAAACTCCGATGAATTTTATCCGAGTTTAAACTTTCGCGCCTTGCGGTCAAGCCCTTCACATTCCATTGGAATCGGTCCGAAGGTTGATTGAACAGTCTTGCGCGCGCGGCTAAAAAGGACTGTCCTGCCTTTTCACATTCCCTTTCATGAAAGACTCCCATGGGCCCCAGACCTGATCCCTTCGCGAGCGACGAAACGCTCCCCGCCCGCACCTCGGTCGTCGTTATCGGCGGCGGTATCATCGGTGTTTCGACCGCTCTGGAACTGGCCGAACGCGGGATCGATGTGGTGCTGTGCGAGAAAGGCGGGATTGCCGGCGAGCAGTCCAGCCGGAACTGGGGTTGGTGCCGGCAAATGGGCCGCGATCCGCGGGAAATTCCCCTGATTCAGGAGGCGATGAAAGGCTGGCGTGGCATCAACCAGCGGATCGAAGGGGAAACCGGTTACCGCGAGTGCGGCATCCTCTATCTCTGTCAGACCGACTCCGCTCTCGCCGAGCGCGAACACTGGCTCGACGAACACGCCCGGCCACACCAGCTCTCGTCGCGGCTGGTGTCGGCGGAGCGTGCTGCGGAGCTTTCGCCCGGCTCGCCCATCAAATGGAAAGGCGGCCTCTACACCGAAAACGACGGCCGTGCGGAGCCGCAAAAAGCGGCCCCGGCCATTGCCACCGCGGCGCGCCGTCGGGGTGCGAAAATCTTTACCGGTTGCGCCGTACGCGGCATTGAAAAGCAGACCGGGCGCATCAGTGGCGTGGTCACCGAAAAGGGCCGGATCGACTGTGATGCCGTTGTGCTGGCCGGTGGCGCCTGGTCACGCAGGTTCTGCACCAACGCCGCGGTCGAGCTGCATCAGCTCAATGTGGTCAGTTCGGTGCTGCGGACCGAGCCCATTGAAACGGGCCTGGAGGTATCGACCAGCGGTGGAAATTTCTGTTTCCGGAAACGCCTGGACGGCGGCTACACGGTGGCCCGTGGCGGCCTGAGTGTCGCCGATATCGTCCCGGACTCTTTCCGCCTGTTTTCTCACTTCCTGCCTAATCTGCGGGCCGAATGGTCAACCCTAAAGCTGCGGCTGGGCAAGGCCTTTATCGACGAAGCGCGAATGGACCGGCACTGGGCGCTCGACCAGGTATCACCCTTCGAAAAAGTGAGGACGCTTGATCCCGAACCGACTCAGTCCATCCTCAATGAAGCGGTCCGCAACCTGCAGGCCGCCTATCCTGTGTTCAAGGAGATGAAGATCGCGCAGACCTGGGGCGGCTGCATTGATGTCACGCCGGATGCGGTGCCGGTGATATCCGGCGTCGAGGGGGTTCCCGGCTTTTTCATTGCCAGCGGTTTTTCCGGCCACGGCTTCGGTCTTGGTCCCGGTGCCGGCAAGCTCGCCGCCGATCTGGTGACCGGCGACAGGCCCTGTGTCGATCCCGCTCCCTTTCGCCACAGCCGCATGACGGACGGTACGGCTGTGAAAATGATGGCTGAAGGATAGGAAAGGGCTTTTACCCGCAACTAAAGGGCCTTCTGCCAGTTCAGCAGAGGAACCCGCGCATTCTGCGAGGGACGATAGCGAAGATTGCCGGCCAGCTCTTCAAGCCTGACACCAGCCGCCAGCAACTGCTTCACGGCGCCCCGAGAAATGGCGGACGCCATTTCCGCTCCCGGGCACTGATGTGCCCCGGCGCTGAAGGTGAAGACCACGGGATCACAACGCCGTGGATCGAAGCAGTTCGGGTCGGGATTGACCGCAGGATCCCGATTTGCCGCTGCCAGAACCAACAGAATGGCATCGCCGGCTTTCAGTTTCCGGCCGGCAATGATTGTGTCTTCAGCGAGAAAGCGCCGGGTGTTCTGGATCGGCGGGTCGAAGCGCGATACTTCCCGGATCACCGCCTCGAGCAGTTCCGGCGTGGCAGCGACCGCATCGGCCAACACCGGGTCTCGTGCCAGCGCCACCAGTGTATTGCCAATCAGGCCGGCGGTCGCCTCGTAGCTCTGCGACAGGAAACCGATAGCGTTCGCGACGATCAGATTCGGATCATCGAGGCCCCGGGCCGCCGTTGTCCGCAGCAGTTCTCTCAGAATCCCCTGCCCCGGTGGTCGTTCCCACAACCTGTCCCGCGAAACACTTCGAAACAAATCCCGGAACAGGTCCGAAAGGGATTCGGCGGCACCGCTACCGCGTTCGATCTGACCGGGATCGCTTCCCGGCGCAAGACAGCGCACGAAATCATCCATCCAAAGCAGGGTTTGAGGCAGAAGATCGCTCGGGATGCCCAGCAAAGAGCCGACTGCGTAAATCGGCAACCGGAAGGTGATGTCCGGACCGGGCGCGCCCAAGGCGCCACAGCCCGAGGCGCCGCAAAATGACGATTCCAACAGATGCCGCGTCCAGGATTCAGCTGCTGAGAACAGGCGCCTGCAATCAACCGGCTGCAGGGTCCTGACAACCGCCTGCTTGAGCGGGCAATGTGCCGGTCCGTCGTTCATGCGCACCAGACGGGCGAAAATATCCCCGGCGGGCGTCCCTTCGAGCGCCGCCGGAACCGGCTCGGCCAGAGGGCGCACACGACAGACCTGACTGGTCAGGACTTCCCTGACGGCGGCAGCGCCTGCTGCGATCCATAACCCGAGCCCGCTGTCGTATCGCATGGGCTCGCGCGTCGCCAAACCCGCGTAGAATGAGTAAGGATCGGTATGAACCGCGGCGGAAAGCGGGTCGTTCGGCGGGCCGCGCCGAACAGAGATTTCGGACGGCATTGAAAGAACCTGCGACGGAACACCGGGCAAGTCCGCGTCCTGGGGCAAATTGAGATCTGTCATGCCTGCAATGCTAAGGTAAAATGTCACAGATATGCTTCGGCCCTGACCGTAGTATCAACGGCAGAATGACGCTGAAATCGATGTGAAGTGAACGGAGTCTCCATCCAGCCTTGACGAAACGGCATGGCTGCTCCCGTAAATTCCCTGATTGTTCGCGGAAAACAATCATGGCAACCTGAGTGCTTCACAGGAGCAGGGAGATTTCGGTTCATCCGGCTTCGGATCGCCTTTCGGCCTCAAAGCCGTTCGGGTGGAATATGTCAGCACCGTTTCCGACAGAACAGGCAGCAGGGAAAAGACCATGAACGTCTCCGCAGTGAAGCACCTTCGCGACAACGGTGCATACTTCGATCAACGGGTCGATCTGGCCTGCGCTTTCCGCTGGACGGTGAAGCTGAATATGCACGAATCGGTCGCCAACCACTTCAGTCTGGCGGTGAATGATGAAGGCACGAAGTTCCTGCTGAACCCCAACGGCGCACATTTTTCGCGCATCCGCGCCAGCGATCTGATCCTGATCGATGCCAACGACCCGACGACCATGGACCAACCGAATGCCCCGGAGCGCACCGCCTGGGGTCTGCACGGCGCCATTCACCGCAACTGCCCGCAGGCCCGTTGCGTTCTGCATGCCCATTCGAAATATGCAACCGCCCTCGCCTGCCTTGCCGACAGTTCGATGCCGCCGATCGATCAGAACACCGCGCGCTTCTTCAACCGCATCGTCATCGACGAGGGTTACGACGGCATGGCGCTTGAGGAAGAAGGCGAGCGCTGCTCGCGTCTGCTCGGCGACAAGAAGGTCATGGTGATGTGTCACCACGGCGTCCTGGTGACCGGCGAAACCGTCGCCGACGCCTTCGATGGCCTCTACTATTTCGAGCGCGCCGCCGAGACCCTGCTGACTGCTTACATGACCGGGCGGCCCCTGCGCGTGCTCTCCGACGAAGTGGCTGAAAAGACCGCCCGGCAGTGGGAAGAGTTCAACGATCTGGGCGAACATCACTTTCGTGAACTGCGAACCCTGCTCGACCAGGAAGCCCCGGATTACCGGACGTAGAGCCGTCGCGCGGAATGCTGCCCGAACCCAGCCAGCTCATAGAAACAGAATTCTATTTCCTGCGCCACGGCGAGACCGACTGGAACCTTCAGCACCTGGCCCAGGGCCAGACTGACATTCCCCTGAACGCGAGAGGCCGCGGTCAGGCCCACTCGGCGCGTGATCTGCTGAGCGGCCTGGCCATCGGCACGATTGTCAGCAGCCCGCTCTCCCGTGCGCTCGATACGGCGAAGATTCTGCAGGAATCCCTCGGCTGTCCCCTTGAGATCGTCGAGGACCTGGTGGAGTGCGGCTGGGGCGCCGGTGAGGGTCAGTTCCGGGGTGCCTGGTTCGACGACTGGAAAACCGGCCGTTTCCTTCCGAAAGACGCCGAAACCTATGAAAATTTCCTGAAGCGGGCGCTGCGCGGAACTAACCAGGCCCTCGCCTATCCTGGGCCGGTGCTGATCGTCGCCCATGGCGGCATCTACTGGACGATCCAGAAACATGCAACCCTGGATGCCGAGTTCGACCTGCCCAACGCCACACCGATCAGGCATGATCCACCACGAACCGGCTTTCCCTGGTGGAACGCGACGCTTCTGTCAGCGGCAATCCCCGCTGTCAGCGACCAGAAGAGTCCCGCCGATGAGACCGGGGGAAAAACCATGCCACCGCCGAAAGCCTCGTTTCCCGACTGAGCATCACAGCGCGCCGCGCCTGCCGCGCCCGGAAGATCTCCTGCGCGAAGTCCGCCTGAACCCAGTCATTGAATCAGGCAACGGTTTATTCTCCCGTCTGCGGCGCTTCGTTTTCGATTGCATCCGGCGGCCGGTTGGCACGGCCATTCACAAAGCTCTCGAGATCCTTCTGCGCCACCCGCCAGTCGCGGCCGAATTTCACCGCCCGCAGGCTGTCGTCACGGATCCAGGATCTGACAGTGCTTTCCCTGACCTTCAGCAGATCGGCGACCTCATGCAGCGTAAGCATGGGATGGCTCAACATTCCACACTCCCTCCTAATTTATCCTGTTATGTATAATTTTATGCCTGTTTATTGAAGTTGTAAGCTCTATTTATATCTTTATATCGGTTACAGAATTTTTCTTTGAATTCCGGTCTCGGGGGAAACGGCATATGCGGGTTGCTGGAAAACGAATTTCAGGGATGCTGCAGCACGAAGCCGCCGGTGGCATCCTGCTCATGATCGCTGCAGCCAGCGCCCTGGCCCTCGACAACTCCCCGTTCTCGTGGCTTTACGATGCCATTCTGGAAACGCCGGTGGCGGTCAAGGTCGGCGCCCTCGCCATCGACAAACCGCTGCTTCTGTGGGTCAACGACGGCCTGATGGCGGTGTTCTTTTTCCTGGTTGGGCTGGAAATCAAACGGGAACTGCTCGAAGGGCAGCTTTCCAGCTGGCATCGTGCCGCCCTGCCGGCTTTCGCGGCGCTGGGCGGAATGATCGTCCCGGCGCTCATTTACGTGGCATTCAATCTGGGCGACCCTGTCGCTTTGAACGGGTGGGCGATCCCGGCCGCAACCGACATCGCCTTCGCGCTCGGCGTGCTGGCTCTGGTCGGCAGCCGTGTCCCGCCCGGCCTCAAGATCCTGCTTCTGGCGCTTGCCATCATCGACGATCTGGGTGCCATCGTGATTATCGCTCTGTTCTATACGGCCGACCTTTCGCTGTTCTCGCTGTCGATCGCGGCCGCCTGCGTGGTTGTTCTGGTTGGCCTCAACTTCGCCGGCGTACGGCGTATCACCCCCTATGTGCTGGTCGGTGTGGTGATGTGGGTCTGCGTTCTCAAGTCGGGTATCCACGCCACACTCGCCGGCGTTATCATCGCTTTGGCGATCCCCTTGCGGGTGCCCGAGGGTTCCGAGGCATCGCCACTGCTTCGCCTGGAACATGGTCTCGCCCCCTGGGTCGGTTTTTTCGTCATGCCGGTTTTTGCCTTCGCCAATGCCGGCGTTTCGTTGCACGGCTTTTCAATCGCGGACCTTCTGGCGCCGGTTCCGCTCGGCATTGCACTGGGCCTGTTTGCCGGCAAGCAGATCGGGGTTTTCGGTTTTGCCTGGCTGGCAACGCGTAGTGGAATCTGCCGCCTGCCCGACGGCGTCGGCTGGATGCAGATATACGGAATGGCCTTGCTCGCCGGCATTGGCTTCACTATGAGTTTGTTCATAGGCACGCTGGCATTTCCTGACACCAGCCAAGCAGCGGCGGTACGCCTGGGCGTTCTCGCCGGGTCTACTCTCTCTGCGCTGGCAGGATTCGCCGTCCTGCGGCTTTCCGTGAAAACCACCGGTAAGGCACCTGCAGATGCGCCGGCCGGTTGAGATGAAAACAGTCGACGGAGATCGACATGCGCGACGTCCCTGAACTGATTGACGGCTATCATCGCTTCCTCACCGGCCGTTATCCGCAGGAAGCGGAACTCTATCGTTCACTGGCCGAATCCGGGCAGTCACCCAAGACCATGATCATCGCCTGCTGCGACAGCCGCGTCGACCCGGCGGCGATCTTCAGTGCCGGCCCGGGCCGGCTGTTCATCGTGCGCAACGTGGCCAATCTGGTGCCGCCTTTCGAGCCCCAGGGCGATTACCACGGGACCAGCGCCGCGCTCGAATTCGCGGTCACCGGACTTGAGGTCGAAACCATTCTGGTGATGGGTCACGGCCGCTGCGGCGGTGTGCGCGCGTTTCTGGAGGGTCTCTACGAGCGTCCCGGAAAACGCAGCTTCATCGACAGCTGGATGTCGCTGCTGAAACCGGCAAGAGTCGACGCTCTGCGGGACTCTGCCGGCCAGTCGATCGAACAACAGCAGACTGCTCTCGAACATGCCTCCGTCCGCCATTCGATCGAGAACCTGCTCACCTTTCCTTTCATAAAGGAACGTGTTGCCGACGGCCGCCTGCGCCTGCGCGGCGCCTTCTTCGATATCGCCGAAGGCAAACTGCTGGCGCTCGACCCCGAAAGCGGCCGGTTCGGACCGGTGGACTGATGTTGAAAATATCGACAGAAGGATTCGATGACGAAATGGTATCGTCGCGGACTTCAAATCGTCTGTCGTGTCATCTGCCGTTCCAAAGGGCAACAGCATGAAACTCTTCGAGTGCCAGAACTGCGGTCATCTGCTCTTTTTCGAGAACACACTCTGCGAGCGCTGCGGACACATTCTGGGGTACCTACCTGAGTCAACAACCTTGAGCGCTCTGAAGGCCGAGGGCGGCAGCAACTGGAGTCCCCTGGCCACACCCGACCGGTCGTTCCGTTTCTGCGCCAACAATGTCCACGATGCCTGCAACTGGATGGTACCGGCCGACGGCCCGGACCAGTTCTGTCCCGCCTGCCGCCTGAACCGGACCATACCCGACCTGGGCACCCCCGAGAATCTTGTGCTCTGGCGACGGCTGGAGGCCGCCAAGCACCGCCTCGTCTATGGTCTGCTGCGCTTGAGACTGCCCGTCGTCAGCAAGTTCGAGGATGCTGAACGGGGTCTCGCCTTCGATTTTCTCTCCGATTCAGGAACGATGTTTCAGAACGGTCCGAAGGTCGTCACCGGGCATGCGCACGGTCTGATTACCATCGATATCGCCGAAGCCGACCATGTGGAGCGTGAGCGCAACCGCCGCGACATGGCAGAAACCTACCGCACGCTGCTCGGGCATTTCCGCCACGAGGTCGGCCACTACTACTGGGAACGGCTTGTTCTGAACAGTGTTTGGCTTGATCCCTTCCGGGAGCTGTTCGGCGACGAGCGCCAGAACTACAGCGCCGCCCTGGAAGTCCATTACGCAAACGGCCCTCATGCCGACTGGCAGGAGCATTACATCAGCAGCTACGCCGCCGCCCATCCCTGGGAAGACTTCGCCGAGACCTGGGCACACTATCTCCACATCGTCGACACCCTGGAAACCGCATCCTCCTTCGGCCTGCAGATTCAACCCAAGTCGAGCCGCAAAGCCGACCTCCAGATGAAGATCGAGTTCGACCCCTATCGCCAGATCGACTTTGACGCGCTGATCAAGGCCTGGCTGCCCATCACCTATGCCGTCAACAGCCTCAATCAGAGCATGGGTCAGCCGGACCTCTATCCCTTCGTCCTGGCGCCCACCGTCATCGGCAAGCTTCGCTTTGTCCACGGCCTGGTTCACGGGTAAAAGCCCGGTTCATAGCCGGCTTCCCGCTCTCGCAGCGTTGCATCGTTGCATCGTTGCCGACGGGGTCCCAATCACGGAAAATGGTGAAAAGACAAACAATCGTCATTAGGGAGTCTCCGTGAACAAAATCGATTTAAGCGGCCAGATCGCCATCGTCACCGGCGGCGCACAGGGCATCGGCTTCGCCGTTGCAAAGCGCCTCGTGGAAAGCGGTGCCCGGGTGGCGAGCTGGGACCTGGCCTGCATCAACACCGAAGCTATGACAACGCTTGGCGATGCTGCAGTGGCGGTGCCCTGCGACATCACCGACTGGGATGCGGTCACCCGTGCCTTTGACCAGACCCGCGATGCCTTCGGCGTTCCCACCATCGCCGTGAACAGCGCCGGAATAACCGGTCCCAATACGACAGTGGAGGACTACGGGCTCGAAGACTGGCGACGGGTCATCGACATCAACCTGACCGGCACTTTCCACATCAACCGTGTCGTGATCCCGGAGATGAAAACCGCCAATTACGGGCGGATCGTCAATATTGCCTCAATCGCCGGCAAGGAAGGCAATCCCAACGCCTCGGCCTACAGCGCCTCAAAAGCCGCTGTGATCGCCCTGACCAAATCACTGGGCAAGGAAACCGCCGGACACGACATCGCCGTCAACGCCGTCACGCCCGCCGCGGCAAAAACCGCAATCTTCGACCAGATGACGCAGGAGCATATCAACTACATGCTCGCGAAAATCCCGCGGAACCGCTTTCTCCAGGTCGAGGAAGCCGCGTCGATGATCGCCTGGCTGGTTTCGGCGGAAAACTCCTTCACCACCGGTGCGGTGTTCGATCTGTCCGGCGGCCGGGCGACCTATTGACCGGAAAATCAGTGGCGGCGTCGACCGTAGAGCTCACCAAAAGGCACCATGACGTGTGTGCGGTAAGCATCGCGGGCCTGCAACCGGTCATACCAGGCTCTGACGCCTGGAAGATCCGGGTACTCCAATCCAAGCTCGAAATAGCGGTAGAGCGCCGTGCCTGCCGCAATGTCGGCCAGGCTCATACGGTCCCCGAGCAGAAAGCCCTTTCCCGTGAGCTGACCTTCTAGAAGCAGGAAGTCCCGGTTCGTCCGCCCGAACGAGTCTTCAACGAAAACCGGATCGCGTTCCGCCTCGGGCATTCTGTACCAGCCCCAGAAGAAGTCCATGAAATCACGCTGAAGCTTCGAAAGAGTCCAGTCCATCCACTGATCGGCGGCGGCCCGCGCGCCCGGATCATCCGGCCAGAAAGCGCTCTTCTGGCCATAAGCCGCAGCAAGATACCTCAGGATCGCGTGGGACTCCCAGATTACAGTCGCGCCGTCTTCAATCACCGGGATCTGCCCGTGCGGGTTCAGGCGCCGGAAGTCGGGACTGTCGAGCAGGCCAAAATCTCCGCCGGCATCAACCCGCTTGTGTTCGAGCCCGAGCTCGGCAACAAGCCACATCACCTTCTGAACATTGAAGGAATTGCGGCGGCCCCAGATCTTCAGCATGGCAGAAAGCCCTCTTTCGTCAGATATCCCCGTTTCACAGCAGACCCAGGGCACATCCATCCTTGCGCGGGTCCGATCCGCCGATCAGAACGCCTCGCTCCTGGTCTATCCAGATCGCCTGGCTACCGCCGATCGGGCGATCGGCCCAGGCCACCTTGTGCCCGCGCGCGGCAAGGCCCCGATAGAGCGCTTCGTCGTAACCGGTCTCGATTTTCAGGCCGCCGTCGGAGGCAAAGCTGCGCGGACGTTCCATCGCCTGCTGGATATCCATCCCCTCGTCGATGACCCGCGACAGGAAGTTGGCGTGGCCGGTCGCCTGATAATGGCCGCCCATGACACCGAACGGCATGACCGCCTTGCCGTCGCGCGTCACCATACCGGGAATGATGGTGTGCATAGGACGCTTGCCCGGCGCGATACCGTTGGGATGATCGTTGGACACCCGGAAACTGGCGCCACGGTTATGCAGCATGACACCGGATTCCGGCGCGAGCCGGGTGCTGCCGAAAGCCTCGAAGATGGAGTTGATGAAGGAAATCGCGTTGCCGTCCCGATCGACCACGCTCAGATAGACCGTGTCCTTGTGCTCCGGCAGATCGGTGTCGAAGGTATCAAGGGCACTGTCGGCCTTGATCTGCTGCCTCAGCTTGTCGGCGTATCCTTCCGACAACAGCTGTTCCACCGGCACATCAACCTTAGCCGGGTCGGCGACGAAGCAGTTGCGGCTGGCATAACCCAGTTTGGTCGCCTCGGCGAGCAGATGCACCCGGTCGAGTTCCGACAGTTCCCCGTCAAAACCCAGTCCAGACATCTGGTTGAGGATCATCAGGGCTACAATGCCCTGGCCGTTCGGCGGGCACTCGTGGATCCGATAACCCCGGTAGAGCGAGCTGATCGGCTCGACGAATTCGCCTATCTGCGCCTCGAAGTCTTCCAGACTGTGCACGCCGCCCAGCGCGCGCAGGGTCGTCACGATATCCTCGGCCACCGCGCCTTCGTAGAACCCGGCCCGGCCCTTGGCGGCGATGGTCCGCAGGGTTTGCGCCAATGCGGGCTGCTGGTGCCGGTCACCCGCCAGCGGCGCCTTGCCGTCCGGCAGGAAAACCTTCGGAGCATTGGCATCCACCATCAGGCGCTCGACGTTATCGCCCCAGTCGAGGGCGACACGCGGCAGCACCCGATAGCCGTTTTCGCCCAGATCGATGGCCCGGGCGAAAAGTGCGTCGAGCGGCCGCGAACCAAAGGTTTCGTGCAGGCGGCACCAGGCGTCAACGGCGCCCGGCACTGTAACCGCGTGGGCACTCTGATAATCGATCTCGGTGATGCCCTGCTCCAGCAGAAAATCAGAGGTCATGGCCGAAGGAGCCCGGCCAGACCCGTTCAGGGCGATGACCTGTCCGGCCTTGGGACCGCCGGCCGGACAGTAAAGAACAAAGCAGTCGCCGCCGATACCGGTCATATGGGGTTCGACGACGCAGAGCGTGGAAACCGCCGCCAATGCGGCGTCCACAGCATTCCCGCCCGCGCGCAGCTGTTCGAGGGCCGCCAGAGACGCCTCCGGATGGGATGTCGCCACCATACCCCTGTCGCCGAATGCCGCCGAGCGTCCACCCGCTTGAAAGTCACGCATCAACCGTCTCCCTGATCCGCGGCCGAGAGCTATCTGAAGACCGCCGTAAATGTTGCAATTTCGAAGATTATCGGAGGTCCGCAACGGTTCCGACACGATTCGAGTCAGGGAGACGCCGCAGCCGCGCGCGCCGTAGCGCACTCAACGGTAAGGGGTTTCCTGTCTCGCGGCACAGAACCTAGGCCCTGGACGAGAATTAATCCAGATGGTGTTTGAGCTGTTTCACGATGCGGAACGATTTTTCCGGTCGGACCCCAGGGCCAGACCGCCATTGTTCCCCGGCGTCATATCAGGCCGCTCTTCAGTCTGCCTGATGGAAACCCGCATTATCGTAACGCAATCGACGCAATTCTCCGTCATTCAGCGTCTCCAGCTCGACCGGGCGTCCCCAAAGCCGGAAGACATGGGCAAGACTGTGTTCCGCGTAGCCCAGATGCAGATCCCGGCCGTCATGCTCGTGGTTCAGGAGCAGGGTCCCGTTGTGGCGGTGATCGGCATCCTGAACCTTGATGACCGGAATCGATGCGGTTCCAACCGACCTCAGCAGGGTTTCCCGGATGGTTTTCCAGTCCCCTTCCTCAGGCGTTTCCGTGACGACCAGCGCCCCGTCTTGCGACTGAAACTCAAACAGTCCCAGCTCGCCGCAAAGATCTTCCGTCAAAAAACGGCGCAGGAATGAAGAATCCCGGTCAGTTTCGCGCAATTCGAACATCTTTTCGCGGCCGGTCACGCTGGGTTTGCCGTAGCGCTCGATCTCTTCGTCAGTCGGATGGTCGTACCGGCGCACGATGTCATCCCAGAGTTTCAGTCCGACATGGTAAGGATTAATTTCGCCTACGGCCGGCTGGACCACCTGGTTATGCCGAACCAGAAATTCGAGATGAATGCCCTGGGGCAGCTCCAGGCTGTTCATGATCTCGCGATGCCAATAGGTCGCCCAGCCTTCGTTCATGATCTTGGTTTCCATCTGGGGAATGAAGTACTGGGCTTCTTCATGCACGATGGTCAGCAGATCGCGCTCCCATTCCGTCAAGCGGGGCTGGTAATCGCGAATGAACAGCAGGATATTTTCGTCTGGCTCCAGCGGAACCCGTCCCAGATCCGGTTCGACATATTCGGGCCGCTTATGAATACGATGGTATTCGTCGGTCGGCGGGCGGGCAGCGGCCATTGCCCGTTCCTTCTGCTCTTCCAGCGAAAGCTTGCGAATAGCCGGATTGCGGCTGCACTGCATCGACAGCGCATGGGCGGCATCCAGAACCGGCTCCACCCTGCTCATCCCGATCGAGGGATCCTCGATATAGCCCCTCACCCGGTCGGCGCGTGCCTTGAACGCCGGAATAACGCTGTCGGCCCGGGTGAACTTGAAAGTCGCGTTGTTGCGGAAAAAATCGTTGTGAGCATAAACATGGGCAATGGTCAGGATCTGCAGACAAAGAGAGTTCTTGGTCATCAGATAGGCGAGGCTCGGCGAGGCATTGATCACCATTTCATAGGGCAGTCCCGAAACGCCGTGATTGTAGAGCGTGGACTGGCGTTCGAAGGACTTGCCGTAGGACCAGTGGGGATAATGCGCCGGCATACCGTGATAGGCCATGGCGCCCAGCATCTGGGTGTGATCGCAGAGCTCGAATTCCTGATCGTAGCAGGTCAGGCCGAAGGCTTCGACCTTCTCGCGGATCTTTTCATCCCAGGCTTCCAGTTCACCGGTGTCATAATCCAGCTCCATTCGCTCCTGCGCCTCGCTCATCCTGTGCCTCACGTCCCTATTGCGCCCTGCCTATTGCGCCCTGGGTCTCTGGATCGGACCCGCTCTAGCCGGCGGTCTCCTTCTGCGGCGGCACGCGTTCCTTCGAGAGCAAGGCTTTCAGGCTCGGCCAGACGTCCGTCCGATCGTCGATCACCACCGCGTGAAAATTGTCTTCGTCGAGCCGCTCGAACACCTTGCGCATTGAGGTCACACCGAAATACTCGGCCTCCGACTTGATTTCGCCGTAACCGAAGAGGTTGCAGACATCGCAGAGTTCCTTGGCGGCGTTGAGAGCTTCCTGATTGTCGCTGTTGAAGTTTTCGCCGTCGGAGCAGTGAAAGGCATAAATGTTCCAGAGCGAGGGATGATAGCGGTCCTGTATGATTTCCAGGGCCTTGCGGTAGCCGGAAGAAATCATGGTGCCGCCGGACTCGCCCTTACTGAAGAATTCCTCCTCGCCGACCTCGCGTGCCTGTGTGTGGTGCGCGACGAAGACCAGTTCAGTCGTCTGGTAACGGGTGCGCACGAACTGGTAGAGCAAGAAGAAGAAACTGCGGGCCAGATACTTCTTCATCACATCCATCGAGCCCGAGGTATCCATGATGCAGATCACCACCGCATTGGATTCGGGGCGCACATCAGGCACCCGGCGACGGTAACGCAGGTCTTCCTTATGGAAGGGAAAGCGCTTTTCCTCCGGTGCCGCGCCTGAAGTCTGGTCCTGAAGAGCCGTTTGAGTACGCGAAGCCACACGGCGCTTTATTTTGGATTTCAAGGTCCGCTTCTTGTCGAGATGAACGCGGATGCCAGCCCGCCGATAGCCCAGGCGGCGGGTGCCGTAATCGACCAGGATCTCGCGCAGCCGCTTGCGCTCCATATCAGGCAGTTGAAGATCCTCGAACAGCAGATCGACCAGTTCATCGATGGTCACATCGGTCTCATAGTAATCAACACCGGGGCGGTCGCCGCCGGCACCACGGCCCGAACCCTCCTGCCCGGCCTGTTCATCCTGACCGATGACCTGTCCCTTCCTGACTTCGCCCTGGCCCGAAGATGCAACCCGCGGCGCGCTCTCGCCGTAGACGAAGCGGTATTCCTTGATCCCCCGGATCGGCACCTTGACGATGCGGTCGGAACCGCGCGTCATAATGGCTTCCTCGGCAACAATTTCGGCGATGTTTTCGCGCAGAGCTTCGCGGATCTTCTCCCGGTGCCTGAGACGGTCCCCCGCGCTGCGGTCGGAGCGCAGGGCATCCGAAGCCGAGTAGCGGCGAAAAACGGTGGTCATGCAATCACCTCTCGGCAAGGACGGGAAGCCAGCGGCGATCGGCACCACCTTACCGGTTTTCCATGAAAATTCCTGCCTGAATGACCGCCGATAAACATCAGATCCTCGCTATCCCGCTTTTCTCAGTCCTTCCAGAGATTGTTTGCCGCGTACTTCAGGACCACCTCGGCGGAAAAATCGTTGTAACCGCGATCGAGCAGATTTTTCACCAGGGCATCGTATTTCTCACCCTGTTCTTCATCACGGGTCCGGGCCTTGGTGATGATCCGGCTGATTTCGCGAACCGAGCTGGTGAGTTTTTTCTCAATAGCTTCTTTCAGCGGCTCATAGCTGTTGAAGCTGATCTTCTCGTTACGGCGCCCCGCGGCCCAGAGGTAGGCGATAACTTCCTGGCGGAAACCATCCGCTGCCGCGCCGACAATGGCGATCTGTTCCTCAATCGATTGCAGGAACGCCATGTCAGGCTCCAGCTCCTCGCGGGTGTTGCTGTCCTTGACCGAGGTTTTGGTCACGTAGGCTTCGGCGTGGTCGAGGTAGTTCTGGAACAGGGAATCGGCCTGTTCCTCGTAGGCGTAAACGAAGGCCCGTGTGATTTCCTTTTCCAGGATCTCCAGATAAGCCTTGTGGATCGTGTCCTGCAGGAACTCCAGATAACGCTTGCGGGTATCATCGGGAAAGTCCGCTTCCTTGACCATGGCGATCAGGGCTTCGCGGATATGGATCGGCGTCAGGCCTTCGGTGCTTTCGGAAAGTGCGTTGTCGACCGCCTTCATGATGAAGCGCGGTGAAATACCGTTCATGCCTTCGAAAGGCGCCTCTTCGCGCAGTTCTTCGACATCAACTTTCTTGGCGCGGCCCTTCTCGACGATCTTTTCGCCATCGTAGATCTTCAGCTTGGTCATCAGGTCGCATTTGTTCGAGGGCTGAAGCCGTGACAGAATGGCGAACATCGAAGTGATCTCAAGCGTATGCGGCGCGATATGCGCCCTGAAGCCGGAAGACCTCAGCATCTTTTCGATAATCTTCACTTCCTGGGAAAGGCGCAGATTATAGGGCACCTTTACCGTAACGATCCGGTCCAGGATCGCTTCATTGGTGGGGTCGGCCTTGAAGCGCTGCCACTCGGCTTCGTTGGAATGGGCCACAATCGCGGTATCCACATGCACCGTGCCGTGCCGCCCCGGCGCCGGGACGAATTTTTCCTGCGTCGCGGTGATGATGGTGTGAAGATATTCGGTCTCATTCTTGAAGACCTCGATGAACTCGACCAGACCCCGGTTTCCAACGTTGAAGGCACCGTTCAGATCGAGAACGCGCGGGTCCCCTTCCGAATAGCGGTCGAGCTTGGAGATGTCTTCAGAGCCGATCAGTACCGAGGTATCCTGATTGTTCGGATCGACCGGCGGCACGATCGCCATGCCGCGGCGCGCGGCTTTGGAAAACCGCATGGTTGTCACCGGAAACTTTTCGTAGTGACCGTCGAATTCCTCTTCCAGGCGGTAGCGGCATACCGGACAGAGTTCGCCTGAAATGTTCACATCAAGCATCTTTTCGAACTCCCGGCGCAGATGAGCCGGAATGAGATGCAGCGGCTCTTCCTGAATCGGACAGCCTTCGATCGCATAGAAAGGATCGGATGCCTCAAGGGCTTTGCGCAGCTTTTCAGCCAGCGAGGACTTCCCTGCCCCGACCGGTCCCATCAGATACAGAACCTGGCGGCTTTCCTCGCCCTTGAGCGATGCGGAATGCAGATAGCGGACAATCTGCGCGATGACCCGTTCGACCCCGAAGAACTCGTCCTTGAAGAAGTTGTACAGCTTGGGAGGATCGTCACCGAAGAGACGCTTGATCTTGGGGTCGTCGCGATTGGCGAGCGATTCCGTCCCGTCTTTCATCACCGCTTCGTAAAGTCTGGCATGCGCAAGCTTACAAAGGTCCGGTTCTTCTTTGAGTTTATCGAGATAATCGAGCAGCGTGCCTTCCCACCGCGCCTCGGAATTTTCGGCGCGGTCTTTTTCGATCAGGCTTTTAAAGTCGCTCGCAGGCTTTTTCATCGTTGAACCTCTTTCCCAAACGGTGGCGGAAAGGCTCCCCGCCGTCATGGCGGAGGGTACTCAACATTACTCTGCATCTACTATCAGATCTGGACACCAAAGATGGCGAAATCAAGGCCTTATCGTTCACTTCAGCGTCAAAATCCCGCTCGGGTCGTGATCGAAATGGCCGTTCCGAGGCACTCCGCCCTGACTTCTGAAGTCGGCGGGACCCAGTTTTCCCGGACAATGGGCGGGCTTTTGCCCGCGTCGTCCAAAAGCCCTCAAGGCGTACGGATTCACAACCTGAACCGAACCCATTCTGCACGTAATTTTAGGAACATCATACGCATTTCTGAAACGTTTTTCGAGGCGCCCGACTGCCAATTCGGATCCGGGCTGCCGACAACCGCGCGGAAGCAGCCGCCTGTCACAGCGGACGCGCAGAAAGATCCCCACTCCTCATGCCCCGCCTCAGGCCCTGCCTCATGAGAGTGCGAAATGTTAAAATTTCACGATAAGCGAGTTGACCTGCCCGGCTGCAAGGATGAGACTTTATGGCTAAGCAAAAATCGCCATTAGCATGTCGAGGTGAGCACGGGGCATGCTATGAGTGGTTTTGTAACGGATAACCCAGGCTGCACATATTCTGGACCCTCAGGTCAGCGGATACATTCCGGGACTCCGAAACAGTGGATCAAGACAGGAGGAAAACATGCCCAACGTCTCAATGACGGTAAATGGTAAGGCGGTATCGGCTGAGGTGGAGCCGCGTACGCTGCTGGTACAGTTTCTCAGGGAAAAGCTCTCGTTGACCGGGACCCACGTCGGCTGCGACACCAGCCAGTGCGGCGCCTGTGTCGTGCATGTCAACGGCAAGAGCGTAAAATCCTGTACCACACTGGCCGTCCAGCACGAAGGTGCCGAAGTGACGACCATCGAAGGTCTGGCCCAGAACGGTGAACTGCATCCGATGCAGGCGGCCTTCAAGGAACACCATGGCCTGCAATGCGGTTTCTGTACCCCGGGCATGGTGATGAGCGCCATCGATCTGGTGAAAACCCATCCGAACCCCGATGAAAAGACCATCCGTGAGGGCCTGGAAGGCAACATCTGCCGCTGCACCGGCTACCACAACATCGTCAAGGCGGTCAAAGCCGCCGCCGATACAATGGGGGGCTGAGCATGACCAACGAAACCGGCATCGGCGCCTCGGTACGGCGTAAGGAAGACAAGCGTTTTCTCACCGGCAAGGGACGCTATCTCGACGACATCAACCGTCCGGGACAGGCTTACGGCGCTTTCCTCCGCTCGCCGCATGCCTTTGCCAAAATCAAGTCCATCGACACCACCGCAGCCCAGAACGCTCCGGGAGTCGCTGCCGTCTTTACCGGCGCGGACCTGGTCGCCGACGGTATCGGCGGTCTGATCTGCGGCTGGGCGATCCACTCGAAGAACGGCGATCCCCATAAAGCCCCGGCCCACCCGGCCATCGCGGTGGATACGGTGCGTCACGTCGGCGATCAGGTTGCCTTCGTGATCGCTGACACCCTGGCCCAGGCCAAGGATGCCGCCGAGCTGATCGAAGTGGACTACGAAGAGCTGGCGCCCGTGGTCGACAGTGCCGCGGCGCTGGCATCCGGCGCGCCGCAGGTGCATGACGACGTGCCCGGCAATCTCTGCTACGACTGGGAACTGGGCGACGCGGCCGCGGTCGATGCCGCCTTTGCCGCCGCCGCGCATGTCACCAGGCTGGATATCTATAACAACCGCCTCGTCCCCAACGCCATGGAGCCGCGTGCGGCCATCGGCGACTACGACAGCGGCACGGAAGAAATCCTGCTCTACACCACCAGCCAGAACCCCCATGTGGCGCGTCTGGTACTCTCTGCCTTCATCGGGATCGCGCCGGAACACAAGCTCCGGGTCATCGCGCCGGACGTCGGCGGCGGCTTCGGGTCCAAGATCTTCATCTATGCCGAGGAAACGGTTTGCGCCTGGGCGGCCAGGAAGATCAACCGCGCCGTCAAGTGGACCGCGGAACGCTCGGAGTCCTTCCTGTCGGACGCACACGGCCGTGACCATCACACCACCGCAGAACTGGCGATGGACGCCAACGGCAAATTTCTGGGCTTGCGGGTCAACACCATCGCCAACATGGGCGCCTATCTCTCGACCTTCGCGACTTCGGTGCCGAGCTACCTCTATGCGACCCTGCTTGCCGGGCAGTACACCACGCCCGCCATCTACGCGAACGTCAAGGCGGTCTTCACCAACACCGCGCCGGTCGACGCCTACCGCGGTGCCGGGCGGCCGGAAGCCACCTATGTCGTCGAACGCATCGTCGAACGGGCGGCGCGGGACCTGGGCATCTCGCCGGTCGAATTGCGCAAGCGCAACTTCATCTCGCCGGACGCCTATCCTTATGAAACGCCGGTGATCATGACCTACGATTCCGGCAACTATCCACTCAACCTCGACCATGCCATGAAGCTGATCGACTATGACGGCTTCGCCGCGCGCCGGGCCGAGTCGGAAAGCCGCGGCATGATACGCGGTATCGGCATTGCCAGCTATATCGAGGCCTGTGGCATTGCGCCCTCGGCGGCAGTCGGCTCCCTGGGGGCCGGCGTCGGTCTCTGGGAATCGGCACAGGTCCGCTTCAACCCAACCGGCAGCGTAACGGTCTTTACCGGCAGCCACTCGCACGGCCAGGGACACGAGACCACTTTCGCGCAGCTGATCTCCGAGCATCTGGGCGTGCCGATCGATAACGTCGAGATCTCGCACGGCGACACCGGAAAGGTGCCCTTCGGAATGGGCACCTACGGCTCACGTTCGCTGGCGGTCGGCGGATCGGCGATCATGCGGGCGGTGGACAAGATCGTCGAAAAGGGCAAGAAGGTCGCCGCCCATCTGATGGAAGCCTCGGTCGAGGACATCGAGCATGCCCACGGCGTGTTCAAGGTCGCCGGAACCGACAAGCAGGTGACCATGGCTGAGGTCGCTTTTGCCGCCTATGTGCCACACAACTATCCACCGGATCTGGAACCCGGCATGGACGAAACGGCGTTCTACGATCCGACCAACTTCACCTTCCCCGCCGGCACGCATATCGCCGAGGTCGAGATCGACCCGGAAACCGGTGTGGTAAAGGTCGTCGACTGGGCAGCCTCCGACGACTTCGGCAACGTCATCAACCCGATGATCGTCGAGGGTCAGGTCCACGGCGGCGTCGCCCAGGGCATCGGTCAGGCACTGATGGAAAACGCGGTCTACGATACGGAAACCGGACAGCTTCTGACCGGCTCCTACATGGACTACACCATGCCGCGTGCCGACGATCTGCCCAACTTCAGGATCGAAACCACCAACACCCCCTGCCCCGGCAATCCGCTGGGCGTAAAAGGTTGCGGTGAAGCCGGTGCCATCGCGGCGCCAGCTGCGCTGATGAACGCCATCACCGATGCCATCGGCGTCGAAATCGATATGCCGGCGACTCGCGAAAAAGTCTGGCGTGCGGCACAACCCGCTCGTCAGGCCGCAGAATAAGCCGCCGCATAAGGAGGAAACCGTAAATGTATAACTTCAACTATCATCGTCCGAGTTCGGTGAGCGAGGCGGTCGGCCTGATCAGCGAAGACGCCAAAATCCTCGCCGGCGGGCAGTCGCTGCTTCCGACCATGAAGCTGCGGCTGGCCCAGCCGTCCGACATGATCGATCTGGGCGCCGTTCCGGGCCTGTCGGATATCTCGGTCGAGGGATCGACCGTCACGATCGGTGCCACGGCAACCCATGCTTCCGTCGCGGCCTCCCAGGCCGTTGCGGGTGCGATCCCAGCTTTGGCGAAACTTGCCTCGGGGATTGGCGATGCCCAGGTGCGCAACATGGGCACCATCGGCGGCTCGGTCGCCAACTCGGACCCGGCAGCCGACTATCCGGCGGCTGTCCTCGGTCTGGGGGCCACGATCCACACCAACAGCCGGACCATCGCCGCGGACGATTTCTTCACCGGGATCTTCGAGACCGCGCTGGCGGAGAACGAGATCATCACCAAGGTCAGCTTCCCGGTTCCCCAGGCCGCGGCCTATATCAAGTTCGTCAATCCGGCGTCGCGTTTCGCCATTGTCGGCGTCTTCGTGGCCAGAACCGCGGACGGCGTCCGGGTTGCGGTGACCGGGGCCGGCCCCAGCGTATTTCGCTTGCCGGAAATGGAAGCGGCCCTGAACGGCAACTTCTCGGCCTCGGCTCTGGACGGTATCTCGATCGCCACGGATGAGCTGAACAGTGATCTGCATGCGACCGCCGAATACCGGGGCCATCTGGTCACCGTAATGGCAAAGCGGGCGGTTCAGGCCGCCGCCGGCTGATCGAAGCCAGGCCGCTATCCGACAAGGGGAGGCCACGCCTCCCCTTGTTCTTTTTGATCTAATATTTCAAGTTTATCCGTCTGCAAGGATTAAAGACGTTTCATGGTCACCGAGATCCCGACTTCAATCGATCAAGTCGCCGAGTTGCTGGCGCGCGCTGACTACGTGGCCGATCGCAGCCTCGCGACCGTCCTGTTTCTCAGCCTCAGGATGGGTCGCCCCCTGTTTCTCGAGGGTGAGGCCGGTGTCGGCAAAACCGAGATCGCCAAGGTCCTGGCGACCACTCTGGACCGGCCGCTGGTCCGCCTGCAGTGTTACGAGGGTCTGGACATCAGCTCCGCGGTCTACGAGTGGAACTATGCCCGCCAGATGATCGAGATCCGCCTCGCCGAGGCCAGTGGCGGCGCCGACCGCAAGCAGCTGGGCAAGGATATCTTCTCTCAGGACTTCCTGGTCAAACGGCCGCTGCTGACAGCGCTCGAGACCTCGCCGCGCGGTGCGCCGGTGCTGCTGATCGACGAACTCGACCGGACCGACGAACCCTTCGAGGCCTACCTGCTCGAAGTTCTGTCGGACTATCAGATCACCATTCCGGAAATCGGCACGATCAAAGCCGAGGAACCGCCGATCGTCATCGTCACCTCGAACCGCACCCGGGAAATCCACGACGCCCTCAAACGGCGCTGCCTCTATCACTGGGTCGACTATCCCGATGCCGAACGCGAGCTGGAAATCCTGCGTCTGAAGGTTCCCGGCGTTTCCGGGCGCCTCAGCCGGGAGATCGTCACCTTCATCCAGAAACTGCGCAAAGACGCCGAACTCTTCAAGCTGCCGGGTATCGCCGAAACCATCGACTGGACTCAGGCCCTGACCCAGCTCGACGTCATGACGCTTGATCCCGGGGTTATCAACGACACCCTCGGTGTACTGCTGAAATACCAGGACGACATTGCCAAGATTCAGGGTTCGGAAGCTGCCGCCCTGCTGAACGAAGTTCAGGCCGAAATGGCCGCAAAAGGCGAATGACTCAACAGGACGACATTGACGAGGCTCACGTGTCTGCCGGGCAAGGCGGTAAATTCGCCGAAAACATCATGCATTTCGCGCGCGTCCTGCGGCGCGCCGGCCTGCCGGTCGGCCCCGGCAAGGTCATCGAGGCGCTGAAGGCGGTCGAAGTGGCCGGTGTGCGGCGGCGCGAGGACTTCTACTGGACCCTGCACGCGGTTTTTGTGAACCGGCGCGACCAGCGCGAACTTTTCGATCAGACCTTTCACATCTTCTGGCGCAATCCGGATCTGCTCGAAAAAATGATGTCTCTGGTGCTGCCTACGACCTTTCTGGAAGACAGCACCGCGCAGGAACGCGAAAAGGCCAGCCGTCGGGTCTCCGATGCCCTGGCCCCGGAATCCGAGAGCATGCCCTCGGCAAAAGGAGAGGAAGAAGGCGATACCATCGAAATCGACGCCACCCTCACCTATTCCGACCAGGAACAGCTGCGCGTGATGGATTTCGAGTCCATGTCGGCGGAGGAAGTCGCTCTGGCAAAGAAGGCCATCGCCAGACTGCGCCTGCCAATAGTCGCCGTACCGACCCGCCGCTTCAGACCCAGCGCCCGTGGGCAGAAGATCGATATGCGGCGCAGTCTGCGCGCATCGCTGCGCTCGGGCGGCGATACCATCCCGCTGCGCCGCCGCGCCCGGGTTCTTCGTCATCCGCCGCTTGTCGTTCTGTGCGATATCTCCGGCTCCATGAGCCAGTACAGCCGGATGTTCCTGCATTTCCTGCACGCGATCACCAACGACCGCGACCGGGTGCATACCTTTCTGTTCGGCACCCGCCTGACCAACGTCACCCGATACCTGCGCACCCGCGACGTCGACGTGGCGCTGGAAAAAATCGGTCAGTCGGTGGAGGACTGGTCCGGCGGAACGCGCATCGGTCAGACTCTCGCCGACTTCAACAAGAACTGGGCGCGCCGGGTTCTGGGGCAGGGCGCACTGGTGCTGTTCGTGTCTGACGGGCTGGATCGGGACGCCGGATCAGGCCTGAGCGACGAGATGGAGCGCCTGCACAAATCCTGCCGCCGCCTGATCTGGTTGAATCCGCTCTTGCGCTATGACGGCTTCGAACCAAAATCAAAGGGTATCCGGGCGATCCTGCCCCATGTGGACGACTTTCGCTCGGTGCACAGTCTGAACAGCCTGGACGAACTGGCCGAAGTGCTCAGCCGTCCATCAGGGCGCGCCGAGGAAGGCCATTTCTTTAATCCCGAAGGGAGTGCCGCTGCATGACGAAATCCCCGCGCGTTCTGCAGGAAGAAGCCGATATCCTGCGTCAGGCCGCCGCCTGGAAAGCCGAAGGCCGGGACGTCGCCATCGCCACCGTGGTCTCGACCTGGGGTTCCGCCCCGCGCCCGGCCGGCAGCCAGTTGGTTGTCGATGGCAAGATGAACATGATCGGTTCGGTCAGTGGCGGCTGCGTTGAAAGCGCGGTGGTCCAGGAAGCGCTCGACATCATGGAAAGCGGTCAGCCGAAACTTCTGGAATTCGGCGTCAGCAACAGCCAGGCCTGGGACGTCGGCCTGGCTTGCGGCGGTAAGATCCAGGTTTTCGTCGAGCGCCTCGATTAGCGACCGGCGCATAGCAAGGAAAACCAAATGCAGGGCGATACTCTCGCGCAGATTCAGAACGACAGAGACGCCAAGAATCCGGTGGTGCGCGCGCTTGATCTGGAAAGCGGGCAGGAAGAGCTGATCCATCCTTTCGAGGACAACGGAGACGACCCGCTGCTGCAGGCGGCCCGGGCCGCCGCGCTCGCCGACAAGAGTCAGGTCTTCGAAGCCGACGGCAAACGTCTGTTCCTTCAGGTTTTCAATCCGCCCCTGCGGATGATTGTCGTCGGCGCGGTCCACATCTCGCAGGCGCTGGTGCCGATGGCACAGATTGCCGGCTACGACGTCACGGTGGTCGACCCGCGCCGCGCCTTCGGCAGCAACTTCCGCTTTCCCGGCGTCACGCTCTCCAACGACTGGCCCGACGCGGCTCTGGAATCCCTGGCGCCCGATCGCAGAACGGCAATCGTCACCCTGACCCACGACCCGAAACTTGATGACCCCGCACTGAACGTCGCGCTCAGATCATCGGCCTTCTACATCGGCTCCCTTGGCAGCCGGAAAACCCATGCTGCGAGACTCGCCCGGCTGAGCGCCGCCGGCTTCGACGAAACCGCACAGGCCCGCATCGACGGCCCGATCGGACTCTCCATCGGCGCGAAGTCGCCCGCCGAGATCGCCATCTCGATCCTTGCCAAAGTCACGCAGGCGCTGCGCCAGGAACCAACGCAAGGCGACGCGGCCGGGACCGAACCTGTGAAGGCCCCCGCATGAAGTTCGGACGCATATCGCTGAACGAAGCCGCGGGCGCGGTCCTCGGTCATGCTGTGCTGGCGGGGACCCGCAGGTTCAAGAAAGGCCATCGCCTCTCCGCCACTGACATCGAGGAGATCGCCGCCGCCGGTGTGGAGGAGATCATGGCTGCACGGCTGGATGACGATGACGTGCCCGAAGATCTTGCCGCCGCAACAGTCGCACGCGCGGCCTGCGGCGAAGGCGCCGAAGCCGCCGCCGCCTTCACCGGCCGCTGCAATCTCTATGCAAAAATCCATGGCGTCGCCCTGATCGACGCGCAGGCCGTGACCCGACTCAACCGTATCGACGAAGCCATGACCATCGCCACACTCGCCGCCTATGAGCGGGTGACACCCGGCCAGATGCTGGCGACGGTCAAGATCATCCCGCTTTCCGCCCGCGCTTCTGTTGTCGAAGCGGCAGCTGGAATTGCCGCCGGCGACACCGCTCCGCTGATTCGTGTCGCCGCTTTCAAACCGCACGATGTCGGTCTGATTCTGACGCGTCTTCCCGGTACCCGGGAGAAGGTGCTGAAGAAAACCGTCGAGGTCATCGAGGCACGCCTCGCCGCTCTGGGAAGCCGTCTGAGCGAACAGCGCGTGGTCGCGCACCATGAAGATGAAATCGCCGCCGCGGTATCGGAACTTCTGGCCGCCGGATGCGGCATGATCCTGATCTTCGGGGCCTCGGCGATCACCGACCGGCGCGACGTGATCCCCGCCGGCATCCTCGCCGCCGGGGGCGAGATCGAGCACTTCGGCATGCCGGTCGATCCCGGCAACCTGATGCTGCTCGGGCACCATGGAAAGATCCCCGTCATCGGCCTGCCCGGCTGCGCCCGCTCCCCCAGGATCAACGGCTTCGACTGGGTTCTTGAACGCCTGTTGGCGGACCTCCCGGTGACCCGCGACGATATCACGGCCATGGGCGCCGGCGGCCTGCTCAAGGAAATTCCCAGCCGCCCGCAACCACGCGAAGGCGACGGCGGCCTGCAGGAGGACGGCATACCGAGAATTCCCAGCATTGCCGCCCTGATCCTGGCCGCCGGGCAGTCCAGACGCATGGGCGTGGCCAACAAGCTGCTCGCCAGGATCGACGGCAAGCCGATGCTGGCCCGCATGCTCGAGACCGCAATCGCCAGTCAGTGCGTCGAGACACTAGTGGTCACCGGCCACGAGGCGGAGGCCATCGGCGCCCTGGCGGACAGCTACGGCGTGCCACAGGTGCACAACCCGGACTACGAACAGGGCCTCAGCACCTCGTTGAAAACCGGGCTTGGCGCCCTGGACGACAGGATCGACGGCGTGATCGTCTGTCTGGGCGATATGCCGCATCTCAAGGCTTCAACGCTGAACAACCTGATCGCCGCCTTCTGCCCCGTCGAAGGCCGGGCGATCTGCGTCCCGACCCATGACGGCAAGCGCGGCAATCCGGTACTCTGGGGCCGCCGTTTCTTTTCGGCGATGCAGGATCTGGCGGGCGACGTAGGCGCCAAACACCTGATCGGCGAATATGCCGAACTGGTCTGCGAAGTCCCCACAGACAGCGCCGAGATCTTTCTGGACGTCGACACGCCGGAGGCCCTCGCCCTGTTAACCGGCGCCGCCTCCGGGAACAGGGAATAATCGGCGTGAGCGAGGATCTCTATCACAAGACTCTGCTGGAGCTTGCCGCGCTGCCCGAAGCGCGTCTGGACAAGGCCGACCGCAGCATAACCGTCGACAATCCACTCTGCGGCGATCGCGTCACACTCGATGTAACCCTGAACGGCGATCAGGTCTCCGGCATCGGCCGCGAAGTCCGTGCCTGCCTGATCTGCCAGGCTTCGGCAGCGGTTCTCAGCCGCACGGCCATAGGCCAGAACGCCGGACAGATCGAAGCCGCCGCGCAGTCGGTGCGCGAGATGCTTAAATCCGGCGGTCAAGCGCCCGGCGGCGACTGGGCCGAGATGGCAGGCTTCCAGCCGGTCGCCGACTACCGCAGCCGCCATGGCTGCGTGCTGCTGCCCTTCGATGCGCTGAAGAAGGCGTTGGCCGAGAGTTGATATCACGGCGCATAAACCCATCGCCCGCACTCAAACAATCTGCAAATCGCCGCGCTCTATGCTACTCTGACCGATAAACTCTTCGACAGGTCCCAATGGACGACCCTGGGTTGGGAATTTGGCTTCTGCGGATCGCCGCGACGGTCGCGGGCGTGCTGCTGGTCTATGCGGCGGCTTTCACCTATCCGCAGGAACGTAAAGGCCTTCGCAGCAGGCTTGAAGACTGGTGGCTCAAGCTCGATGAAGCCAGCGACAGCGCCCTGAAGCAGCATATCGTCTTCATCCGGATAACGGCGGCAACGGCAATAAAGGGGTTTGACTGGCTGTTCGGTCCACCACTTTCAACCCGGTTCTTTATCGCCTCGGGTTTTCTCTCCATGGGGTCCTTTGCCATCGGGATGCTGTCCTTCGGCGATTACGGCTGGGCCGTTCCCACCGGTCTGGTTTTCTTCACCGGCGGTATAGTGGTTTTCGCGCTGCTGATCGGCAGAAGTCAGGACAAGCTGGCTGAGGATCTGAAAAAGCTGGATCTGAAGTATGCCTTGGACCTCGACCGCCTTTTCGATCCGGATCCTGCCCAACGGCTCTCGCATCTAAAAACACCATCAATCGTTCATGACACCCGCTACTGGTCGGATCTTAACGCCTCTCTCACCTCCGATTATCTGTATAGGGAACAAAAAAGCTGGTGGGAGGATTTGCTGTCACCCGACACCACGTCGAACATCGTTCTACCGGTGATATTCGCCACCCTCGCCGCCTCCTCGACCGGACTGGTGTTCGCGGGGGCCCGGGAAAAGGGCGTGGAGGAAGATGTCTTCGCCCTGGCGCTGATCACCGCATTCCTCTGCGACATGATCTGCGTCCTGGTCACGGTCTATTTTCTGGAGAAGATCAGCAAGGCCGACAGCGCTGTCACAGCGGCCGCCTACTTTCTGATCGATGCCCTAGTGGCCGGTGCGATGCTGGCCGTCCCCTGGTTTCTCTTTATCGAAGTCGCGACACCGGAGACGGTCTTCGCGCACTATCTGATATTCGTCGCTGCCGCCAACATCTCGACAGCAGCGCCCAGCGTGGTTTTTCTTCTGGTCGCGATCACGGCCCTGGCGCACCGGGTCTTCTGGCCCTTCGTTCTCCGGCCGTTCTACAATCTGATTCATGCCGAGAACATTCTCAAACCCAAGACACTGGGTCTTGCGGGACTGGCTTGCTTCTCGGTCTGGCTCGAAATCCCCGAAAGCTATGAGGCTGCCTTCAGGGAATTTCTGGGACTGCTCTAATCGAATACGCAGATCCGCCAGGAATGACCAGAACGCCATTCGCGCGCGTCGCTTTACGCTGTCCCCCTACCAGCAGGCTTGATAAGGTTTCTATCGAGGATTTCGATGCAACCAACAGAAAAACGGCGAAAAATGGTGATTTCAAGAAATTTCTGGCGCAAAATATTGTCTGGCTCGCCCGGCACAAGCGCAGTCGTTCTGGTCGCACTGATTGTGTCAGGTTGCGCAACCAAGTCAGTCGATCAGAATTTTGCCTTCACGCCGGGAACCGAGACCGGTCTGATTGTCGGATCCGCATCATCGAGCGACGAGAACAGCGCCTACGACGCAACTGTTTCTTTCCGCTATTCACCCGCCCGAATGAATGATGCCCTCGACTTTAAGAACTCCGGTCACATAGAGGCTTTATCACCAAGTCTCTGGTTCGGACGCGGCGGCCCTTCCGACTTCAAAGACGTGGCTGGAAAACTCTTTGCCATTGCGCTGAAGCCGGGAAACTACAGCTTTACAAGCTGGGAAATCAACAACGGTTCAAACGCCATCATATACCCGATCGACCCCAAGCCTCTTGCCTTCACCGTCCGCAAAGGCAAAGCCACTTACATCGGCAATATGCATATGTATCTGCGCACCGGCCGGAATTTTTTCGGAATCACTATAATAGCTGACGGCAGACCTTCAATCACCGACAAGTCCGAACGCGATATCCCTCTGCTCCTGAAGCGTTTTCCCAAGATCGCGCGTGAGGACATCGAGATTCACGTTCTCGACGACCGCCCCTGGGGTGGCAATGGCCCACCGAAAGATATCCAGGCGCAATTACAGGACTGAGGCAATAGGCCCCGCGCGATTGTGAGTAAGGGCGGCAATCCAGGTCTCAGAAAATCGCCTTCAGCCGGGCCACCGCCTCATCCAGAACCTCGTCGCGCTTACAGAAGCAGAAACGGACGTAGTGATCGGCCGCGTCGCTCTGATAGAAGGCGCTGACCGGCACCGTGGTCACCCCGGCTTCCAGGGTGATATGGCGGCAGAACTCGACGTCGTTGCCGGTAAAGCCCAGGGGCCGGATATCGGCGGTGATGAAGTAGGTGCCTTCGCAGTCGATGACACCGAAGCCGACGTCCTTCAGGCCACCCGCGATGCGGTCCCGCTTGGCCTGCATTTCGCTGCCCAGGCCGTCGAAATAGCTCTGGTCCAGTTCAAGACCGTAAGCGACCGCGTGTTGCAGATTCGGCGGCGTGGTGAAGGTCACGAACTGATGGGATTTCGAGACCGGCGCCAGCAACTCCGGTGAGGCCGTGATGTAGCCGACCTTCCAGCCGGTCAGCGAGAAGGTCTTGCCCGCCGAACCGATGCGCAGGCAGCGCTCGCGCATGCCGGGCAGGGTCATCAGGGGGATATGGCCGCGGCCATCAAAGACGATGTGCTCGTAGACCTCGTCGCAAACGGCGTAGGCGTCGTTACGGGTCACCAGATCGGCGATGAAGGAAAGCTCGTCCCGGGTGAAGACCTTGGCCGCCGGGTTCATGGGATTGTTCAGCAGGATAAGCTTGGTGCGCTCGGAAAAGGCCTCCTCCAGCGCCTGCCGCGGCAGGGTCCAGTCGGGCGGTTCGACCCGCACCAGCCTGGGGATGCCGCCGGCGCGGCGGACGATCGGCAGATAACAATCGTACAGCGGCTCGATCAGGACCACTTCGTCGCCCGGCTCGATCAGCGCCATAAGACAGTCGGCTAGTGCCTCGGTCGCGCCGGACGTCACCATGACCTCGCTCTGCCAATCGATATCCAGATCGTAGAAGCGCTTGTTGTGGGCGGCGACCGCCTGACGCAGAGCGGGCAGCCCCATCATCGGCGGATACTGGTTCGGGCTCTCCAGCAGCGCCTCGGCGGCCTTGCGGCGCACTTCGAGCGGTCCGTCGGTATCGGGAAAACCCTGCCCCAGATTGATCGCGCCATGTTCCATGGCCAGACGCGACATGATCTCGAACACCGTGGTGCCGTAGCTCGAAAGAATGGAATTGGCCGCTTTCACCTGTCTGACTTCCCTTAAGCTAGCCGCTCTCTGCACGGCGGGAACGGCAAGATACATGGGCAATGCGCGCGGGACAAACAGGTAAAATCAACGGCAGGCAACCCGATCAGTCTCGGGTAACCGACGCTGACTGCCTGAATTGCTTTTCCGGTTCCAGCTGCGGCCAGGCGATCTCCAGGATCAGTTTCTTGCGCACCGCATCGGCAAAGCTGTTGCGGCCGTCCACGGTCATGACGAAGCTGCCGGGTCCACCGATGATCCGCTCCGCGAAGGCTTTTTCCAGGTCATAAGCAATGGGCCGGCCGCCGCAGTTTTCTTCCCGGCAGAGAATGGCCAGACCATTGATGGTGATGCGGGCGTCAAGCGCGGCGGCGCGGGCGGACTCGATGGGGATGCCGTCCCAGTTGTTGGCGCTGTCGGCGGAGAGGTCGATGACCCGGCGCAGCCCGGTGATGTCGTTGGTCTCGATCAGCGACTGGGCCTTGGCGATGGCACTGCCGATGGCATTGTAGCCGAAGGCCCGGCGCGGTTCGGCCAGAAGCGCCTTGGCGAAATGGCCGGCACTCTCGGCCCCGTCAATCACGGTCCAGGGCACCACGACCTCCTGCGAGAATTCGTCGCCCCATTCAACATAGGTCAGCGCAATCCGGCCGGTCAGGCTGTCGGTGATGGCCGCCAGCACCTGCGGATGGGTGATGGCGGCGGCATAGCCCTGGCGTTGGAAGCGGATCTCGGCTTCGTCGATAGAACCTGTGGCATCCGCCAGCAGAACCAGTTCCAGATCCAGTTCCTCGGCAGCCGCAGCCCCCGGGATCAAAAGTGCCGAGATAAAAACCACGAAAAAGCGTATGCGCATCTCCGGCTCCCTGATTGTCGCGCAGATTGCAAGGCCGGTCCCGGAACACAGCGTCGGGATCGGCTGCTCTGTTGCCGGCAACTATAACACTCAATTCAGCCGGAAATGGAAATTCGGCGGCATGATCCGCTAACCGGCTTCATTCTGCGCAGATCCGCTTTGCAAAGAGAGTGATTCTGAAAGGCGTTTTGGCATGTTAGCCTGCAGCGAAATTCAACAGGAAAGAACGATCCGACATGGCAAAACAGCACGCCTATCCGTCACGCATTGTCTGGACCGGCAACCGCGGCGAAGGTACACAACACTACAAAGGCTACGACCGGACCTGGGATCTTGCTGTCCCGGGCAAGCCGGTGGTCTCCTGTTCCAACGATCCGGTGCTGGGCGGCAATCCGGCACTCTACAATCCCGAGGATCTCCTGATCTCCGCCGTCGCCTCCTGCCATATGCTCTGGTATCTGCATCTCTGTTCCGATGCCGGCGTCACCGTGCTGGCCTACGAAGACAATCCGGTTGGCGACGGCGTGATGCACCCCGACGCTTCGGGCAATTTCACCGGCGCCACCCTGCACCCCAGGATTACCCTCGCGCCCGGCGCGGATCAGGCCAGGGCCCGCGCCCTGCACGACGAGGTTCACAAATACTGCTTCATTGCCCGTTCAGTGAACTTTCCGATTTCCTTTGCACCGGAGTTTATTGAGGGCTGAGCGGCAATCAGTTTCCGTAGGCCTGATCCGGTAGCCAGAGTGCCAGATCCGGAAACAGCACCAGAAGCAGGATCAGCACAAGCGTGCAGGCGATATAGGGCGCCGCGGCACGCGCCACCTCCCCGATGGTGGTGCCCGGCGGACCGACGCCGACCATGATGAACAGCAGCAGGCCGAAGGGCGGCGTCGCGAGGCTGAGTTCGAGCGCCAGCAGCATCACCACGCCGAACCAGATCTCGTTGAACCCCATCTGACTGACCAGAGGCATGAAAATCGGCAGGGTCAGCATCATGATCGAAAGCTGATCCATGAACATCCCCAGAACGATCAGGACCAGCAGCATGACCAGCAGCATCATGTAGGGGTCGATACCAAAGCCGGAGGCCCAGGTGATCAGGCCGCCGGAGGCCCCCGAAAAAGCGAGTATCTGCGAGAAGGTTGTGGACCCGAGAATGATCATCAGCATCATCCCCGAGACGGTGAGAGTCCCGCGCAACGATTTGATCAGCGCTTCGCGGCTCATCACCCGGAACCCGAACGCCAGAACCGTCACGGCCACAACACCGAAGGCCGCGGATTCCGTGGGCGTCGCCCAGCCGAGCAGGATCAATCCGATCACCGAGAAGATGACAAGCCCCATCGGGGTCACATCGCGCAGCAGGGCCACGAGGATTTCTCCCAGCGAGGCACGCTCTGCCGCGTAGCCGGGCGCCGCTTCCGGGTCCAGCCCGATCTGCAGGCGGATCAGCAGCAGGAACATTGCCGCCAGCACGATCCCCGGGATCAGCCCGGCAATGAGCAGCGCCCCCACGTCGATCCGGGCCAGCGAGCCGAGCAGAACCGCCAGCGTCGAAGGTGGAATGATCATCGCCAGCCCGCCGGTCGCCAGGATCGGCCCCGTGATCATGTAATTCTTGTAGCCGCGCTTGATCATTTCCGGCGTCATCGAGGTGCCCAGCATCGCCGTATTGGCCATGGAGGAGCCGGACAATGTGGCGAAGATCGTGCCGCCAACCACGGTCAGGTACGACAGCCGCCCGCGCACACCGCCGAAACACTTGTCAAGGGCGTCGAACACCCGCAACGCCAGGCCGGTGTGAAAAAACAGTTCGCCCATCAGCAGGAACAGCGGGATCGGAACCAGGGAAAAATTGGTGATCGAGGTGGTCGCATTGGCGACGAACTGATCGACGCCGATGGTTCCGCCCATGAACAGCAGCACGCCGATGACATTGACGGTGAAAAAGGCGAAGGCGACAGGCATGCCGGTCGCGAGAAAAAACAGGATCCCGCCAATGAGGATCGCGGCGGCCCAGTACCATTCCATCATGTCAGCACCACCGTCCCACTTTACGACGCATCGCGTTCGCGCCCGGCCAGCAGGCGCAGGGTCTCGATGCCCATGAGCGCGAAGCCCGCCGCCAGCATGGCATAGGCGACCCAGCCCGGAATATTGATCGAGCGAATGTCCGTCGACGTGATGCTGAATTCATGCGCTCCGATGGCCGCCGCGCGCCATGCCAGCCAGCCGAGAACGAAGGCCGAGACGACAATGACCATGCGCTTCACAAACAGCCCCGGCCCTGGTGGCAGTTTGTCGACGAAGGAACTGATTGCAACGTGCCCGCCGACGCGCAGCAGCCAGGGTCCCGCCCCCATGGCAATGAACAGCAGCAGGTATTCGACCACGGCACTGGTCCACTGGAAGGGGTGAAAACCGAGATTGCGGAGAATCACGTCCACAATGATCGCAATGGTCATGAAGGCGGTGCTGGCGCCTGCGAGGGTGGCAAGCCCCAGCACCGCATGGTCATAGAGTTTGAACAAGCCCGGCAAGCGCGGATCAGCGCGTGTAATAGGCTTTGCGCAACGCGTCGTAACGCGGTGAGCCGGAAGCCTTCAGACGTCCCCAGGCACTGTCATAAGCCCCGTCGAGATAGGCCTTGGCCGCCACATCGTCGAGGGTGATGACCGTCATGCCGCCGTCGCGCACCGCCTTGTCCGTATCGGCAATGATGGTCTGGAAGTTATCGTAAGAGGTGACTTCATACGCCACGGCCGCGTCGGTGATAATCTTCCTGGCTTCGCTACTCAGCCCGTCCCAGGTCTTGGGATTCATGATGACCGTGAGATCAGTCTGAAAGAAGCCGGGATCGATACGGTATTTCAGGAACTTGTTCCAGCCCAGATCAGTGATCGCAACCAGTGGCCAGCCCGCACCGTCGAAGGTTCCCCGCTCAAGGCCGGTGTAGACGTCGGGAACCCGAACCGACACCGGTATGCCGCCCATGCTTTCGAAAAAGCTTTTATAGATCGGTTGCGAGCGCAGTTTCATTCCGTCGAGGTCAATTCCGCCGTCGCTGGTGCGCTTGGGTTCGCCGATGGTATAGATGTGAAACTTCACCCCCGTATCCAGATGGGCGATCAACTCGACCCCAAGCTTTTCCTTGAAGGCTTCGCGCATGATCGCCAGTCCGCCGTTGGCACGCGCCTGCGCTGCCGTCACGGTCGAGCCGACCCAGGCATCGGCTTCGGGCAACTTGCCGAGGTGATAGGTGGCCGGACCGTATTGCATGTCGATCACACCGCGCGCCACCGCGTCGGCCTGCTGCGGCGGCGGGATCATTTCCGGACCGCCGACATAATCGACACGCACCACGCCTGCGCCGCGCTTGTTCACCAGATCGACGAAACCGGCAAAGCTTTTCGAGAAAGCCAGAGGCTTCGGAAAGGCGGAAATGGCACGAATAACGGTTTCATCGGCGTGCGCGACAGCGCCGGACAGAAACAAACCCAGTGCCGCGAGGGCACTCACCCTTTTTGCAAAACGACTCATTGCTGATTCTCCCAGTACGATATCGTTACACCCGGCCTTCAGAGTCCGATCGTGTTGATTCGATCGCGCCTTAAAGCACCGGATCCTTATGAACGCCGGCCATTCTGAGCAACTTCAGAAAGTCCGCCATCCGCTCCTGTCGGTAAGCCGCTATGTCGCGGTCTTTATAACTGTAGAAACCTTCACCACTTTTCAGACCGATCCGGCCATCATCCATATTCTGTCTGATCACCTCCGGCGCTTCGAAGCGGTCACTCTGCATGGCCTCCGACAAATAGCGGCTGGCATAAAACAGAATGTCGCCGCCGCCCCAGTCGATGAACTCCAGCAGGCCGAGCACCGCAAACCGCATTCCGAAGCCGTATTTCACCGCCTTGTCGACGTCTTCCGCGCTTGCAACGCCCTCCTCGACCAGACGCGCGGCCTCGTTCATCGCCAGCGCCTGAATACGCGGGACAATGTAGCCGGGCGAGGCCCTGCAGACGACGGGAACCTTGCCAATACCTTCGAGATAGGCCGTCAGCCGCGCCGTCACCTCCGGGTCGGTTTCATCGCAGGGACTGACCTCCACCAACGGTACAAGAAACGCCGGGTTCAGCCAGTGGGCATTGAGAAAATTGTGCGGTCGGCCGGTATGCGCGGCCAGCATGGTCGAAAGGAAAGTCGAGGTGGTCGACGCCAGAATGGCATTGTCCGGCGCCAGACGATCAAACAGAGCGAAAGCTTCGGCCTTGACCGCCTCGATTTCCGGCACGCCTTCAAACACGATGACGGCATCTTTCAGCCCGGCTTCGGCCTCCTCCAGCGGATATACCTTGATACGCGCCAGGATCGTTGGAATTGCCGCCGCATCGAAACCGCCAAGCGCGGCGAGAGAGGTCAGCGCCCCCTCGATCTCCGACAGCGCCTCAGCGGCCAGCGCATCAAATGCCCCCTTGTCCCGTTGCTTTGCATCGATCAGATGCACCTGATCGCCTGAATAGGCGGCGCAATGCGCTATGCCGCGTCCCATCCGGCCGGCGCCGATACAGGCGACCTTTTGCGCGGCGCGGACCATCAGAAGCCCTCGTTCAAAAGGGTTGAGAGTTCTTCCCGGCTCATGCCGGCAAGCCCGAGGGCTTCAAAGCTTCGCGGCGACAGCCGGTGATCCACGCCCGAAGCTGCGCCGGCGATGGCAAGCAGCCCACTGGCGACCGGACAGGGCACCCCGGCCCAGACGCCGACCGAGACCAGGAACGCCAGACCATAACCGATGTCCTCGCTCATATAGCGGTGATCGGTAAGATTGAGCTTTTCATGCCAGTCACCGGAGTCGACGAGTTTGTCATGCGCAAGATTGCCATACATCCAGTTGCTCGTCTCATAGTGATCGGCGAGCGGAAAATGCGGCGCGCCATAACCCAGCGCCTCGCGAATGGCCATACGTTCCGCGTCCAGCGCGGTATGAACCGCGCGGATCGAGGGCTGAGTACCTTCGTTGTGAATATCCCAGCTGTCGAAATGCTCGATCGGGCCGGCGTTCATGAGAATGAGCGGCGGGTGAATGATCGGACCGGCATTCATCAGCGCCCCGGACAGGGCATCTATCACCGGCTCGATGACGCCGGGAAAGAGTCTGGAAATCACCTCCAGGACTGCGCCGCTCTTACGTGACGGCAGGACGCCGCTCGGCAGACGGGAGGCGCGGGTGGTGATACGAACGCTGTCCTCGCCCTGTTTACGGGTCAGCCATGGCAAGGTCCCGGTCTCGGCAATCGCAACATCGGCGGTCGAGCCGGCGGCACGAATTTCCTTCAGCATGACGTAGGAGCCGAAAGTTCCCGGCGGCAGATAGATAACCTGACCGTCTTCCAGATGCGGCGCCAGCGCCTGGGCAATCGGGACCTGTGCGAAGGCCGGCGATGGTGCAACGATCACCCTGGCGCCTTTCAGGGCTTCGCCGAGGTCGGCGACGGGATTGACCGTAATACGCCGACTTCCCCGATGATCGATAATCGTGAGCTCCCGGTCCGCGCCAAGCGCGTCGAAGGCCGAGAAATCGCGGCGCCACCATCGAACGTCATGACCTGCTTCGGTAAAATCGGCAACGGCCGCATAGGAACCGTTCCCCCCACCAATGACGGCGACGCTCACGCTCATGCTCTCTCACCCCTGTTGGCCTCGCTGTATAATCTGCACTGGCGGTTATCTCCACCTTGGCTGCAAATTATATGCATTTTCATGCTTATTGGAGAAGGGAGAAAAGTCAATAGCCGGATCGACGGGTACCGTCCAACGGCAAACCGAGAATATCATGAAAGAACCCGACGGCCGGACTTCGGATCAACCAAAAGCTGTTTCCCACATGAACCGCCAGCAGCGAGTCTCGGACCTTCATTCGCCTTTTGTTATAGCGACAGATACCCGGAAACAGCTCGATCCTGTGTCAGTCTGGTTGGGAGATTCCCGGATCGATCGAAGCAAGACTTTCGAGGACCCCGCCATATCCTGTGCAAAAATTTCGCTACTCCGGAGTGCGCAGCACATCAGCGGAATCACGAGACCGACCATCAATCAAAAGTCGCACCCGAAAAATGCGCTTCCAGATCAGGCGAACAGCTGATGTCATGAAGTCTGCAGTTCGTCCGCTGCCGGATCCGGCTTAACCGGGTCTAGAGATACTGGCCGGCAGCGAAGCCTGAGGCCCAGGCCCACTGGAAATTGTACCCGCCCAGATGACCGGTCACGTCGACAACCTCGCCGATGAAATAGAGGCCGGGCACTCTTTTGGCCTCAAAGGTCTTCGAGGACAACTCATCGGTATCGACCCCGCCGATGGTGACTTCGGCAGTGCGGAACCCCTCAGTTCCTTTCGGCAGCACCCGCCAGTTATTCAGGGCGTCGGCAACCCGACGCAGTTTCCTGTCGGAGAGATCGGCAATCCGGCTAAAACTGCCGGGCTTCTCCGAAGCTTCCAAATCCCCTACTATGTGCTGTGCCAGGCGTTTCGGCAGGAGGTCCGACAGGATCGATTTCAATTCCTGCTTGGGGCGTTCGCTCCGGGCCTGCTTCAGCAGAGCGAAGGCATCACTGCCGGGCAGCAGATCGATGCCGATTTCCTGCCCTTCCCGCCAATAGGAGGAGATCTGCAGGATCGCGGGCCCGCTGAGGCCACGATGGGTAAAGAGCAGCGCCTCGGCAAAACCGGTCTTGCCACAGCTCACCACCACATCAAGGGAAACTCCCGCCAGATGTTTGAGCTTTGCCAGTGTCGCGTCGTCGAAAGTCAGGGGCACGAGGGCCGGGCGCGGTTCCACGACCTTGAGACCGAATTGCCGCGCCAGATCGTAGCCGAAGCCCGTTGCTCCCATCTTGGGGATCGAAGGCCCGCCACTGGCAATCACCAGCGAAGTACAGCTCAAATGATGCGGCTCCCCGTCCCGCTCAACGGTCAAGGAGAAACCGTCAGCCTGCTTCCTGATTTTTCCAACAACCCGGGTGGCGGTCCAGAGAGTCACGGACGCGTTGCGGCACTCCTCAAGCAACATTGAGACAATCTGCTTCGAAGAACCATCGCAGAACAGCTGCCCCAGAGTCTTTTCGTGATAGGCAATGCCGTATCGTTCAACCAGAGCTATGAAATCCCGCTGGGTGAAGCGTTTCAGGGCCGACACGCAAAAGTGCGGATTGCGCGACAGGAAGTTAGCCGGCGCGGCCCGCAGGTTGGTGAAATTGCAGCGTCCACCGCCGGAAATCCGGATCTTCTCGCCCGCCGCCCTGGCATGATCAATCAGCAGAACCGAACGGCCGCGCTTACCCGCCGCGATAGCCGCCATCAAACCGGCGGCACCGGCGCCGATAATGATCACGTCGTAACTCTGCATAACTGACTTTTTCGGTTAGCTGTCTGATCGATTAGCTGCTTGGCTGCGAGCCTTCATGGCGGTAAAGATCGAAATCCCGCCCCGGAATGGATTGCGAGGACTCATAGACCGCGCCGAGGCGTTTCGCCAGCCTGATGGATGGCGCGTTCGCGGGCTGGATACAGCTCACCACCCGCTTCCATCCGAGCATCTCGAAAGCATGGGCGCGCACACGCAAAGCCGCCTCGGTGGCAAGGCCCCGGCCCTGATGACCTTCAAGAAGCATCCAGGTGATCTCCCGATCCGGCCAGCCTTCGGGGAACCACAGCCCGGCCTGACCGATGAAGGCACCGCTGGCTTTCTCCTCCAGCGCCCAGACACCATAACCGCGCAGCGACCAGTGACCGATGAACGACGCCATCCGCCGCCAGGCGTCATTCCGGTCGCAGGAACCACCGTAATAGCGCGCTCCTTCGCTGGCATAAAAACCAGCATAGGCCTCGAAATCGCTCTCCTGAATGGCGCGCAGCCTCAGGCGCTCGGTCTCGATAACCGGTATCATGGTCTGCACTTGTCCCTCACCTGCTGCTGCTTCCTTGAAGTCCTCCCTCAATAACGCGGAGAGAGACCCGACCGCAACAGGCGCGCTTCATGGTCTGGGTCAGACAGCTATCTCTGAACGCCCGCGTCAGGTCACTCCTTCAGTAGCCACTTGCGGAATTTCTCGACCACGGGCCGCGGGTGCGGCGTGGTCAAGAGCCGAAACGCACCCAGTTCGATCGCCGGCGCGCCGGGCAGTTCCACCAGCGATCCGGCCTGGATCTCCCGTTCCGTCATGAGGGGCGGCATCAGAATCATGCCCATTCCGGCAACCGCGCCGTGAATGGCCGCATCGTCGGTGTCGAAATGATCGACGACACGGATGCCTTCAGCGTTATTTTCCGCGCTCCCGGCGTCCACCAACGCGCACCATCGCCTCCAGTCCCAGTCGTCCTCCGTCGCGCTGAGCACCGGAATCGATGCAATGTCCGCAAGCCCCTGGTAACCGCTTCGGGCCAGTAATGCCGGAGACAGCACCGGCCTGCTGACATCTCTGATCAGGCTGACGGCATTCCCGCTTCTGTGCCCCCGCGCCTTTTCCGCATCAGCCTGCGCTGCAGAAGACAAAAGCCTGCGCTCATAACCGATCGCCAGATCAACATCCGGGCTGAGCGGAACTTCGGAAAGGTGTGTGGTTTCCAGACGGATGCGGATATCCGGATGAAGCTGCCTGAAGGTTTCCAGACGCGGGATCAGCCAGCGGACGGCAAGCGACACGCCCACCCGCAGGGTCACTTGGCTCGACGAACGCTGCAATGCCGTGGCTGCCCGCTCGATAGTCGAAAGTGCCGGCGTGATGTGGTCCAGGAACTGATGCCCGGCATCGCTCAACAGGATCGCATTGTTGCGGCGCTCGAACAGCGCCACACCGAGACCATCCTCCAGGGACTTGATCTGATGACTGACCGCACTCGCGGTGACCGACAGTTCCCTGGCGGCGGCCTTCAGGCTGGCATGCCGCGCCGCGACTTCGAAAACCCGCACCGCATTAAGTGAGATTCGACGGTTTTTCTGCATCGGATTTTCTCATTCAGAAGCGAAATTGATCGTTTGAACAAACTACAGTGCCGTGCCGAATATACAATCGAGACAGCAACCTCATCACCAAATTCCGCCAATGGAAAATGACCGCATAGAGATCGCAATGCTGCCAGATACGCATCCCAAAAAAAGCTACATTTCCGATAACGCCGCCGGTGTTCTCTGGGTAACGGCATCGACCGCGCTCTTCACCCTGGTTTTCGCGTCCGGCAAGCTGGCGGGCGATACGGCCTCAGCCTTGCAGATACTTTTCCTGCGTTACGTCGGCGGGCTGGCAACCCTGGCGACAATCGTCGCCTGCAGTGGGAAGAGCCTAAAATATTATGCCAGCGCGAAACCGGGATCCCATTTCTGCCGCGCGATTTTCGGGGCGTTCGGAGGCGCCTCGGCAATCCACGCCGCCGCAAATATGCCCATCGCCGATGCAACGGCGATCGGGCTGCTGGAGGCCATTTTCACGGTTCTGCTCGGCGTCGTTCTGTTGGGAGAAGTGATCAGTCGGTCGCACTGGCTGGCGATTGCCATCAGCTGCGCCGGTGCCGGAGTCATGATGGCAAGTAAAGGCGCTTTCACCACAATTACCGGCGCTTATCTATGGCCGGCAGGCTTCGCACTGCTTGGAGCGATCCTCATCGCCTGCGAGGCTATCATGATCAAGATACTGGCCGTCGCCGAAAGGCCGCTGACGGTTTTGCTCTATGTCAACGCCTTTGGTGTTCTGCTGCTCTTCCTCCCGGCCCTGCTCACCTGGCGCGCGCAGGCGCTCACCGATAACCTGCCGTTTTTTCTGCTCGGTCCGCTCGCAATCACCGCACAGTATTTAACCATCAGGGGGTTCCGTATCGCCGCGGTCTCGGTGCTGGGCCCGGTCAGCTACAGCTGGATTGTCTTCGCGGCCATCCTCGGCTTTGTCCTGTTCGGCGAAGTGCCGGACGATGGCACGATACTGGGTGCTGTGATCATCGTGATCGGCGGCATCCGTCTTGCGTTGCTGAAGCCTGCGAACAACTAAGCGCTTCACCGGAGGCAACGCTCAGAACCACGACTTTTCCATGGCGCTGACCGCCGGATATCGCGACTTGCGAATCTGCGCAGAGGTGAACATGGAAAAGTCGTGCTTCTGAACTGGGCGCAATCCCTGTTCCAGGATCGAAGCCAGAAACCGCGTGGCAACTCGATACACGGAAAAGCCTTCAGGACAGACAGAACAAAAAAAGCGGCCCGCCAACAGACGGACCGCTTTTCTTTTCAATCATTCAAAACCGGGGCGCGAGGCCGAGCCCCTGCCTTCCCGGCTCTGTAAACGTCAGGCCGAAATTTTTTCTTCCAGACAACCGCCGATTTTCTCAAGCAGGTTCTGCGGAGCCGACTCGCCGTAGGGATCGGTTTCGCAATTGTCGGCGAAGCCGGGCTCTTCGAACCAGGACTCCACGACACCGTCGTTGATGATCGCTGCATAGCGCCAGGAGCGCATGCCGAAACCGAGGTTGTCCTTGCAGACCAGCATACCCATTTTACGGGTGAACTCGCCCGAGCCGTCGGGGATCAGTTTGACGTTCTTCAGGTTCTGCTGCTTGCCCCAGGCATTCATCACGAAAGCGTCGTTGACCGAGATGCAGTAGATCTCGTCGATACCCTTGTTCTGGAAGTCCTTGAAGAGCTTTTCGAAGTCGGGAAGCTGGAACGTTGAGCAGGTTGGCGTGAAGGCGCCGGGCAGCGAGAAAATGACAACACGCTTGCCTTTGAAGTAGTCGTCTGAAGTCTTATCCTCCCAACGGAAGGGGTTGTTTCCGCCGACGGATTCGTCGCGGATACGGGTACGGAACGTAACGGCTGGAACTTTCTTACCAATCATGTTTTTCTCCCTCACGGATGGCGTAAAAAAGGCTCACGACTCGTAGATCAAGCCATGAAATCTGTATCTATGCGTTTTATTCTCAATTTAAAATATACAATAACATCCTCATTTCAAGATGAAAATTGAAAATATTTTGCACTGCAGCATATTTTTCGAACAAAAGTCTTCAAGCAGAAGGGGTTAAGCATGACCGCCCGGTTTTCTGCAATTTTCGCCCCTCTATCCCCGCACAGAGCAGAAAGTCTCAGGCCTTTCCGGCGCCTCCGGTGGTTTCGCCACCGGCGGAAAGCCAGGTTGATTTTGGGCCCGCGCCGGTCAGCATGTCAGGGCAGGCATGCGGCCTCGGGCAAACCGGCCCGACAGATGAAAGCGAGCGTGACGATCTTGTACGCTGATGTTCCCCGATCATTTATGCCACGGGTGCATCCAGACATTTTTCAGCCGGGCAGCTACGTCTATAGTGCGCGTGCATTCAACCGACCAAAAGACGCATGCGACAAGACACACCGGGATCAATTCCAAAACCTACAGGGAATCACATGCAGACCGACGGGACGATTTTTATCGGCGGCAGCGACGCGCCGCAATCCCTCGCACTCAAGTTCGCCAACCGTCACGGCCTGATCGCGGGTGCGACCGGAACCGGCAAGACTGTAACACTGCAGATCCTGGCGGAAGGCTTCTCCAGGGCTGGCGTTCCGGTTTTCCTGTCCGACGTGAAAGGCGACCTTTCAGGCATATCTCAGGCCGGGATGTCCAATCCGAAACTGGAGAAACGGGCGTCCGAGATCGGCCTCGAAGACTATGCCTATGCGGCCTCGCCGACCGTCTTCTGGGATCTGTTCGCCAAGAAGGGTCACCCGATCCGCACCACCGTGTCCGAGATGGGACCGTTGCTGCTGTCGCGCCTGCTTGAACTGAACGACACGCAGGAAGGCATTCTCAACATCGCGTTCGAACTCGCGGACGATCAGGGCATACTGATTCTCGACCTGAAGGACCTGCGCGCCCTGCTCGCCCATGTCGGCGAAAACGCGCGCGAACTCAGCAACAGCTACGGCAATGTTTCCTCGGCCTCGGTCGGTGCGATCCAGCGGCGCCTGCTGACCCTGAAGCAGCAGGGCGCGGAAATGTTCTTCGGTGAGCCGGCGCTGGAGCTCAGGGACTTCATGCAGCTTGCGCCGGACGGCCGCGGCCGGATCAACATCCTGGCCGCCGACAAGCTGATGATGACGCCCCGGCTCTACGCCACCTTCCTGCTCTGGCTGCTGTCGGAACTCTTCGAGGAATTGCCGGAGATCGGCGATCCGGACAAGCCCAAACTCGTGTTCTTCTTTGACGAGGCCCACCTGCTGTTCGATGACGCGCCCAAAGTCCTCGTCGACAAAGTGGAGCAGGTGGTGCGCCTGATCCGCTCCAAGGGCGTCGGCATCTACTTCGTCACACAGAACCCGATCGATGTGCCGGAATCGATCCTGGGCCAGCTCGGCAACCGGGTACAGCACGCCTTGCGCGCTTTCACCCCGCGCGATCAAAAGGCGGTGAGAGCCGCCGCCCAGACCTTCCGGGCGAACAAGTCTTTCGATGTCGAGGAAGCCATCACCCAGCTCGGTGTCGGCGAAGCTCTGGTTTCGACCCTTTCGGGCAAGGGGGTGCCGAGTATCGTACAGCGGGCCCTGATCCGCCCGCCCGCTTCCAGAATGGGGCCGGCCAGGCCCGCCGAGCGGAAAGCGGCGATCGAAGCCAGTCCTCTTGCCGGACGTTACGAAGAAACCATTGATCGTCGCTCTGCCCATGAAGTCCTCGGCGAACGCGCCGAACAGGCCGCCAGGCAACTGCAGGACCGCGAAGAAGCGGACCGCGCGGAGAAAAGCCGGAGTGTCAAAGCCAAAAGCCAGGCATCGGCCCGTCAGCCCCGGCAGAGAGCCTCCAATCGTCAGTCCGTCGGCGAAACCCTGATGAAGAGCGTCGTCCGCTCGCTTGGATCCAGTATCGGACGTCAGTTGGTGCGCGGGCTGCTCGGCTCACTTTTCAAAGGACGTTGACGCTTGTCGCGTTTTTCCTTGCCGGCCAGTCGTTTGACGGCCATTGATCGCGAATGACCTGAACGAGAAGATCGGAAAGACCAAGCGTGCTGGAGATCTATGTCGACGGAGATGCCTGCCCCGTAAAGCAGGAGGTTCTGAAGGTGGCCGAGCGTCATCAACTGACCGTCCATATGGTCGGCAATTCCTGGCTGCGGATCGGCGACAGCCCGCTGATCAATCGTGTCGTGGTGCCTGAAGGTCCCGATGCAGCCGACGACTGGATTGCCGAACATATCGGTGACGGGGATGTTGCGGTGACCTCCGACATCCCGCTCGCGGATCGCTGCATCAAGGCCGGTGCCCGCGTTCTGGGACCGACAGGCAGACCCTTTACCGAACAAAGCATCGGTATGGCGCTGGCAATGCGGGACCTTAAGGCACACCTGCGCGAAACCGGCGAAATCTCCGGCGCCGGACCGGGGTTTTCCAAACGCGACCGCTCGCAGTTCCTGAGCGCTCTGGAAGATCTGATCCAGGCTTCGAAACGTCAGGCCGCATCCAGTCCGTGAACATCCCTGGATGGAACCAGTTCTGCGAAATTGAACCCACCGGCGATCTGTTGCAGGATCGGCATAAATTCGAAATTACCAAGGATTTCCCATGAAGGCACGCCCTATCATCATCGACTGCGACCCGGGACAGGACGACGCGATCATGCTGCTGATGGCACTGGCGTCACCGGAAGAGCTGAAGATTCTGGGCATCACTGCCGTCGCCGGCAACGTGCCCCTCGCTCTGACCGAACGCAATGCCCGGCTGATCTGCGATCTGGCGCAGCGCAGCGATGTCGGCGTTTACGCCGGATGCAGCCACCCGATGCAGCGCAGGCTGGTGACGGCGGAGGAAGTCCACGGCAAGACGGGGATTGACGGGATCGAAATCACCGAACCCCGGCTGCCGCTCGGTGCGCGTCACGCCGTCGACTTCATTATCAAAAGCCTGTCGGATGCCGACGACGATTCGATCACCCTGCTCCCCATCGGTCCTCTGACCAACATCGCCACGGCCCTGACGAAGGCCCCCGGGATTGCGGCCAAGATCAAGGAAATCGTGCTGATGGGCGGCGCCATGCGCGAAGGCGGGAACATCACCCCTTCGGCTGAGTTCAACATCTACGTGGACCCCCACGCCGCCGACATCGTCTTCCGCTGCGGACGGCCGATCGTGGCGATGGGGCTGGACGTGACGCATCAGGTTCTCACCACTCAGGCCCGTCTTGGGCGCATCAGGGCACTCGGCAATCCTGTGGCAGAGGCCGCCCACAATATGCTGGCGTACTTCGACCGGCATGATGTCCACAAGTACGGTTCCGACGGCGCCCCGCTGCACGACCCCTGCACGACCGCCTATCTGCTGAAACCCGAGCTCTTCAAGGCCAGGCGCTGCAATCTGCAGGTCGAGACGGAATCCGAGTTGACCATGGGACACACCGCCGTCGACTTCTGGAACGTTTCTGGCCAACCGAAAAACGTGGACTGGGCTTACGACGTCGATGCCGACGGCTTCTTCGATCTGCTGACCGAGCGGCTGGGAAGGTACTGAGCGGGCCTGAACATGGGAAATGGCCGCTTAAGGACGCTTTAGAACCGGCACTGTCAGATTGGCAAAGCCGTCGATCTTTTGGCCATCTCTGGAAAGCGGCCAGACACCGCGAACCACAGGCCGCCAGTGGTAAATCTTGTGAAAGATCGACGTTTTCCAGAAACTCGGGCAGGCCTCTTTGAGCGTGTAAAGATAAGGCCCGGTGATGATCTGAAGATGGCCGCCGCTGATGGCTTCGCGCGTCGTCGAGCCGGTAACATCCCGGCCGATCAAATGGGCAACTTCGGTACCGCACAGCCGGTAATAGAAATATACCCCTCCGTCGTCCTCACGCAGCTCAACCAGGATCGTCCAGGGCAGAATCGCCGCGCCCATGTCAATGGGGTCGAGGTCGGAGCGAGCCGGAAAGTGACCCAAACGCGCATGCAATGACCGCCAATAGCTATCGAATCGCCGGATCACATCGTTGTGATGCAAAGGCGGTTCCTCGACCCGGATGGGTTCGCTGTACTGCGCGATATGGCTTTGACGAAGGCTATCAGACAAATTTTTATGCCCCTGGCCGACTGCGCAGCCTACCGCGCGTACCGGCATTCATAAAACGGAATGGACTGTCATTTGTTAAACATGACCCTATTCGAGCGTTAGCGAAAGTTCGGTTTAATACCTACACGAGCATCAGTTTCTTAAGCGCAAAAACACCCGTCAGTGCAAAAAATTACCGTAAAATCAAATAATTATGAAACTTTTCTCGTTTGATCAGTCAAGCCTGCCCTCACGAAATGACAATAACCTGCCGCCCGGACATGCATTTTCCTGGGTTTGACGGATCAATAACCGGGGGCCGGGCAGAATTAAGCATGCCGTCGTTCAAGCCAAAGATCAGCTCCGGTCTGCCGCGACACTCTATGTATCCGTCCAAACAACGATCCCTCTCCGGCCGAAAAGTCTCCCGTCAGAAGGTAAAGGCTTTCCTGAAGAAAACGCATTAACCGCACTTTGCCGATACATAGCCGGCAAGAACTTCAGTCAGTTTCTTCAGAGAAAGCTTCAAATCGCCAAACCGCTCGCTCTTCGTGATTCCGCCCTCGTTCATATAGAGCGCCCGGTTGATTTCGATCTGAATCGAGTGACGGCCCTGCGACGGGTCCGAATAACGCCGGACCAGTTCCACCCCCTTGTAGGGATCGTTCATCTTCACTGAATAGCCCAGGTCACGCAGAGTCTCGGCAATCAGCGCGGAGAAGTCTTTTCCACAGGTGGTCCCGTCCCGGTCACCGAGCACGAAATCCGCCCGGCGGACCGGTCCATCCTCGGTGGTTTCATCGCCCCACTCCGGCATGGAGTGGCAGTCGACGTGATAGACGAAACCGTGACGGCTGTGATGATCCTCGAACAGGCCCGACAGGGCATCGTGATACGGCCGCCAGCAGAGGTCGATCCGGGCCTGGACTTCTTCCCGGCTTAAAAGGCGGTCATAGATCCGGCCGTAGGTCTTGACCTGACGCCAGATCAGCCCGATGCCGTTGGCCTGCTTGAAAGACGGCCGGCACTCGCCCGCCCAGCCGCCGTCAATCATGTCCGGATCGATGTCTTCCAGGCCGCGGTTCGGATCGATATAGCAGCGCGGGAAGAGAGCATGCAGAAGCGTCGCGCCCTGGTCCGGCACATGATCGTAAAGCTCTTCGATAAACGCGTCCTCGGAACGCCGGAGCGTCATGCGGTCGAGCACATGATCGAAATCGGCCGGATAGTTGGTGCCCGAATGCGGGCTGTCGAACAGCAAAGGAAGCGAGTCTGCGCGAGGGGATTCGATGATGATCTGTTTGGTCACGGTTACTCATCCGATGAGGAAAAAGTTATGTTCAACAGGGTCTCCGGCGAAGCCGGTTCAGTCGTTCAGATGACAGGCCGAAAGATGATCCGGTCCGATCGTTTTCAGGACCGGCCGTTCGATCGAACAGGGCCCGAATGACTGGGGGCAACGCGGGTGGAAGTGGCAGCCGGGTGGCGGATCGAGCGGTGAGGGAATTTCGCCTTTGATCGGCCGAAAGTCCTGCTTGCGCTGATCGAGCCTCGGCACTTCCGAAAGCAGCGCTTTTGCGTAAGGATGATTGGGTGCGGCAAAGAGATCCTCTGCCTGGGCGGCTTCGACAACACGACCGAGATACATGATCACAACCCGTTCCGAGATGTGCTCGACCACCGAAAGATCGTGACTGATAAAGAGATACGTCAGATCAAGTTCGTCGCGCAAATCCATGAAAAGGTTAATGATTTGCGCCTGGATCGAAACGTCCAACGCCGCGATCGCCTCGTCGCAGACCAGAAATTTCGGCTTGACCGCCAGCGCGCGGGCAATGCCGATGCGCTGCCTCTGTCCGCCGGAGAACTGATGGGGGTAGCGGCGCTTCAAGGCCGGGTCCAGCCCGACCCTGGTGAGAATTTCGTCGACATAGTCCGACTTGCCGGAGCGCGAAACCAGGCCATGAACCACTGGTGCCTCGCCCACGATATCCTCGACCCGCATCCGCGGATTGAGGCTGGAAAAGGGATCCTGGAAAATCATCTGCACGGCGAAGGTGGCTTCCAGCTTGTCGTCGCCGCGCAGGGAAGCGATATCCCGCCCCTTGTAGAGAATCGCCCCCTCGCTCGGCGGCATGATACCGGCGACCATCCGCCCCAGGGTGGATTTGCCGCAGCCGGACTCACCGACCAGACCGACCACCTCGCCCTGCGCGATGGAGAGATTCACCCCGTCGACGGCATGCACGGTTTCTGCCTCCGGACCGCCGCCGAAACGGCGGGCAATCCGACCGGCGATATCGAGGGGTTTTACAAAACGCTTACTGATGCCTGCAATCTCGATCAACGGTGTGTTTGCACCCGGCGCTTTCTCTTCCGCCGTCACGTCCCCAGCCATGTTCCCGGTCCTAGCCCGCGTCATGCCGAGACCTCCTCGAGATGGGGATGGTGACAACGGATCTGTCTGCCCGGCAGCAGTTCAGATACTTCCGGCGCCAGATCGCACACGTCATCGCCGCGCGGACAGCGTGCCTTGAAGGCACAGCCGGGCGGCAGGCCGATCATGTTCGGTGTCATACCGGGGATCTGCTGCAGACGTTCGCCCCGCTTGTTGGCTGAAGGGACCGAGCCCAGCAGGCCGACGCTGTAGGGATGCAACGGCCGGTCGATTACATCATCGGTCAGACCTGTTTCGACGATGCGCCCGGCGTACATCACTGCGATCCGGTCGGCGAGGCCGGCGACAACCGCCAGATCGTGGGTGATCCAGATCATCGCCGTGCCGGTGCGCTTGCACAGGGCCTGAGCCTCGTGGAGAATCTGCGCCTGAATGGTCACGTCGAGCGCCGTCGTCGGCTCGTCGGCGATGATCAGATCCGGCTCGTTCAGAAAGGCGATCGCGATGGCCACCCGCTGCCGCATGCCGCCCGAAAGCTGATGCGGATAGGCGTTCAGACGCTCGGCCGGTGCGGGAATGCCGACCATCTCCAGCGCGTCATAAGCCAGCTGCCGGGCCGACTTGCGGTCCATCCTGCGATGGGCCTGTACCGCCTCGATCATCTGCGTGTCGATCCGCAGCACCGGGTTCAGGGTCATCATGGGATCCTGAAAAATCATCGCGATGCGGTTGCCGCGCAGGTCCCGCAGGCGTTCGGGCGGCGCCGTCACCAGATCCTCGCCCTTGAAGCGGATGGCGCCGGATACCACCTTGCCCGGCGGATCGATCAGGCCGAGAATCGAAAAGCCGGTGATCGACTTGCCAGACCCGGACTCACCGGCCAGCCCCAGGATCTCTCCGGGATTGACATAAAAACTGACGTCATCCACCGCCTTCACGGCGCCTGCCCGGGTGAGGAAATGGGTCTTCAGATGCTCGACCTCCAGGGTCGGCAGGATTCGGTTTTCCGGTTGATTCGATGTCACTTCCATGGCCTCGACTACAGGGTTCATCGTTTCAGCCTCGGGTTCAGGACATCGCGGAGCTGATCGCCGACCAGATTGATCGACACAATGGTGATCAGCAGAGCAATACCGGGGAAAATACTGATCCAGTATTTGCCCGACAGCATGTATTCGAAACCATTGGCGATCAGCACCCCCAGCGACGGCTCGGTCTGCGGCAGGCCGACCCCGAGGAACGACAGGGTCGCTTCCAGCGCAATGGCGTGGGCGGTCTGGATGGTGCCGACGACAATCAGCGGCGCGAGGCAGTTCGGCAGGATATGGCGGAACATGATCCGGGCGTGCGACAAGCCCAGCGACGACGCGGCCTCGACATATTCCTTGCTGCGCTCGACCAGCGCCGACCCGCGCACGGTTCTGGCGTAATAGGCCCACTGGGCCACGACGAGCGCCAAAATGATCTTGTCGATTCCCTTGCCCAGCAGCGCGACCAGCATCAATGCGACCAGCGCGGCGGGAAACGACAGCTGAAGATCGACAATCCGCATCACGATGGATTCGACGCGCCCCCCGACATAGGCCGCCAGGAGCCCCACCGACATACCGACCGCGATGGCGATCAGGGCCGAGCTCACACCGACCACGAGCGAGATACGCAGGCCAAAGAGAATCGCGGAATAAAGATCCCTGCCCGCACCGTCGGACCCCAGCCACATGGTATAATCGCTAAAGGCTTCCGATCCCGGCGGCAGACGTCCGTCCAGAATATCCACCTGAGCCAGATCGTAAGGGTTCTGCGGTGTGATCCAGGGGGCAAGGATCGAGGCAAGTATAATCGCGCCCAGAGTGAACACCGCCCCCATCGCCAGACGGCTCTCGAGAAATTCCGAAACGAAACGCCGGAACGGTGTTTCGACGGCCGCCGCGGTCTCATCAGCCTCTGTCGGAACGGGCATGACCGGACGCTCTGCATCCCTGTCAGGTGCCTGCTGAATACTCTCTGCCGTCATGCGCCCTGATCCCTCAAACGAACCCGCGGATCGAGCAGAGAGTAGACGATATCGACCACGAGATTTATCACAACGAACAGCGCCACGATGATCATCAGATAGGCGACGATCACCGGACGGTCGAGAACCAGGATGGATTCGATCAGGAGCTTGCCCATGCCCGGCCAGGCGAAGATGGTTTCGGTGACGACGGAAAAGGCGATCAGACTGCCGAATTCCAGCCCCAGTACCGTAACCACCGGGATCAGGATGTTCTTCAGCAGATGAACGCCGATGATGCGGCGGTCCGACAGCCCCTTGGCGCGCGCGAACTTGATGTAGTCCTGGTGAACCGCTTCGCGGGTTCCGGCCCGGGTCAGGCGGATCACCAGCGAAATCTTGAGCAACGCCAGATTGAAGGCCGGAAGACAGAGATGCGCGAGGCCATCCAGGGTAAAGAAACTGGATGTCATGCCCAGAAAGGTCGCGGTGTCGCCGCGCCCGGTCGAAGGCAGCCATCCGAGTTCGACCGCGAACACGATGATCATCACCAGGCCGACCCAGAAGGTCGGCAGGGAAAAGCCCAGGATCGAGACGGCCATAATCCCGCGTGAAGCCTTGCTCTCCGGCTTCAGTCCGGCGTAGAGCCCGAGGGGAATGCCGATGAAAATCGCAAGAAACAATGCCGCGAAGGCCAGTTCCATGGTGGCGGGCATGCGCTGCAGAATGAGTTGGAGCGCCGGTTGTCCGAAGATAAAGGACTTGCCGAAGTCGCCGCTCCAGATGCCCTTCAGGAAGAACCAGTACTGTTCGCTGATCGGACGATCGAGGCCAAGGGCACGGATCGTCGCTTCGATATCCTCCTGATCGGCTTCCGGATTGATCAGCATGTGCACCGGATCACCGACGACATTCACACCAAAAAACACGATGGCCGACATGGCGAGAATTACGATCGCGCTCTGCAGCAGCCGGCGAATCATAAATTCTGACACGCGAAACCTTTCCGCCGTCTGAAACCCTTATGCCGGTTCAAGAAAAGCCGGCCGGGCCTTTTATTGATTGGTTTTCAACTGTTCCACTGGTGAAGCGACACCGACGCCACCCGGCCGTGGGACGGTCCCTTCCAATCTGGTCCGGTCATCCTGAATGACCTGGCCGGACTGCCCCGAAAGTGACCGCAACCCACTGACCGTCAAAGCGAGCGCGATGCCGCTTACCGGCTTACTGCTTGAACACGTCCTGAGCACGGGTGTTTTCATCCGTCCGGGCTCTATAGGCGATACCCTTCTTTGCAGCCCAGGCGTTCACCTGATAGTGCAGCGGAATAATGCCCACGTCTTCAATGGCGATTTCCGTCGCCTTGGCCAGCAGTTCCTGACGCTTGGCATCATCAACCGTCGCCAGGGCCTGCTCCGTCAGTCTGTCCATTTCGGCATTGGAATAGCGCCCGCGGTTTGACGCACCAAAGCCATGTGCCTTGTCGTAGGTATGCACCAGAGACCGCAAAGGAGAGGAAGCCTCACCCGAACCGGCGCCCCAACCGACCAGCAGCAGAGAAAATTCCGGAAGCCCGTCCTTGCCGCCTTGCGACGCACGTTTAAAGAAAACCGAGCGCGGCATGGTTTCGACCTCTGTCTCGATGCCGATCCGCGTCAACATCTGCGCAATCGCCTCGGCGATCTTGGCATCGTTGATGTAACGGTCGTTCGGACCGTGAATGGTCAGCTTAAAACCATCCGGAAAACCGGCTTCGGCCAGGAGCTTCTTGGCGCCTTTGGGATCGTATTCCAGTGGCTTGAGCTTTTCTGAAACACCGAAGAAACCTGCAGGCAGCAATTGACCAGCCTTGATCGCCTGCCCTTCCATCACCCGCTCGACGATAGCATCGCGATTGATTGCCATGGAAAGCGCCGTACGCACCCGCTGGTCACGCAAGGGGTTCTTGATCGTCCCGCCGTCTTTTGCCTTCACGAAGGGCGAATCGTCCCGGAAGTGATCGAGATGCAGATAGATAACGCGGTTCGAGACGCCTTCACTGATCTGAAGGGCGTCATTTCCCTTCAGCTTTTCGAGATCCGCGGTCGGCACGCCGTCGATCATATCGACGTCGCCGGCAAGAAGCGCCGCCACACGCGACGGACTGGACTTGATCGGCCGGTAGGTAATGTCGGAGAACGCCGGCTTTTCACCCCAGTAATCCGGGTTGCCCGTCAGCACGATTTTTTCGCCCGGCGTATAGGAAACGAATTTGTAGGGACCGGTGCCGATCGCCGCCTCGCCGCTGTTGAACTGCGCGGTGGTCCCGACACAGCCCTTTTCGTTCGAGACGATGTGGAGCAGAGAAACATCGTTGATCATCAAGGGGTAGGGTTTCTCGGTCTTGATGTGAAGGGTCAGATCATCAACCTTCACCAGCGTTTTGCCCTTGGTGACGAGGGCAAAGCTGGAAGGTGAATTCGGCACGTCTGGCGCCCGCTCAAAACTGCAGATAACGTCGTCCGCAGTGAAGGCCGTTCCGTCGTGGAACTTCACGCCTTCGCGCAGCTTGAATTCCCAGGTCAGATCGTCGATCGTCTTCCAGGACACGGCAAGCCCCGGCAGGAGCTGCTGGTTCTGGTCCTGATTGACCAGACCGCCGAAAATATGAGTCGCCATTGCGTTGTTCGGCGTAAGATTGTGGTAATGCGGGTCGATCGCGGTCACTTCCGACGAAAGGCCAATCGTGAGGCTATCCGCAGAAGCCGAGGTTGCCCCTCCGGCCATGAGCGCGACTGCCGCGCAGACGGTTCCCATCCGTATGGTAAAACTCTTCATCAAAGACTCTCCCTGTAACGTCAAGTCACTCTGTAGCGCCATGTCACTGGCGCTGATTTTCTGGTTCGGCCCATTATTCGGACCCGCTTTGCCGTAACCGGCTTATCCATGCCGTCAGGTCCCGGCAAAGTTAATTGTCGGGCGTCGGCGAATGGTTTTTAAATGCTATCGATTAGTTTCTGCATGAGGAACCATAAACTGTATGCGAAAAGCTCATATACTCATGACAAGCTGTCGGCTTGTTGACAAGCCTCAAGGTAGTGTAGGGAATTAGAGAATGCGTACGAACTGGCATAGTTTGAGAGAATTCGAGACTTTACGGGCGGTACTCTCCGCCGGCTCCACAACCGCTGCCGCCAGACGGCTCGGCATTTCTCAATCCGCTGTCAGCCGCTCTATTTCCCAACTTGAAGGACGTCTCGGTCAGATGCTGTTCGAGCGTGAACAAGGCAGAATGCAACCAACGGCCGAGGCACTCGTGCTGAACGAGAATCTCGATCCGCTGTTCGATGCCCTCGCCAGTATCGACGGTGCCCACTGGAAAACCTCGCCGCAGCAGCCGCTGCGGGTGGCGGCGCCGCCGACTCTGGCGCACCGCTTTCTTGTCCGTGTCATCTCGACATATCTGAAGGCGAACCCGGACCTGGTTGTCAGCCTGGAAATCTGCACATCGGACGATCTGATCGCGGGTGTCATGGACGAGCGCTTTGATCTGGGGTTCACCGGCGCCGAACAGACCCGTGCCGGCCTGAAGCTCATCCCCCACCGCAAGGCCAAAGGCGTATGCATCCTGCCGAAGGGACATGAATTGGCGGAACACGACGTGCTGCGTCCCGAGCATTTCGACGGCGTGAATTTCATCGCCCTGACCCGGCGGCACACTTCCCGGATGGTTCTGGAGCAGCATTTTTCACGCGCCGGAGTATCGCCACGGATCATTGTCGAGGCAGCAACGTCGGTTGCCGCTTGTGAGTTTGTCCGCAACGGCTTGGGCATTACCCTGATCAACCCCTTCCCACTGATCAGCGGCTCCGACGACGGCGACATCGTCGTCCGCCCCTTCCAGCCGGACATCGCCTACCGCACCAGCTTTGCCTTCTCCGCCCACCGTCCGCCATCAGTCGCAGCGCGTGACTTCATGCGGCACGTTCGACTTTCAACACCAAAGAGCGACCTCTGGGAGCCCGCATGAACACCCCGAATACGAAACCCGTTCCCAGCGTTGGGCCGAGCATCGAGAGCGTTACCCGCAAGACCGGGACGGAACGCACCATTGCCTGTCTCGAGGCGCTGGTCGGATTCGACACCACCAGCCGGGACTCGAACCTCGCGCTGATTGAATGGGTCGAGCGCTACCTTGCCGAGTTCGGCGTGGCGTCTCAGCGCATCAACAACGACAGCGGCACCAAGGCCAACCTTTGGGCGACCATCGGCCCCGCTGTCGATGGCGGCATCATTCTGTCCGGCCACACCGATGTGGTGCCGGTCGACGGCCAGAACTGGGACAGCGATCCCTTTACCCTGGTCCGCAAGGACGACAAGCTCTACGGGCGCGGCTCCGCCGACATGAAAGGTTTCCTCGCCGCGGTTCTGGCCAAAGTGCCCGAACTGACGAAAGCCAGCCTCTCCCGCCCGGTCCATATCGCCATGTCCTATGACGAGGAAATCGGCTGCATCGGCGTCCGCAGCCTGATCGAGAAACTGGTCAGGGAATCCCCGCGGCCCGCCGCCTGTATCGTCGGCGAGCCGACGGGAATGGAAGTCGTGGTCGCCCATAAGGCGAAGCGGTCCTTCCGGGTTTCGGTCAACGGCAAAACCGCCCATTCATCACTGGCCCCCTTTGCCGTCAATGCCGTGGAGTACGCCGCGCGCCTGATTGTCTTCATTCGCGAAATCGGCAAACGGCTGCAGCAGGAAGGTCCGCAGGACCTGGCCTTCGACGTTGCCTATTCAACAGCCCACACCGGCGTCATCCGCGGCGGCACCCAACTGAACATCGTCCCGGAACTTTGTACATTCGACTTCGAGTTCCGGGCCCTGCCCGCGGTCGACATCGACGCCCTGGCCGAGGAAGTCAAGCATTACGCCACGAGCGTTCTGGAGCCGGAGATGCAGGCGATCGCGCCGGACACCTTCATCGGATTCGAAACGATTTCCAGTTTCCCGGGCCTCGAAACAGCGCCGGATTCCGATCTGATCGGACTGGTCAAGTCCCTGGCCGGAAAAAACGGACACACCAAGGTTGCCTATGGCACGGAAGCCGGTCTCTTTTCCAAAGCCGAGATCCCGACCGCGATCTGCGGACCGGGCCATATCGCCCAGGCTCACAAGGCCAACGAGTTTGTCGAGGTAGCGCAACTCGCGGCCTGCGACGCCTTCCTCGATCGCCTCATCGCCAGCTGTTCGAAGGCACCAGGCTGACCACCGGCACCGCGCGACCACGAAAAAGACCGTTACCGGATAACCACGAAAGCGATCACGGCGTTCGCAACGACCGGATCAAAACAGGAGACCACTTCATGTCCGCTTCACCGACCACAGGTGCCATCGAAATCCCCAACGACTATCCCGTCGAGCTGACGGCGCCGGACATAACCCCCTACGCCGCGGGCAACACGGGAACGCCCTACATCTGGTCGTTCGACAGCGGCACGCCGGGCCCGCATGTGATGATCTCGGCGCTGGTACACGGCAACGAAATCTGCGGTGCGATTGCGCTCGACTGGCTGCTGCGCCGGGAAGTCCGTCCGGTCCGCGGCAGTCTTTCGCTCGGCTTTGTAAACATCGACGCCTACAGCCGCTTCGACCCGAAAGACCCGAACGCCACCCGCTGGGCTGACGAGGACTTCAACCGGCTCTGGTCCGATGAAGTGCTGTCCGGCGAGCGCGACAGCAGTGAACTGCGCCGGGCGCGGGAGATTCGTCCCTTCATGGACAGCATCGATATCCTGTTGGACATCCATTCCATGCAGCGTCCCAGCCCGGCCTTCATGATGGCCGGAATGCGGTCAAAGGGCCGGGATCTCGCCCGCCAGATCGGCGTCCCCGAGATCGTCATCAGCGATCAGGGACATGCAGCCGGTGTCCGCATGCGCGACTATTCCGGCTTCTCCGATCCTGCCAGCCCCAAGAACGCCGTCCTGATCGAATGCGGGCAGCATTGGGAAAAAGCCGCCGCTGATCTCGCCATCGATACCAGCCTCCGCATGCTGCGGGCACAAGGCACCATCGCCGACGATTTCGGTGGCGATCTCGGCCGCGGCGCGACGGCTCCGCAGACCTTTGTCGAAGTCACCGAAGCGGTCACGGTAAAAACCGAAAAGGACTTTACCTTCATCCGTCCCTTCACCGGCGGCGAAACCATTCCGGACAAGGGCACCCTGATCGCGCACGACGGTGATGAAGAGATCCTCACACCCTACGACAACTGCTTCCTGGTGATGCCGTCGATGCGGCTTTGGAAAGGTCAGACGGCGGTCCGACTTGGGAAAATCATCGGCTAAGGTTTAGAGGGGGACCTGCGTTCCCCCTCTGAAGCTGTCTTTGCCGGGACCGGGCCTTCGCCGTTTTCAGCCGCCGGCATCTGCGGCGGCATCGCTGTGACCACGGGATGATCGCTGTCGGTGCGGTAGCTGTGGTTCCAACCGCGCGGCGAGCCCCAGCCGGTCACCAGACTGCCGAAAAATTCCCGATTGACCGCAATGTAGACGGCTTCCGCCGGCTCGGCATCCAGTTCGTCGCGGATGGCGTCGACCGGACAGATCGATTCACACAGCCCGCAGTTCACGCATTCATCCGGGTGAATGTAGAACATCCGCCCGCCTTCGTAGATACAGTCGACCGGGCAGACTTCCGTACAGGCACCGTCCTTGATATCGATGCAGGCCTGGGAAATGATAAAGGTCATCAGGCATCTCCTCCCGGCAGTTCCACTGTCTTCAGGCGGCTAACGTCCGGTCCAGACGGGTGCGCGCTTTTCCCGAAAGGCGCGCACACCCTCTTCCGCGTCCTGCGACCGCAGGGCGGCGACCAGAGCCGGCGTCCGAAAGGCCTGCGCCTCGCGCGGGCTCATCTGTGCGGTTTTCCTGACCGTCTGCTTGATCGCCTTGAGAGAAAGCGGCGCGCAGGCCTTGACGTCCGCGATCCAGCGGGCAACCGCCTCGTCAAGCGCATCCGCGGCGACGACTTCGTTCACGAGCCCGAAAGATCTTGCTTCGTCGGCGCTCATCCGGCGTCCCGTCAGCAGAAAACCCAGGGCGATCTTTTCCGGGATCAGGCGCTGGAGCAGCACCATGCCGCCATCCAGCGGCAGACGCCCGACCCGCGCCTCCGGCAGAGCGAACTGAGCACTCTCGGCTGCGATTACGATATCGCAGCCCAGCACCATCTCGAAGCCGCCGCCCATGGCCAGGCCGTTGACCCGTGCAATGACCGGAACATCGAGACTGTCGCGCAACGCTATGCCGCCGAAGCCGCCGGGTCGGGACTGCCCCCAATATTCAAGACCGCTGAGCCCGTCATCCGATTTCATATCCGCACCGGCACTGAAGGCGCGGTCTCCGGCGCCGCTCAGGACCACACAGCGGATATCGGAATCTCCTTCGATTTCGCGCCAGATTTCCTCCAGCCGGCTTTCCGTCGCCGCATCGACCGCATTCATGCGTTCGGGCCGGTCGATGGTCACCCAGGCAACCTGTTCGGCGATCTCAAGGCGCACTGTCATCACGCGGCTCCCGCTGCCTGCGGGTTACCGGCCCGCGTCTTTTTGGCGGTTCCGTCCCCCTTGTCCGGAGAGACCGCACCAGCGAGTCCGAGCTCGGCCAGCACCTCGTCCGTATGCTCCCCGACACGTGGCGGCGGACGCCTGATGGTAAAGGGCGCATCGGAAAGATGGACCGGCGAGGCGATCACCTGGATTTCCCCATGTATCGGATGAGTCATGGTCGCCAGCATGCGGTTCTCGATCGTCTGCGGGTCCAGCAGCGCCTCGCTCAGCGGCCGCACTGGCGCACAGAGCAGGTCCTGTTCCTCCAGCCGGGAGATCCAGTGTTCCGTCGTATCGGATGCGAAGCCCTGGCGGAAACGGCGCTGCAGCTCCGCCTTGCCGGCCCGCTGCGCCTCCAGGTCCGGATAGTTTTCCGAGAGATCTTCGATGCCCAGTGCCCGGCAGATGTCCTGCAGGGGGTTCTGCTTGAAGGCTCCCACCAGAACCAGCGCGCCGTCGGTGGTCTCGAACACCCCGCTCAGCGGCATCGCCGCCCAGTTCAGTTCGTTTCCCTCGGACATCAGATAGGAGGCTTCCTGCATCTGCATGGCCAGCATCGAATCATAGAGCGATACCGAGACTTCCTGACCACGCCCGGTTTTCTCGCGCGCCAGCAATGCCGCCAGAACCCCCTGCACCAGATGCATTCCGGCTGTGTAATCACAGAGCGCGGTGGCGTAGATAGTCCGCGGCGAATCGTCGTCGGCACGGCGCTCCATGACCCCGGTCAGGGCCTGAGAGAGGACATCCTGGCCGCCCTTGTGGACGTAGGGTCCCGTTTGCCCGAAGCCGGTGCCCGAGGCAAAGATGATTCGCGGATTGATCTCGCGCAGTGTCTCGTAGCCGAAGCCCATGCGCTCCATCACGCCGGGGCGGAAGTTGCTGACCACCACGTCAGCTCTTTTGACCAGTTCGAAAACGGCTTGCTTTGCCGAGTCCTCGCGCGTGTCGAGGGTGACCGAACGTTTGTTGCGGTTCAGACTGCAAAAAACCGGGTTGTTGCGCGCCGCTTCGTCTTTGCCGCCGAAGAAATTCCGCGACAGTTCCCCCTGCCCGGGCCGTTCGATCTTGATGACGTCGGCACCGAAATCGGCCAACATCTGGGTTGCGCAGGGCCCAAGCATGACCTGAGTGAAGTCGACAATTCGAACACCGTCGAGTGGCTGGCTGGAGTTACTGGACATGGGTACTACTTTCTCGAGGACTTTGTTGATCGCTTTTCAGAACACCGCCCGGACCGGAATTTATCGGCCCGAAGAACGAGACTTCATTCCGCCGGCTCTCGTGCCGGCTCCGGCGCCAGCGCATTGGCCGAAGGGACGTCGCCGGGATCGGCCCCCTGAGCGCGCATCTGCTTCTGGATTGCCTGCGGATCGACGTCTCTGAGCGCCGTGTTCGCATTGAGCGCCAGCGCGGAGGCGATGCCCGCCGCTTCGCCCTGCACCATGCAGGGCGGGATCTCGCGCGACATACGCTGAGCATCCGGCTCGGCCGAATAATGACGGCCCGCAACGATAAGATTGTCGAGTCCGCGCGGCAGCAGCGACCGGTAAGGTGTGTAGTAATCGCGCCCCCGGCAGACGGTATCGGCAAAATGCCGGCGGCTGACCACATCGTCCTTGGTGACCACATACTCGCCGCGCAGCAGACGGGTCTGGCGCACACCGATCTGTTCGGCAGCCCCCAGAAGGCTCGAATTCTGAAAACCGGGCAGGTTTTCGCGGGCGTATTCGAACAGCCGCATCATGCGTTCCCTGCCCTCGTACTCTGCCTTGGTCAGAGCCTCGACCGACAGGCCGTCGTAGCCGGGCATATGCGGGCAGTTGCACCAGACAATGCCCGGGATCGGCGTCTTGAGCCACCACATCTCCCAGGCCCCGCCGATCAGGCGTCGGGCCTTACGATCCAGCTTTTTATAGGCTTCCGGCTCTTCATACTGGAAGCGCTCGGCCTCATCGGTATCGACATTGGCCAAGCGGAACACCGTTGTGACGATGTACTGTCCCTGGGTAAATTCGGCGCCGGCTGAGGCCGCGACATCCAGATCGCCGGTCGCGTCGATCACGACGTCGCCCAGAATCGCCTGGCGGCCGGTCTTGGTCTGGCAGATCACGCCCTTGACCCGGCCACCCTCGACAAGAGTATCCGCGAACCAGCTGTGCAGGCGGAGGTTCACACCGGCCTCGCGGGCAAGGTCGAGCGAAACGCGTTTCCAGGCATCGGGATCGAAGGCCACCGCATGAACGATCGGCTGCGGATGCGTCTGGACATGAAAATCATGCACGCCCCAGCGCGACCACTTGCGCCACATCTCCCAGTCCGCCCGGCAATCCTCGGGTGGCGGAAAGACGGCTCCGCTCTGTTTCGCCATGCGCTCGACGAACTCCGAGACGATCCCGGTGACGGTGATTTCCTTGCCGTTGGTCATGTCGTCCAGAACCAGCACCATACCGCCCGAGGCCATGCCGCCGAGATGATGGTAGCGTTCCAGCAGCGTGACCGAGCAGCCGTTCCTTGCTGCCGATACAGCAGCGGTAAGCCCCGCCGCGCCGCCGCCGACGACAATCACGTCGGACTGGGCGACAACGGGCACGTCCCGGGCGGCTTCGTGAACCGACTTGTCCTTGAATTCTGGCATGACTTTTCTCCTTGCGGACCGAGTGCCGCAGTAGGTGTATCGGTCTAAAAGTTGGCGCGCCGCTATCCGGCCTGTTCCGGCTTCCAGCGAATTACCATCCGCTCGGCCAGCGTCACCACTGTAAACAGCAGCACCGCAAGACCCGAGGAAACGAACACGGTGGCGTAGAGCAGTGCAGAGCGAAAATTGAAAGTGGCATCGATGATCAGAGCCCCCAGCCCGACATCCGCGCCAATCCACTCGCCAACAATGGCCCCGATGACGCAGGTGGTCGATGCGATCTTCAGGGCCGAAAACAGATAGGGTAGTGACGACGGCAAGCGGATCTTCCAGAAAACCTCCCACTTCGTCGCCGAGAGGATCCGCGCCAGTTCCAGTGTCTGCGGGCTGACCGACTGCAATCCGCGGACCATGTTCACCAGGGTCGGAAAAAAGCATATCAGCGCGGCAATCATCACCTTCGCCAGCAGGCCATTACCGAACAGCAGCACCAGGATCGGCGCGATCGCCAGGATCGGGATGGTGTTGATGAAAACGGCAAGCGGATAGAAGGCTTTTTCCACCGACTTGTGATGCACGAACATTACCGCAGCGGAGATCGCAATCAGATTGCCGATCAGAAAGCCCAGCACACTCTCGACAAAGGTCGGCCAGAAATTGCGCAGCAACAGCAGGCTTTCCTCGGAAATGGTTGAGGCCACATCGCTGGGCGCGGGCGCGATATAGGCTGGCACGCCAAAAAACCGGACCCCGCCTTCCCAGACCGCAAGAATGACCATCACCGCCGCCACCGGTGGCAGATAGCGCCCGAGGAGCAGAAGATACAGAAGGGATTTGCCCTGCTCTTCTGTTTCCCCAGTTGTGTCCGGACTACCTGTAATCGCCATCAGCACGCCTCCAGCGAACTGCGCAGCCGGGACGCGATCGCCATAAACTCCGGCGTTTCACGCATCTTCAGGCGGCGCGGGTACGGCAGATCGACATTCACGATTTCATGAACCCGCCCCGGATGCGCCGCCAGCATCAGAACGCGCTGGCCCAGAAAAACCGCCTCGGGAATAGAATGAGTGACGAACAGGATCGTCGTCCCGGTTTCCTGCCAGACCTGCAGGATCTGCTCGTTCAGCCGGTCACGGGTGATTTCATCAAGTGCCCCGAAGGGTTCATCCATCAGCATCAGGCGCGGTTTGCACACCAGCGCCCGGGCGATCGCGACCCGCTGGCGCATCCCGCCCGAAAGCTCGTGCGGCAGAGCATTCTCACGCCCTTTCAACCCCACGAGTTCGAGCAGAACTTCAGGTGACGGACCGCCATCGCGCACCGCACTGCCGCGCTGTTTTCCCATTTCCAGCGGCAGCCGGACATTCTCGATCGCGGTCCGCCAGGGCAGAAGCGTGGAATCCTGAAAGACAAAGGAAAATTCGCGGGCCAAACGCGCCTGCTCAGTCCCCTTGCCGAAGATCAGCACCTCGCCTGCCGAAGGCTGGACCAGATCCGACACCACCCGCAGCAGTGTCGACTTGCCACAGCCCGAAGGTCCGAGGATGGTCAGAAACTCTCTCTCCCGGACAGACAGGCAAATATCCTCGAGTGCCTGAAGGGATCCGAAAGTCACCGACACTCCCTCGAGGGACGCCGCGATGGCTCGTCTTTCCATCGCGACATCGACCAGGGACTGTATGGCGAGCGGTTTGGGCATCCCGCGCCTCACCCGGCTTTCGGGCGCTCGGCCGAGGTGGCTTCGAGAATGGCGGTTGTCATGATGTCGTCGACGCCCGGCACGTCATTTTTGAACTGGCCGAGATCGGCATAGGTCTTGATCTGCGCTTCCCAGTTCTCGCGCTTCATGGTCCCCCAACCACCGGTTCTGGTTTCTTCGTTAAAGACATACGCAAGAATAATCTTGATGGCCTCCCGTTCTGACTCGGGGTCCATATTCGGGTAACGTTCAACCAGTGTCTCCACCGCCGCATCCGGATTCTGACGGACCCAGTCCCAGCCCCGCGCCGTGGCGCCGATGAAGGCGGCCAGCTTGTCCGGATGCTTCTCCAGAGTCTCGTCAGTGACATAGTAGGGATTGGCGTAAAGCTGAATGCCTGTGTCCCAGAGCCGCAGGTCGACCCGCTGATCACCGAGGATCTTCAGGGCATTGACATTGGACGCCCAGCCGGTGACCGCTTGCACCTGGCCCGTCATCAGCGGCCCCATGTCACCGCCCATGACCGTCACCGTCACATCGTCTTCCGCAATACCGTTCTTGGCCAACAGGGCTCTCAGAAGAATACGCGCGGTTCCCTGGGTCGCGATCGTCTTGCCGATCATGTCCCTGGGCTCGCGGATCGGATCTTTCTCAAGAGAGAAATAGGTGAAGGGATGCTGCTGATATCCCGCGGCGATACATTTGATCGGAATCCCCGCCGAACGCGCAAGCATGAGCGACGGGCTGGAAGACACCTGCCCGACCACCGCCTGGCCCGAAGCAACCGATGCAACGCCGTCGACATTCGGACCGCCCGCGATGATCTTCAGCGACAGCCCGGCATCCTTGTAATAACCGAGTTTATCGGCGGCGACTTCCCCCAACTGTCCATTGGAAATCAACCAGCCGAGTTGCATCGAGATCTCGAAGTCGTCCGCGCGTGCCGATCGGGAAACGCCGATCATGGTCCCGGTGAGAGCCGCACCGGCGGCCACTCCCATACCCTGGACAAACTGTCTGCGGTCGAAACTGCGGCCGAAACCGCTATTAGTTGAATTAGCCATCCTGTCCTCCTGCTTCACCGGCCGGTGGTTTTCATTTATTTTCTGACCGGCCACCCCTTGTTGTCGCTGATGGTCACGTCCCCCCTTGGCGCACCCGCTATAAACATATCTTGAAGCATTCTGCTGTAAGGGGAAGTTTTATTCGTCTATAGTGATGCCGCTTTGGCATCGCCTTTAGAAGAAAAGTTCTTATTTCGATGCATCACCCGCTGTTACGCTATATCGACGAGGTCGCCCGCCAAGGGTCGATCCGCAAGGCCGCCAAGGTCCTGAACGTCGCGTCTTCCGCCGTAAACCGTCAGATCCTGAAGGTCGAAGCCGAGTTCAAAACCCGCATTTTCGACCGGCTTCCCGAAGGTGTCGAGTTGACCGCCGCCGGACGCGTTGTGGTTGAACACTGCCGCCGCACCCTCTACGACTATCGCAGTATCAGGGCCGCAATTGACGACATTCGCGACTTGAGAAGCGGCCACGTCCATATATCGACCCTCGATTCCATGGCCTTCAGCTTTCTGCCGCAGGTGATTGACGACTTCAGCCAGGATCACCCGGGCATCTCCTTTACCGTTGCAACGGCCGGACCGGAAGAAACCATCGCGGGCGTGGCGAAGGGGACGGTACATGTCGGTCTGAGCTTTACTCGTGATCTGCATCCCGACGTCCGGGTCGTCGCCGAAAAGCCCTCGCCCTTCGGTGTGATCATGCGCCCGGATCACCCTCTCGCCGACCGGCATTATGTCACAGTCGAGGACTGCGCTGCCTTTCCACTGGTCCGAACCGTCGATGCCCGCGGCAAGACCTCCCTCATCGACAAGGAGATCGATACAGCTGTGCTGCCGCTGTCCGCAGTCTTTTTCACCAACGCTCTGATCATGGCCAAGTATGCAATCAAGGCCGGCAAGGGTGTCGGCATCTATACGAAAGTCGGTTTCCTGTCCGAGATCGCCGAAGGGTCGTTGCGGTTCGTGCCGCTGGCTGACCGGGTTTTGAGCGAATACAAGATCGGCGCGATCATTTCAGCTCACAAGAACATCGAGACCTCGGCACATCTGCTCGTCAGTACGATCGAGCGGCATTTCCGGAAAGTCGATTTCACCTGACGCACTCTGCTGTAAAGTTCCGCTACAGCATCCGGGCGGCCCAAACCCGATATCATCACCGCAGATAGGACCTGGCTGCCAGATCCCGGAACTGAACCCGCAGATCACTTGGCAGACCCCAGGAGAAATCCGCAAGAGTAATCCGGTAGACCTCCTGCCACGCCGGTGACTGGGGATCCGACAGATCGTTTTTGCGATCGCTCAGAAGGTTTCGCAATTCGGCGACGTTATGGTAATCGGGCCAGGCATTGTAGGCCTGATCGAAGGCCTGCAGTGCGGCTCCGACATCGCGTGCGAGCAAGGCGGCAAAGCCCCGCCGCTCCATTTCAGACACCTGCTGAGCGCGATCGCGTTGCGCGGAAGCCGCAGCCGGTTCCGGCGCAGCGGCATCGGGAAGCGGCGCAGCGGTGGGCGCCGTGCGCTGAATCTGTTCGACCCCGCGTGACAGGTTGCTCGAAAGATTGCTCAGTTTGCTTTCGATGTCCGCTGCGACCTGACCGGCACCTTCTGACGAAATTTCAAGATCGCCTGCCTGCTGTGTCTTGAGCAGCGCACGAATGTCGGCGATCTCTTCGTTGGCCTGTCGCTCCAGCTGTTCGATCTGGGGGCCGACCCGGAAAACGCCCGCCAGCTCAAACTCCCGACTCGTCAGAATTTTCCGGACGTCGTCCTGAAACAGAAAAACCACAGCAAGTGCGATCACCGGCCACATGAAGGCACGCACATAGTCGAGTATCAGGCGCCCGAGGGCATAACGGTCGCTGTCTTCGGAAGCCATAATCCTGTTTCTCCGCGATTCTGGCCCGCCTTCTGGCCCGCCTTCTGGGGCGCCCGTGCCGCCGCACGATCCTGTTTAGATGTACGCCAATATACACGCACGGGCATCCGCTGAAAACATGACCGGGGTCAAAAGACATGAAAAGCCGTCACTGACGCTTCGAGCGACAGACCGATCTACCTCTCTTCTGATTCAGGAAAAAACGATCAGGCTCCGTGTGCCATTCTCGCCAAAGCTTGCTATAGCTGCTGCTGTTGACTCGATGGGGCAGTGCCTGTTCATGAAGTTTCTGAAACGACTCGCCGGAAAGACGGCGAAGCTGATGGCATTCGCCATGCTGCTGGTGCTTGGCCTGGTTCTCCTGTTCCGTGTCGTACCGCCACCGGTGACGCCGCTGATGCTGCTGCGCGACGCGCCGATCCAACAGCGTTGGGTTTCCCTGAGCGAAATAGCACCTGCCCTGCCGCGTGCCGTCATCGCTTCGGAAGACAATCACTTCTGCTCGCACTGGGGCTTCGACTTCGATTCTCTCCATTATGCCGCGCTGGCCTTCGTCAACGGTGAACAGGCAGGCGGAGGCTCCAGCATCTCTATGCAGACCGCCAAGAACCTGTTTCTCTGGCCCGGGCGCAGCGTCCTGCGCAAGCTTCTGGAAGTCCCCCTGACGCTGGCGATAGAAGTGATCTGGCCGAAAACCAGGATCATCGAGGTCTATCTCAATGTCGCCGAATGGGCGCCCGGCGTGTATGGCGCGGAGGCAGCGGCCCGGCACCACTTCGGCAAGTCCGCAAAGTCGTTGAGCCGCATGGAAGCCGCCCGTCTCGCGGCTATCCTGCCCAGCCCGCTCAAATGGTCGGCAGGCAAGCCCGGACACTATGTCCTCCGCCGCTCGGAAATTATCAATCGCCGTATCAATCAACTGGGACCGATGCTCGACTGCGTCAGCCCGTGACCCGACGCCTGCCCGGATGCCGGACGATCTCAAGACCAGGTCATGGCCCGATGACCTGGAGTCCTGTTAAAATGACGCCATTGACATATTCGCACCCCCATATATGAATTACAGTCGATCGGAGTCAGGCGAAGACCTGATGCGCGCCCGGTACTCAGGCGTAAAGGCGCCGGCCGGAAGCCGGTGAGACGGCTTGAATACCATGATAAAAGAATGCGAGAACCTGAGCTTTGAAAATCCAGGCAGGACAATTTTGGAAAAAAAGTGAAAAAAAATACAAATAGCCGCACATCGGCCCTAGATGAGCCCTCAAGCGATGGTATCCAGTCGATGGACGAAATGGTTTCCAACGCCCGGGCCGCGAGCGATTTTCTCAAGGCGATTGCGCACGAACACCGGCTGCTGATCCTCTGCATACTGGCCGACGGCGAGAAATCCGTCCGTGAACTCGAATTGCAACTGGATATGCGCCAACCCAGCGTATCGCAGCAGCTTGCTCGCCTGCGGGCTGAGCAGCTGGTATCGACCCGGCGCGACGGTAAAACGATTTTTTATTCACTGGCGAACGAAAATGCGCGTGAGCTGATCGCCGTTCTCTATCGCATGTTCTGCAGTCCAAAGGCCTGACGCGATGGGAGCCACCGCCTTCATCTTGCCAGGAACCAAGAAGAACACCGGCATGCAGAAGCTTCGCTCCCTGAACAGCCTTTCTGCCATTCTCGGTTTATTCCTGCGCCTGACCGGCGTTTGCGGCTCCGACTTTGAAGGACCTCTCGGCCGACCGGTCACTTTCCCTGTCGCCGGCAGGCGGACCCGGCTTTTTCCACAGCAGTTATCAAGAGCCTTGCCGGCACAATGACATTTTTATGCGGTGACTTTGCAACGGCCGAAATCAAATGCGAACCTCTGCGCGCGTTACACACGCTCTGGAGCGGCAAAGTCTCATCCGACGGCCGCATTCCGTCTCGCTCCGACTTCGATCCTCTCACAATTCACCCCAGTGTCCTGCCATTTCTCATCCTGTTAGACGTCATCCGCCCGGACGGCTCTTTGCGGTTTCAAGTCCGCCTTGTCGGAACCGGGATCGTCGAGGCCGTCGGTCGCGATTCAACCGGTAGGTACCTGGATGAACTCCCGAACGAAGAGCAGGTCATTGGCCGGGCCGAGTGGATGGTCAGGAATCAGAAGCCGGTTTATGTTCATGCCCTGTCGTTGAGCTGGGCATCTCGGGACTACAAAATCTACTCTGCGCTGGGCGTTCCGCTTGCGTCCGACGGTGTGACTGTCGACAAGCTCATTTATCAGATGGCATTTGCCTGACCGGCGTTCCTCCGGGCCGCCTCTGCGCCTCCCCTTCGGCAAGGATCAACTCGCCAATTCGGGATGCAATAGAGTCGCCGGCCTTAACCGGCCCCAAAACCTCCTGAATGCGTCGGTTTATTTTACACTGTATGCTTGTGTGCTACAAAACATTCAAATAATTGACATCATTCAATTTTCGCTTGAAAGATGCCCTAGTCTGGCACTACCCCCTGTCGAAATTTCATACAGCCTTAACAAGCAGATCGCGTAAAATTCCGATATATTATTGAATTTATTAAGTAAAACAAATCTGGCCCGTTATTTGCTTAAAAATCACTGATTTACAAGCATTCTAATGATGTTTTATCGCAATTTGAAACTTTAGACTGAGCGACTGATCGGCTTGCCGAGTCTCTGAACTGCTGTAAGAATTTTTTGAGAAGGCAGTTGTACGAATGAGCGTAAGGGTGCGTTTTCTCATCGCAACTTTCGGCGCTGCCGCTTTGCTTGTTGTCTCACAACAGGTAAAGGCGGATCCCATTACGACATTCTGGTCCGATACCGCCCACAACAATCCGAATAACGCACCCCTGCTTCTTTCGCCTTCACAGACCGATTTCTACGCGCCGGACAGCACAAGCAACTCAGCGCAGGGCAACGCAACGATCCCTGCAAGGAACCAAAAGCACAAAGAAACATCCTCGTCTGGCAATCCCCAGACCGGCAATCCCCAGACCGGCAATCCCCAGACCGGCGCGGGCGCCAATCCGGACGCACGAGCGATTCCACAAATTCCCTGGGAGGCCATTGAGCTCGAAATCCGCAGAAACAACGCCGTGTCTCCAGCCAGAAAAGAGCCGGACATTGTTCTGGACAGCGCATACCGGCAACTCGTTCTGGAAACTCTGCCGGAATTCCCTCTGGACATCACTTTCCTGGAGACTCCCACCAACATTCCCATGCTCGACCTTCTCAGAACACAGTCGACATCCCTGACGCTGAAAATTCTCCCCTATGCAAACGCCCTCTCCAGCGAGGCACCGGAGATTGCCATGGCGAGCAATGGAAATCTCGGCAGCCCAGAGGATGACATCACCCGGCCCGATCTCATCGAAAACGTCTCGAAATTACCGTTTCAGCTAAAGAACCTGCTCTACTGGGGACTGGGCCTTCTGGTCCTCTATTCAATTCTGGAGGCGTTATTTTCCAGGCTGCGGCGCCAAAGAAACCACGAGCGTCCCGATAATGATGTCGCAGTCGAGCGCGCGCCGGCGCTGCCGCGGCGCCGCCGGCGTTCCTTTCGCAGATCACGGCGCAAATCTGCGTAGAGGCAAATTTTTCTTCACCAATTCAGGGAAAACGATCTGCTTCCCATAGCCTGAAGCCAAAACACGCTTCATTGGCCGACCTGCTCACGGGACGTCCTTTGCACAGGGTTTATGGCGCGTCGGCAAGCAGTACCTCATGGCGCAGGTCGGCGCTGCTTTGTCCGCGGCCCGGTTGCAGATCATCGAACCACTGCGCGACGGTGCGGAGCTTGAGAAGCAGCTATCAGACCATCAGGTGCAGTTCACGCAGGCGGGTAACATGGCGATGAACGCTGCCGAGGGATTGCACGACGACTTGGTCGCCGCATTCGCGATGGCATGGTTCGGGCTCGCTCGGTCCGCAGCGTAAGGTGGGGCGGAACGCTGACTACCTTTTTTTCTTAAAATACTTGATTTACTTTAAATACTATATTACATTTTTCTCACAATAGAGGAGGTGGCCATGAGCGAAATGCGTACGATTGAGATCGACTTTGATATCCACAAGCGGATCGAGCTGGAACGGAAAAGCTTCAGCGAGACCGATAATGCCGTTCTTCGGCGACTGCTGAAAATTGAGGGTTCCTCACCCATCTCGACTCCGAATCTAAACGGGCGCGCTTGGTCCGGCAAAGGCGTCGACCTTCCGCACGGGACCGAATTGAGGATGGAGTACAACGGATGCCAATACACCGGGGTAATCAACAATGGCATTTGGCAGGTTGACGGCAAGGAGTTCAAGAGCCCGTCTGCTGCTGCTGGCGGTGTCGCGCTTACAAAGGACGGAAGGCGCACCAGTCTCGACGGTTGGATTTATTGGAAGGCGAAGCGTCCGGGTGACACACGTTGGAAGGCGATAAGCCAGCTTCGGGCGTGACCAACCAAGGC
>Ga0214472_10000186_pt1 | contig 85564 bp, 51 predicted proteins | sample RVTome_6_FD_207662 | JGI IMG/M metagenome (GOLD analysis project Ga0214472, IMG submission 207662) | Soil microbial communities from uranium-contaminated site in the Upper Colorado River Basin, Wyoming, United States - RVT140D175 | ecosystem: Environmental > Terrestrial > Soil > Contaminated >... | reverse complement strand
CTCCCCGACTAGGACTCGAACCTAGAACCTAGCGGTTAACAGCCGCTCGCTCTACCATTGAGCTATCGGGGAATCGCGAAGGAGTGTAGCCAGCGCTCAGGCCCCGTCAAGCCGCTGGGCCCGGCAAGTGGTCAACCCGGGGACGCCCCGACGCGGGCCGTGCTCACGTTGGCGGCGTGTCGTGCAGCGCGGCGTTGCCCGGACCGGTCTGCTCCCAGTTCCTTCGGACCAGGTTCAACCCGTACAGGCAATACTCGAAGTCCTCGCTCAAATGGCGAAACAGCGAGGCCGGTGGAACGTCGTCCTCGGCCGCCAGCCGCGACACGATCGCGTACGAGCGTTTCCCCTGCGACACGAAGTCGAGGATCACGTCTGTCCGTTGCCGGTGCGCACGCCGGAGGTGCTCCGGAAAGACCCCGGCCCAGAACAACGTGTAGTCGCCGATGTTGCGGTAGACGAGCCGATCGCGATCACGCCGGCTCGAGGGCAGGTCGTCGCGGCTCAGTGCCAGCATCGTCGCGATCTGCTCGAGCTCTTTTCCCTGGGCGTTGCGAATCGCCTTGAGGCGATCGATGTGGGTGAAGTTCACCAGCACGTCGGCCATGTAGTCCGTCAGCGACGGATCGCACAGGCCGATCGTGGTGCAAAAGGCATCCTCGACCTGTCCGGCGAACAACCGGCGCAATGGATGATCGGATGGAATCGCCTCCATCGTTCAGAGCTCCTACCCGACAACCGTAGCGGCCCCGGAAGGATGAGGTCTTGTAGCAGGCCAACAGCTACCCACTATCGATTGTACGATCCGAAATGCCGCGAAACAAGCCGGGACACGGCTCGGTGAAGCCCGCAAAGCGCCTAACGGCCGCACGCTCGAGCGTGCCGCATCCTCTTCCGGTGCCGACTAGGTTTCGCGTTGCGATGCCGCTACAATGATACGTGATATTCTCGGTCGCAGGTTGGCTTCCGCAGGCGAAGAGGTAGGCACCGATTCTTCGAGCAGCATCGATCGTGTTTGTGATGGCCGCGGCCGGTGTGGCTGGGGCGCCGGGCCGTCCAACGGCTGAGGAAGTTCCTTCGCTGGAACCGGCCGGCTCTGCCGCAACGAACCGGTTCATCGCATTCCGGGTTCCGGCGACGTTGTCGGGCGAGTGGGCGGTTCGCGTCCGCCTGGTGGATCTCTACCGCAGCGGCGTCGCCGGTGCGTGTCCCGCGCGGCCGCCGACGGTTCCGGACCTTCAGACATTCAACGGCGAAGTGCGATGGGTCGGCGCGCCGAGTTCGTTCCCTGAGACCTTCGAGCCTGATCCCCGGCGCTTCGTGGCGTCGGCGCTTGCCCACGAGCCGCACTTCGCCGACTGGCGATCCGTGCTACAGGCGTTGAACGGCGACGCATTGTTCGTGTACGGGGCCGAGATCGTTCCGTGCTCCCGCTACGAGGTTCAGCTCGTCCGCGCGGATTGCGACGATCCGGACTCTGCGGATTGCAGTTCGCCGCCGCTCCACGTCGAAACGGCGGAATGGGGTGATGTCGTTCCGGACGCCGGGACGGTCCAGCCCACGTTCCGGGACATCTCCGCGGTGGTCGAGAAGTTCAAACGCAAGACGCCGCCGTTGAAAGTCCACACGCTGCTCCGCGGCGACATTCCACCTGTATCGACGGGTATCAACTTCCTCGACATCAGCGGCGTCGTGAATGCGTACCTCGGAAAGCCCTATCCCCATCGCGGGCCGAGGGCGTGCGGACTGGTGAGCTGCAACCAGGAATGGGTCGCGCCCGCCGCCATTCCGGAACCGCCATTCGGGATCCACGAGACGGTAGAAAGCGTCTTCGGTGATGCCAACTACTTCACGCATTATGTGGACAATTCGCGTTCCTGCGACGATGCAAGCAACTCGGGCCGGGGCTCGCGGGTTCTGCCGCGGTGCACGATTCCCCGCAACCTGGCCGCCGGCGCGGTGGTGGTGGTCCACGGCGGGCCGTACACGCCAATGGTGCTGGACCTGACGGCAGTCGGGACCGCGCTCGAGCCGGTCTTCCTGCGCGGATCCGGCGCAGGCGAACCCCCGGTCGTAAGCACGCCGGACCTGCACCTCGATGTTCGCTACACGATCGTCGAAGGGCTGGCGTTCATGGGCAGCCGGCTCAAGGGCTCCGACTCGTACATGGACCACTCGGCGCTGCGGTTCAGCACCCTCCGCGGCCGACCCGGCGCAAATGCGGTCGAGCTCAACGGCACGAACGTGGTCCTGTATGGCAACGAGATCCACCATGCGGGGCAGTTGGCGGAGCCCGACGACCGCCACGGTGTCACGTTGCAGCCCGGTAGCCGCTACGTCTGGATCGTCGACAACCACATCCATCACAACTCGGGCGACGCGATCCAGTTTTGCCACCGGTGTGAGGCGGATCCGCCGCAGTTCGTGTATGTGGGCCGCAACGTTCTGCACGACGACGTGGAGAACGCAGTGGACCTCAAGGCCTGCACGGGCGTGATCGTCTCGCAGAACGAGGCGTTCGGCTACCGCGCCGTCGACAGGGCGGGTACGACGTCGGACGGCAGCGCCATCATCCTTGGCAGCGACGGCGGGCCCGATCGGGTCTGGGTGCTGTTCAACCGGATTCATGACAGTGACAACGCCATACGTGTCGAGCGAAGCGGCAGCGCCTGGATCGTCGGAAACCGTATTTATCGAATCGGCGGTTTTGGATTCGGATTCGAGAAGGATGGCCTGGACGTACACATCCTGTACAACACGGTCGTCAACGCCGATGTGGCGCTGGATCAATATTGGCGCCCGAGCTTCAGCCTCCATGTCTTCAACAACGTGTTCGTCAACATGCGCGGCGTCCGGCACGGGAATCACGTCAACATAGAGCTGAGCGAGGTCGCGAACCGGTCGCAACTCAGCCGCAACCTCTTCTGGCAGGACGGCGGGCCGGTGATCATCCGCTGGGGCGAGCGGTACGATTCATACGCCGTCCACGGCCCGGCTGACTTCCACACTTTTCCTGGCGGTACCGCCAACATTCTCGCCGACCCGCGGCTGCGAAACGCCGCCGGTGGGGATTTGCGCCTGGATTCGCACAGCGCAGCGGTGGACATGGCGGACTCGACGCTCGACGATTACGTGGGCGCTTTTTGCAGAGCCTACGGTGCCAGTCTGCCGGACTGCCGCGAGCGCCTGGCTGTCGACGCGGACGGCGAGCCTCGACCGTTCGGCCAGATGTGGGACCTGGGCGCCGACGAGCACGTCGGCGAGTGACATCGGTCCGCCGCGCAACGCAGGATCTGCCGAAGAGCGCGGTCCTGCCGGCTTCCCTGTGGCCCTAAGTCCGGCTAACATCCTCGTCGATGATCATCACGATCGACGGTCCAGCCGGGTCGGGCAAATCCACGGTCGCGCGGAAGCTCGCCGCACATCTGGAGATCCCTTATCTGGATACCGGCGCCATGTACCGCGCATTGGCCTATGCGGCGTTGCGCGCCGGCATCGACGTCAGTGATGATGCAGCGCTGCACCGGTTCGCGGAGAAGGTTCAGCTCGCGGTGGATTGCGGGCCGACGTTCTCGCGCGTCCGGGTCGACGGCCACGATGTCAGCGAGGCGATCCGGAGCATGGAGGTCAGCAACGTGATCTCGTCGGTGGCAAGGAACCAAGCCGTCCGGCAACTGCTGGTCGAGCAACAGCGGCGGGTGGGTCGGAGGCTCGGCTCGTTCGTCACCGAGGGCCGTGATCAGGGTACCGTCGTGTTTCCGGACGCGGAATTCCGGTTTGTCCTGCTGGCCGACCTGCCGATGCGGGCGGAGCGTCGTTACCGTGAGATGGTGGCGGACGGCGAGGACGTTGACATTAAAGCGGTAACGGACAACTTGGTTCGCCGTGATCGCGTCGACTCGAAGCAGTGGGAACCGTTGCTGGCGTCCGGAAACGTCCCCGCCATCGACACGACGAACCTCTCGATTCATCAGGTGCTGGACCGAATCCTCACCGAGCTCGGAGTTCCCGGCGCTTAGCGGCCCGCGGGGGGTGCCGGCTGCAATCGCCGGGGCGCAGGCGGTGTACAATTCTTCGATGGCCCGGGGGTCGGCAGGGCCGTGGTGTGCGCATGGTCGCCCTGGGCACCGTCGCTGTCGCGGTCGGTTGGCGACGCGGGCGGTGGGATGGACGAAGATCGATGCCGAGCTTCAGCTACAGAGCGGTCAACAACACGGGGCGGACGGTAGCCGGCGTCTTGACGGCCGAGAACTATGGGGTCGCGCTCCGTCAACTGGAGGAGCGTGCGCTCTATCCGGTGGTCGTGAAGGAGGGGTCGGCCGAGGCGCCGCTGGCGCTGGGCGCTCGGCGGCGGATCAAGGCCTCCCATCTCACGACGTTTTACAGCCAGTTGGCGGACCTGCTCAAGGCGGGCGTGCCGATGCTGCGCTCGCTGGACGTGTTGTCACGTCAGGAGTCGCAGGGTGCGCTCGCCCAGATCGTACGGGAGCTTCGGGAGGACGTGGCGGGCGGCATGGCACTGGGCGATGCGATGGCGAAACAGCCGCGGGTCTTCTCGCCGTTGCACGCGTCGATGGTCCGGGCCGGTGAACAGGGCGGGTTCCTCGAGGAGGTGCTCCACCGGATCGCGGTCTTCTCAGAGAAGCAGGACGAGCTGCGCAACAAGGTGGTGGGGGCCATGATCTATCCCGCCATTCTGGTTTGTGTCGGTTCGGCGGTCGTGCTGGTCATCATGCTCGTGGTGGTGCCGAAGCTGCGGGAACAGATGCGCCCCGAGACCTTCAACGTCATGACGGTCATGGTGTTCGGTGTGGCCGACTTTCTGCGGCTTCACTACATCACGCTGGCCGTCGCCCTGGCGCTGGTGTTCGCTGCGGCGACGGCGTGGATCAAGACGGAGAGTGGACGGCGAACGTTCGAGCTGGTGAAGCTCAGGGCGCCGGTCATGGGCAAGATCATGACAATGGTGGCCATCTGCCGGTTCTGCCGGATCCTGGGGACGATGCTGCATAACGGCGTTCCGATCCTTCAAGCGCTGAGGATCTCGAAGGACTCGGCCGGGAACAAGATCCTCGCGGACGTGATCGAGCAGGCGGCCGACAGCGTGAAGAAGGGTGCGGCCCTGTCCGCCCCCCTGGGCGAGTCGGGGTTGTTTCCGCCGACGGTCGTAGACATGATCGCCGTGGCGGAAGAGAGCAACAACCTGGAAACGGTACTGGTACAAATAGCGGACACGAACGAGGCCCGCACGGCCCGGGCGATCGACCTCGGTGTGCGGGTGCTCGAGCCGGTGCTTCTGGTGGTCATGGCCGGAGTGGTGTTTTGTATTGCGGTAGCCTTGCTCCTGCCGATCCTGACGATGGGTGCGGCGGTGCAGTAAGGGCGACGTTCGAGGCGTACCGAATAGCGGGCCTGGTGAAGGCCGTGGAACACGAAGCAAAGGGTTGCGTGCGGCGATTAATCGTGACCGCCGTCGAGCGTGTATGGGAGAGTATCGATGCGACGCGGAAGTCAACGTAGGAAGCGCGGGTTCACACTGATCGAGCTGTTGCTCGTCGCCGGTATCCTTGCCGTATTGGCGGCGTTTGCCATCCCCGCCTTGTGGGGACAGGCGGAGAAGGCGAAGAAGAAGATCGCGGAGGCGGCGATCGGCCGCAACGGCCCGATTGCCAAGGCGCTGGAGGCGTACAAGTCCGACATGGGGCGTTACCCGGACACGGATGAGGGTCTTCAGGGTCTGATGCAGCCCAAGGACCGGGCGGACGATGAGCGTTACGACGGTCCATACATCCAGAACGACGAGGTCAAGGATCCCTGGGGCGAGCCTTTCGAATATCGATCGCCCGGCGAGTTCCACGAGGACGGCTACGACCTCTGGAGCAAGGGTCCGGACTTCGTGGACGACGGCGGCAAGGAAGGCAGTGACGACATCAAGAACTGGATCGAGCGGTAGGGCGGTCCAGGGTGTGTGATGATATCCGGCCAACGTGACCGTCGCGCGTATACGCTGTTCGAGGTCACGCTCGTCGTCGGCCTGCTGGTCGTGTTAAGCGCCATGGTGATTCCGAGCTTCCTGCGCGAGATCACGCGCGAGGAACTCCCGGGATCGGCCCGGCAGCTACGTTCGCTGCTCAACCTCGTCGGCGCGAACGCGGCCTTTGACGGCAAGCGGTACCGCATCCGCTTTCCGCGCGAGGACGAGCTGGACCCGATCGGGGGCGACCGCCAGCCGATCATCGAGCGCGAGGACGATCCCATCCGCGAGCCGGAGGTGTTCAACCTCGTCACGGCGCCGTGGGCGGTGGGCAAGACTCTTCTGGGGGATGTCTGGTGCGCCGAGGTCCGGCTCGGCCGACCTACAATCCTCGAGCTTCAGGATCTGCGTCGCGGGCGCGACGAAACGGACATCCAGGACGTTGTCGAGGAAGCGCTGGACCGCGAGGACTTCGATCCACGTTTCCCGCCGCTGTACGTCGACCCCGACGGCACGACCGAGTGGGCGGTTTTCGTGGTCACCAATGCGCCCCGCGACACGGAACTCGAGGAGATCGACGACTATCCACGCGTGGAGTTGATTCTCGAGGGTGCGACGGGGCTGGCGTGGCTTCAGCGGCCGTTCTACGACGAGGAACTGGATCTGTTCGAGGAGAAGGGCTGGCCCGCCGTGCTTCGACAGGACTTTCTCGATGCGCGAGTATTGACTGAGGACGACGTGCTGGAGCTGCGCGACGTTCCCCGGCCGGGGAGGACGGAGCGCGACTTCGAGTCGGCCACGGATGCAATCGAACCGGGTGATGCCGAGGGAACGCGCGATGGCCAGTCGGGCGGCTGATCGATGCCTGGGGACCGTTTGTCCACGACTGCATCGGGCGGGCGGGACAGGTGCAGCGGTGTCCGCGCGCAGGGCCTACGTCCTGCTCGAAACGGTCATGGCGACGGGCCTGCTGATCGTCGGACTGGCCGTAATCGGAGCGCAGGTCCAGGGCGCGCTCAAGTCCGTGGCCCAGATGGAGCTTCGCACGCGGGCGTTACTGCTCGCGGAACAGCACCTTGCCCAGCTCGACCTGGGTCTGATCGACCTCGAATCGGCCGACAACGTCGAGGACGGTGACTTCGGCTCACGGTATCCCGATTGGGGCTGGCGGATGGTCACCGAGCCGACGGGCATCGACGGCATCTATCAGCTCGATCTCCGCGTGCTGTACCTGCGGCGCGACGGCGCGTACCGCGAGAACAGCTTCGAGCACGACGAGGCGGAGTTGGTTCACACGGTGTTCGCGCTCCGCATGGCGCCGCAGCCCATCAACTTCGGCGAGGATCTCGGCCTGGAGGACTCCGAGATCGAGGATCTCAGCGAACGGCTCAGTAAGCTGACGATCCCCGGGCTGGATCCGAGCAGCCTCGACCCGACACTGCTTGCCAAGCTGGACTTCGACCAATTCATCGAGGCCCTTCCGCTGATTCTGGAAGCGTTCGGGTTCTCGCTGGACGACTTGAGAGCGATGCTCCCGCCGGACGTACTGCAACAGATCAAGGACAGCGGCATCTTCGACGAGGAAGGCGCCGAGGGCGACGATGAGGGGCCGGGTGGTTCCGGTGACGGGGGTGGCGGATGATGCGGCGGCGGACAGGGCATCGCCGCTGCGCCGTGACGCTCCTCGAGATCGTCCTTTCCGTCGGGCTGCTCATCTCGCTCACCTCGATGACGTACTGGTTCTACTCCTCCGCGCTGGCCACGCGCAAGGAGGGCGTCGCCAAGGCCCACAAGTTGCGGCTGGCCCGCGTGGTCCTGGACCGCATTGCGACGGAGATCCGGCAAGTCAGCACGGTGACCGGTGATTACGGCGCCGGTCTCCGCGGAGACAAGGAGCAGATCTGGATCGTGAGCCGCCAGGTCCCGGCCACGGATCTCTCGCGGGTGAACCTCCCGATGGCGCCTAGGGCGCCGGAGTACGACCTTGTGTACACCGAGTACAAGATCGCCCGTCATCCCGAGATCGAGGACGAAGACGAGGGCTGGGAGCTGCCCCTGGGGCTGGCACGGATCGTGCGCCGGATTCCGCGACCCGAGGCCGTCGTCAAGGAGGACGCAGAGGAGGCTCCGGCCGAGGGTGATGAGGAGGGCGAAGCGGCGCAACCACAGGAGGAGGAGAACGGCGGGAGTGGTTCGTTCTTCGAGCAGCTTCGTGAAATTGAGGGCGACGAACTGGAAGGCGATGCGAACGTCGGCGCGCCCGGGCTCGGCCCGCAGATCGACTGGGAAGAGCTCTACGCGCCGGAGATCCGATACCTCCGCTTTTGTTACTACGACGGCCACAGTTGGTGGGACACGTGGCAGGTCGGGGGCGAAAACCCGCTGCCGCAATTGGTGATGGTGACGATCGGCTATAAAGGTCACGCGCCGTGCGGTGAGGCCCTGGGCGAGGACGAACGCAACGAGGAATTCTGTGAGTGCCTCACCCGCGATCCACCCGACTGTGAGCCGCTGTCGCCGGATCAATACTCGACGGTGGTGCGCGTTCCACCGGCGGATCCGCTGTTCCGCTCTCGCGTGTCGCGGGAGACGCAGGCCGTCATTGAAGAGGCGGCGGAACCCGAGGACGACGAGCAGCAACCCGGAGGTGAGCGGCCATGAGGACCTCGCGCCGGGGACTGATTCTGCCGGTCGTGCTGATGGTCCTGCTGCTGGTGGGGCTGTTGGGAGCGATGTTCGCCTTTCGGGTCAACGCGGACCTGGCCGGAGTGAACGCGGTCCGTCAGCGCCAGCAGACCCGCCTGGCGGCCGAGGCGGGGGTGGAGCGCGTGAAGCTGCTTCTAAGGAGGGATCGCAAGAACCGCGACCGTTGGTACCACAACCCGGACGAGCTGCATCGGATCCTGGTCTGGGCTCATGACACCGATCCCGTCGTGTTCGGCACGAACGAGGAGTTCCGCGACGACGTGCCGCACATGGCCTATCGGTTCAGCGTCGTTGCCGACGATCCCACGGACGACGAGAAGCTCATCCGGATCGGGATTACGGAGGAGGCGGCCAAGCTGAACCTCAACACGGCTACCGAGGAGCAGTTGCTCGAGCTGGTTCGCATCGTGGTGCCCGAGGACGAGGAGACGAACCCGCAGGACATCGTCGACGCCATCATGGACTGGCGCGATCCGGACAGCGTCCCGCGCGGCGAGGCCGGCGACACGGAGGTCGAGTATTACCGATCGTTGGACAAGCCGTACCGGGTCAAGAACGGGCCGTTCGATACGGTCGAGGAACTGCTTTTGGTCAAGGGCGTGACCTCGAAGATCCTCTACGGCGAGGATGTGGATCGCAACGGCCTGCTGACGGACAACGAGAAGGACGGCGATCGGACCTTCCCGCCGGACAACCAGGATAGCGAGCTCGATCGGGGCCTCAGCCCGTACCTGACCGTATTTTCCTATGAAAACGACGTCAGCATCGACAACCGGCAGCGTGCGTACCTTTTCGGCGACGCCGAACGACTGCGAAGCGAGCTGGCACTGGCGTTTGGAGAGGGCTCGCCGGTGATCGAGTTCGTGGTGTCCGCGACGCGCAACAAAGGCGCCGGGGGCGGCAACGATCCGCCGAAGGGCGATGGCAACACTGATACGGGCGGAGAAAAGCCCGCCGATGAGTCCGGCGACGGAGCCGAGGGCCCCGGAACCGGCGATGGCTCCGGCGCGCCACAGGATGAAGAGCCGCCGAGCGGCGAAAGCGACGAGGATGAAGCGGGCGACGGGGCGGAAGAGGCTGGAACCGGCGATTCGAGCGGGCCACCGGCGAATCGACCCATCCGCTCCCCCGCGTCCCTGCTTTTCGACCGCGTCGTGAGCGGGCAGCCGCAGCCGCAGCCGAGCCCACTGCACGTCGAGGATCTTCCCGTGCTCATGGACCGTTTTACGACGGTGGACCCGGCGCAGAAGAAGCTCACCGGCCTTATCAATATCAATACGGCCCCTCGGGCGGTCATGGAGTGCGTTGCGGCGCGGAGCGATGTGCCGCTGACGGCCGATCAGATCAGTGCGATTCTCGAGGTGCGCGACACGCTGAGCGCGGAATCGAAGGAAAGCACGGCTTGGCTTGTGACTTCCGAGGTGATCGATCTGGAGACGTACGACGCGATCGCGCCGCTGATTACCGCGCGAAGCCAGCAATTTATGATTGAATCTCTGGGTTATGCAGATCATATTGGTATGGTGACGCGGCTGGAGGTCGTCGTGGATATGGTCGGACCGATCCCGCAGACAATCTACTATCGCGACATCAGCGAGGTGGGCGCGAACTTCCCGATCCGTGAAGAGGATGTCGAGGAGCATGTCCGTGTCCAATAGAGGACGAGTCAAACAGCTTCTCGCCATCGACTGGGACAACCGCACGCTGCGCGTCGTGCACGCGCTGCTCGGCAAGCGCGGCGTGAAGATCGACCGGCTTTTGTCCGTGGGTATCCCGGCCGAAGTCGACCCGTGCAATCCGGAGCAGATGGGGCAGCACATCCGCCGGGTCTTGGACCAGGAGGGAATCCGCACAAGACATGCCATCGTCGACGTGCCGCGCGATCAGGCGATTCTCAAGACGCTCAAGCTGCCGGTGGCGGATCGTGAGGCCCTGCCGGGTATCGTCGAGATCCAGGTCGCCAAGGAGCTGCCGTTCCCGGTGGATCAGGCGGTCATCGACTTCGCAGTCGAGCAGCCGGTGGAGGTGGGCACCGTCGAGGCGGCCGTGGCCGACGTCCTGGTGGCCGTCGTTCGCCAGGAAGTGCTCGCCCAGTACCAGGCGACGTTCGCCGCTGCGGGGTTGCGGCTCGACCGCATGGGTCTGCGGCCCTACGCGAACAAGGTTGCCGTCTGCAAACAGCTTCAGTTCGCGATCCCGGAACGCGTGTTGTTCATCGACGTCGGCGCGTCGCTGACGGAAATCGACGTGCTCCGCAACTCGATGCTGATCTTCTCGCGGGCCGCGTCGGTCAACATCCCGAGGGACATGCCGGAGGACACGCGCATCTCGCTGGTCCGCGACCCGGCCGCCAGCGAGCTCAGCGACGTGCAGGCAGCAGCGCAGGCAGAGGTCGAACCACCCCGCACCGGCGGCCGGTCGGTGATCGTCAACGCGGTGATGCTGGAGGTGACCCGCTCGATCGAGGCATACCGGGCCGGCGACCCCGGCGCGGTGATCGACCAGGCGGTCATCGGCGGCGACGTGGGCATCGAGGAGCCCTTGGCCGAGGCGCTACAGAAGCGGCTGGGCATCAACGCGGAGTTGTACAACCCGGCGACGAGTTTCGGGTGGGAGCCGGACGAGGGCGCGGCGGCATGCGCGTTCGCGGCAACACTTGGGCTGGTGCTCGGTCAGGCCGACGACGACGCGTTACATCTGGACTTCCTGCACCCGAAGAAGCGGGAGTCGGCGACACGCAAACAACTGCGCAAGGCGCCCGCGATCGCCGCGGTCCTCATTCTCTTTCTAACGGCAGGTGCGGTCGGGTTCGTCAAGTATACCGAGGAAGACCGTGGCCGCCTGGCGAAGATGGAGGCGCGGATCAAAGACCTGGAGCGGAAGGAGAGCAGTTACGAGAAGTTCCTCGAGATGATGGCCGACATCCGGGCCTTCGACGAAAACCAGCTTGTCTGGGTGGACGTGCTGTATGATGTCTTTTCGCACCTCCCGCCGCACCAGGAGTTCGTCGTCGAGCAGGTCGACCTTCAGCAGGACAAGAACCTGGTGGTGCTCAAGACGCGGGCCATGGAGCGGGACGTCCCGGTCGAGCTCACCCGCACGCTCGAGGCCTTTCGCCGCGATGGCCGGCCGGAGCGGCGGTTCCGGGTTTCGACCGGCGCGCAGAAGGAGAAGAAGGGCGAGATCTACCCGTTTTCGCAGGACCTCCGGATCGAGGTGCTCGACGACAGCGGCAGTGACGGCAAGCGGGAGGACGGCCGGCGATAAGCAACATCCCGTTGCGACGCCGGTGCGGTGAAGCCGGTGCGGAGCTCGCCGCGGACAGGGCGGTCTGAGACATGGATCGACGAACGAAAATCCTGGCGATCGTGCTGGCGGCGGGGATGGGGTTCGTCGTGATCTCCAAAGCCGTCTACCCGGCCTGGATCGCGCCCTACCTGACGCTCGACGAACGAATCGCGGAGCGGAAGACGGAGCTGGATCGCCTTCAGGAGCTCGAGGAGCGCGTCGAGCGGGCGCGGAAGGACTACCAGACCCTCGTCGCTCGCGCCGGCTCGTTCGACATCGAGGCCGTGCAGACCGACGTCTGGGACCGGGTGAATGGGCTGATCGAGAAGCACCAGCTCCAGAACGTCAGCGTCACGCCGGGTCGACAGCACTCCGACCGCAAGACGAAGATCGAGAGCAAGAGCCTGTCGGTGTCAGCGACCGGCACGCTGGAGTCGACCATACGTTTTCTGGAGGACCTTTCGGAGTTGCCGCACGTCGTGCGCGTCGGCACAACCTCTTTCTCACCGGCCCGCTCCGGACGAACGAGAAGCAAAGAGGAAATCATGAAGGTCCGCGTGCCGCTGGAGCTGATCGTCCTCCCGCCACACAAGGTGGTCGGGAAGATCGACCCCGCGGAGCTCGCTCGACCCGAGCAGGTGGTTCGCAACGAGCAGAAGGACTACTCGCGCATCTGGCTGGGCACGCCGTTCACCGAGTACGAGCCGACCAAGCCGCTGATCGTAGAGGCCGGTCCCGACGTGGACTCGCATCCGGGAATCACGGTCACGCTGCGGGGCACGGTGCGCGGCGGAAACGGTGAGCACACGTACACGTGGTCGCCCACGGACGCTCTGGCGACGCCGACCGCTATTGGCACGCGGGTGGACACCCGCGAGGCGTTCGAGCGGGTCTACACGTTGACGGTGACTGACGAACGGGGGCAGGCCGTCAGCGATACGGTGAAGGTGAGCATCGCCGATCGCGTGGCCGCGGCCCCGGCCCGTCAGCCGCCGCCTCCGCCTCCCCCGGTCGACCCGCGCTGGCCCGAGCGGCGCAACATGCAGATCGTGATGACCCTGGGCAACGGTGCCAACGGGAAGTGGACGGACGAACTCATGGTGTACAACACCCGCACCCGCGACACGACGTACTACGCGGTGGGCGACGAGTTCGACGGGGGCAACCTCATTTTCGTGCACCAGACCGGTGGCCTGGTGCATAGAAAAGACGAGTATTCGATCTATCCGATCGGGGCCCGGTTGGACCAGGATGTTCCCGCGAACCGCACCGAGGACTTTCCCGAGCTGACGGCGGCGGCCGAGCAGCATCGCCGGGCGGCCGAGGCGACCGACGCCGAGACGCTCCGGGGTGACGCGGCGCCGGACGCGCCGCGCCGCGAGGCTGCGCGAACCGTAAGCGACCGCCGGCGGCCGTAAACGCCGGCTCCGGCCGGGCGGCAGACTGCCGCGGCCGATTTGGAGTGATGATGATGGACCCGCACGAACCGATGACAACCTTCCGACGATACCTGGCCACCTCGGTCCTGGCGCTCCTGGCCGCAATGAGTGTCATGCAACTGGCACCGCCGGTCCGCGCGCAGGAACAGAAGGAAGAGGAGCAACCACAGGACGATCCGCCGCAGGACCAGGCCGACCCCGGCGATAAAGACCCGGAGGCCGAACCGGCGCGAAAGCTCGCGCCGGAGGTGCAGAAGAAGCTCGACGAACTGATGCAGCAGGATCCGCGCCGCCGCACGCCCGAATCCGCCCGTGAAGCGGCGCGACTGCGGAGCGAGGCGGCGCGGCAGAAAGCGGGTGATCGGCGGCGGGGGCCCGTCCGGCCCGGCGAGCCGGAAGCCCAGCCGCCGTCGACGACGGCCGCAGAGAGCGTCGACGAGCCGCCCGGCGACGTCGTCCCGCTCAACATTCCTGCGGCGCCGCGGAGTGACGTTCCACCTGAGGAGCGGCATTACACCTTCAGCATCAAGGACGGCAGCTACGACCAGCTCGTCGAGGGGTTCGCCAGACAGACCGGCCTGGGCGTGCTGGGTGACGCGCCGCGGGACGGGAAGGTGACGTTCGTGACGACGGAGGAGCTTACGTTTCGCGAGGCCCTGAGCCGCGTGCGGATGCTGCTGTTCAATTACAAGCCCCACGAGCCGTACTGGCTTCGGTACGAGGGAACGAACCTCCGCGTGATCCGGGTGACGGATCTATACCGCGAGCTCGAGCCGGACCGCATGTTCCAGAGCATCGAAGCCATGCGGGCCGCGAATCTCGCGGACGACGAGCTCGCCCTGGTGGTCTATACGCCGAAATCCGGATCCGTCGCTGATCTGAAACAGGTTCGCGATTTCCTGCCGGATTACGTCCGCGTCGCCCCCCTCGAGAACCAGAACGGCGTGACCATCTTCGCCCTGGTCAAGGACATCGAGAAGTACCTCTGGCTGATCGACTTCTTCACCGGCGGTGGCAGCCGGGATCCCCGTACTTTGGAGAGGCTCGAGGTCAAGTACCTGCTGCCGAGTGAAGCCATCGAGAAGCTGCGCCAACTCATGTCGCTCGATCCCACGGGCCGGACAGCCCGCGCCGTGCCGATTCGGGGCCGCGACGTCAGCCCCCTGGATTCCATTCCCGAACCGGATATGACCATCCTTCCTGAAGACTCCCAGGGCTTCATCCTGGTCCGGGCCATGCAGGACAAGATCGAGGAGATGAAGCACCTGCTGGCGTTCATCGACGTCGAAACGCCGATCCCGGACACGCCGCCCGTCGTCATCCCGGTCGATTATGTCAGCCCCGAGGACATGGTCGCCGCGGTTCAGCAGATTATCAGCGCCAGCGAGCCCGACGCGGCCGGCCCTGCGCCGAAGCCGCCGCACAGGCGGCGGAGCACGCGCGCTCCGGGGGCCGTGGGTCAGCCGGTCACGGCCGTCGGCATCACCCTCCTGCCCCATCCGTCTCAGCCGGCCATCATCGTCATCGGCGATGAAGCCCAGATCACGCGGGTCAGGGAGTTGGTCGCGATGCTCGATAAGGCGTCGCGCGTGGATCCCGTGAAAATCGAACTCAAGTACGCGACCGCCAGCGAAGTAGCGACCGCGATCATGAGCGTGCTCGGCGGCGCCGGCGGGAAGAAGCCGACTCCGACCGATTTTACGCTCGTCTCCGACCCCGGGGAGAGCGCCCTGTGGTTCACAGGGTCACTGAAGGACCTCGCCAAGGTCAAGGAGATGGTCGCGGCGATCGACGTCGGCGGAGACGAGGTCACCCTGCACATCGTGCAGTTGGCGCGGCAGAAGCCGTCGTTCATCGCCACCGTGCTGGGTGAGTACGACGCGGGCACGGCCGGCGCTCCGACAACCGCACGCCGCGGCCGGCCTCGCATGAAGGCCCCGCTCGGCGGAAGCAAGTTCAACGCCAACGACGAAATGCAGCGCCTGTTCCTGATCTGCACCGAGACCGAGTGGCAGACGTACAAGCCCATCATCGATCAACTGGAAGAGCTGGGCGGCAAAGGCCCGTTTGTCCGGGTCGACTTGAAGAACATCGATCCCGAGACGGCGGTCGAGCAGCTTGGGGCCATGGCCGGGTCCGGCCCGGCGGCGGCGGGCCCGTTCCGATTCGTTCCCGTCGAAAGCGCCGTCCTGGTCTTCGGCGCCTCCGACCGGCAGATCCAGGACATTCGGACCTTCATCGCCGAGATCGACAAGGCCTCGCCGATCATCCAGCGTACGTTCGAGCTGAAGTTCGCGGACACCACCGAGATCAAGACCGCGCTGGAGACGCTGCTCGGTGACGGCTCCACGCGACGTCGCCGGCCGCGGGCACGGGCCGGGCCGCAGGCCGCAGCGACGCCGGTCGTTTCCGGCGACCTGACCATCGTCCCGATCGGCAACCGCCTGGTCATCCGGGCGACGCCGGACGTGATGGCCGAAGCGGAAGCGCTCATCGCGAAGTTCGACGTTGAACAAGTCGTCAGCGAGATCCGAGTCTACGACGACTTCCCGCCCGGCGCCGACATCGACGGGATCGCCGACACGCTCCAGTCGTTCATGTCCGTTGGCGGGCCGCCCGTCCGACGCGCCGCCCGCACCGGCGCGGACAAGCCGACCACGGCTGCCCAATTCCTCTCGCAGCCCGCCTCGGGGCGGTTGGTGGTCATTGCCGACCCGGCCCAATTCCCCGAGATCGAGAACCTCCTCAATGTGCTGCGCACCGAAGTAAACGTCGACCCGATCATCGCCGAGTTCATCGATGTCAAGTACGCCGATCCCACCGACCTGGTCGAGTTGGTACGGCCGCTGCTGGACCTCAAGATTCTGCGCCTCCTTCAGGCCGGGGAGCTCGAGGAATCCGCGGTGGCCGACGGCACCATCCCGCCCAAACCTGGACGCCGGCGTACGTCGCGTCGCGGGGGCGATGGCCAGCGCTACCACATGGCGGCCAACCTCAACAACACCGGCATCATCGTGGCCGCCACGCAGAAGATCGTCGACGAGGCCCAAACGCTCATCGCCCAGTTCGATCAGCCCGCCCCAGAGGAGGACGAGGTCGTCTTCGTGACTGTCCCGCTCAGCAACGCGGACGCCGGCTCGATGGTCAAGGCGATCAACGACATGCTCGGCGCCGGGGGCCGCCGCACCCGGCCGAGTCCGCGGAAAGGCGCATCGGCCGCAGAGCCGGTCGACCAGAAGCTGACGGTGACGGAAGCTCCCGGCGGCGCCGCCGTCGTGTTGCACGGTCCGAAAACCGAGGTGGAAGAGATCGTCGGTTGGATTGATCACCTCGAACAGGTGTCGACGCGGGGCCGGGCGATCAAGGTGTACGCGATCCAGGACGCCGATGTCGAGCGGCTGGCGGAGTTGATCGTCGCCGCGGTTGCGGTGTCGGCGCCGACCGCGGGGCGCCGTCCCGTGCCTCACCGAGTTCCGCCGGGAAAGGAACCGGAAGAAGACGAATTCGAGGTGGTCAAGACATGGGACGAGGACGGGCTCTACATCCAGGCAGACCTGATCGCCCGCACGATGCTCGTGGCGACGACCGAGTCGCGCATGGCGGAAATCGACGACATCGTGGCGAAGTTCGAAACGCCGCCGGAAGAGGGCGGCCTGCTGCCGGTCGCGGCGCCGGTCCTTCCGAAGCGCATCATCGAACTGAAGTACCGCGACCCGCTGGACGCGGCGTGGGAACTGGAGCCCATCCTCGCCCAGCTTTGGGACCGGCCCGATCAGACGCCCAAAATCGAGGCGGGGGCGTTCGGCAACATCCTCATCGTGCGTCACCCCGATCCGACCACGTTTGACCTTGTCGAGGAAGTGCTGCGCAAATACGTGGACAAGGTGCCGCCGGACAAGCTCGAGCTCAAGCGCACCACCGCCGTTCCGCCTCCCGTCATGAGCGCGGAGGACGCGGCCCGGTGGATTCAGATGAACCATCCCGAGTTCGACGTCGAGTTGATCGACACGTCAAAGAAGGCCGGGCCGACGTACGGGATCCAGCGGGTCATGCCGCCGCGCGCGGAACCCAAGCCGGCGCCATGTGTCTTGCCGTTGGCTTTTAACCAGTCGCTGAACGCACTGCTTGCGACGCTGCCGGCGCAGGAACCGCCCGACGAACAGCCGGCTGACGACGCCGAAGAGCAGCCGTTGGAAGAGGACCTCGCGCGGGAGGAGGAACTCATCGTCCCGGAACCGATCGACCCCGGGCCGACGGGCGATGAAGTTCTCAACGCGGTGGGCACACAGATCCAGGCGGAGACGAAGGCCAAAGAGGACACCGAGCCCCAGGAGAGCAAAGGCAAGGGGGCTGCCACGCGCGGCCTCGAGGGCCAGAAGCTGAAGGTCTACTTCGACAACGACACGGGTGTGCTGCTTCTGGAGGGCGCTGCGGGCGTGGTAGAGGACGTCCCGGACTGGATGGATGAGCTCGAGGAGGAGATCAAGGACTTTCCCGTCCCACCGGATATACGCATCTACCGTCTGAAGTACATCGATGTCTTTTCGGCCCAGGACATCATCGAGGAGCTCTTCGGCGTCAGCCGGCAGCAGCGGCAGATGATCCAGCAGCAGCAGCGCATGCTCCAGCAGCAGCAGCGGGCCGAACAGGTCCGCCAGCAGCGGGCCCAACAGCAGGCCCAGGCACAGGGCAGGGGGCAGCAGCCCGAGGGCCAGCCGACGGGACGCCCGGGCCAGCAGCCGCCGCAACAACAGCAGCCGCAGATCGAGATCCCCCAGCTCCCGACCACCCAGGTCCGGATCTACCCCAACCCCCGCGACCGGACTTTGATCCTCCGCGCCGAGACGAACCAATATCCCGCGATCGAGGAGCTGCTGGCCACCATCGATCAGCCCAAGCCGCTCAACAGCGAACTGAGGATCTTCAAGCTCACGAAGCTCGCTGCGCCGGATGTCGAGGCGATGCTCAACGACATGCTCGAGCTTGACGCGCCGAGCTCCGGTGAGGGAAGGCGACGTCAACGACGCGCGGCCGACGCAGAGCCCAGCCCCGGAGCGCAACTGCCGCGCACGATTCTCCAGGAGCTCGAAGGTGGCACGAGCATGCTGGCCGTCGACCCCGACGACATCAAGCTCTCCAGCAACGAGGAAGCCAACACGATCATCGTCCTGGCCCCGCCGAAGGCGATCGAGTTCATCGGAGAGCTGATCAAGCAGCTCGAAACCGAGGACATCCCGGAGCGGATCACGGAGTCGTTCGAGCTCGTGCACGCCACCGCCGCGGACGTGGCCGAGTACCTGACGGAGTACTTCGCCCAGCAGCGGCGGCTCGGCGGCGGCGGAGCGCCGACCGGCGGGCGCAAGTCGGAAACGAGCAACAGTCTCAATACGCCGAGCTTCATCCCCTACGCCCGCCTGAATCTGCTCACCGTGCACGCGACGGAGGAGCAGATGGCGGAAGTGCGCGATATTGTCGCCCGGCTCGACGTGAGCACCGGCGACGACGACTGGGAGTACGTCACGCTCCAGCACGCCGACGCCAAGGCCGTCGCGGACATTCTCGAAGCGATGTTCGCCGCACAGGCCGTGGGCGGACAACGCAAGGGGGCCGCCGCCGAGGCGCCGGGCCCGAGGTTCATCGGGGCCGAAGGCGACCGCGTCCTGCTCTACGCGGCGCCGCCGGACCTTCGCCCGCAGATCGTTTCCGCCATCGAGCGGATCGAGGCCGAAGCCGCCAACCAGACGAGGCTCCGGACGATCAAGCTCGAGCATGCCAAGCCGAGCCAGGTGGCCGACGCGATCCAGACCTCGATGGGCCGCGAGAGCCGCGCCCGTACCGGGGCCGCCCGCCGCAGCCAGGTGCTGGTCACCGGGGATGACGCGTCGAAGCGGCTGTTCGTGATGGCCGACGACACGGCCTTCGAGCAGGTCGAGTCGCTGGCGAAGACGCTGGACATCCCGGGCGAGATGCCCGTCGATTTCCGGATCTACACCCTCCAGTACGCGGACGCCAAAAAGGTCCACGCGACGATGACCAATCTGATCACGAACTTCCTCAGAACGGCGTCAGGGGTCAAGTTGGAGCCGTTCAGTGTGGAAGTCGACCAGCGCACGAACTCGCTGGTGGTGCTCGGCACGCCCCTGGTGTTCGGCTTCGTGGAGCAGAACCTCAAGAAGGTGGACACGCCCGCCAACGCCGCCAGCCCGCCGGGGATGCTGATGGTGTCGCTGACCAACGCCGACGCCCAGGAGGTCGCGGGCAACATCAACCGCCTGTGGGCGCAGAAGGACCGCGACTCCACCGAGACCCCACCGCAGGCCGAGCCCAACCGCTCGCTCAACATGCTCATCGTCCGCGGGACCCAGGAGCAGATCGACGAGATCAACAAGCAGTTCATCGAGCCGCTCAAGGAACAGGCCACGCCGGCCCTGACGAGCGAGACCCTCACGCTCACTCACGCCGACGCCGAGGGCGTCGCCGACTCGATCAACCGGATCTTCGAGGACAAGAAGCGCGCGATGCAGGCCATCGGACAGCGCGGGGCCGGGGCGTCGCCGCTTGAGTATACGGTTTCGGTCACCGCCGATCCCAACACCAACCAGCTCATCATCCAGGCCAGCGACGACAACCTGGCCTTCATCAAGACGAGGATCGCGGAGCTCGACCGGGAGGGCGTGGCCACGGCGCCGACGAGCATCAAGATCTACCCGATCAAGAACGCGGACCTGAACTCCGTGGTCAACATCATCAACCAGTGGGCGCGCACGATCGAACAGTCCACGCGCGGCCGCACGCCGAGCCCCAGCGACGTGGTCCAGGCATCGGCGGAGCCGGCGACCCAGTCGGTCGTGGTTACGGCCAGCGAATCCAACCACATGATCATCAAGGACCTGATCGAGGGGGTGGACGTGACCAGCGCCGCGGACCAGCGCCAGCGGCGGGTGGTCACGCTCAAGCACGCCAACGCGACGGAAGTGACGAACCAGTTGACACAGGTCTTCCGCGCTGCGGGCCGGCCGCGCTCCGGCGATCCGGGTGCTTCGTTCGTTGCCGATCCCAAGACCAACTCCGTGATCGCCAATGTGAACGAAGACGAGTTCGCCGACGTGACGGACCTGGTGGCGAAGATCGACGCCGATCTGCCTGAGGAGGGCAAGCGGGTCACCGAGGTGTACCCGTTGCAGTACGCCGACCCCGGGGCGCTGAATACGGTGGTCTTGAACTGGTTCCGCTGGGACGTGCGCTCGCAGCAGCCGCCTTGGGAACAGGTCACCGCGGCCGTCGAATGGGCGACGCAGTCGCTGGTGGTCACGGCGTCGCCGCAAAACCACGCCCTGATCAAGAAGCTCGTGGAGAAGGTCGACGTTGAGGGCACGCTGACCAAGAGCAACTTCGTGCGGAAGCTCGAGCACGCCGGCGCCGAGGATGTGTCCCAGGCGCTACAAAAGGTCTATTCGAGCCGGCGGCCGACCCGCCGCGGCGAGCAGGCGGTCTCCATCACGCCCGATCCGGCGACCAACTCGCTGCTGATCGTGGCCAACCAGGTGGAGCTCGAGGAAATCGACAGCCTGCTCCAGTCGCTCGATGTGCCGCCCGACATGAGCCTCAAGCCCCAGATCAAGAGCATCAAGCTCTCGCACGCCGATCCCTGGTCGGTGCAGGACGCCGTCGATCAGCTCTTCCGGCAGCGGTCGCGCGACCCGCGGGAGCAGGTCACCGCGGTGGCCGACTTTGCGTCGCGGTCGGTGGTCGTGTCGGCCTGGCCCGAGCAGATGTCTCGGGTCGAGGAGCTGATCCGGCAGGTCGATGCCACGGAGGCCGATTCACAGCAGGTGAAGGTCATCAACCTGCAAAACGCCGAAGCGGACGCGGTGGCCCGCACCTTGAACGAAGTTTTCGTGCGGTCTGCGCCGCGGCGGGGCGGGAACCAGCCGCCGCCGATCACCATCTCGGCCGTGGCCGGGGCCAAGGCGATCCTGGTCAACGCCGATCAGGTCGATCTCGCGGAGATCGAAAGCGTCGTCGCCGAGTTGGATCGCGAAGACGCAGTGGGAAGCGATAAGGTCCGCGTCGTTCCACTTCTATACGGCGACGCGGCCGAGATGCATAAGTCGTTGCAGGAGATGTTCCGCAAACCCGGCGGGCGCGGCAACGAGTTGGTCGGCGACGTGCGGATCAGCGCCCTGCCGCAAAGCAACGCGCTGCTGATCAGCGGCGGTGCGGAGCTGCTCGACCGTATCGAGACCCAGGTGCGCGAGGTAGACGCGGCCAGCGAGTCGGGGATCGTCCCCAAGGTCATCCCTCTCGAACATGCCAAGATCAACCAGGTGCTGCCGACGGTGCAGGAAATGTTCAGTGAGCAGCGGGGGCGTCGCGGCGATCAGCCGGCGGTCATCAGCGGGAACGAGGCGCTCAATGCCCTGATCGTGAAGGCCAGCCAGACGGACATGTCCGGCATCGAAGCGGTTGTGAAATCCTTGGACACGCCCGAAGCGGCCGGAAAGCCGGGGACGCGACTGGTCCAGGTCGCCCAAGGCGTCAACGTCGAGGATCTGGCGTCCAAGGTGGAAACGGCGGTCAACGAAAGCGCGGTTGCCAGCTCGGCCAACCTCCGCGGGACGCAGGTCCCGAGGATCTCCATCACCCCGGATACGCGGTCGGGCCTGCTCATCCTGGCCGGGTCGCCGCAGCTTTTTGATGAGGCGGAGAAGCTCATCCGCACGATTGAAGAAAAGGGGCCGGTGGGCCGCGGAACGCGAATCGTACGGATCAAGAACGTCCCGGCCGACGATATCCAGCGGCTCATCGACCAGTTGACCGGCACCGGCGACGGCTCCGGACGCAGTCAGGCGGGGTCGCGAAGCCGGCCCAGCACCAGCCGGCCGCGGAGCACGCCGCCGCCGCGCCGCAACACCAGACCGCGCAGGCCGTAACAGGACGGGCAAAGAAGACGCGACGCTCTAACGGAGGAAAGGTAAGGTCACCGACATGACGTTGGACCGAATCCGATGGAAGCCCTGGATCGCGGCGGGAGCCGTTGTGATCCTCACTTGCGCCGGACCGGGCATCGCGCAGGACCAGCCGGTCGAGCGCGAAGACGCCCCTGCCCCGGAACCGGTCGCCGCGCCGATCGAGCAGATGGCCGACGTGCAGAACATCCTCAAGAGCCTCGACCCCGAGATGCTTAACGCCCTGATCGGTGCGGAGGTCGAGGTCGAGATGGTCGGCGACCAGATGATCCTCCAGGGCCCGGACGAAGCCGTGGCGACGCTCGAGCTCCTGATCCGGCTGTTGGACGAGTCCCGCGAGGGGGAGCGGAAACAGCTCGAGATCGTCGTGGTCGAGAAGCGCGACGCCAACGAGATCGCCCGTACCCTCGAGCCGGCCATGCGCGAGGTTCTGTTCGAGCCCAACCAGCGGCCCGAGGACGAGGTCACCATCACCGCACTGTCGCCCAGCGTCATCCTGGTCGGGGCCTTGCCCAAGCACATCGACTTCGTGATCGAAGTGATCCACCAGGTCGATGACCAGGAAGAAGGAATTGCGGACTTCGAGCGGCTGGTCTTTCCGATCAAACATCGCAAGGCGGCCGATGTCGCCAAGCAGTTGACCGAGATCGTTCAGAAGATCAACGCCCGGCGCGGACAGACCGGCGCCCAGGCAGAAATCCAGGTCATCCCCAACAACGCCAACAACAGCATTATCGTGATTGCCCCCGAAGAGGAGCGGCCGCGGTTCCAGCAGCTCATCGACGAACTCGACGTCGAGCCGGTCAAGGGCTGGGGCGAGGTGAAGCTCACCTTGTTCCCCCTCCTGCACTCCAAGGCCAACGACCTCGCGGATACAATCAACGAACTGCTCGCGTCACAGCAACAGCGCGAGGCGGCCGAGGAGGTCATCCAGCGCCTCAGCATCAGCAAGGCACTGCCCTCCGGCGAGATTATCGACCTGCCGCCCATCGACCTTCAGCGCCCCACCAGGATCATCCCCGACGACGGCACGAACAGCCTGATCATCGCCACCGTCGAAGAGAACGTCGGGCCGATGGGCGAGCTGATCCGCATGCTCGACGGCGTGCCGACCTCCGACGAGATCGGCATCCGCATCTTCCCCCTGCGTTTCGCCGACTCCGACTCGGTGGCCGAGACGCTCAATGAGATGTTCGACGATGGAAAGACCCTGCCCGAGGACCCCGACGGCAGCGGCCAGGACGCGGTCCCGGCCGGAGCGCTCGGAAAGATCGTCTACAACATCGGTGTCTCGTCCGACGTGCGCACCAACACCGTCATCGTGACGGGGCGGCAGGAGCAGCTTCTGCTGGTGGAGATGATCGTCGGTGAACTCGACCGGCCGGCCACCGCGTACAAGTTCCCCCTTCGCCTGCTGCAATTGCAGTTCACTGACGCCAGCCGCGTCGGGGAGATCATCACCGAGTTGATGACGCAGCGCTTCGAGGCCGCGCAGGCGACCGGCGCCAACCAAGCGTCGCTGGAGCGCGAACGCGTCTTCCTCAGCGTGGACATCCGGAGCAATTCGCTCATCCTGTCGGCCTCGGAGGAGAACTTCGCCGAGATCGAGTCGATCGTCCGGCAACTGGACACGATGCCCGCGAAGCTGTTCGACCAGATCCGCATCGTCCGCTGCCACCGCACCTCGGCCGTCGATCTCAAGACCAAGATCGAGGAGCTCTGGCAGAGGAAGGCCGATCTCCGCCGCCAGCAGGAGCTCACCGAGGACCTTCCCGTCGTTGTCGTGGACGAACGCAGCAACTCGCTGATCGTGGCCTCGAGCGTCGAGGATTTCGAGGAAATCGAGCGGCTTGTGGCCACGCTCGAGTCGCAGCCGCTGATCGAGGACGTACGGCTGTTCGCCCTGAGCTTCGCCGATGCGACGGTGCTTGCCGGCATGCTCGACGAGCTCTTCGAGGGAATGGCGGGGCAGTCGGAGTCGTTCAAGGCCCCGACCATCCTGCCCGATCCGCGGAGCAACGCACTCGTGGCGGCCGGTTCCCGCGACGCCCTTGAGCGGGTCGGCGACGTGGTGAACCGCCTGGACGTGGAATCCGGGCCGTTGACCGCCACCCTTCGCGTCTATCCGCTTCAGCACGCCTCCGCGGCCAACCTGGCGCAGCGCATGCAGGAGCTCTTCGATAACCGCACCGCCGGTCAGGACAGCGCCAAAACGCCCATCGTGATTCTCGCGGAAGAGTCTTCCAACGCGGTTGTCGTCAGCGCCTCGCGCGACGACCACGCGGTCGTGGTCGACCTCCTCGGTCTGCTCGACAAACCGTCCAGCCTGGCCCGCCAGTTCGAAATCTTCCCGCTGAAGCTGGCCAAGGCGGCCGCAGTCGCTGAGAAGCTCGAGACCCTCTTCCAATCCAAGGCGGAAGGACAGAGCGGCCGCGCCGACGCCATCGCCACCGCCGCGGACGAGCGCACCAACTCCATCATCGTCTGGGCCTCGCCGGGCCAGATGGTCAACATCAAGGACGTTGTCCGCCGCCTCGACACGGCGACACCGGCGGTGGAGATGATGATCAAAGTCATCCAGCTCCGCCAGGCACTGGCCGAGGACTTCGCCAAGCTGCTGGACGAGGTCCTGATCGGCGAGGGCGGCGGCGGCGACGACGAGAGGGCCGTGATCGTCTCGTTCCTGGAGAAGGACGACCGGGGCCAGGAGATCATGCGCAAGCTGCTCCGCCAGGACATAAAGATCCAGGCCGACCCGCGCACCAATTCGCTCATGGTGCTGGCGCCGGCCGACAGTATGAACATGCTCGAAGCGATGATCAACGACTTCGACCGAATCCGCCCGGTGACGTCGGAGATCCGTTTGTTCCCGCTGGTCAACAGTGACGCCCAGAGCATGGTCGATCAGTTGACCGAGCTGTTTCAGGCGGACGGCGGCGGAGGTGCGGAGGGCGAAGCGCCGGCCCAGATCGTCTTCGGAGCCGTCGGCGAAGACATCGATCTCGCCCAGGTCGGACAGGAGCTTCGCTTCGCGGCCGACCGGCGGACAAACACGCTGCTTGTCGCCGGATCCAAGGTCTACCTCAACATGATCGAAGATCTCGTGACCTATCTGGACTCCCAGGAGGCCGAGGACCGTGTCTCCCAGGTCGTCCATGCCAAGTTCCGAAGCGCCACCGACCTCGCCAATGCCGTCAAGAGCTTCAACGATCAGGAGCTCAACGTGCTCGGCGCCGCCGAGGACGAGGAGTCGCAGACCCGCCGCATGGACCGCCAGATCTCCGTCGAGGCCATCGGCGACGAGGAATCCGGCAGCAGCAGCCTCATGCTCGGCACCAGCCGTCGGGCCTACGCGCGGACGATGCAGATGATCGAGGACCTCGACCGGCCCGAACCGCAGGTCATGATCTCGGTGCTCATTGCCGAGGTCACCCTCAGCGACGACGCGGAACTCGGCGTGGAGATCGCCGGCCAGGACCTGACCTTCTCCAAGAGCGCGATCATGGGCCCCAACGGGATCATCGAGGGCAGCGACTTCGATTTCGTTGGCGGCACGAACCTGGGCGCGCTCGGCTCCGGCCTGGGCTTCAATTTCACGATCACCGGCGAGGACTTCAGCTTCCTCTTCCACGCGTTACAGCAGAACAGCCGCCTGGAGGTCCTGTCCCGCCCGATTCTACTGGTTCGCAACGGCGAGGAGGGCAACATCACGATCGCGGATCAGATTCCGATCGTCACCGCGACCAACGTCACCGAACAGGGGAATATTGTTCCGAGCTTCGGGCGGGAGGACGTCGGCATTATCCTCACCGCGACGCCGCACATCAGCCCGGACGGGTACGTGACGATCGAACTGTCGCAGGAGATCTCGAACATCTCCGGCGAGAACATCCCGTTGACCGAGGGGGTGAGCCAGCCGGTGTTCTCGACGCGAAGCGTGGACACCAACGTCACCGTTCGTGACGGCGAGACGGTGATCATCGGCGGGTTGATTCAGACCCGCAAGTCGGAGGGGGAAGCCAAGGTGCCGATCGTCGGCGACTTGCCGTTGCTCGGCTGGCTGTTCCGAACGACGAATTCCTCGGACTCTCGAACCGAACTCATGGTCGTGTTGACCGTCGACGTCGTTCGAACCGACGAGGAAGTGCGGGAGATGGCCCGAAGGCAGCGGGACCAGTACGCCCTGCCGCCGAGCATCTTGCAGAGCCCCTACATGGGCGCGCTGAGAATCGCACCGGAGCAAACGGGATTGGGCCCGAAGGTGCCCACCGGCGCCCGGCCGGAAGGGACCGTTCCACAGCAGCGCGAGCAATACGGACCGAAACCCAAGACCTACGGTCCCGCGCTGCCGACCCCGACGCCCACAAGCGCCTCGACTGCGCGGGCTGAGGCTGCACCGGCGCGCTCGGTGTACGGGCCGCGAGTGGCCCGGAACGAGGAGGCGGAGCCGCAGCCCGATTAGCACGGCGGTGGCCGTCGTCGATGGCCACCGTGTCGCCGCATCGGGGCGCGATGGGCAGGGCGGGTGCATCAATCGAGGATCATGTGCTGGGGTACCGGCGCAGGCCCGGCCTCCCGCCGCTCCCGGATGAATCTTCATGAAACGATGGAAGCTGATGATCGGTGCCGGCGTGTGGATCGGCGCTATGCTCGCCATGGCGGGATGCCGGGCGAGCGGATCGGCGTCCTCGGGCCTTGACCACCGTGGCGGGACCGGGTCTCGCTCGGTCGCAAAACGCGCCAATCGGAAGCTGCTCCCGCCGCTTCGGAGCCTGGTTTGTCTCTACACCCAGCGGCCCTGGTTGAACCTCGACAGGGCGGGGGACCGCGACCCGGAGGGCATACGCTACAAGGTGTTCCTCGTGGCCAAGGGCGGAACGCGGGGTGAACTCCGCGACGGCACGTTCAGAATCGAGATGTACAAGATCGATCACAGTCTGGACGGAACGCTGCGTCGCGAAATCGTCAGCGACTGGCATTACCCCTCGAGCGACGTGCCCGTGATCGCCGAACCGGGAATGCTCGGCGACGGCTATCACCTCCACCTCCGCTGGGCCACCAAGAGCCTCGCAGGTAACGAGATCGAGATCATCACCGTGTTCGAGGAGCCCGACGGGAACGCCGTCCGCTCCGGCACCAAGCGCCTCCGCGTTCCGAGATACACGTCTTAGCCCGAATTGAACAGCGGCTGCGCGGAATCGAGCCCGGTGATAACGCCAAAGCCGTTTCGAGGCAAAAGGCGTGACTACATTGGCAACAGCTCGTCGATGCGGCGCAGTCGTTGCGGGCGCATTATCGCCCTCCGACTACCGCCAGGGCCGTTCGTCACGCTCAAAAGGGTCGAGAAGCACGTGGAGATGCTCAACTTGGGTTTGTCCTGCCGTTGGTTCGGCGGAATCGGCGATGGGGGGCGTAGCGCGCTCGTGTTCGAGTGTACGGGCAAACGAGTGTGCCTATGCCACCCTCAGGCGGATTTGGCGAGGGCGGTTGCGACGGCGTCGATGGCGCGCTCGATCTGTTCCGTGGTGTGCGCGGTGGAGACGCACCAGGGGCGGTGCGGCGAGGCGGGGATGAGGACTCCGGCGTCGAGGAGGGCCCGATGGAAGCGGGTGTACCGGGCGCTGTCCGTCTTCAGTGCGGAGGCCCCGTTGGTCACCGGTGAGCCGGAGAAGAAAAGGCCGAGCATGCTGCACACGCGGGTCTGGAACGTCGCCATGCCGGTGGTCACGTCGCTCAATCCCTTGTCGACGAGCGCAGTGGTCTCATCGAGCTGCTCGTAGATTCCGGGCTCCGCGGTTGCCTGGAGGCAGGTGAGCGCGGCGGCGACGGCCAGCTCGGTCCCGGCCGGTTGCGCGTCGGCGGGCCCGACGCCTGAGGCGCTGTTGAGAATCAGGTCCTTTCGCCCGCCGACGGCGGCAAGAGGGAGCCCTGCCGACAGGGACCCGCCGAGGCAGGTCATATCGGGTGTGACGCCGAAGAGCCCGGCTGCGCCGCCGGGTCCGAGGCGGAGTCCGGTGCGGGTTTCGTCGAAGATCAGCGCCGCGGCGTGCTCGTCGCAGAGCACGCGGAGGCGGGCCAGGTACCCGTCGAGGGGGGGGACAAGGCCAATGGAGGTCGCCACGGGCTCGACCATGAGGGCCGCCACGCCGCCGTCGGCCTCGGCGAAGGCGCGTGTCGCTGCCGCGATATCGTTGTAGGGTACGGATCGAAATCGGTCGCGGGCCAGGGCGTCCTCGTCCGTTGTGTACGTCGCACGTTCGGTGCTGCGTCGTTCGCAGACGACGATTTCGGGCTTCCCCACGTTTGCCCGAGCGAGACGGACGGCGGTGGCCTGTGCTTCGGCCGGCGTCACCGCGAGGCGGAGCGTCTCGATGGAGGGGAAGCGGCTGATGATCAACTCCGCCAGTCGCACCATAGATTCGGAGGGCCCGGAGAAGCCGTGCCCCTTGGCAGCGGCCTTGGTGATCGCGGCCACGACCCGTTCGTCGGCGTGGCCGAGTAGAAGGGTGCAGGATCCGCCGTCGAGGTCGATGTACTCGTTTCCGTCGACGTCGGTCACGGTGCCGCCCTTGCCCTTGGCCATGACCGGAAGCGCGGCGGTCGGGGCGCCCGCGGTACGGCCCGGGTCCCGCGTCTGGTCGTGTACCAAGGCCGAGGTTTGCTTGCGAACGGCGTCGGATTTCGTTGTCTCGCGTTTCACTCGCGTCGCGGGCATGGTCACACCTTGATGGTCGAAGGAGCGCGGAGGCTCCTGCTAGCGTGCCGTCCTTCGCTTGGTCTTTCTGGCGTCACGGGACGAGGCATGTTTCCGTGTCTTAAAACGACGCCTCGTCGCCTTTTTCCTCGTTTTCCCCGAACCGGCCTTTCGCCTGACATCCGACGTGGCTCTGGGCTTTTTCGGACCCTGCGTCGGCTTACGTCCATCGAACACGAAATCGAAGAGCTCATCGATCGATTCGACGGGCACGAACTCAATCTCTTGTCGGACCTCCTGAGGCACCTCCTCCAGATGGGGGAGGTTCCGTTTGGGTAGAATCACCGATTTTAGGCCTGCGCGGTGGGCTGCGAGGACTTTTTCCCGGATTCCGCCGACCGGCAGGACCCGGCCGCTGAGCGTAATTTCGCCGGTCATGCCGATTCTGGGATCGACGGTTCGATTCAGCAACACTGAAGCCATGGCGGCAAGCATGGCCACGCCGGCCGACGGGCCGTCCTTAGGAATGGCGCCCGCCGGCACGTGGACGTGGATGTCCTGCTGGCGGTACGTGTCGGGTTTCACGGCCCATTTTCCGGCCCGACCGCGGATGATGGAGCGGGCCGCGTAGGCGGACTCCCGCATGATATCGCCGAGCTGGCCGGTGAGTCCGAGCTCGCCTCGGCCCGGCATCTTGGTGGCCTCAATAAAGAGGATTTCGCCACCGGTGGGGGTGAACGCGAGGCCAGTGACGACGCCGGGGATGCTACGGGTTGCTGCCACCTCGGACTCGAACTGTTTCGGCCCGAGGATGGTCCGGAGCTGATCGACGTGGATGGTGGGGTTTGGCGACTCGCCGCGGGCGACGGCGGTGGCTTGGGCGCGGCAGATGCTGCCGATGTTGCGTTCCAGGTTCCGGACTCCGGCCTCCCGAGTGTAATCGGTGATGATGGCGGAGAGCACCTCGTCGGGGAGCTGAAGTTGTTGCGGGGTCAGGCCGTTCTCGCGGATCTGGCGGGGGAGGAGGTATCGCGTGGCGATCATCAGTTTTTCGTTGTGCGTGTACCCCGGGAGCTCGATGACCTCCATGCGGTCGAGGAGGGCGCGCTCGATGGCGGCCTTGTAGTTGGCGGTGCCGATGAACAGGACGCGGGAAAGGTCGAACGGGAGGCCGAGGTAGTGATCGACGAAGGTGGAGTTCTGGGCCGGGTCGAGGACCTCGAGAAGGGCGGACATGGGATCTCCGCGAACGTCCTGACCGATCTTGTCGACCTCGTCGAGCATGAACAGCGGGTTGTTCGACTCGGCGCGGCGGATCTCGCGGACGATGCGGCCCGGCATGGAGCCGATGTATGTGCGGCGGTGGCCGCGTATGGTGGCCTCGTCGCGGATGCCGCCGAGTGACATGCGGATGAACTTGCGGCCCATGGCCCGGGCGATGCTCTGGCCGAGCGAGGTTTTTCCGACGCCGGGCGGGCCGGTGAAGCAGAGGATGGGTCCGCGGCTGTCGGGCTTGAGCTTGCGGACGGCGAGGAACTCGAGGATCCGTTTCTTGATCTTGTCGAGCCCGTAGTGGTCTTCGTCGAGGACGTCGCGGGCACGGTCCACGTCGAGGTGGTCCTCGGTGCTTTTCGACCAGGGCATTCCGACGAGCCAGTCGATGTAGTCGAGGGCCATGCTGTACTCGGGGGAGGCGGGTGGGATTCGCTCGAGGCGATCAACCTCCTTTTCCGCTTCTTTGGCCGCCGTCTCCGGCATCCTCACGGCTTTGATACGCTCGCGCAGCTCGGCGGCCTTGCCGGGAGCACCGCCCTCGCCGAGTTCCTGCTCGATGGCTTTCATCTGCTCGCGCAGGTAGTACTCGCGCTGGGAGCGGTCGACCTGCTGTTCCACCTGCTTCTGGATCTTGTTGGAGAGCTCGAGGACCTGGAGCTGGGTGGCCACCATGAGGTTGACCTTCCGCAGCCGGTCCGGAACGTCGAAGGTTTCGAGCAGTTCCTGCTTGTGGATCACGTCGATGGACAGGTTGGCGGCGAGGAAGTCGGCGAGGCCGCCCGGGGTCTCGATGTTGTTGAGCACCTCGCGGGCCTCGTCGGGGATGTTGGGGGAGAGCTCGATGATGCGGGCCGCCCCCCGCCGCACGGTCTGCATGAGCGCCTTCTGTTCGACGGATACGTCGGTCGGATCCTCACGGGCGTGGACGAGGGCTTCGAGGAACTCCACTTCGTGGGTGATGCGCTCGATGCCGACGCGGCTGAGGCCGTGGACGATGATGGTCTCGCTCCCGTCGGTCATCTTGAGGAGCTTCAAGATAATGCACGCCGTTCCTACGCGGTAGAGGTCGTCAAGCCGGGGGTCATTCGTGTCGGGGTTGCGCTGGGCGACGACGGCGATCATCCGGGACCCGGCGAGCGCGAGGTCGAGGACGCGCTTGGACTTCTCGCGGCCGACCTGGAGCGGCATGACCGTGCCGGGGAACGCAACCGAATTGCGTGAGGGCAAAACGGGAAGGCGCTCGGGGATCTTGAGGTCATCGTCGCGCCCGGCTCGCGGTGCGGCGGGGTCACCGGCGACGAGGACGGCATCGACGCGGCCGTCCTCGTCGTCGGCGACGACGTCGGTGTTCGTCGGCGATTCAGCGTGTCGGCGGTCGTCGCTGGTTGCCATCGTTATTCACCTCCCCGCCGGGGAAGGATGATCCACAGGTAGCCGTGCCGATAGAGGGCCTGGATGTCGTCGAGGTTGACGTCCTGAGCGAGCTTCAGCGTGCGATGGAAGCGCCCGGAGTCGATCTCCATCTGATGCACGCTGACATCGCCGGCCTCGAACTCCGGCCTGGCCACATCGGGTACCTCGGGCTTGTCACGGGCGCCGCGTACGTGCAGGCTTCCGCCTTCCGTCCGCACGTCGATCTGATCCGCAGACACGCCGGCCAGTTCCACGCAGAGCAGGTATCGCGTCGGCGTTTCGTAGACGTTCACGCGTGGTTTCCAGGTGGGTGCGGCATGCGAGCGGAAGTAGTTGCTTCCCTGGATCTCGTGGAGCATGTGCACGACCTGGTCGGCCAGATCCTCAAAGCCCGCTCCCCAGGCATGCACGTTGATCTTCATGTTCGCCCACTCCTATGGCGTTCGCGCCGGCCGAAGGCGTCGCTCGGGGCGGCCATTGGTCCTTTCGGTCCAGGCGTGCCGCTGTTGTCAATCGCCCGGCCGCGGTCTACAATTCCCAGTTATAAAGGGATGTCGCCGCAAAGCAAAATCACCATCAGCACGCTTCGGGCGCGAAAGCGCGAGAAGCGGAAAATATCGATGCTGACGTGCTACGACTACGCGTCTGCGCGGCTCATGGAGGAGGCGGGGGTCGATTCCTTGCTCGTGGGCGACACCTACGCGGAAGTCTGCCTGGGCCATTCCAGCACGCTGCCCGCCACCATCGGGCACCTGGTGACGCTCGCGGAAGCGGTACGCCGCGGCGCGCCGACGCGCTACCTGGTCGGCGACATGCCGTTTCTTTCCTATCAGGTTTGCCGCGAGGACGCCATCCGCAACGCGGGGCTGTTCGTGGCCTCGGCCGGGTGTGATTGCGTCAAGGTCGAGGTGGACCGGCGGCATCTACGAACGGTGGAGGCAATGGCGGCAGCGTCCATTCCGGTGATGGCCCACTTGGGGCTCCGTCCGCAATCGATCCAGAGCATCGGCGGTTATAAGGTGCAGGGGAGGGTGGCCGCGGATGCGCGGCGGCTCATCGAAGACGCCAAGATGATGGAGGAGGTGGGGGCGATAGCCCTACTGCTAGAGGCCGTGCCGTCGGAGGTTGCCGCGGTGATTACGGAGTCGACGGACCTTCCGGTGATCGGAATTGTCGCGGGCCCGCATTGCGACGGGCAGGTGGTGGTGATGCACGACATGCTGGGGTATGGTGCGGGGCACCCGCCGCGTTCGGTGAAGCCTTACGCGCGGCTGCACGACACGCTGGTTGGCGCGTTTCGCACGTATGCGCGGGAGGTCACGGAGGGTACGTTTCCCGGTCCGGAACACGGGGTGGCGATGGACCCGGAGGAATTGGCCGCGTTGCGCGATGCGCTCGGCAAGGCCGTGACGCCGGTGAGGTCCGGGCCGGGTTCGTAAGGGGCTGCGGTTGTGCTGCCGTACGTCTGGTTTGGAGTTTGAGCGAGTCTCACGCTTGGCGCGCGCCGAGCGCCGTGCGTATCATACCTCCAGGCGCTTCGGGGCATTCTCGGTCGTCGGGAGAGCATTCCATGCTCGTGCGTATGACGCTGGCGCGCATTGTCATTGTAGACGCCGAGGACGAGAAGATGTCGATGATCGTCCTGCGCGAGGAAGAGGGCGACCGGGCCTTTCCGATCCTGATTGGTGTCCACGAGGCGTACGCGATTGACCGCCGCACGAAAGGTGTTACGGTTCAGCGTCCCTTGACCCATGACCTGATTGACCGGCTCATCGAGAACCTGGACGGACAGGTGGAGCAGATCGTGATCAGCGAATTGCGGGATTCGACTTTTTATGCCAAGCTGGTGTTGCGGCGGAACGGCGAGTTGATCGAAGTCGACTCGCGGCCTTCCGACGCGATTGCGATCGGAGCGGGCCACGAGGTTCCCATCCTCGTGGACGAGTCGGTCTTGAAAGAGGTTTGTTGATTCGAAGATACGCCGGTTTGACCGGATGAGTGCCGAAGAAAACACCGCAGTCGCGCAGAAAGCCGTGGCCGATCCACACCCGCGTCCGCGTGTAGCGGGCTTCGCCGATTGGGTGAACTCACCCGTCGTGCGCAGCGTGGCGTCGTCCCTTCCGCAGGGCGGCATCCGGTTCCTTGGGCGGGCGCCCGGTGGTCTCGAGATCCTCGGCGGCCTTTCCGACTACGCCGGATCGGCCGTCGTCGTGCAACCGGTCCGGGAGTTCGCGTTCGCCGCGGCGCAGGCGCGAAGCGACGGGCACTTGACCGTGGTCCTCCCTCGCGAGGACGGGTGCAGTCCGTGGATCGTTCCGTGGTCGCGAATCCTGGGAGCGGAGGGCGCGCCGATCTCGGCCGACGAGGGCCGCAAGCTCGTCGGGGACAGCCCGGGAAGCACCACGCTCTGCGTGGTCGGCGCCGTCGCGGAGCTGCTCCGGAGCAAGTCGCACTACGGGCGATATGAAGGGCTGGCGGTCGCCGTCACGTACACCGAATCGACGGCGGAGGGTTGCGCGAACGAGACCTCGTTGATCGCCGCCACGCTGATTGCTGTCGCGGCCGCCTTGGACATGACGCTCGATCCGCACGAGGCGGCAGTAATCTGCCAGCAGGTCGAGAACGCCTGGCTCGGCGATGCGGTCGGGGTCGGCCACGCACTGAGCGTGCTGATGGCCAGGCCGAACACGCTGGGTCTGATACAGTGCGATCCGCATCGCGAGTTGGCCCATCGCGAACTTCCCGACGACGTGATGCTCCTGGCCATCGCCTGCCATGCCTCGCAGTCCGATTTCAGCAGGAAGTATGAGCAGGTACGGACAGCGTCGTTCATGGGGCGGCTGCTGGCTGACCGTATTGCAAGGCACGACCGGCCGAAAAGCGTGTCGTGGGACGGCTATCTTTCCGGGATCTCGGCCGATGCGTACGTCGAGCACTTCCGCGATCGCATCCCGACGAAGTTCAAGGGTGGGGATTTCCTCGAGCACTTCGGCGAGACGGGCGACCCGTTGACGCGGATCGAGCCGAGGACGATCTACAAGGTCCGCTCACGGACCGAACACCATATCTACGAACACTTGCGGGCCAGGCAGTTCTACGACTGCCTCGACCGTGCCTGCGACGGCGATGAGGAGGCCCTGGCCGAGGCCGGCGTGCTGATGAACGCCTCGCACTGGAGCTACGGACAGCGTTGCGGGCTCGGGTGCATCGAGACCGATTTCATGGTGAACGCAATCCGCCGGCAGAAGCAGCCGGATATCTTCGGGGCGAAGCTCACCGGGCGGGGCGGTGGCGGGTTCGTTGTCGTTCTCATGCGGCCGACGGACCAGGCGTTCGAAGCCATCGGGCGCGCGACGCGCCAGTATTCTGAAAAGACCGAGAAGCCGGTGACGATCCACCGTGACGCGGTGCCGGGGGCGTACGTTACGGGTCCGGTGGTCGTGTAGGGCACGTCGTGCCGCGCACGCGGCGGTCATGTCATTCGAAAAAACCTGCCGAGCAGAGCTGTCGGGACGATGAGGGACGCTACCGAAAGCGCCGCCGTGATGCCGGCGGCCGACCATGCGATGCATGCGTCGAGGCCCACGAGCATCACAAGGAGCGTCCTCACGGCGCGCTGGGTCGCAAGCGGCGACAGGTCCCGTATCCCCCGTGCAGTTGTGACGGCGGCGATCGAGAAAAGGGCGGCGACACCGATCAGGTAAAAGCCGTCCGGCTCGTGGACGACCCCCATCAGCCCCGCCAGTCCGGCGACGGACGATAGGACGCCGAGAGCGCCAGGCAGAAGTTGCCCGCGTGTCTGTGAACGGGCCTCGCGCGAGGCAAAGCGCGTCAATGACGCGACGTAGGCGCCGAGCAGCCCGGCCGGCACCAGTGCCACAGCCGTTGCGGGACCGAGCGAAACGCTCATCCCCAGCAGCAGGTTCAGTCCCCGGCAGGCGCCCATCAACACGGGCCCGACCGGCGTGCGCTTCAGGACGCCATCGTACAGTACGATGCAAAGGGCCAACAGCGCTGCGATCACGGCGGCCCGCCCGGATGAACTGCCGGCGAGCACGATGCCCGCGGACAGGAGAAGCGCCGCGAGTCCAGCGGCGCTGCCGCGTGAAACCCGGCCCGATGGAAGCGGCCGCGCCGGGCGTTCCGCCCGATCCTGTTCCATGTCGAAGACGTCGTTGAGGGTGACGCCCCCCGCGTAGAGGCATAGGGATGCTGCGCATAACACGGGCAGGCCGTGCCGTATCAGGTCGCCCCGAGTCGCGTATAAGTAGCCCGCAAGGACATCTGCGATCGCGGTGAATAGATTGGGGACGCGGACCAATTCGAGCCACGCCACGAGTTGATCGCGCACGCCGGCGGCGGACGGAAGCGTTGCGGGCTCTGGTGCGGCCCGGCTACACATCCGCTTGGTCGCCGGTGGTTGCGATCAACGATCGAATGAATTGGAGCGATTCCCGTCCCGCCGCGTCGGGGTCGTCGAGGTAGGGGTAAAGTTCGATGGTAATCCAGCCTGTGTAGCGCGTGCTTCGGATCGCGTCGAGGACCGATGCGAAATCGATGGCGCCTCGCCCCGGAATAAGATGTTCATGGACGCGCGAGGCGGCAATGTCTTCGAGATGATAGTGCTGCGTGTGCAGGGCGAGGCGGCGGATGGTTTCGGGCAGGGGGTCGGCGACGCAATAGTGGTGTCCAATGTCGAAGTTGAGCCCGAAGGCGGGTGAATCGATCCGCTCGGCGAACTCGAGAAACTGATCGGCGGTCTCGATGAGCAGGCCCGGCTCCGGCTCGACAAGGAGCCGAACGCCCAGTCGCTCGGCCTCGCGCAAGGCGTCGTTCAGCCCGCTGATGAAGATATCGGCGGCCTCGTCGCGGGACATTCCGTCCGGCAGCGGCCCTCCGGGCTCCGTGGTGATGCAGCGTGTGCCGAGGGCAGACGCCAGTGTCAGCGACGCCTTGGTGTGCTCAACGCGCAGCCTCCGGTAGTCGGGATTGGGCTCGATCCATGAGGGATGGTGGAAGTCCTCGATTGCCGACATCATGAAGGCGTTGACGTTGGCGATGTGCAGGCCGTGGGATCGGATCCGGTCGCGGATCGCTCCGGCCCGCTCGTCGGTTGTGTCGGGCGGCCAGAGGTGGGGCCGGTCGGCCATGAGCTCGATCCCCCGAAAGCCGAGTGCGGCAATGCGGTCCACGGCCTCCTCGATGGGGAAGCGGCGGTAGGCGTTGGCGCTGTAGGCGAGGTTCAACCGATGCGCTCCCGCGCGTGGAGGTGCTCCAACAGCATACGCCACTGATGGGTGAGATCGAGGCGGTCCACATCCATGGGGTCCTTGAAGAAGAAGGCGAGATGCCGCATCGGACCCTTGCGGCCGGCCTCGAGCTCGCGGGCGGCGAGCCGCGTCAGGTCGATGACCAGCGGTGCCGCCAATACAGAGTCGCTGCCCTGCCAGGTGAACTGCATGCTCATCTTTGTGCCGAGGAAACCCTGGAAGTGGATGAAGTCCCAGGCCACCTTCCAGTCGTCGAGCGAGGGGACATAGTCGATCGAGACGCGGGTGGTGGTGGACGGCCCGACGATTCGAGTGACGGTCTTGTCCTTGCTGCGGATCTTGGAAGCCCGGACGGCGGGGTGATCGAGGATCGCGCCGTCACGGTTGCCGAGGATGTTCTGGCCGACCCAACTGAGGACGGAGAGATTACGCACGGCGAACATCGGGGCGAGGATCGACTTGACCAGCGTCTCACCGGTCTTGCCGTCGGCGCCCATGTAGGGCAGGCCGAGGCGGTCGGCCCGCTCGCGGATTGCCGGGAGACCGATGGCGGTGCATGACGTGAAGTTGACGTACGCGCATCCGGCTTCGACCGCCGCGAGTGCGTAGAGGCAGCTTGCCGGAAGGGCGTTGCGTGGTCTTGTCAGCGCCTTCTGCAACGAAGCGATGCTGCGGTGCCACGGTTTGACGGCCACCGCCGGCTCGGCGGACGCGACGTGGACGACTACGACCTGATCGAGCCGGTGGCGTTGGCGGAAGGCGGCGATGTCCGCGGAGAGCCGTTCGACCGCCCGGGCCGGGGTCGCGTCGTTGGGCATGTCCGAGCGGTCGCACAGCGCTCGCACCGCCGGGGCGCAGCCGAGCAACGTGCCGGGGCGGACGTTGCGTTGGAACGACTGGAGCGGCGCCTTGCAAACGTCGATCAGGGCGTTGTCGAAGAGGTTCGCCCGGTGATGCGCTTCATTGACCGCGCCCCAGAGAGTCTGGTTGCGGATATCGTGGCCTCCGACGGCGATGCCGCCCGGATCCACCAGCCCCGCGTCCTTGAACTCGGGCAGGGCCGTGACCAGTCCGGTGCTCGGGGCGGCCCGCCTGGCGAATGCCGCAATGCCCAGGGCCACGGCGCTGCCCACGCCGCCGCAGGCGCCGATCAGCCACAGTCCGATTTTCTTGCGTCGCTTTGGCAAGTCATCTCGCTCCGGTGCCAGTTGTCCATCATAGATGTCGCCGGTGGGACAAGCTACGGCAAGGCTGGTAGAATCCTGCGGTCCATCGGGGTCCGGATGCGCGTGATACCATGCCCAAAGACGGTTTCGGACGGGAGATCAACTACCTGCGGCTGTCGCTGATCGACCATTGCAATCTGCGATGTGTCTACTGCATGCCGCTGCGCGGGTTGACGTTCGTTCCGACGGACGAGCTGCTGACGGCGGCCGAGCTGGAGCAGGTGGCCCGGGCCGCCGCGGCAATGGGCTTCAGCAAGATCAGGCTCACCGGCGGGGAGCCGACGCTGCGCCCCGATCTGATCGAGATCGTCGAGCGGGTCGGGCGGGTTGCCGGCATTTCGGATCTGGCGATGACGACCAACGGCATCCTCCTGCCGCAGCTCGCCGTGCGGCTTCGGCGGGCCGGTCTTCGGCGCATCAACATCCACCTGGACACGCTCGATCCGGTGCGGCTGCGGCGGGTGATGCGGTTCGGCTCGTTCGAGGAGATGTGGGCGGGGATCGAAGCGGCGGAGGCGGCCGGCCTGACGCCGATCAAGCTCAACGCGGTCGTGGTGCGGGATTACAACGAGTCCGACGTGGCCGACTTGGCCCGGCTGACCGTCGAGCGCGACTGGCACGTGCGCTTTATCGAGCTGATGCCGCTGGGCAACGGGGAGTGCGCGCGACTGTCGCTGAGCCAATACGTGCCCAATCCGGAATCGCGGGCAAGGATCGAGGCGGCGCTGGGGCCGCTGACCGCGATTCCGTCTGCGAGTTCATCTGATGAGTCGCAAAACTTCCGTCTAAACGGCGCTCTCGGCGTGGTGGGATTCATTTCGCCGGTCAGCGAGCCGTACTGCGGGACGTGCAACCGAATGCGGCTGACGGCCGACGGGAAGTTCCATTTGTGCCTGCTGAATGACGACGAGATGGACGTAAAGCACGCCCTCCGCAACGGCGGCGGGCCCGAAGCCGTCGAGCGGATCCTGCTCAAGGCCGTTGCCCACAAGCCGACGGGCCACCGCCTGGAGGAAGGCATCTCCACCCGCAACCGCGCCATGTTCCAACTCGGCGGGTGAGCGCGGTCCGTGGTACACGGGGGCGTCGGAGCCGGGACGGCGAGCCGAACCACGGCCCGTATATGACCAGCACAACGCGGATGCGGTGATGTCCGGACCGGTGACCTGAACCACCACCGGGATGTTCCCGGCCCCGTACCGGCCGCTCGGGCAATGTCTCGAAACGGCTCAGCGGGCCTCACGGGCCACTCGGACCCATCGGGCATTTCGGCCCCTGGCAGCAATAGCACTCCTGGATGAACAGGCAGTAGCAGTTCCCGGGGCAGTGCTCGTCGTCAGTGCACTCGACGCAGGTGTGGGCCTTGTTGTCGACGCCGCAGTAGGGCTTCTCGGGATCGGTGCAGTGGGAGTCGTCACAGCACTCGTAGCATCCGCTCTCGCAGTAGCAGCCCGCGGCACAGCCCTCGCAGTTGTCCGGCGTTCCCGACGTGTCGCAGTCCAAGTCACACTCGTCGGGCACGTCGTTGCTGTTGCAGTCGGAGGACTCCCCGCAGCACGGGCCCAGCGGTCGGGCAGGCCGTTCTCGTTGCAGTCGTCGCTGGAGCCGTCACACGGGCTCGACGCAGTCCCCGGCACCTTGGTCAGCGCGGTCTTGGTGGAGGGCTGGCTCGGCGCAGGGTCGTTGACGCCCAGGGTGACGTTCTGCTGCGAGGAATCGGGGGCCGCATCGGCCCGGAAACGGAAGTTGTACAGCGTTCCCCAGCGCAGGATGTTGCCGCTCTTGCCCTGGGGCGGGTCGGCGGAGTCCCAGCGCACCGAGGTCGCCGTCCCGCTCGGCGCCCAGTCGGTGTTGTCGATGCCGTCTTCTTCGCCGATGCCCTCTTCTTCCCCGCTGTGGTAGTCCACGTCGTGGAAGTCGATGTCGCACACGCTGGTGCCCGAGGCCAGGGGCACGGAGAACGACTTGACCGCGCTGTGGGAGTTCATGTTGTAGAGGGCGTACTCGTACTGCCACCATCCGTCTTGCAGGTCCGTCGTCTTGGCCGCCAGGATGAGCAGCGACTCGTCCTCCACCTCGCAGGTCTCGCCGATGGCAGGGTCCTCCTCGCAGTTGGTCTCGTTCGCCGAGACGTCCTCGACCAGGTGGATGTCGGTCTCCACGACGGAGGAATCGGCGTCCTTCCAGGCCCGGATGGCCGGCGTCTCGGTTACCGCCGCGCTGCTCGGGGCCGGCTCGATGACGTAGGTGCAGCTCGTGCTGCTTCCACAGCAGCCGTCGGGGTCCTCGTCGACGACAATCTCGCGGTACGCGGCGTTGTTGTCGCGCAGGTCCTCGCATGACGTGATCCAGTGGTGCTCGACGAAATAGGTCGCCCCCTCGTTGAGGTCCGGATCGAGGTCATCGTGCGCCACCTGAAGCCGCCCGCAGATGTTGTCAACACCCCCTGGCAGCTGGGCGTTGTAGCAAGCGGCAATGAGCGCCAGCGCCTCGCCGGTCACGCGGTTCACGTGGCTGCGCGGACCGAGCGCGGCTTGGTCTGCGTTCAACGTCGCGCTGTAGGTGTCGACGCACCCTGAGGGAAACGACTCACTACTCGTGCGGACACAACAGCGGGAGGAGCAGGTGTTGCCGCCATGCGATGCATCCCATGCGTACTTCAGCCAACTCATCCCAATCTGCTCGAAACGATCATTCTTGAAGCGGTAGGCTTGTTGCCCAAGGAGTGAGCCTTTGTCCTCATGGTACCTCCAGTCCCAGTATATCATCTTCTGATCGCCGGGATTGCAGTTGCTATTGCTCGTGGAGAATGCGGCTACGCCGTCTTTGCTTCCCCAACTGCAAACGCCGGACGCTATGTCGTTCAAACTGAGGTCAGAAGTACTGCATGCGAGATAGCCTGCGTCACAGTAGCAGTTCCCTTCGCCATCGCCAGGACATCCCTCGGGGCAACACATTTCCAGCGGGCACTCGCTACATTCCTCCGCGGTGACACTAGCAATAAAGAGACACAACCCTAGAAGTGTCAGCGCCTGGTACGTTTGCCTGGCTGCCATGGATTCACCTGCTCATGTTGCGCCGCGCATGGTCCGTTAAGGACACGGCTCCGTGCACTCGGTCGGGGCGCTTTGGTAGTACCCTTTGCCTTTGTAAGCGTCGACGCAGAGGCCGACGTCGAGGAAGCCGATGTTCTCGTCGACGGGGGGTGCTGTGCCGCGCAACATGGCTTGAACTTTCGCAAAACACGGCAAGCCCTTGTACACCTGCACAACATAACCGATGTCGATGAAGTTGGGCTGGCTCGCACCGCCGCTCAAGGGCGCCACGTCACCCCAAAGCGCGGTGCGCACCGTCAACGGCGCGGAGTAGCAGGATTCGTCCCCCAGGTCCGGGCAGGTGTCGGCGACAAGCTGCACCTCGTACTTCGAGCAAGGCAGGATGGACGCCCCGTAGGCGTTGACCACGGGCTGCGGGTTGCAATCAGAGGTGTCGTTACACGGATTGCTGCCGAACAGACAACGTCCCGCAAGGACGCCGCTGCAAAAATAGGCTCCCCCGCACGCCTGCGTCCACACCGGGCCTAACGTTCCGTTCCAGTCCAGGAACACGGGACAGCAATCCAGCGCCGCCCCGACGAAGCTGTGCCCTGTATTCAGCGGCGTGTTGGGGAGCACTTCCGGGCTGCCGACCCATGCGATCTCTCCCTCGTGCCCGGAGAAATCCAGCGCTCGGTACGTCGGGCAAGTCTCGAGGTCGGGGTGGTTGGGGTCCGTGTTGTACAGCTCGACGATCTTGACCCGCACCGCCCACTGCGTGCCCTCCGGGGCGTCGGGGAAGGCGAACGATATGAACCGGTTCTTGTCGATCTGCACCGACGGTGGCTCGGGCAACGGCGCCGGCGGCGGCTCCGGCCCTCCCGCGAACGAACGACCGCACCCCAGCAGGCCGATCCCCAGAACGACGCGCGCAGCACGGTTCATCACGAACCTCCTCTAACGATCGCGGCCCGGCGGAACGGGAGACCGGGGCATTATACCGCCGGCCCCTCCAGATCCGTCAAGCCCGCGGGGAGTGCCGAAACGGGGTGGGGAATGGCGAATGGCGAAGGGGGCATAGCGCCACCCGGATGCATGGCCCCGGTACGCCCTCGGTGTCTGGGGTGATTCAGCACGTTGCGTTACTCGGCGTCCGGTTGGCGGGGGTTGTGCGGGGTGCGGAGGGTGCGGAGGAAGGCGATGACCGCGCTGCGGTCGGTGTCGGTCAGGGCCGCGAAGGCGTCTCGGGCCGCGGCGGCCTCGCCGCCGTGGAGGAGGATGGCGTCGGTGAGGGTCAGGGCCCGGCCGTCGTGCAGGTAGGGCGCGGAGTCGGCCACGCCCCAGAGGCGGGCGGTGGTGAACTGGGAGTCGAGCGGGCTGCCGAATGACTCGGCCAATCCGGGCCCCATGTCGTGGCGCTTGAGGTCGGCGAACAGTGGGACGACCAGACCCGCTCCGACCGCGGGCCGGAACCCGGCAGGTGCGGCCCGGAGATCCGCTTCATAGAAGACGTTGGCGAACGGGTCGGTCGGCACCTCCGGGAAGCTGTAGGTCAGTGACGTGCGCTCAGTCACGAGTTGGGGGATGTGGCAGTCGGCGCAGCCGAGGTGCTCGAAGAGACGCTGCCCATCGCGGGCGGGGCCTTTGGCGGTTTCCTGCCGTGGGCGGGGGAGGGTGGTGTTGAAGATCTCGAGGGCGGAGAGGTCGCCGACGGCGATTTCGTTGACGACGCCGTCGCCGTCGTCGTCGACATCGAACCCGACAGCCTCGACCGGCTGCATGCCGAAGTGGAACATCATGGCCTCGACGTCGAAGCTTCGCGTGGTGGGAAACTCGCCCTTGCGCCCGAAGGGACGGACCACGAGGTCGTCGTTGACTCCCTCGATCCGGGAAAGATCGAACTGCCCCGCCTCGTAGCGGATGACGCCGAAGCTGACACCCTTGGTGATCAGAGCCACGTCGGTGCCCGGGTTGTGGAACGCTTCGGCCTTGAGCCGCTGGAGATCGGCGGTCATCTCCTTGCCGAGCAGCTCGACGCCGCCTGAACCGAAGAGAAACGGCGGGTTGATGAATCGACCATCGAATTGCGCAAAGCCGGCGCCCGCGTCGTCGCGCATGTCTATCTCGGTGGGGAGGAAGAAGGCGTTGGATACCGCGCCGGCGAACCCGCCGACGCCGAACCGGGCCGGGACGACCGCGTTGCTGGCCATGAAATGGCATTCGAGACAGGTCTGGCCGTCGAGGCCGTTGACGCGAAGGAAGGTGCCGTTGTTTTGCAGCGTGGGGCGACCGCCGGGTGTGGTGGGGTCGATGGCGTCCATCGGTCCATCGCCGTAGCCGTCGTGCTTGTTGAAGGGGGTGGCGAAGACCCGCTCGCCGAGATGGCGGAGCTCGTTGAGGGTCAGTTCACCCGTTTCGATCCGCTCTTGTGTGACGACGGGCGACCCGAGGCGCGGGCCTTCCGTATTAGACGTCTCCGGGAAAGCCACAGAGGCGAGCAGCAGCACGGTACAGCATGAGCGCGGGAACATCCGTTCTCCTTTCCGGGATGCGGTGACGCCAGGCGGTGGCCGCGCACCTCGCGCGGAAACGCCAGCGGCGGTACCCCCGTTGACCGGTCATTATAGCCGGCGGGGTGTGGGTTGATAAGGGTCAACGGGCTCGGCTCGGTCGGCACGGCGGGAGGCGAGGCACCGGGAGGTTATCGCTCGTAGGTCGGCGCCGGCCACGGGCAGACCCTCGGCTGCCCGTGCCGACCGCGGCAGCTTCGCGTGTCCGAGGCTAATCCCAGGGGTTGGCGACGTGGCAGGCCCGGCCGGTCTTTTTGATGTAGTCCTGGTGGTATTCCTCGGCGGGCCAGAACCTGGCGGCCGGTTCGACCTGGGTGACGATCTTGCGGGCCTCGTAGCGGTTCGTCGCCTGAAGCTCTTTGATGTAGGTGTCGGCCTCGCGGCGCTGGTCATCGTTGACGACCCAGACGCCGGATCGGTATTGATCGCCCACGTCTGGGCCCTGGCGGTTGAGCTGGGTGGGGTCGTGCATATCGAAGAACGCCTGGAGCAGGCGGCGGTACGAGATCTTACGGGGGTCGAAGACGACCTTGACGGTTTCGGCGTGGCCCGTTCCGTGGGAGCAGACCTGCTCGTAGCCTGGACTGTCGGTCTTTCCCTGCATGTATCCGCTGACAGCGTCGATGACGCCTGGGCCGAGCTGGAAGTAGTGTTCGAGGCCCCAGAAGCAGCCGCCGGCGAAATAGGCGACCTCGGTTTCCGCGTTTGCGGTTTCCTGGGGCAGCAGCTCGCCCTCGCCATGGAACGTGAGCGAGGCGGAGTTGAGGCAGTAGCGCTGGCCGGTGGGCTTGGGTCCGTCGTCGAAGACGTGCCCGAGGTGGGCGCCGCACCGGGCGCAGTTGATCTCGACGCGCTGCATTCCGCGGGTCGAATCGGAGCGCTCGGTGACGTGCTGTGGATCGAAGGGCTTGAAGAAGCTCGGCCAGCCGGTTCCGGAGTTGAACTTGTGCTCGCTGGAGAACAGGGGCAGCCCGCAGACGACACAGGCGTAGTCGCCTTCTTTCTTGTTGTCCAGGAGGTTGCCGCAGAACGGCGCTTCGGTGCCGGCTTTCTGCGTGACCCGGTAGGCCTCTTCGTCGAGCTTTGCGGCCAGCTCTTCGACGCGCGCTTTCGGGAGCGGCGTGATGTCGTAACCGGACTCGGATTCCTTCTTGGACTGCTTGTCGTACATTCCTCGCTCTCCTTGCGCGGCCGGGGAGGCCGTGTCCGCTTTTGTGGGCGGCGACTCTGAAAACGCCGGCTTGCATCCGGCGCTGGGCAACAGAGCCGCGGCGAGTGATGCTACGGCAAGGCGTCGGTAAAGTCTCATGGGCTTCTCCATGCGAGCGCCGCTGACCGCGACCCGGACGTCGTGGCCGAACCGATCGGTTCGCCGAGGACCGCGGTGGAGCCGTGTACTGCTACGAGCCGAGGAGGCCGTCGGATCGACGCGGCGGTACAAAGCCGCAGGGGACCTCGGCTTTCGGCGAGGGGCCGAGGGTCCACATAGTTTACACGATGACACCGCCCGTGGGCAAAGCAGCCGGGGTCCGGACGATCTGATGGTGGGATCCGCGCCTGGGTTACGCGGGCGGTTGCAAGAAGGTGTAAGGCGGCAGGTGGGTAGGGCCGGCGGCCGTGCGAAACGGCTTTCCGGACGTTGTCCTGCTTGCCGGTGGCCGCACGGTGCGCTATAAGAGTGTCCGGGTCACTACGATGATGTCCACTTCCGAAGCGACGACCGCACTTCCAAGTGCCGGCACCGGTTGGGAACGGGCGCAGCCGGGCACGGTGTCGGTGTGGCGCGTGCGGCTCGACTCGCCGAGCCTCCGGGCGGCGCCGCTGGAAGCGGTGCTTTCGGTGGACGAACGGGCCCGTGCGGCGCGCTTGCATTTCGAGCATTCACGCCGCACGTTCATCGTGACGCGGGCCGTGCTGCGACTGATCCTGTCGCGGCAGATGGGGACCGAGCCGGATGCGGTCCGATTCGTCTACAGCGCGGAAGGGAAGCCGTCACTGGTGGCGGCAGGTTGCCGACTGCGGTTCAACGTGTCGCACTCGGGGGATGTGGCGCTTGTCGCGGTAACGATCGGAGTTGAGGTCGGCGTTGACGTTGAGCGTGTCCGCCCGGTGCCCGATGCGTTGAGCATCGCCCGGCGGTTCTATACAGCACGAGAGGCTGCGCTCGTTGGTCAGCAAACCGAGGGGGAACGCGATCGGGTCTTTCTCTCCATCTGGACGCGGAAGGAAGCCTGCCTGAAGGCGGTCGGTCGCGGGCTGCTCATTGACCCTGCGGTGTGGGACGTAACGTCACCTCCGGCGGCGCGGTTTATCCGTGACCGAACGACAGGGCCCCACGACATTCCGGAACGGGTTTGGTTCCGTGATGTCTGTCTGGGCGCAGAGTACACGGCGACCGTCGCGGCGGCGGCCGAAACCTGGTCGTTCGTCGTGCGCGATCTCGAATCCCCGGGCGCGTAAGCGGGTCCGCGGCATAGCCGACTTGAAGGTCGGTCCCGCAACGAGGGGCGGCCTACACTCACGATCGTGGTGCAAGAAGCGACGCGGTGATCAGCTCTTGCCGGTTTCGGCGAGCATGCGTCGAAGTTCGGCGTTCACCTCGTCGTCGGTGAGTTCACCAACCACGTCTGCCGTGTTCTGATCGGTTGCCTGGGCACCAGGCCGTCCGGACCGAATGGCGGCAGCCGGAGCGGTGACGATCGGGCCCACTGCGGGGCTAAACCCGTGGAGCTCGCCAAGGCGTTCGAGGACGAACAGCGCCATTCCCCGCAGGCTGAGCCCCTCCATGAACTTGACCGGTGGGATGTCAACGCCGAGTTCGGCGCGGATTCGGTTCCGCATTTCCACCGCCATGAGCGAGTCCATGCCCAGGTTCATGAGCGATTGATGGATGTCGAGGCGGCCCGCCGTGGTACCGAGGACTTTGGCGAGGTGCTCGCGAAGGCGGGACTCGAGGATTCCCAGTCGCTGTCCGGGGTCCGCGCGAACGACGCTGTCGAGGTCGAAGAGCCCCTCGGCGCCAGGCTCGTCGCCGCCCTGTTCCGCGACCAGGTCCGCGAAGCGCGGGGAGGCGGAGAGGTTGATCTTCCGGGTCAGCTTGGGCCAATCGACCTGCACTGCGGAAACCTGATCCGCGTCGTTGGCCAGAAGCACGCCGAGCGTGGCGAGCATCTGGTCCGAAGGAACCGGTTTGAGGCCGTTCGCTTCGAGGCGTTGGGCGATCTCGGGGTTCTGGGAGACATAGCCGACATCGGCCAGCGCCCCCCAGTTGACGGTCAGCGCGGGCAGGCCGTGGTCGCGGCGGTAGCGGGCCAGGCTGTCGAGGAAGGTGTTGGCCGCGGCGTAGTTGGCCTGGGAGGGGTTGCCGACGATGGCCGCCATCGAGGAGAACAGGACAAAGTGATCGAGGCGTGTGTCCAGCGTCTGTCGATGGAGGTTCCAGGCCCCGTCCGCCTTGGGGGATACAACGCGGTTGAACCGCTCGGCGGTGAGCGCCTCGATGAGGGTATCGTCGATCACCATCGCGGCGTGGAAGATCCCACGCAGCGGAGGCATGGACTCGCGGATCGTCGTGAGCACGCGGCCCAGTTCGTTCTCGTTCGCCACGTCGCCCTGCATGAGCATGACGTTCGCGCCGTCCGCCCGCATCGCGTCGATCGCGGCCTTGGCCTCGGGCGGAGCCTCGGCTCGGCGGCTCATCAGCGCGAGATGGCGGGCGCCGCTTTGGACGAGCCACCTGGCCAGCGCCAGGCCGAACCCACCGAGCCCGCCGGTGATCAAATAGGTGGCGTCGTCACGGAACGTGATCTGTGGGCGGGGCGGTGGCGCGATTGCGACCGGCGGGTCCTGCATGGACACCACGACCTTGCCGATGTGTTTCGCCTGTGCCATGTAACGCAGCGCTTCCTGGGTGCGGTCCACGGGAAACACGCGGTGGGGAAGCGGGCGGAAGGCGCCATTGTCGACGAGCCGCATGACTTCGTCGAACGCCCTGCGGGTGGCCTCGGGCCGCTCGGCACAGAGGCGGTCCATGTCCACCACGAACATCGAGAGATTCTGCCGGAACGGCCTCAGGCCGACCTTGCTGTCTTCGTAGACGTCGCGTTTGCCGATTTCGACGAACCGGCCGTAGGGCCGCAGGACGGAGAGGCTCTTGGGGATGGCGTCGCCGGCGAGCGAGTTCAGGACGACGTCGACGCCTTCTCCCTCGGTGATGTCCATGATCTCGTCTGCGAAGCTCAGTGTCCGCGAGTTCATGACGTGCGGCACGCCCAGGGCACGCAGCAACTCGCGTTTTTCGTCGGTGCCGGCCGTAGCGAAGATGCTCGCGCCGAGATACTGGGCCACCTGGATCGCAGCCAGCCCGACCCCACCCGTCGCGGCATGGATCAGTACCCGCTCGCCGCGCTGGAGCCGGGCGAGCATGTGCAGCGAGTAGTAGGCGGTCTGGAACGCGCCGGTGAGCGTGGCGCCTTCCTCGAAGCTGAGGTGATCGGGCAGGCGGGTGACGATCCGGGCGTCGAGGGTGAGGTAGGCGCGGAGGGTACCGGGGCCGCAGGCCACGACCGGATCGCCGACCTCCCAATCGGTTACGCCCTCTCCGACGGCCGAGATGCGCCCTGCGCACTCCATGCCCATCACCCGTCCGGTGTAGGCGCCTTCGAGTGCGTCGTCGGGCAGCAGCCCCATGGCGAGCATGACGTCCTTGAAGTTGAGCCCTGCGGCGAGGATCTCGATTTCGATCTGGCCCGGCCCGGGGGCGGCGCGCTCGGCCGGGTGAATCGCGAGGTTGTCGATGCTCCCACCCATCGGGGGGTCGATCTTGAATGGCCGGCGTCGGTTCGCGGCATGGCCCGAGCCGGCGGCCTCGGCCGGCGGCTGCGGCCGGCCGTCCCAGGCGTTGCACTGCGCGGGTGTGGTGCGGGCGAAGCGGCGAACGAACCGCGTTCCGTCGCGCAGAGCCACCTCCTCCTCGTTGTCGCCGCGGCCGAGTTCGGCGTAGAGCCCTGCCGCGGCGTCGGCGCCCGCCTCGAGATCGATGAGGCGGCAACGAAGCTGCGGGCATTCCGTCATGATCACGCGCCCCATGCCCCATACAGGTGCCTGTCCGATCGCGGCATCCGACTCGTCGGCCGTGACCTGCGCCAGCCGCCGGGTGGCGATAAAGAGCCGCGGTGGTTTGAGCGGATCGGCCTCGACGAGAGTCTGGACGAGATGCAACACGCTGGTGCAGAGGTCGGTGCGCGTGCGCTCGATGGCGGCCCGGTCGAGCGCCTCGATCGGCGGCAGGTCGAGGCTCCACAGGTGGACGATTCCGTCGAGCTTGATGGGGCCGTCAAGGGCCTCGGCGACCACCGTGCGCATCGCGTCCTTGAGCGTCATGTCGACGGGAATGGTGCGACCGTTTCGGTCGCGTGCTTCGGGAACGCTCTGGGCCGCGGTGATGCATGTGACGTGGTGCCCCGCAGCTTCGAGGCGGTGGGTCAGATCCGACCCAACGCCGGTGCCGTCGCTGAGGATCATCCACGCCCCGGGCTGCTCGGCCGTCTTGTCCGCCTTGACGGTCGGTGCGTCCTCGAGGACGACGGGCCCGCGTGCGGCGATGACGGAGTGGACGGCCTCATCGGCTCCAAGCTCTTCGGTCAACCCGGTCGCGCCGGTGAAGCCGCAGGCGTTGAGCAGGTCGCACCATGCGGTGGCGGAAATCCACGGGTCCTCCCCGCGGAGCTCGGCGTCGGTGAAGAGCCACCAGCCCTTGAGCATGCCGAAGACGAGCGTGCACCACAGGGGGGTGGGCGCCCACGTACCTTCAAGAAGGATGAGAAGCCCCTCGGAGGCAAGAAGCTGTTTGCAATGTTCGAGCGTCCGCCGCAGGTCCGCCGTCGCGTGGAGGACATCCGATGCGAGGACGAGGTCGAACGAGTGGGCGACGAAGTCCTGATCGACCGGGTTTTTCTCGATGTCGAGCGACTTGAACTCGACGAACGAGTGGCGGCCGAAGCGCTGCTCGGCCTGACTCAGAAGCAGCGGGGCGATGTCAGTGAACACATACTCGGCGCGGCGGGCGGACAGCTCGGGGAGGACGTAGGCGGCCATGCCGCCGGTGCCGCCGCCGATGTCGAGGATCCGCGCCTTTCGTCCCTCGGGCATCCTACGCAGGGCGGTGGCGACGGCCTTCTGGACGATGCGGTTGCAATTGCGGCAGACGGGTGCGTCCTGATAGAGATGTTCAGCGATGTTGGACGAGCCGCCAGGGAACATCAGGTCGAGCGGGTCGACCCGGCCCTGGAGAACCCCGGCGAGGTTCTCACCGCAGCGCCGCACGAGGGTCAGCTCCGCGAGGACCGACGGGAAGCGATCCCAGATCGCCCGCCCAAGCTCGCGCATGCCGCGGCGTGCGAGCGGTCTGGCGACGATCCACTGGTCTCCATCGGCGGTCAGAAATCCGTCGGCGCCCAGGGAGGTGAGGATCCGGGCGAAGAAACGCCGATGCTCGTCGACCACGCCCAGCCGCTCGGCGAGCGCAGCTTCGTGGAAGCGTTCGCCGACCGTTCCCCGGTAGCCGAGCTGGGCGAGCGCCTCGAAGACGTAGCCGCGAGCCAGCTCCATCGTCTCGGGCGCCCGAGCCGCCGCGTTACGGTCGTTGCGCCAGGAGATGTCGCCGTAATCGGCGCGCATCTGGTCGATGAGCCGTAACGGGCTGGGGAGGAAGTCGGAGTTACGCACGACGTGGCGGCGCTCGGGCGGTTCCGGCTCCCAATTGAACTTGTAGAGGCCGACGGCCCCGGCGCCGTCGCGGCGCTCGACGTGTTGGCCGACCAGAGCGTGCGTCTCGAGCAACGGGGCCCCACGATCGTCGAGCATGAAGATATCGCCGGTCATTCGGCGGGCGGACTTCCGGACGACGCGGGCGTATGCCCAGAACGCGCGGGGAAGCGGGGCGCGGGACACCACTTTGGCGATGCGAACCGGAAGGAAAAGCCCCTCGAACAATCGGCCGAGCATGGCGTCCCGCCAAAGAGCGCCCATGACCACCTGGAACGCCGAGTCCGACACACCTGGGTGTGCGTGGTATTTGGTGATGTCCGGGATGAGATCCTCGTCGACCTCGATCCGGGCGATCGCCTCGTCCTCGCCCACCCAGAGGTGCTTGATCCCCATGAACGCCGGGCCGTAGTGCAATCCGCGTGCCGCGAACTGGCGGTACGTCTCGGCGTGCGGCACCTCGAACGGGCAACGGGCCTTAATCTGTTCGATAGGATAAGCTCGCGGGGGCGCGGCGCCTTCGAGGGCAAAGAACTTGCCGGTTACGTGCCGCTCCCACGGGCTGTCCGCGCCGCGCGTCCGACTGAAGATCTCGAACTCCGAGGCTCGCTCACCGGTCGCCAGTTGGACCGTGGGCCGAGCGTCGGGAGGCAGAAGCATGGCCTTGTGGATCGCGATGTCGTCGATGACACAGGGCCTCTTGCCGTTCAACTCGTGGGCGGCGGCGATCGCCATCTCCACATAGCCGGCGGCGGGGAAGATGACGTGCCGGTCTACCCGGTGATCGTCGAGGTAGGAAAGCGGATAATGGTTGAAGTCGGACACCCAGGCCGGGCGGACGGTTTCCGACTGCACGCCGAGCAACGGATGGACGCGCTCGCCGATTCGCTCCAGACGTGCCCGTTTGGCCTCGTGCCAGTACCGGTCGCGCTGCCACGGATACCTAGGCAGCGAGACGAATCGTCCGTCGTCGCCGTTGATGCGCTTCCATTCAACGGCGCGCCCCATGGCGTAGAGGCGGCCGACGGACGTCAGCGCTGTGGCCCGTTCCGGTTCGTTGCGTCGTAGCGACGGCAGCACTGTCACCTCCCGGCCCATCGGAGATGCACACTCGGAAACGGAGGCGGAGAGCACGGGATGTGGGCTGATTTCAACCAGCGTGTGGTGTCCGTCCGCCAGGACCGTCTCGACGGCCTCTCGGAACCGGACGGGCTGGCGCATGCTCCGCCACCAATAGTCGGCGGTCATCTCCTCGCCCGAGACCGGCTTGCCGGTCAAGGTCGAGACGAGTTTGATCCGGGCGGGACGGGGCGACAGGCTGGCCAATGAGCGCAGCAGCTCGTCACGCAGTCGGTCCATGGCCCGGCTGTGGTAGGGTACTTCGACCTTGAGGAAGCGATTGAAGATGTCGCGTGCCGTCAGCCGGTCCGCGGCCTTTTGCAACGCATCGGCGTCGCCCGAGAGGGTGACCGATTCAGGGCTGTTGTAGGCGGCGATCGAGATCGCGCCGCCGAACTCGGCAACGATGGGCTCGATGTCCGCCACCGGCATGGAAACGGCAAGCATCCGGCCCTCGCCCGCGGTGAGCTGTTGGAGTCGGCTGCGGTGGTAGATCAGGGCTACGGCGTCTTTCAGGGTCAGGACACCGGCGTAGTGCGCGGCGGCGACCTCGCCGAGGCTGTGGCCGAGCACCGCATCGGCGCGAATCCCCCAGGATTCCCAGAGCCGGCACAGCGCTGTCTGGATCGCGAAGATCGCCGGCTGCGCGACGTAGGTTTCGTTGACCCGTGTCTGCGCCTCGTCCCTGCCCAGCTCGTCAAGAAGGGACCACGGCACGTGAGCGCGCAGGGCACGGTCACAGGCTTCGAGGGCCTCCCGGAATACGGGCTCCTCCCGCTGGAGATGGCGGCCCATCGCCCACCATTGGGGACCCATGCCGGAGAATACGAAAACGAGGCTGCGGGGCGTTTCGATCGCAGCCTCCTCCCCGGCCGTCTCGTCCTCGCCGAAGGCAGACAGTTGCGCGATGAGCTCGGCGACCGAATGGACGGCGAATGCGGCCCGGATCGGGTGATGCGTGCGACGCTGGGCGGTTGTATAGGCGATGTCCGCGAGGGTGAGTCCCGCCGCCTGCTCGTCGCCCAGGTGCTCGGTGTAGTCCCGTGCGACCGCCCGGATGGCGGCTGGGCTCCGCGCGGACAGAGGGATCAGCAGCGCGCGTCCCTCCTGCCACGGTGTCTCGACACGGCGCGCGACGGGGTCCGGTGCTGATGCGAGCACGACGTGGGCGTTCGTGCCGCCGAAGCCGAAGGAGTTGACACCAGCGACGCGCGGCCCGCGGCCGTTGGCAGGCCACGGCTCCAGCTCCTGCACCACGCGGAGGTTGAGTTCGTCGAAGGGGATCTGCGGGTTAGGGGTTGTGAAATGTAGACTCGGGGGAATCCGCGCATGGCGCAGGGCCAGCGACGCCTTGATCAGCCCGGCGACGCCGGACGCGGCCTCCAGGTGACCGACGTTGCTCTTGACGGATCCGACGAGGCAGCACGAGCCGTCCGTTCGCGGAGCGCCGAGGACCCGTCCGATGGCGCTGAGCTCGAGGGGATCGCCGACGCTCGTGCCGGTCCCATGCGCTTCGATGTAGTGCACGGAGTCAGCGGTCAGGCCCGCCTGTCTGTAGACCTCGCGGAGCATGGCCTCCTGGGCTCCGTCGCTGGGCACGGTGATACCGGCGGTGCGCCCGTCCTGGTTTACGTACGTGGCGCGGATCACGGAGTAGATGGAGTCGGCGTCGGCGATGGCCGCAGAGAGCGGCTTGACGACGATGACGCCGACGCCTTCAGCACGGGCGTAGCCGTCCGCGGAGGCGTCGAAGCTCTTGCAGCGACCGTCCGGGGCCAGCATCCGCGATTGGCAAAACCCGATGGTCCCCTCGGGCTGGATGGTCACGTTGACGCCACCGACGAGCGCCATCGTTGCGTCACCGTTCCAGATCGACCGACACGCCAGGTGGGCGGCGACGAGCGAGGAGGAGCATGCGGTGTCGACGGCCATGCTCGGGCCGTGGAGGTTGAAGAAGTATGAGAGGCGGTTCGCGGCGACGCAGAGCGCGGAGCCTAGGGTGCTGTAGGCGTCGATCGCCGTCCGCTCCTGCGTCCGGTTGTTCATGGTTCCGTAGTCGTAGGTGGAGATCCCGATGAAGACGCCGGTCCGGGTACCCTCGATGGCGTGCAACGGAATTCCGGCGTCCTCCAGGGACTCATAGGCGACCTCGAGCAGCAGTCGTTGCTGGGGGTCGGCCCAGGCGGCCTCGCGCGGGGAGATGTTGAAGAACTGAGCGTCGAACTTGTCAATGTCGCCGATGAAGCCGCCGCGGCGAACATAGAGCTTGCCCGGGGTGCCGGGCTGCGGATGGTAGACGGATTCCCAAAGCCAGCGCGAGGGCGGGACGTCCGAGACGCCGTCGACACCGTCGCACAGCATGCGCCAGAAGAGCTCGGGGGTGGTGGCGCCGCCGGGGACGCGGCAGCCGATCCCCACAATGGCCAGGGGTTCATTGGGCGTCATCGAGACGGTTCTCCGGATTTCGGCCGACGATCCGCGAGGAGGATCGCAGACTCCAGTGGTCGCACGCACCGTTTTCACGGACGGGTGGATGCGGGCTGCCAGGCGGCACCGCGGCGAGGCCCGCCAAGCCCTCCTGTGACGATTTCCGCTCCCCCGGTCCGCGCAGCGGGAGGATACACGACGTCGGAACGAGTCGGGAGTGTTGCAACTCGGCGCGTCAAAGTCAACCCCGATCGCATCACGCTGGCGTCAGGTTGTTGACGGCACGCCGGTTTCCTCGTATAGCAAACACCCGGTTTCGGGGCGGGGCGCGAGTCTTCCCATCCGCAACAGATTGAGCTGGACTATGGGCGACGCCGGTACATCGATGCTCTCAACCCACCCGCTGCTCGGGCGGGTCGGCTTGGATGATCGGCCGGCCGAGATGCACTTCGAGGGGACGGTTGCGGGAACATCGCCGTCGATGCGCGATCACCGGATCTTCGGCAGGGCCGTACTGTCCGCCGCGGCCATGGTGGAGGTAGCGCTGGCTGCCGCGGAACAGTTGGCCGGGAGGGCCGAGTCGGCCCATATGTCGGTGCGGTTTCACGACGTACTGTCCGTTGCCGACGAGGGATCAGTGGTGGTGCGTGTCCGCGTGCGCCGGGGTCAGCAGGGCTCGGTCGGTTTTGTGATCGAAAGCGGAGCAGACTCCACCCTGGAAACACGTTCATGGCGGAAGCACGCGGAGGGCGAGGTCCGCCTCGTTTCGGGCGGGACCCGGGAGGGCGAGGCTCGGTCCGGCGACACCGCGCCGACGATGGAACGAGAGTCGGGTGAGGCCTTCTACAGCCGTTGTGCGGACGGGCCGTTTCAGTGGGGTGAGTCACATCGCGTCGTCGGGGAGGTATACCGGTCGCCGACCGAGACCGCATACCGGCTGCGCATGGCTCCGCAACCCGAACGAGGTGTAGCGCGGTGGCCCGCCGTGCCGCTTCTGGACGGCTGCCTTCAAGTACCCGCGATGGCGTTGTCGGGCCGGAGCGGGACGGCCGTGTACGTGCCGGCGCTCGTCGAGCGCGTGGTTCTCCAACGCGTGTGCCCGGCCGCGCTGACGGTGCAATGGGTTCACTGTGGCGAACCGGCAGCAGCAACGAGCGAGCGGGGCGCGACGCTTTCGGCATTCGACCGATCCGGGATCGAGGTGGTGCGGTTCGAGGGGGTCCGGTTCCGTTCCATCACCCGCGCCGCGTTCATCCATACACTCGAGGCGCGCGAGGCGTCGGTGAACCGCGCCGGAGAAGAACACGACCGGCGGCCGGCAACGGCGCCGGGCTCGTCCGGGCTTCGGGAGCGCCTTGCGGCGCTGCCGCGCTCGCAGCGACTGACTCTGTTGACGGAATTCATCGGGCGGAACGTCGCGGAGTTGTTGAAGCTCGAGGATCCCGGCCCGGCTGCGCTTCAGCGCGGGTTCTTCTCGATCGGGCTGGACTCACTGCTGGCGATCGAGCTTCAGTTCCGAATCCAACAGGCGTTGGACTTCACCCTCCCGCCCAGCACCGGTCTGACGTTCGAGACTCCGGAGGCGTTGGCCCGGTATCTTCTCACGGAAGTCCTGTCGACGGACGGCGCGTCCGGCACGGCACAGGAATGATTTTCGGCGCCGGGATCAGGTCCGGCGAACCGGGAGCGACGGCATGGCGGTCGACAAGGAACGACTCGACGGACTTCGTTCGTTCTTGGATGAACAGTTGCAGGTCCGGCACGTGAACAAGATTCTGCACGGGTTCCCGTCGCCGCGGCTTTGGTCGCAGAACTCGGTGCCGGTCGGCGAGATTCTCGGCGGGTGGCGCGAAGGCGCGGGTGCGAATCGAGTGTTCCACCTTTATGTCGGGATCCCGTACTGCATTCCCACCAACCCGGGCAAGTGCGGGTACTGCCTGTTTCCGGTCGAGGACTTCGCGGGCAGCAAGCAGATCGACGACTATCTCGAGGTTCTGGACCTCGAGGGTAATCTCTACCAGCCGTACTTCGGCGGCCGGACGCCCGAATCGGTCTACATCGGCGGTGGCACGCCCAACCTGCTGAAGAAGGACCAGTACCCCCGGCTGATGACGATCCTCAGCAAGGTGTTTCCGAGTATTACCGACGCGGACTGCATCACGCTGGAGGGGATACCACCGCTGTTTACGCGGGCCAAGTTGGCGACGATGAAGGAGCTGGGTATCGGCCGGATCAGCATGGGCGTGCAGCAGATCAACACGGAACTCAACGCCCTGAGCGGGCGGGCGCAGACCGCCGAGCACACCCTCGACGCCATCGCCTGGTGCAAGGAGCTGGGGCTGGCGTGCAACGCCGATCTGATCTTCGGCTGGCCGCGGCAGACCGTCACGTCGATGGTGGCCGATTTAGAACGGCTGGTGGCGACCGGGGTGGATCACGTGACGCACTACGAGTTGAACGTCGGCGGGGCGACGGACTTCGCGCTGAATCGGCGTGAAGAACTGCCCTCGTCGGCCGTCTGCCGGGAAATGTACTGCGTGGCCCGCGACCTCCTGGTCGCCGGCGGATACCGGCAGTTGACCGCCTACGACTTCGAGAAGATCGGGACGGACGACAACGGCGGCTACGTTTATGAGGAGTGTGAACGGGACTGGAACACGCACGAAATGTGGGGCTGGGGTTTCGCGGGCGTTTCCAACTTCGAGCCGGAAGGCGGCCGGACGAGCTGGACCTACGTGAACGCCCGGAGCGTGAAGGAGTACATCGGGCGAGTCCAGCACGGCGAGTTCCCCATCGAGCGGGGCTTTCTCCGCCACGCTCCCGACCACCGGCTGGACCAGTTGTTCCGGCGCGTGCAGGGGATGACCATCGACCGGCCCGGATACCGGGTGAGGTTCGGCTTGGATCTGGTCGAGGAGCACGGCGCTGCATGGGAGGCGCTGCGCGAACGAGGCCTTCTGGAATGGTCGACGGAGCGCATTTCACTGACGCCTGAAGGCGTTTACCATACGCCGTTGGTGCAAACCGTGCTGGCGCTGGACCGGATCACCGCGTTGCGTGACGAGGCATACGATCGGTCCCGTACGACCGGCGCGGAACGGCCGCGGTTACACGTGCTCGAGGGCGCGTCGGGGGCGACCGGCTGAGGGGCCGCATCGCCCGGCAACGCGATCGGCCCGCGCCGGCGGGTTCGGCCGCAGAGGGGTGCGGGCCGCCGAGCCGTAGCGACGGTAGCTTGAAGGCGCATGACGATCAGTCACACCGATTTGGACAAGCTGTCCGCGCAGCAACGGCGCGAGCTGTTGACGGAACTGCTGCGCCGCAAGGAGCACGGCAGGAGGGTTGCCCCGCCGCCGCTGAAGGCCGATCCGGCGCGGCGGTACGAACCCTTCCCGCTGACGGACGTGCAATACGCCTACTGGCTGGGTCAGCAGGGGCTCTTCCCGCTCGGCAACGTCGCGACGCACGCCTATCTCGAATTCGAGGCCGACGGCATGGACGTCGAGCGCGTCGAACGGACGTTCAACCGGCTGGTCGGCTACCACGGCATGTTGCGTGCGGTGGTCGGGGCGGACGGCCGACAGCGCATCCTCGAGCGCGTGGAGCCCTATCGCATCGCTATCGACGATCTCCGCGGCGCCGAGGCACACACGGTGCAGTCACGGTTGCTGGCGACGCGCGCGACGTTGTCTCACAAGGTGCATGCGCCGGATCGGTGGCCGCTTTTCGAGATCCGAGCTACGGTCTTCGGCGCTGTGCGGGTCCGCCTCCACATCAGCTTGAGCCTGCTCATCCTCGACGCCTGGAGCATCCGGATCCTGCTGACGCAGTGGTTCGCGCTGTACGACCACCCCAAGCTGCCGCTGCCGGCGTTGCAGGTTTCGTTTCGGGATTATGTGCTCGCCGAAGAAGCGACACGAAGCAGCGAGGAATACCGACGTGCTGAGGCGTATTGGCGGAACCGCCTTTCGGACTTGCCGCCGGGTCCCGATCTGCCGCTGGCCGCGGATCCGCGCGAGGTTGAGCGGCCCCGGTTTGCCCGCGTCTCGCAGACCATCGATGAGGAGCGATGGGCTCGGCTCAAAACTGCCGCCCGGCGGGCGAATCTCACTCCGTCCGGGCTGTTGCTCGCCGCGTTCGGGTCCGTCCTGCGGCGGTGGAGTCAGAACCCGCGCTTCCTGATCAACGCGACGGTCTTCAACCGCCAGCCGTGGCATCCCGAGATCGACTACATGCTGGGCGACTTCACCTCGACGATGCTGGTGGCGTTCGATGCAGCAGCCGCTGCCGGCGCCGTGGACTTCCGTCACCGCGCCAAGCGTGTGCAGCAGCAGTTCTGGGCGGATCTGGACCATTGTCAATACAGCGGCATTCGCGTGATGCGGGCATTGATGCGTATGCCGGACCGCCAGGCCACGTCGCTGGCCCCGGTCGTTTTCACCAGCATCTTCGGCACCAGCGCTCCGGCCGCGAAGATGCTGGCGGCCGGCGACTTCGTCTTCGGCATCTCGCAAACGCCGCAGGTATGGCTGGATCACCAGGTCACCGAGCAGGCGGGCAAGCTGGTGCTGACCTGGGACGCCGTCGAGGGGTTGTTTCCGGCCGGTATGGTCAGCGAGATGTTCGACGCGTACGTCGAGCTCGTCGAACGGCTTGCGGCGGACACGTCGAGTTGGACGGGCACCAAGTTGGTGCGCCTGCCGGAGGACCAGCAGCGCGTTCGGGCGGCAGCGAACGACACAGCCGGGCCCGTCAGCACGGAGTGCCTTCATGCGCTGGTCGCGGAGGCGGTGCGTCTCGACCCGCCGGGCGTGGCGGTTGTCGGCGACGGGCGCCGCCTGACGCTCGATGAGCTTCGTCAATCGGCGGATCGGCTCGCCGCGCGGCTTCGTGCCGCCGGCATCCGCCGCGGGCACCCGGTTGCCGTCGTGCTCCCCAAGGGTTGCGATCAGGTTGTCGCCGTGCTGGGAATCCTCGGCGCCGGGGGCGCGTACCTGCCGGTCGATCCGAGCTGGCCCGGACAACGCATCGCCAAGATCCTCGAGATCGCTCAAACCGAGGTCGTGGTGACGAACCGGGACCTGAGTGACTCGCACACGTGGCCCGCGGGCGTACGGTCTGTGACCGTCACGTCCGGCATCGACGCCCCGGAGGACGCTGGGGAATGCGGCGACGCTCCGCCGAGCATCAACGGGGCCTGCAAGGACGATCACGCCGAGTGTACGGATCTCGCGTACCTCATCTTCACCTCCGGCTCGACCGGCGAGCCGAAGGGCGTGATGACCGACCATCGCGGAGCGGTGAACACGATCCTCGACGTCAACGAGCGGTTTGGGGTTGGGCCGGAGGATCGCGTGCTTGCGCTGTCGGCCCTTCATTTCGACCTCTCGGTGTACGACATTTTCGGGCTGCTTGCCGCAGGGGGCACGGTCGTCATTCCGGAGGCCGGTGCTACCCGCGACCCGCGACGGTGGGTGGAGTTGATCCAGCAGGAGCGGGTGACTGTGTGGAACACGGTTCCCGCGCTGATGGAGATGCTCGTGGAGCATCTCGAGGGCCGGGGCACGGTCCTGGAGAGCCTTCGTCTGGTGCTGCTCAGCGGCGATTGGATTCCGGTCAACCTGCCCGACCGAGTACGCCGTCTGGCCCCGAACGCCCGCGTGATCAGCCTGGGCGGGGCCACCGAAGCCTCGATCTGGTCGATCCACTATCCCGTTGAGAAGGTGGATCCGGCGTGGGCGAGCATTCCCTACGGCAAACCCCTGCGGAACCAGAGCTGGCACGTGCTGAACGACGAGCTAGATGATTGTCCCACCTGGGTCCCGGGGGACCTCTTTATCGGCGGGATCGGGTTGGCGTTGGGGTACTGGAAGGACGAGGCGCGTACCAAGGCGAGCTTCGTCACTCATCCCGGGTCCGGCGAGCGACTCTACCGCACGGGCGACCGGGGGCGGTTCCTTCCGGACGGCAATATCGAGTTTCTGGGCCGTCTCGACAACCAGGTGAAAATCCGCGGTCACCGGATCGAGCTTGGCGAGATCGAGGCGGCGATCGCGACGCATCCGCAGGTGCTGCGCGTCGTGGTTGCCGCGGTGGGTAAGGATCGTTCGAGCCGACATCTGGTCGGCTATGTGATTCCCACGAAGTCCGACGGCGCAGGTGATCCCGCCGCTGACTTGAAAGATGAGCTTCGCGCGCACGCCGCAGCCCGGCTGCCGGCGCACATGGTGCCTGCGGCCATCGTCTGTCTCGACACGCTTCCGCTTACGCCCAACGGTAAGGTGGATCGTGACGCATTGCCGGACCCGATGCATGCTCAATCTCCTGCGCGCGCGGGCGAGAAGCCTGGTAGGGCTGCGGGTGCGCCATCTGCGGAGCTGGCGAACCGAATGGCGGCGTTGATTGCGGCCGAGCTCGGCATCGAGCACGTCGACGCCGAGGCGAACCTGATGAATCTCGGAGCGGACTCGGTCGACATGGTGCGGATTGCGAACCGGATCGAGGCGGAGTTCGGGTTCCAGCCCTCGCTGGCCGAGTTTTTCCGCAACCCGACCGTCGCAGCGCTCGCGGCGGCGGGACGCCGATCGGCTTCCGGGCGCGGCGATCGTGCCGTGGCCGCGGCGAGCAGCACGCTTGCGGCCCCGCATACGCCGGGATCGCGGCTGATTCTCGATCCGGCGCAGCGCGAGGCGTTCAAGGCGGCGCTGCCGGGGCTGCGAAGATTCGACGAGCGGCAGACGGCGGCCGCCCTCGGGCCGTACGACGGGGTGGCGCAACTCCGGTCGATCCGCCGGAGCCAACGCTCGTTCGCCGACGCGCCGCTCGACGGCGCGTCACTCGGCAACCTGCTATCCGCGCTGCGCCCCCTCCAGGTCAACGGCACGTCGAAGTACGCGTACGGCTCGGCCGGCGGGCTCTACCCGGTTCAGACCTACCTGCACGTCAAGCACGGGCGGGTGCGGGGCCTGGACGCCGGCATCTATTACCACAATCCCGTGGACCATGCGTTGATTCCGCTGTCGCCTGGTGCGGACATCGACCCCGAGGTCCATGAACCATTCGTCAACCGCGCCGTCTTCGAGCGGGCGGCGTTTTCGCTTTTCCTGATCGCCCAACTCCACGCCATCGAGCCGCTCTACGCAGAGCACGCGCTGCGCTTCTGCACGATCGAGGCCGGCCTGATGACGCAGCTATTGGAGACCGAGGCGCCGAAACACGGGATCGGCCTGTGTCAGATCGGGTGGATGGAGTTCGACCGGATCGAGCGGCATTTCCACCTCGACGGCGGCCATCGGTACGTGCATTCGCTGCTCGGCGGCCCGCTGCCCGATCCACCGGCGGACCCGTGCGTCACCGTAGCGGACGAGTGTATGTCCGGTGATCGGGAGGAGGGCGAGGTTTGACGGCGGCGGCGTTTCTCACCGATTTACGGCAGCGGGGGGTGAGGGTCTGGGCCGATGGTGATCGGCTGCGCTACAGCGCGCCGCGAGGAACGGTCACGGACGACGTTCGACGCGAACTGGAAACGCTCAAACCGCGGCTGTTGGAACTGCTTCGCGGCGGCGGCACAGCCGGCGGTGTTGCGGACGACGCGGTGATCGCAACCCCAACGGCCCGGACCGCTGCGCCCGATCGCAAGATATCCCTTACGGGGAATGAGCGACTCGCGCCGCTTTCGATCGACGAGCTTCCTCAGCACCCGCATCCCTACGCCCGGTACGTTGCGCCGTACAGAAGCGCCTTGTACGGCCACTTGGGCCTCGACAAGCGGTTCGTTCGCGGAGAAGGATGCTACCTCTTCGATGAACACGGCGACCGATACCTCGACATGGTTGCGCAGTTCGGGGCCCTGCCCTTCGGGTCCAACCCGCCCGCGATCTGGAGGGCGCTCATCGAGGTGCGCGACCGGGGCGCGCCCAGCTTCGTCAATCCGGCGCTGATGGACGTGGCCGGGGAGCTAGCCGAGCGGCTGGTGCGGGTCGCGCCGCCGGGCCTGCGCCACGTGACCTTCGCCAACAGCGGGACCGAGGCGGTCGAGGTCGCGCTGAAGCTCGCCCGGTCGGCCACGGGACGCAACGGGATTCTGTCCACGAGCAACGCGTTTCACGGCCTGACCCTCGGGTCGATGTCGGCGACGGGGCGGGAGGTGTTCCAGAAGGGCTTCGGGGCGCCGGTGCCGGGCTTCGACCGGGTGGCGTATGGAGACGCCGAGGCACTGAAGTCAGCGCTATCGGCGCGGCCCGGGTACTACGCGGGGTTCATCATCGAGCCGATCCAGGGCGAGGGCGGGATCGTAGAACCGCCGGCCGGATATCTGCACGCTGTGCAACATGCCTGCCGTGAAGCCGGTGTGGTATTGGTCATGGACGAGGTGCAGACCGGGCTGGGTCGGACCGGGTCGATGTTTGCGTGTGAGCGCCCCGACGGCCTGGGCGCCTCACAAGCCGCCATGGCGCCCGACGTTCTGGTTCTGGCGAAAGCGTTGGGCGGCGGCCTCGTGCCGATCGGGGCCTGCCTGTACACGGACGAAGTGTACAACACGACCTTCGAGCTGTGGCACTCGTCGACGTTCGCGGGAAACACACTCGCGTGCCGGGCCGGCGTCGCCGCGCTCGATCTGCTCGAAGCCGACGATCGCCGGTTGATCCGCCACGTTGCTGAAAGCGGTGAATTCTTGAGGAAAGAGCTCGACGGAATTCGAACGAGATTCCCTCGGCTGCTTCGGCAGATCCGCGGGCGCGGCTACATGCTCGGCGTCGAGTTGGGGCTCGACGGGGAGTCGCTGGGCTGCGACCTGCTCGTACATCTCGCCGGACAGCGGTTGTTGTTGCATCTGATCGTAAGCTATCTGTTGAACGTCGAGCGGGTAAGGGTGGCGCCGGCCTACACGGGTGCGTCCGTGCTTCGCATCGAGCCCCCGTTGATCGCCGGGCGCGACGAGTGCCTGTCACTGGTGAAGGCCCTGGAGCGGCTGTTCGAACATCTGCAAGCGGGTGACGTCGGGGCCCTCATGCGGCACTTGGTCGTCAAGGGACAGGCTCAACCGGTGCCGAACGAGCCTGATGCACGATCGGCGAATCGCAGGCGTTCGGGACGCGACCGCCGCCGGGCCCACGATGTGCCGGGCGCAACACGATTCGCGTTTCTGATGCACCTGTTGTCGAGCCGGGACTACGCCGACTTCGACGAATCGCTCGCGGAATTCAGTGACGCTCAGCTTGCCGACCTTCACCAACGCATGAGTCGGTTCGTGGACCCGTTTCCCGTGGGTACGATTTCCGTGCAATCGCCGGCTGGCGGCAAGGCCGTCGGCGAGCTCGTACTCATACCCCATACGGCCGAGGAACTGATGCTCCTTCCGGCCGACAGGGCGTTGGGCGAGGTGCGGCGGGCCGCAGAGATCGCCTACGCCCGCGGGGCCGGCATCGTGGGACTGGGCGGGTTCACGTCCGTGGTGACCCAGGGTGGTATGGCGATGACCGGGCCGGGGCTGCCGCGACTTACGAACGGGAACTCCTACACGGTCGCGATGGCCAAGCGCGGGGTCGAGCTGGCGTGCCTCGAGCGAGGGGTTGACCTCGCCGCGGCCACGGTGGCGGTCGTCGGCGCTGGTGGGATCATCGGGCGGGCCACGGTACTGCTGATGGCGCAACATGCGGGGCGGATCATCCTGGTCGGAAACCCGGCACTGCCGCAGCGCAGCGAGGCACGGCTGAAAGAGATCGCCCGCGAGGCATTGGAACCCATCCGTGAGCCGGCAGGTGACCGTCGCACGTTCGCCGCCGGCACGCTGGCCCGCCGGGTGACCGAGCTCGATGCCGGGCTCGGCGACCCGCTCGGCCAACTCGCCGCAGATGATCGCCTCGTTGTCACCACGGATTTCGATGCCATGCTCCCGCAGGCGGAGGTGGTCATCAGTGCGACGAACTCGATCGATACGCTGATCTTCGAGCGGCACCTGAAGGAGAACGCGATCGTGTGCGACGTGTCGCGTCCGTTCAACGTCTGCCGCGACATTCGCCGGACGCGGCCCGACGTGATGCTGATCGACGGCGGCACGGTTGAGGTTGCCGGCGAGGCGGACCTCACCGCGCTGGGCGGGGCGCACGAGCGTTACGTTCCGGCGTGCGTGGGAGAGACGATCCTCCTGGCGTTCGAGAACGCCGACGACCTCCCGGGGCTGTTCGGCACGCTCCGGCTCGACACGATCCAACGAGTGGAGGAGTTCGGCCGCAAGCACGGATTCGAGGTCGTGCTCAAAGGCGACACCTGGGACCTGGGCGACACGAGCCACCTCTGACACGCTTCGCGTCGGCGCGGCAATGCCTCCGCGGGGTTACCGAAACAGCATGAACGGGCGGGCCGCGGGCGGGAGTTCGAGATCGGGTCTGGGGAACACGATCACCAAGTGCTCGGACTGCGGGACCGGCCAGAACCCGGAGGGGATCATGACTCGCGCCGGGAACGCCGGGATGCGCAGTGCGAACGCGATGTCGGTGTCCTCGACCGCCATTCGCGCCATGGCGCTTCGCAACAGACACCGACGGACGCGCATTGAGCCGCCCTCGCACCCCAGCAGCTCGACGAGGGCGGCGGACACGACGTCCCCGCCGAGCAGCTCGATCCGGTGGTAGTTGATCAGGCCGAACGGCCCGCCGTTGCCATCGTGTACGAGCGTTCGTGGGAACCCATCCCAACTCAGTTGCGTAGCGAGTCGGTCCCGCCGGAAGGTGACGGAAAGATCCGTGTTCGTGCTCAGTGCAGAAACGATCGGCGCGCATCGGTCCAGGTCGCTGTCGCGGTATTCGCGGACGCTCCGTGCCGGGCCGCGCGGCGGTCTCAGGAACGGGATTATCCCGTGGATCCCGGCGCAGAGCCGCTCGGAGCGATGAAGGCACTTCCGTCGGACGGAGGCGGAATCGAGTATTCGAATCCAGTAGCCGATCCGCCGGACGAGCCGAATCTGCGTCGGGAAGAGCTTGGCGTACGTAGTCCAGAAGCGATGCGCAACCGTGGCGGGGTCCCCGTTGACGACGGCCAGCATGAATGCCGCCTCGTGCTCGACGTGGCGCCGGCGAAGCTCCTCGATGATCTCCATGCCGAGCCGGGGGGCGCGGATCTCCGGGTCGATCGAGAACCAGCTTCCCATCGTCCCGGTGACCTCCGTGCCGCGCACGCGGAACGTGGCCCGCAACGCGAAGAAGCATCCCGCCAGTTTGCGTCCGTCGTATGCGGCGACCAGGAAGTCGCGCTCGCCCGGGTGTCCGGGCAGCAACTGCCATCGCAAGTAGTCGGCATCCCAGACCGGGCACCAGAACCTGCCGCCGTAGGCCGCCCGCCACGCCCGCCCGATCAACTCGGCGGCATCGTCACCGTTGCCCTCATATGTGCGGATCTCGATCATCGACGGCGTGCACCGGGGAAGGCGCTGGGGCGTAGTCTCACAGGGCGTCGATCAAAGCGCTTGCCCACGAGAGGCCCACGCCGAACCCGCAGAGTAGCAGCCGCTGCCCGCTTGCGATCCTCCCTTCCGCCTGCGCGTCACGCAGCGCCATGGGGATCGATGCCGAGACCGTGTTGCCGATCCTGGAAAGGTTCACGAAGACCCGCTCCGGGGTCAAACCGAGGGCCATGCGCAGCGAGTCAATGACCACGGCGCTGGCCTGATGGAAGACATACAGGTCGATGTCGTCTCTGGTGAGCCCTCGCTCTGCGAGAAAGTCCGTCACGTGCTTCGGGATGACCGTGGCCATGAAATGCAGCAGCTCACGCCCCGCCATGTGAATGTTCTCCGCGCTGCGGACGTTGCCCGACTCGTCCGTCTGTTCCACCCGCGTGGCATCGCTGCGCGGCTGCCGGCAACCGCCGGCGGGGATCATGAAGATCGCATGCTCCCGGCCGGACGTGCAGCAGGAGATGTCGCTGATGCGCAGGCCACGATCCGCTGCCGCGATCCAACTTGCCGTGGCGGCGTCGCCGAAGAGCACCCGCGCCGAGCGGTCGCCGGGGTTGATGTACTTCGAATAGGTGTCGCCGGCCACGATGACGATGTTCTCCGCGGAACCGGCCCGAATCATCGACCGGGCGATGTCCAGCGCGTAGACGAACCCGCTGCACGCGAGGTTGATGTCGAAGGCGGACACGCGCTGCGGCAGGTCGAGTCGTCCGTGCAGGACGGTGGCGTTGGGCGGCAGGATGTAGTCGGCGCTTTGGGTGCAGAAGATGAGCACGTCGAGGCACGAGGGCAGCGCGCCGTGCGCCTCGAACAGGTCCAGGGCGGCACGATGGCCGAGGTCGAGCGTGGTTTCGTCGGGGCCGGCAATGTGCCGCTGCTGCACACCCATGCGGTGGGCGACCAGCTCGAGGTTCCATTCCGGGTGCTCGCGGTCCAGTTCGTCATTGGTCACGACGCGGTCGGGGAGTGTGGCCGTGATTGCACGGATTTCAGCCTCCATGCCGTTTGTGCCTATCTGCGTAACGTTCCGCTGCACGTCCGCGTGAACTCGGCGACCACCTGCCCCCGGTTGGTTCGGATCGAGAAGTCCGATCTCCCGGCGTGCAGAATGGTGCCGTCCTCGAGGAACGTGTAGCTTTCATCCTGCGGCCCGTCGAACGCGTATTGATCCATGGTACCGACGACATCGTATACGATGTGAATCCCGTCCGACAGCGGCGCAACCACTTCCGCCGTCATTTCGAAATCGAAGCCGGGCATCTGCGGACTCAGCTTCTCGCCGACTCGGACAGGCTGGCCGTCGAGCAGGAGCACGCCGGTCGGGCTGACGGCCACCCTGTCGTCATAGCGCACCTGCTCCTGCTCCACGCGGCCCAGAATGTCCCGTGTCTCCTCGTCGCAGATCAAGTCGCCGGCGTACGGTCCCGCGGCAACGCCGAGGAACTCCTGAACGAATGCGCCGCCGAATTGCCCGTCGCCCGAGGGGAACGTCCCATCGAACTCGCCGTCCAGTCCGCCGCTCCCCGCCCCGGCGGTGGCACGAAGGCAACCGGCCGAAAGGGACACGCGGTACCACCGCCCGGCGAGCAGTTCGCCGGTTTCCGGGGCGAGCGACACCGTGATTCTGTGGCTCCCGTCGTGACGGGCAGCCGCGAGGACCGCGACGTCGTCGGCGGTCCCCAACCGGTTATCCGGGCCGGCCTGCATGACCTGGACATCGCCGGGATCGAACGTGGTCGCGTCCACCGCCTTGTCGAATTCGAGCCGGAACTCCGGCATCATCGTGAACTGCGTCGGCCCGACGGATGTTCCGGCGACCACGAAAAGGGCCCCGGCCGCGGGTTCGCTGCACAAACCGTCGACCAGACAATCGCCCGTTTCCGGGTCGCAGACGGTACCGGCCGGACACGACTCGTCCGCGCAGAGGTTCTGCGTGACACACCTCCCGGTGAGCGCGTCGCATGTCGCGCCGGCATCGCACGTCACATCGATGCACCGGTCCACGGGCTCGCAGTTTCCGGTCTCCGTGGTACAGGCAGAGCCGGCGGGACACGTGACGTTCTCGCACCGATCATGCACGTCGCACGTGCAGGTCTCGGGGTCGAGCCCCAGTCCGGGCTCGCACGTCACGCCAGGACAGGCCGGTTCGCACAACGTGGTCTCGGGGTTGCAGCGTTCCGCCGACCCGCACACCTCATCACCACAGGCTCTTGCCTCAACGCAGGTCCCGCTCGCCTCGTCGCAGACCCGACCCGAACCGCAGCTTATGCCGTCGCAACGATTCACGGTTTCGCACCGGCCGGTCGCCGCGGTGCAGAGCGTGCCCGGGGCGCAGCCCGCAGCGCCGCACGGCGGCTCGGCGCCCGGACCGGCTACGTCCAGAACGTGGATGATCGTCTGCTGGATCGAGCTCGCGCCGCCGATGATGAGGACGAACTGAAAGACGAGGATCGTGTCCTTGTCCACCTGCGGTGCAACGAACGTCGGGATCGGCGTGAAGACGCGGTCGAGTTCCACGACCGGCCCGGACGCTTGGACCCAAACGTACGTCGCCGTCTGCACGTCCTCCAGCGGAGCCCCCGTACGCAAGACGACGGTATCGCCCTCGGAGACCGTTCGCTCGATGAGGGGCGACAGAAGTCGCGCAGCGGCATTCGGCTCAGGCGCCCCGGCGGGCCTGTCGCCGCCCGAGGGTTGCCCCACACGGAGGTCGAAGCACCCGGACACGAGCCCGAGGATCACCGCCAGCGCCCGAAGAGGGAAGCGGCGCGCGTTTGGAGACTTGGTGCGTGCTTCTTCCATGCCGGCCCCATTCGGCCTCGTCGCCCCCGCGACGTGCTAATCACTTCCCGACCGGCCCGGAACGGACCCCGAGAGCCTAGGGAACTGCGATTCCGGCCGACGGATTATCATAAGCGACCGCCGACCGGCTCTCAACGAGGATCCGCAACGGCGGGCATTTCGTTCGGAAACGCCGCGCGGTCCGGTAAGCCGCACGGCCGCGCCCCGCGGAACCGGCTTCCACGACGATCCGCTCACCGGCGTTCGGGCGGTACCGGACGGGCGCCGCATCCCGCTCCACCAACGCCTTCGCTTGGACCAGGTCGAGGCCGAACCTCCGCGCGGACTTCAAGTCCGCGGCTCGTTGCGGCCGTCATCTGCGGCTGCAACCACGTCGCTCCGCGGTTATGGTGTGACACGTCGCGTGTAGACTACGCTGAAGAGGATGAAGGCGAATACACCAAGGGTAACGCACGCGGCCCGGTACCACGCCTCGAGATCCTCGGAACGCGGCGCACCGGTGAAGTGGCTCAGCGTCAGCAGTGCGCCGCCGACGATCAGCGGCGCGGCGAAGGAAAGGCCGGCTGCCGCGGCGGGGCTCGAAAGGACCGTCGAGGCCGCCCAAGCGGTGCCGAAGACCAGAACCGCGGTCGGCAACAGGAACTTGATCGTACCGTCCGGAAGGCTGATCCCCGATGACATCGCGTCCAGCCGCGGCAGCACGACCATGGCGAGAACCGCGTGAACCAGCCAGATGGCGCACCCAGCCGACAGCGCCAGAATGGCCTTACTGAGCAGGGCGCGTGCCCGCGTCGGCGGCAAGTAGGCGAAAAACTCCGCCGACCGGTCCGCCCGCTCGGTGGCGAACGCGTTCGCCCCGAGCATGCTTACGGACAGGAGCGAGAGTGCGACACTGATCATGGCGGCGTTCGTCAGCGCTTCGCACCACCATCGCGGTGACGCCAGCGTCTCCCGGCCCGACGCCGCCGCGAACGCAACCGCCGCCAGGTACGGCCCGACAAGCATCACCGCGGCGATCAACAGCACCGAACGGTTCACCCGGTAGTCCTTCCAGAGCAGCGCCTTCATGCCGTGGCCCTCCTGCCGCGGACGTAGGCCTTGAAGATCTCCTCGAGGGTCAGGTCGCAGACCTCGACGTGCTCGACGGGGTTGGCCGAGCGAAGCTCCTCCAGCCGGTCCGGCGAGTAATCACGAATCGTCAGCGACCACTCGCGGCGGTCGACGCGCTCGAAAATGGTGCCGCTGGGGCACGCGGCGGGGAGGCGGCCGTCACACAGAACGGCCCGAACGAGTTTCGTCGAACGAAGCAGCTCGTCCACCGGCAAATCGACGAGCAGCTCGCCCGAGCCGATGATGCCGATCCGGTCGGCCAGACGCTGTACGTCGGACAGCGTGTGGCTCGAAAACAGAACCGTGCGGCGGCCATCGCACATGTTCCGCAGCACGCCGTCCATCAGCTCTTCGCGGATCATCGGGTCCAGGCCCGAGGTCGGTTCGTCCATCACCAGCAGTTCGGGCTCGTGCGAGAGAGCCAGGGTCAACGCGAGCTTGACCAACGTTCCCTTGGACAGGTGACGCACCTTCTTCGATCGCTCGATGCCGAACTGATCCAGCAGCGAATCGCAAAGGGAGTCGTTCCACGTCGGGTACAGCCCGCGACAGAATCGCACCGCTTCGCCCGCCCGCATCCAGCGACAGATATGATGGACTTCCGGGACGTAACCCACGATCGGCTTGACTTTGCCGGCATCGGCGATCGGATCGAGGCCCGCCACCCGGACCGAGCCCGACGTAGCCCGCAAACCACCCATGATCACCTTGATCGTCGTGCTCTTTCCTGCGCCGTTGGGGCCGATGAGCCCGTAGACCATGCCGGCGGGGATCGACAGGTTCAGCTCCCGCACGGCCCGCGTGTCGCCGAACGACTTGCTCAGGCCCCGCAGTTCGACAACGGGATGTGATGCTCGGTTCACGGCGTTCGCACTCCCTTAGACGGCTGGTTGAGCACGGAAACGAACAGCTTGCGGAGGCGGCTAGGTTTGACGCCGGACGCGAGGGCGGCCCGGGCTGCGTTCTCGAACGCTGCCTCCGCGACCGTCCGAGCCTGCACCCCGGCGGCCCGGGCAGCGTCGGCCCGCACGAACATCCCCAGTCCGCGACGGGCACCGATGAGCCCCTCCCGCTCGAGCTCTTCGTACGCCCGCTGCACCGTGTTGGGGTTTACGCCGAGGTCGATGGCCAGCGCCCGAACCGAGGGCAGGGCCTCGCCCGCCCGGTGGACATCGGCCGCCACGTCCCGGCGGACGCCGTCCACGATCTGGAGATAGATGGGCAAGTGGCTTCCCGGGTCGATCCGCATAGGCGAAACCTCCGAGTGTACTAGCGACCCAGTACACTATAGCCGGGGCCCGCGGCGAAGGCAAGTCCACGTTCAGGCCGGCCCTGGAGTGCCGCCTACCCCAGCAGATGCAGCATCAGCGCGTTCTGGGCGTGCATGCGGTTTTCCGCCTGGTCGAAGATGGCCGAATTGGGCGTCCGCGAGGTTTCGTAGTCGATCTCGTCGCCGTAGTGGGCCGGCAGGCAGTGGAGGATCATCGCGTCGGGGTCGGCCAGCTTCATCGTCTGAGCGTCGATCCGATAGGGCTTGAATATTTTCTTCCGCGCCTCAGCCTCGGACTCCTGACCCATCGACGCCCACACGTCCGTATACAGGACGTCGGCGCCCTCGGCGGCCGACAGCTCGTCGCTGACCACGATCTCGGCCCGCGACTCGGCCGCGATCAGGGCCGCCTGCTGCGTGACGCCGTCCTTCGGCTCGTAGCCCTTCGGCGTAACCACGGTCATGTGCATCCCCACCCGGGCCGCCCCGAGCATGAGCGAATGGGCCACGTTGTTCCCATCGCCGATATAACACGCCCGGATGCCTTCGAGCCTCCCCTTGCGCTCGAGGATCGTCTGGAAGTCGGCTAGGATCTGGCACGGGTGCTCATGATCGCTCAGGCCGTTAATCACCGGCACCGTCGCATGGCGGGCCAGTTCTCCGACGATGTCGTGTCCGAAGACGCGGGCCATGATGATGTCCACGTAACGCGAGAGCACGATCGCGATGTCCTCCGTCGTCTCTCGCTTCCCCAGGCTGATGTCGGACGGCGCAAGGTAGATGGCGTGACCGCCGAGTGTCGTCATGCCCGTCTCGAACGAGACGCGCGTCCGCAACGACGGCTTCTGAAAGATCATCGCCAGCGTCTTACCCTTCAGAGGCTCCGGCCCGGCAGGGATGTCCCTGCGCCGCAGCGCCATCGCAGTCTCGAGGACCTTGTGGATCTCGTCACGCGACAGATCGAGTATGGAAAGAAAGTGTCGAGGTTCGTCGTGGGTCATTGATGTTACTCCAGCGCGGCGGTGCGTCAGAGACGCACGCTGCGCCGATGCTTGCCTTCTTGCCCCAAGCCGACCGTGGCTCACCGCCCATCATAACCATGCTAGCGGATTTTCGTAGTTTCGACGCCCGCGCCGCGACACCTCGATCGCGAAGCACGTGACCCCAACCTCCGTCGCCCGAAGCCACACCCGTACCCACTCGTCGCGGCGGAAAAGCCTCTCCTCGAACCGCCGGACCTCGTACCGCTCCCACGTGTAGGCCTCCTTGCATAAGCGGATTGCGCTCGCTCGCTGGGCGCTCTCGACCAGTTCTGCCAGGTCCGGATCGACGTCGACCAGCCGCTGCGCATCGACATCCTGAAACGCCCTGGCTTTGTCAACGAAGTCGAATCTCACGCCCAACATGTGCCCCGCGCGTCGGAGTCCGAGGTTCGCCGGCTCGAACCCTCCGCGGCGATAAAGCTACCTTGGCCCTCCGTCGGTGTCAAGCGGGAGTTGCGTAGTGCGATACTTCTTGCATATTCTGCGCCGAATAGGTGCATGGCATCCGAAAATCGCAAGGTTCTTCCCATTCTCTTCTTGCAATCCGTCGACGGATGCCGTATAGTTAACATGCCGTTAACCACGGTGCGCTTAACATCCTGTTACAACTGCTTGGGCGATGGCGAGTCCTATGAACAAGGCAAACGGGCGACGATCCAAGGGCGGCGCCGCGAAGGTGCAGGAGGCCTTCGCTGATGCGATCGTCGAGCGTCTGGCCGGCATCTTCGCCAAGTCGTTCGCGATCTACACGGCCGAGGTCTTGCGGCTGCTCGAGGCGGGCCCCAATGACACGGCCTTGCAGGCCCGCTCCGATCCGGATGACGAGCTCGCCTCCGCCCCCGAATGGGTCCGCGCCGCCTATCGCCGCGCGTCGAAGATCAAGCGCGTTCCCGGGCTTGACCATGAGGAGCTACGGGCGAGGCTGTTGCGCAGCCGGCTCGGTGTCGCGCTCAAAGCGCAGGGGATGACCCAGGCCGCGCTGGCCGAAAAGCTCCGCAAGTCCGAGTCGCAGGTCTCGCGCATCCTCCGCAATCCGGAGCGCGCCAGGCTCAAGACCCTCACTCAGGTCGCCGACGCCATCGGCGTCGACCTGTCCGACATCCTCCAGAATCTCGGACGCCCGGCCGCCAAAGACCGGTAGCGACACGGTGCGTCATTGGAGGTGCGTCAGGGATGCACCCTACGCAAGTACCTTCCGCAGGCGCTCCAAGGCCCAGTCGAGCTCGTCCCTGGTGATGCACAGCGGCGGGGCCAGGCGCATGGTCTGCTCGTGGGTGTCCTTGCAGAGCATGCCTTCCTGCATGAGCTTCTCGCAGTAGTTGCGCGCCACGCCGGCCTCGGGCTTGAACTCGATCCCGATCCACAGACCCCGCCCGCGGATTTCCTTGATCCTGTCCGTCCTGATCTTGCGAAGCTCGCCGAGCAGGTACGCGCCCAGCTCCGCCGCGTTCTTCTGGTATTTGCCGGTCTTGAGGATCTCGATGACCTTCCGCCCGATCGCACAGGCTAGCGGATTGCCGCCGAACGTGCTGCCGTGGTTGCCGGGCTTGAACACGCTGAGGATGTCACGCGTGGACACGATCGCCGAAAGCGGCATGATCCCGCCGCCCAGGGCCTTGCCCAGGATGAAGATGTCGGGCCGGACGCCCTCGTGCTCGACGCAGAATGTTTTGCCGGTCCGCCCCAGGCCCGACTGAATCTCGTCTGCAATAAAGAGAACGTCGTGCTCCTGGCACACCTGCCGGGCCTGCTTCAGGAACCCTTCCGGTGGGATGATGATCCCCGCCTCGCCCTGGATCGGCTCGACCAGAAACGCGGCCGCGTTGTCGTCGATGGCCTTGCGAAGCGCGTCGATGTCGCCGTAGGGAATGACCTCGAACCCCGGCGTGAACGGCCCGAAGCCCTCGCGGCAGTTGGGGTCGGTGCTGAAGCTCACGATGGTCGTGGTCCGGCCGTGGAAGTTGTTCTCGCAGCAGATGATCCTGGCCTTGCCCTCGAGCACGCCCTTTTTCTTGTAGGCCCACTTGCGGGCGGTTTTGATCGCGGTCTCGACGCCCTCGGCCCCGGTGTTCATGGGCAGGACCGCCTCCATGCCGCACAGCTCGGCCAGCTCCTTGCACCACGGCCCGAGCTGGTCGTTCTGGAAGGCCCGCGAGGTCAGCGTGACCTTGTCGAGCTGGGCCTTGGCCGCCGCGATCAGCTCCTTGCTGCCGTGCCCGAAGTTGACCGCCGAGTACGCGGCGAGCATGTCCATGTAGCGTTTCCCGTCGGCGTCCTCGACCCACACCCCCTCGGCCCGGGCCACCACCACGGGCAGCGGGTGATAGTTATGCGCCGCGTAGCGGTCAACGAGGTTGATATGCTCTTGTCCGGTCATCGCCTTCGCCTTCGTTTCGATCAAAGTCGCCGATTGCATGGTTCACCTTTCGCGATAGTGCAATGCTCAATGGCCGCGGACAATATAGCCCGCATGTGGCCGTCCAATCAAGCTGCTTGTCGACCGCGGCAGTGACGCTCCGGCACGTCGTTGGACCCGTCCGTGCTGATTGCGTTTAAACGCAGGCGTGAGCCTGGCGGCGCGAACGATCGTCGGACGCGTTCGCCGTTAACGCACGCGGCGCGTTCGGAATACAGACGCCACCACGAACGTCCAGACCGTCCCGATCACCACCCACCAGGGCCACGCGATGAAGGGGCGGGCGCAGGCCCTCTGATAGTGCTGATCGATCAGCATGATCACTACGAGCAACGCCACGGAGGAGACCATAACCAACGCGTTGAACCCGTCGCGCCCGCGCCTTTTGGTCAACACCCCGAGCAAGAAGATTCCCAGCATCCCCCCGAACACCAGGCTGACCCACTTGAACACCGCCCACAAGAGATCGGCCTTGCCCGCAAAGCCGAGAGCCACAACCACGAGCACCGCGCCGAACGCGAACGTCCCCACCCGGGCCGCAACCAGATAATGCCGCTCGCTTCGACCGTTCGCCGTCAGCGGCCGATACAGGTCGGTCACCGCCGTCGAAGAAAGCGCTCCCACCGCCGACGACAGACTCGACATCGCCGCGGCAAAGATCGCCGCGATCAATAGACCCTTGAGCCCCGCGTTGTCCGGCAGGGCCGTAGCGATGAAGAATGGAAATACCCGCTCGCTGTCCGCCACGTTCGCCGGCAGCGCTCCCTCGGGCCGGGCCGCGTAGTAGACGAACAGCAGCGACCCAATCAGCAGGAACGTGCAGACGATCGGCAACCCGGCGAAGGCGTTGAACAGCAGCGACCGCTGGCTCTTGCCCACGTCGGCGCAGGTGAGCATCCGCTGGGTCAGGTCCTGGTCGGTCCCCATCGCGGTCATCGTGACGAACACCGCGTGGACCGTCAGCACCCAGAAGACCTTGTCGTTGTTGAGGTCGAAGTCCCATGTGAACGCGTGCAGCTTGCCCGCTTCGTAGGCGGTTCCGAGGTTCTGGGCCCAGCCACCCGGTATCGCGCCGAACAAGAACACGATCACCGCCCCCGCCGCGGCAAGGAAGACGATCGCCTGAAACGCATCCGTCCACAGGATCGACTTGATCCCGCCGAACGTGGCGTAGGCGATGGCCACGCCGGCCGCGCCGATTACCACCCACACAAGCGGCCAGTCGAACACCTGGGCCACGGCGAGCGAGGCGACGAGCAATCGAATCCCGCTGCCGATGATCCGCGAGGCGAAGAACATCAGCGAGGCGGTCGTCCGCGTCCACGGCCCGAACCGCTGGCCCAGGTATTCGTACACCGTCGTCACCCCGCCGCGGTAAAACGCGGGCAGAAGCAGCAGCACGATCAGCACCCGGCCGACGAACGAGCCGGCGTACATCTGTACGTACGACCAGTCGCTTTTGAACGCGTCGGCCGGGACCGCGATGACGGTCAGGGCGCTGACCTCGGTGGCGATGATGGACATCCCGGCCAGGAGCCAGTGCTGCCGCCGCCCCCCGAGGAAAAAGTCGAGCGTGCTCTTCTCGCCCCGTCCCACCCAGAAGCCCAGGCCGAGCGTGATCGCAAAGTAGCCGGCGAGGACGAGTAGGTCGATCCAGCCGAGGCCCATTTATGCTCCCGTCTCTGGGTCCTCGGGATCGACCTCGGGGCTCGGCGTGGCGGCACGACTGATGTGCAACGTAACGCACTCCGGGCAGGCATACCTGCGTGGCAACCCCTGGAGGGAATACAGCGATTGCGCGTGAGAGTCGATCGTCGGGCCGTCCTCCGCGCCGGCAGCCATGGTCACAGGGTTGCGATCAGGCCGGTCAGCTCTTTGCGTACGTCGGTGCACTCACCCAGCACCACCGCGTTGACCATGTGAAACAGGGGGATCGACACGTCCAGCGCCCAAAGCGTTTCGATCGTCCGCGACATGGCCACGCCCTCGACGGTCATGCCGACCTTCGTTAGCGCCTCCCCAACCGTCAGGTCCTGCGCCAGGAGCGCCCCGAGCTGCCGGTTGCGGCTGTCCGGGCTGATGCACGTGGTGATCAGGTCCGCCGCGCCGGATATCCCGAATGCGGTCTCCGCAGGCACTCCGAAGAACGATGCGACCAGCCCCATTTCGCGGATGCCCTGCGTCATGAGCACGCCCTGGAGGTTCGTGCCGAGCTCCAGCCCGTCGGCCATCCCCACCCCGATCGCCACGATCCCCTTCAGTGCCGCACAAATCTCGTGATGAGCTGGGTGCCGGCTGACCTCGAACGAAATGACGTTGTTGCGCAGCGCGCTTTTGACCAGCGCCAGCGAACTCAGATCCTCCCCCGCCAGGACCGCCCGCGTTGGCTTCCCCTCGGCCACCTCGTTGGCGATCGTCGGGCCGGTCAGCACCACCACCGACGCCGTCGGGATCACCCGCCGGATCACCTCGCTCATCGAGCACTGCCACTCGGCGTCGAACCCCTTCGAAACGCTGAGCACCAATGGCGCCACGACGTGGCCCGCCAACTCCTGCGCCGCGGAGCGCATTTGGCTTGACGGTACGGCCAGGATGAGCAGCGTCCGCGTCTCGTCGAGCGGGCCTGTGTACTTCGCCTCGATCCGGATCGATTCGGCGATGGGGTAGCGGTAGAAAACGCCCGGCTCCGCCCGGTTCGTGTTGAGTTGATGTGCGATCTCTGCGTCAAGCGTCCAGACCCGCACCGGATATGATCGGGCGAACAGATTGGCCAGCGACAGGCCCCAATTGCCGGAGCCGATCACCAGGACCTCCTCGACGCGGGTCATGCGGCCATGCTAGAACCCCGGCCAGTGCCACACAAGGCAGACGCCGCGCCGCACGAACCGCCAACACGCCGGTTCGGGTCCTACCGGCCTTTGGAGGAGAACGGCGCATTCGCCCCAGTCACGCTCCAGCACATCCCTGACTCGGCCCAATGACCTCGCGCGGTTGAAACACGTATGAAACAACCGGATCGGACCACTTGACACGTCTATTTGTGCGGTGTTACTTACTCGACGGTCGCGGGCCGCACCACGGCTTCACGTCGGCCCCCGGCACGCTAGGGTCCAAACCGTCACCGAGCGTTGGCGCCTCGGCAATCTGGGAAAAACAGGCAAACTGCGATGATTCATGTAAATAATCTGAGCAAGCGTTACGGATCGGTCCTGGCAGTCGACCGAATCTCGTTCGACGTGGAGCAGGGTGGCGTGGTCGGCTTTCTGGGCCCGAACGGAGCCGGAAAGACCACCACGATCCGCATCCTGACCTGCTACCACCCGGCCACCAGCGGCTCGGCCAGCATCGCCGGCTTCGACGTATTCACCGAGTCGCTCGAGGTCCGCCGCCGTATTGGGTACCTTCCCGAGTCCACGCCGCTGTATCCCGAGATGCGGGCCCGCGAATACCTCAACTTCCGCGGCAAACTCCGCGGCATGGACCCGTCGCAGCGCCGCGACGCCATCCGCCGCGTCACCGACCGCTGTTGGCTCGGCGACTTCATCGATCGGCCCATCGCCCACCTGTCCAAGGGAATGCGGCAGCGCGTCGGACTGGCCGACGCCATCATGCACGATCCCGAAGTGCTCATCCTCGACGAGCCGACCATCGGCCTGGACCCGAACCAGATCCGCGAGACGCGCTCGCTCATCAAGGAACTGGGCGAGCATCATACGCTGCTCCTGAGTTCACACATCCTCCACGAGGTCGAGCAGACATGCTCACGGGCGATCATCATTGCCGCGGGCCGGATCGTCGCGAGCGGCTCGCCCGTGGAGCTTCGCGAGCAGTTCAGCGCCAAGGCCCGGGTGGTCGCCGAGCTTCGCGGGCCACAACCCGAAATCGAGGCCGGTGTGCGGGGAATCTCCGGGGTTCAGGCGGTCGAGGCCTCCGCCGAGAACGGCTGGGTGCGCGTGAACGTCGAGCCGCATCCCGATCGTGACGTTCGTGAGGACATCTTCCATCTCACCTCGGCAAAGGGCTGGCCGCTGCGAGAGCTCAGGCGCGAGGGAGCGACGCTGGAAGACTTCTTCGTCCAGGTAACGGCCGAGCAGGCCCAGCGAACCGCCGCGCAAGAATGACAAATTACGAATTACAGACGCAAGAACCAGGGCAGCCGCGGGTGCCCGGTTTTTCGCGAGTCGTAACTCGTAACTGGTAACTCGTAACTGGTAACTCGTATTCGGAGGCTCGCGATGCAGAACGTGACGACCATGATCCAGCGCGAGCTGGGGGCGTTCTTCTTATCCCCCATCGCGTACGCGGTCATGGTGATCTTTCTCTTTTCTTCGGGCCTGGCGTTCGGGCTGGGCACGTTCCAGCCCGGTGAAGAGGCGTCCCTGCGGATGCTGCTCGATCCGTGGATGACCTTGATCCTGCTGTTCGTCCTGCCCATGCTGACCATGCGGCTGCTCGCCGAGGAGTTCCGAAGCGGCACGATCGAAACGCTCTTGACCGCGCCGGTGACGGAAGCGGAGATCGTCGCCGGCAAGTTCCTCGGGGCGCTCGCCGCCTATGCTATCCTGCTCGGCACGCTCCTCCTCTATCCGCTCCTCCTCCGTACCTACGGACCGCTCGACCCCTGGCTGGTGATCTGCAACTACCTTGGCCTGATCCTGCTCGGCGGCCTGTACATCGCCGTCGGGCTGTTCTTCAGCGCCTGCACCAAGCATCAGGTCATCGCCGTGCTCATCAGCTTCGCCCTGCTGGCCCTGCTGACGTTTGCATCGCAGGGACTGGCCCAGTGGGTCGAAGCCGGCTGGTTCCGCGTCGTGCTCCAGCAGGTCTCGGTCCGCACCCACTTTCACGCCTTCGTGCGCGGCCTGTTCGACGTGAACCACGTGATATTCTTCCTCAGCACCACCGCGTTGTTCCTGTACTTGACCGTCAAACGTCTGGAGATGCGCAGATGGCAGTGAATCCCCGGATCGACCACCCCACGGCCCGGGTAACCGCCGGGCGGCGTTTCAGCATCGGGGCCAACGTCGTCATTGCGACCGCCCTGGTCGCCGGCATCGTCGTCTTTCTGCAATGGATCGCCTATGAAAGCTCGGCGCGCGGCGCCCGATGGGACATGACCTCGTCCCAGATCAACAGTCTCAGCGACGCCACCGTCAACCTGCTACGCAACCTCGACCAGCCGGTCACGTTGACCTCACTGTACTTCGAGACCGACCTCGAGGCCGAGGATCAGCCATTCTATCGGCGAACGGTCAACGATTTGCTCGAGCTGTACCAGGCTACGCAGCGCTCCAAGGTCACCGCCGCCTGGGTCAACCCACTGAGCCACCATGAGAAGTTCAAGGAGCTCCTCGCCCGCCTGCGCGAGAAGCCCGCCTTCAAGGACGACCTCCAGAAATACGCTTCCCACGTTGACCAGTTCAAGGACAAGCTCGACCCCGCCATGCGCAGCCTCGTGCAGGGGGAATTGAGCGCGATCGCCTCGCTGGCCGGGCCCATGGGAGGCGCTGCCACCCAGGCATCCGTCGGGCAGGTCGAAGCGCTCCTCTCCCGCTGGCAGTCCGAGCTGGAAGCGACACGCGAACAGATCGACGCCATCACCACCACCGACAGCCCGCAGTACGCCGGCGCCACGAGTGCCCTGGAATCGACATACCGCGACTTCAGCAAGTCGCTGAAGAACATCCAGGAATACGGCACGGCTCACGTGACGCAGAACCCGGCCCTGCCCCCCCAGGCGACGGACTTCCTCGCCAACGCCGGAAGCCGTTACGCGGAATTGGTCGGCGAGATCGAGGGCGAGTTGACCGCCCTCCAGGAACTCGAGCCGCTGGATTTCGACGACATCGTGCGCAAGCTCACCCCCAACGGAAACCCCGTCATCGTCGAGACGGAGAACGAGGCCCTGGTCGTGGACTTCAGCTCCATCTGGCCCCCACTCGATCCCTCGCGCGGCGGGCGGGCGTCATTCGCCGACCGCGCCTTCAAGGGTGAAGAGAAAATCACCGCGGCCATCCTTCGGGCCACACACAAGGAGCAGACCGCCGTCGTCTTCGTGCGCTACGGCGGCAATCCGCTCTTCATGGGCGGGTTCATGCCCGGCCAGCCCCCGGCGCCCTACGCCAGCATGAAGCAGCAGCTCGAGGACGCGAACTTCGTCGTCGAGGAATGGGACCTCAAGACCACCGAGGCGCCGCCCGAAATCGATCCCAAGCCCACGCGGACGATCTACGTCGTGCTCAAACCGACGCCGCCCCAGGGCAGCCCCTTCCAGCAGCAACAGAATCCGCAGGACCTGCCGTTTGCCGCGACGCATCGCGCCAAGCTGGCTAGCGCCCTCGGGGAAGCCGGCCGGGCCCTGTTCATCGCCGGCTGGTATCCCGGACAGTTCGGGCCCATGCCCGGGACGTATGAATACAACGAGTACCTCGAGCCCACCTACGGAATCAAGGTCGACATGTCGACGCTCGTCATCCAGACCATTAACTTCGAGGTGGGCAAGTACGGCGTCGATCAGGGTTTCTTCAGCATCCACAACTTCGATTTCCACGACCACGTGATCGTACGCGGCCCCCAGGTCCGGCTGCTGACCCTCCCGGCCATCGCCCCGCTCACCGTTGCAGACGATCTGCCGGAGGGCGTCGTCGCTGATCCGCTGATCACTGTCCCGGAGGAGGACACGATCTGGGGCGCCAAGAACCTCCAAACGTATCAGGAACAACTCGCGTCGCAGCGCTACATGACCCGTACCGACGGGGACACCCTCGGGCCGTTTACCGCCGCCGTCGCCGCCACCAAAGGTGATGCCAAGATCGTCGTGATCAGCGCCCGCGACTTCGCCGCCGACGACGTCGCGTTCGCCCGGGAGTTCGCAGTCGGGCCGCAGGGTTTCACCATCCGCTCTCGCAATCCCGGGAACGTGACGCTCCTGGTCAACTCGCTGCATTGGCTGAACGACAACGAGGAGATCATGGGCATCGGCCAGCCGATTGAGTCGGCCGTGTTGCAGATCGAGGGAGAAAAGACCGTCAAGGCGGTCCAGGCTCTGACCATATTTGTTTGGCCCGCGCTCGCCCTGGTCTGCGGCGCGGTCGCATGGTGGACCCGACGCAGGTAGAGCACAATGAACTACAAGACAACTTTCCTACTCGTAGTCTTCTTCGTCCTGGCCGCGGCCGTGTTGTACATCGTGCGTTCCGCCCCGGAGCCCGCCGGCGGCGCGACCGCGTCACCCCTCTCACCCATGGCGGCGGTCAGCAGGGACCTGGTCCAGGCGGACGCCGTTGGCGACCCGGTCAAGATCGTCTGCAAACAGGCCGGCAAGGAGGATTGGGTGTTCAAGAAGGTGGCGCCCGAGGGCGGTGGTGACGCCGTCTGGTACATGACCAAACCGAAGAAGTTCAAGGCCGTCCCCTGGGATGTCGATCGGTTCCACCGCCAGCTCACCGGCCTGAAGTACGAGATCAGCTACGCGCCCGGCGAGGCCGGCGCCGTGACCGCCCCCGAGGCCGGGCTCGATCCGGCGCAGGCCGAGGTCACGCTGACCGACGCCGACGGGAAGTCCGTCAGCGTCGAGATCGGCAAGCCCGCCTCCGAGCAGAAGACCTTCGTGCGACTCGCCGGCTCCGACCGCGTCTGCGTCGGCAACGCCAACCTCCGCACCTTGTTCAAGCAGAACGCCCCCGAGTACCGCGACCGCGAGGTCTTCCGGTTCAATGCCGACACCGCCACGCGCCTGGAAGTCGTGGCCCAATCGGCGGACGCCGTGCCGATCTCGTACGTGTTCACCAACGACGGGGCTCGGTGGATGATCGAATCGCCCGTCACCGCGCGGGCGACGGCGAAGGTGTCCGATGCGGTCAAGGCCCTCAGTTCCCTCAACGCCATCGCATGGGTCGCCGACGCGCCCGATCGTCTGCCGGTGTACGGCCTCGATCCACCCGCGCTGACGGTCCGCGTGACCGTGGAGGAGGAAGTCGAAACCGAAACACCGTCCGGTGCGGAAGACGACGCCGATGACGACGAGACCACCGAAGAGGCGCCGCCCGAGCCGGAAAAGGTCGTCCACACGTACGTCGTGCACGTCTCGGATTTGGCGCCGATCGGCGAAGACACCAAGCGCTACATTCGCGTCGGCGACGAAAGCGAGGTCGGCACGGTGATGAAGACCACCGCCGACAAGTTCCACCCCGTTCCGGACGAGTGGCGCGACATGCAGGTCATCTCCGCCGCCGTAAGCGGCGCCACGAGGATCGGTCTGACGGTGCGCGGCGGAAAGACGACGCTCGTCCGCCAGGATGGCGCCTGGCAGGTGGAGGCCGACGGTGCGCCTGCCGAGGCGACGGCGGTGACCGAATTGCTGAACGCCATGCAGGACCTCGAAGCCGTAGCTTTCGTCGAACCCGGGGCCGACGAACTTGCCGCCATGGGCTTCGATGCTCCGCAGGCCGACGTCCGCGTGACCATCCCCGGCGTGGAAGGCGTCGAGCGCATAACTGTCGGCGGCTTCACCGACATGACCACGAAGCGTTTGGTCTACGTGCAGTACAACGAGGCGGCCTCGATCGCCAAGGTCCGGGCCCCCGACGTCGAAAAGCTCCTCCGGGCACCCCTGACTTACCTGAGCCGCGCGATCCTCGCGATCCCACGCGACGATATAACCCGCCTCGCCATGACCACCAGCGAACCCTGCACCGGGCAGGAACTCAGCATTGCGATGGAGCCGGGCGGCGACGCCTGGACCATGGTCGAGCCGATCGGGGCCGACGTTCGGGCCGACCGGGTCGATGCCCTGCTCTCGGCGCTCGCCGACCTCCGCGCCGGATCCATCGTCGCCGACTCCGAAGAGCTCAGCGCCTTCGGCCTCCACGCCCCGGCCGCCAGGCTCATCGTAACCACAAAGGCGGGCGAGACGCGCGAGCTTCTCGTCACCGAACACGACGGGCAGTGCTACGCCAAGCTAGCCGGACGCTCCCTGATCTATGGCGTTGCAAAGGACCTCCTCGACCAGCTTCGCGCCGACTTCAGAGATGGCAGGCTGGTCAGGTTTGATCCGGCGGATCTCCAGCGATTCTCCATCCGACACGGAAACGCCAGCCACACCTTCGAGCGGCGCGACGGCTCCTGGGTCTACCAGGCCGAGGCGGACCTTCCCCTCGATTCCGCCAAGCTCGACGCCCTTGTCACCGGCCTAAGCCAGATCGCGGCGGAACGTTTTATCCGCTACGCCCACGCCGAGGGCGGCCCGTTCGGCCTCGACGCGCCCGCTTTCGAGGCACGCTTCACCAGATCGGACGGCACTGAGCACGTTTTGACCGTCTCCGCCGCCCGCTGCCAGCAATCCGCCAATCTAGGCCACTACGCACGCACGACGGACTGCACTGGAGTCGCCATCATCTCAGAATCTGCCGCGATGGTGCTTGACATTTCACTTGATACACTTGAATAATAATTTAATTCGATTCGATCCGCTACGGTCGTCGATCTGTCCCGCAACGGCCGGCAGAAAGCGTCGTAAATCATTGTTCCACAATGGGTTATGGAACAACGCGGCTGCTGCGCCGCCAAGTCGCCGGCTTCCAAAAATGTCTTGGACCTATAATAAGTCAACTCTTAGCTTGCCAATGGAGTCGGAATCTAATCGGGAATCTTCTGTTGTTGCTGGAATCGGCTCCGATCCCAAACTAATATCCACCGGAGTTGACGGCGGGAGCCGCCGGGAGCTTGGCATGGACGATCCAGGTCGGACGTTGTCGCGCCGCCGGCGTCGCGGCATTCGGACGACAGGGCCTAACGGCCGTTCCGATGCGGTAATGCAGTGCGGCCGGACGAGGGCGCGAAGCGTTCGGTGTTACGCTTGCGAGTCGCAACGCGGCAAAGTCCTCGCGAATCCACCATGGCTTTGCGCGCGAGTTGGCGAATGCGGCCCGCCGTGATGGCGCGCGGCCGCGCGGTTGGCGATGCGATTTCGGTGAGCGGGAGCAGGCGATGGCCCGGTCGCCCCATGCACGATCGTTCGGACGAGATGATGTAGGTTGGCACATACATGCTCGCGGCGGACGCGGCCAGCGCGGCGCGGCGTTCGTTGGGGCGTCGAGGTAAGGATACATGATCATGGCGGTGCGACATCACATCAAGGTGTTGGTGATCGACGACGATCCGTCGATTTGCAAGACGGTTGGACTCCTGCTGGAGGACCACGGCTACAGCCCGCGGACGTTCACGAACCCGGACGAAGCGCTGGCCGTCGCCGAGAAGGAGTCGTTCCAGATCGCCGTGATCGATCTGCGCATGCCGGCGCTGGACGGCGTACAGGTGGTCGAGCGGCTCAAGGGATTCGATCCCCGCATGAGCTGCATCGTGATGACCGCCTATCCCGACCTGGACAGCGCTACGGAGACGATGCGTCGCGGCTCCTGCGACTACATCGCCAAGCCCTTCAAGCAGGAAGAGCTGGTTGCGGCCGTTGACCGCGCGTGTCAGCGCATGGGCATCGTCTACACGGACGAGCACGAGTTGAACCGCCTGATCGGCCAGCGCATCCGCAGCCACCGCCTGAGCCAGAATTTGACCCTCAGGCAACTTTCCGATCGCACCGACCTGACGACGTCGCAGCTCTCGCAGGTTGAGCTCGGCAAGAACGCCGCCTCCATCTGGGCCCTGGCCCGAATCAGCAACTCGCTGGGCCTACAGGTCTCCGAACTGCTCGGCGGACTGTAAATCCCCGACCCCATCGCCGCCCGCGGCGATCCGGGCGCCGGGCGCGAGCCGAGTGACCAAGTCCGCGGGCCTGCGCCGCGCGGCTCGGACTGCCACGTACTCGAACTGGCCGGTTTTCGGCTCGAGCATTGCGATTTTGTCGGGGAAACAGCCCCGACAGGGGCGGCACGAAAGTAGCCACGGGGCGTGAGCCCGTGGTGATGGTCCGACCAGGAAACGGAGCCCCGCAGGGGCGAAAGAAGACACGAGGGCATGTCATCCGGAAGGATCGGTCAGTTTGAGCACGTAGCGCTATCACGCGGGCGGTGCCGATCACCTGTTTAGGGTACCCTAAATAGGTGAGTTGGTCGCCACGCGATCGTGCGATTCTTGGTTTCGTCGCTCATCAGCGGCTCGCTGGCCTGATAATCGGCGCATGTCGCGACCGGCTGCCGTCCGGGACTTTGGAAATCCCTGCTTGGCGCGAGAGGGAGAATTGGGTGTCCTCGCTCGCTGTCCGACGTACGCACCTCTGTCGAAAAGTGAGCGAGGGAGGCCCGGAATGGAGCAGCCTATGGTGGCACCAGCAAGTCACGGGAGGTC
>Ga0214472_10000185_pt1 | contig 85599 bp, 63 predicted proteins | sample RVTome_6_FD_207662 | JGI IMG/M metagenome (GOLD analysis project Ga0214472, IMG submission 207662) | Soil microbial communities from uranium-contaminated site in the Upper Colorado River Basin, Wyoming, United States - RVT140D175 | ecosystem: Environmental > Terrestrial > Soil > Contaminated >... | reverse complement strand
ACACCCACGCGGGCGCGCGCGGCCCGTTGGACCGCGCTCGCCGACGATCAACCCCCATCGACCCCGCGCACGCGATCGGCTACTTCCCCTTGGGCTTGGCGGCCGCCGGGCTGCCGGCCGGCTTTGGCGCTGCCGGGGCCGGGCCCTTCGGAGGTTGCGGTTTCGCAGGCGTCTTGCCCATGTCGGGCTTGCCGGGTTGCGGCTTACTGCTCATCAAAGGCACTCCTTATGATGGAAGGTCTCCCGCATCGGGTCCTTCCGGGTGATTCGCGGCCCGCCCACACAGCGGTATGCCGCAGATCTTCGATGGTGCTCCGAACCGACGGCTCGATCTCCGTCGATGCGACCGATCACTCGTCGCCGTCGTCGTCGTCCTGTGGCTGGTCATCGCCTTCCTCCCCGGGCATCGCGGGCTTGATCGATGCGATATCGAGGTAGCGGACGCCGTTCCGCTCGAACACTTTGCCGCTGATCTCGACCTCGGCATACGCGAACGGCAGCAGCGTCTTGGCCGGCCCCGTGACGCCCTGGCCCAGCACGAACAGGCCGGTGTCCGACTCGAGCGCCGCAGGCACGCCGGCCCGGATGCAATCCGTCGTGCAACGAACCGGGTCCGACGACGGCATCTGCCCGGTCATGAAGCAGTGCAGGTCGATCACCCGTCCCGTGACGACAACGTCCTTGCCGACCTGCTCGCCGCGTCCGCCGCGCACGTCCGCGTTGACCGACCAGACCAGTAGCCCCAGCGCCGCGGTGGCGAGCGCTCCAACCACAACATGCCTCGATCTCATTGTTTTCTCCTTCGAGTATGAACGCATGCCCGCACCCTGCGGGCGATGGCTGCACGCCGCGGTGCAGATATGGACTTCATGGAACAGCCGTCGCCGGAACGGGCGCCCGCGCGCCGCTCGCAACGCGGGCGCGCACCGGGCCCAGTTGTTTGTGATACGCGACGTTGCAGGACCAGCCGGTTGACCGACCCTTACGGAGAAGACTGGGAGGGGTGCAAGTCGCAGCCGGGTCCACGCTCCTTCGGCAGACACCCGCCACTTCTCTAACCCGTAGTATACCCCAGAACAGATCGCAAGGATGCGGCTTGATACAAAATCCTTGCGCGAGTTGCGATGGCGTGCGGAGAGTCCGTGTCGGGCGCGTCGTATGTCACAGGTGCAGGGTCTGCGTTGAAGTCCGGGGCTCGGAAGTAAACGGAAGGTCATCGGCTCGGCGCTAGGCACGTCGTTCCCGAAACCCGGAGCCGCCCCGCTGGGGGTGCGCGCCCGCCGCGGCAGGCCGCCGGCCGCGGATCGAACGAAGTAACAGGTCGAGCGGCGCGCTCAAGACGTAACAACTCGTGACCGCAACCAGCGTCAGCCCTTTGGCCGCAAAGAAGATGGCCAGCACCACTACAATGAGCACCAAGCGGCTGAACGGCTGTCGCCCGACCAGATCCGAGCGGTTCAGCCGGCGGTACGGGACCCGGCTGACCATCAGGAAGGCGACCGCCGTTGCGACGATCGGCAACGTGTACACGATCACCCGCGTGGGAACCAGGCCACTGGCCTCGGGCTGATCCGGCACGAGGATCAAGGCGGCGACGATCGCCGCAGCGGCGGGGCTCGGCAGCCCGCGGAACGTTCGGTAATCGAACCCGACTTCGGCGTGCTCGACGTTGAAGCGGGCCAGCCGCACGGCCGCGAAGACTACGTAAAGGGCCCCGGCGATCCAGGTGACGCGGCCCAGAAGGTGGGGGCTCAACGGTGACGGCACGACGACCTCGCCGCCTAGCTCGCGGGTGATGAAGGCGATCATCAGGATGGCGGGGGCCACGCCGAAGGTGACGATGTCGGCCAGGGAGTCGAGTTGCCCACCGAAGTTGGTGGTTCCGCGCGTGACCCTGGCGATCAGGCCGTCCATCGCGTCGAGGATCATGCCCAGGAAGACGAGCCCAGCTCCCACCGACAAGAAGGACGGCAGGAGTCGCTCGAGCATGTCCGGGTCGACGTGGCCGGGCCAGTCGGGCGTCGCGCCGGCCGCCATGGCGTACATGGCCCGCAGCCCGAAATGAATCGCGGCAAACCCGCACAGCAGGTTGCCGATGGTGATGAGCGTTGGCACGAACGCCAACGACCGCAGCCGGCGGCGGCGCGGGCGCTGCGACGAGTCACCGCGGCGGACCGAATACTTGATCTCAGACATCGTCAGCTCTCTTCGTGCCGGTGGCGTCCGTCAGGTGGATACGGCCTCGGCGGGCCTGGTTGCGCCATCCGGTACATGCCTCGCGGCGGCAGGGGCTGAACAGCGTAACAGTGCTGTGAGCCCGCCGCGAACCTTCTCGCCGATCTTCACTAGTACCTCGGTATCCGCGTCGCGCGGGACGATCAATTCGGTCCGCGAGCCGAACTTGATCATTCCGAAACGGTCCCCAACGTCGAAATGATCGCCGGTTTTGGCGTGGCAGATGATCCGCCGGGCCACGAGCCCCGCGACCTGCCGCACGACCACCGGTCCGGGGATCGGCGGGTCCGGATCGATGACCAGCGTGTTCGATTCGTTCCGCGCGCCCGATTCGGGATGGCGAGCGTCGAGGAACAGGCCCTTCTTGTACGTCGTGCCCCGGACCCGGCCCACGCAGGGGAAGCGGTTGACGTGCACGTTGAAGAGGCTCAGGAAAATGCCGATGCGCACGGCCGGGCCGGGGATCGGGCCGTAACCACGCAGCTCGCTCACCTCGGTGACGGTGCCGTCGGCCGGGGCACACAGCTCGCCGGGCCCGAACCTGCCGCGGCGGACCGGGTCGCGGAAGAACGCGAGCACCCAGATCCAGAGGACCAGCAACGGCAGGACCAGGTACGGGCTGACGAGCCACGTGAGCAGGCCGCCGGCCCCGGCCAGGAGGACCGTGGCAGCGAGGATCTCTTTGACGCCTTCACGAGCGATCATCAGACCCTCGATTGTAGCCGCCGTAGCCGGGGACGCACTTCGGCGGGCTCGCGGCGGTCCCGATCGCGTGCAAGGGGGCCGAGGCGGCTCTTGTTGGGTTCGACTTGGGTTCGATTTGGGTTCGTTTTCGCTGCGAGTCGTGGTTTTTGGTAGCGCCAGGGCGGTTTTTTGGCTTCGTTTGCGGAGAAAAAAGGCAATAGGCAACGGGCAACAGGCAACGGGCAATTGGCAACAGGCAACGGGCAACAGGCAACGGGCAACAGGCAACGGGCAACAGGCAACGGGCAACAGGCAACGGGCAACAGGCATCGGGCAACAGGCAACGGGCAAGAGGCAACGGGCAAGAGGCAACGGGCAAGAGGCAACGGGCAAGAGGAAGCAGGCGACGAGGCAACGAGGGACGCCTCCCTTGATCCCTCTTGTCCGTCCCTTCGTCCTTTCCTCCATCCGCTTCCTGACGGGCGCGGCTCTGATGTTCCTCCCTCGATCCCTTGATCCCTTGATCCCTCTTGTTCGTCCCTTCGTCCCTTCCTCCATCCGCTTCCTGACGGGCGCGGCTCTGATGTTCCTCCCTCGATCCCTTGATCCCTTGGTCCCTTGATCGCTTTCGCTTTCCGGCGTTTCGGCGTTTTGCGAGGTTGGGCGGCATGGGGATGTTCCTTCCGCGGTAATAACACCGCGGGGGGTAACGTTCCGGGGCGGTCAAAACGAGACAGCGGCCCGTAAGTCGTTGTCGGAGCGGAGGTTAGGGCGGGGGCTGGTCATGAGGGTGTGGACGGCGTCGGCGCCGTGGAAGGGCCCGCCCGGCCTGTGTGGCGCGGTGGTCGTACAGTGCCATGCCCGCCCGCACGGCGGGCCTGTCGGCATCGTGAGGCCCCGCATCACGCCCCGAAGACCCGCTCGACATCGATACGGTTGTTTCTTTGGGTGGGCGTGCTCTGAACAGAGCCCCAACCGTGAGGGAGCGGTTCTTTCAACGCGAAAGTTCGAGTAGGTGGGCCCGCTACGGCTTGTTGGGGTTGAGGTTCTTGAGTTCGTCGCGGAGGCGGGCCGCCTCCTCGAAGCGTTCCTGCTCGATCGCGCTGCGCAGCGCCTTGCGCGTGACGAGGACGGAGTCCTTCGGCATCTTCCCGCCCAGCTCACGGCTCAGCGACCGGAGGATCGACAGCTCCTCGCTCCTGGCGATCGACTCTTCCTGCCCGTGGTCGCGGAAATAGGCCTTGATCGCGACGACGCCGCGGTTGACGTGGGCCAGGGCACTGTCGGGCTGTCCCTCCTGGACCGCATGATAGGCCGACCCGCGGGCGTGCATCATCAGGACGTACGGACGGTACTCCTCGAGTGCGGTGCGGTCGTCGGCCTCCATCGCGTGTTCCCGGCAGAGGTCGAAGATCTCCAGGCTGTGGCTCGTGTCGCGCACGACGCCGTCGAACTCCTCGAGCACGAACAGCGCGACGTAGCGCCGGTAGTAGATGCCGGCCTCGAAGCGGAGCAGCTCGCATTCCCGCGGATGCAGCGCGTAACCGAGCCCGGTCCCGTTGCGCTCCACGTGCTTCGCGATCCGCCGCTGATGCCACTCGAGCAGCGACGAGCATCCGTGCGGGCGCGCCCCGTCGGGACGCCCGTCCGCCTCCATCTGCACGATGCCCAACTCCACGCGCATCTGCACGCGCACCGCGCCGTCAACCCCGAGTATCTTGCGGACCGAGATCTTGTCCGGGTCGTACGCCCAGTTGCGAAGCGTTGGTTGGAGATCGATATACGACATCGGCCGCCTCCCCTCGGACAGGCGACACCGGTGGACGGGCGAGCCTACGGATACTCGCCACCCGGAATGGAGTCTACAATTCGCGTGCGTCTTAGCTTGACGAGGACGGCCGGGAAGGACCTCGAGGTCCGGAAAGGAATCGCCCGGGGCTCAACGGGAGAGTTGCAATTCCGGGCCCTCATCGCCGAGCTCGAGCGGCGAGGCGGTTGGACCGATGCCGAATCGCCGACGGCTTGCGCCGCGCTAGCCGATAACGTCGAGCATGCGCTCCACCGTCACGGCGATGCGCTCCCGCGTCTCGTAGGTCCCCGCGGTGATTTCGGCGCGGATGGCCCGCAGACGGGCGAGACTGTAGCTGGATGGCTCGGCGGCGCGCGACATGCTCCGGGCCCGGCTCGAGATCTCGACTCGGTCCCCCTCGGCCGCCGCCGCGTCCACGGGGTCGCCGACCGGACTCGCCGGGTGTCTCCCGCCCGCGTAGGCGATCGAGAGGCTGTTCGCGATGTTGGCGATGGTGCTCATGGTGCCGGTTCCAGCGGATCGCGGGCCTGTTTCCGTCGGGGCTGTGTTCCGCCCGGCCTGCCGCGGCAGCCGCCGCGACCACCCCTTCCGTCGGGGTTCCGGCCGACTACCCGGACGATCCTCGGGACCAAGCCAGCGTCATTCTTAGTATCGTCTGTGAGGTTTTGCCGTCTTGAAGCAAAATGGCTTCGAAAGCCCGAAAACTCACACCCCTATACAACATCTTGCAATCAGTCCGTGTGCATCCGACCAGATGTTGGTGGTGATGCACGGATGGCGTCCCCTCCGGCTGACTCGTTTGTTACCGGACCTTCATCGACGTCTTTCGCGTGATCTGTCGCGGCCTTTGGGCGTGAGCCGCCGGATTCTGATAGCGGCCCGGCGGCCGCGGCTGGTGGGCTGCGCGGAAGGGCGTGGGGGCATCGGGGCGGGCCCGCGGGTCTGTCCCGGGCGGCGGCGGCGGGGGCTCGAGCGTCGCCGCACCCGGCGGGCTGTGGCGGCGGTTTCGGCGGGCGGAGGCGACGCCGCGTCAGCCGGGGCCGTGTCGGGCGTGCCACGTGATGGCACTTGCTGGCGTTGATCGGGAGCGACCGTGAGTACCGGTCCGGGCCCGGTCCGCCGGTCGCAGTTGGCGTCCGGAGTCGCGGCATCGGGCACGCAGGATTCTCATCGGCCTGCGTGAGTACACATCGGGATGATGCGGGGAAGCAGAGTAGCACAGGCGTTCGGGCGGGTCGGCGCCGATCGGGCCGCTGTCCTCGGGTTGCCGCGGGCCACCGCGCGTTGTGGGATGGGTGCGCGCCGTTGCACCCCAAGAGCGGGTGTCGCGTGGGCTGCGGTGTTTGCCGAATCGTCTGCGTCGTGGGGTTGTGCCCGGGTAGGCAGGTGTTGCCCGAACAACCCGTGCATGAGAGTCGGATTGCTCGTTCTCTGGAACGCTTGGTTTGTCGATTGGGAGTGGCCATGAATCGGAAGCGACTGGTGGTGATGCCGGCTGCGTTGGTTCTGCTGAGCGTACCCTGCTGCACTTCGCGCGGGTACGTGGCGAAGGAATGGTCTCTGACGATGCGCGAGCTGGGGATCAATCCGGTGTTTCCGCCCCGCGAGGACGTCCAGGTGGGCGACATCTATGCCTATCCGGCCGTGCCCGGAGAGGAGAACCGGGCGTTCGGCAGGCGCGGATTTCTCCCGCTCGGCCTCTGGATTGCCTCGCTCGAGCTTTTTGACGAGGAAGGCACGGTGCGCGGCGGCGCCATCTCCGAGTTCTATGCGAACCGGGACTCCTTCCCGCTGACGCCGGAGGACGGATCCGAGGCCCGGGATCCATCGCGGGACATCTACGCCGGCGGAGACGTGCACCGGCTCCGGCTGGTGGGGTTCCCGATGTTCATGTCCACGACGTTCCGGCAGGGGGATCTCTCGGCACTTGTGCCGACGGAAGCGGTCAATCTCGCGTTCGGCTCCTCCTTCACGGCCTCGAAGGCGGTGACCGTGCAGGTACCGTCGGCCGAATCCTTCGGCCTCCCGGCCGAGGAAGTCCGCAAGGCGATGTTCACCTCGGAGGGCGAATACCACTATGACGAGGGTGCTCCGGAAGAAGGGTTCCTGCTGAGCTATCTGCCGTCGAGAAGGGGTGTGGCCCGCGAGGGCTATTTCATCGTTATGACCGAGGTCTACTACACGAGGGTGATCGACGTGACGGTGCACTCGAAGTCGGCGTGGGGTGCGGCGCTCAAGGTCACGCCCGTTGTGGCGCCGTCGGAGGGCGGAGAGGAGGGTCAGCCGGGTGAGTCGCCGGCGGCGGCCGAGCCCGCCGGGCCCGCCGAGGATGGAGAGGAGCGGATCGATTTTGCCTCGGCCACGCCGCAGCAAATCGCCGATGGCTTGAATCGACAACTGGATCGGATGGTCTCGCGTACGGAGATCGGGGGCGATTTCCGGTTCGTGTCGGTCACCGATCAGTCAGTCGGGATGCGGCGGACGTTCGATCGGCCGATCGCGATCGGGTATCGAGGGTTCTACATCGTCGCCTCCCGTCAGGCCGACGGCACGGTGAAGGTCACTCCCGGACCGCTCGTGGGCGCCGTGGCCGGGCGAGGCGGCTTCTTCACCGGCGCGACGGTGGCGCTGCCGACGGCTCGGGACTAGCCGATGGCCACGAACAAGGCCCGTCGGCGTCAACGTAACGAGAGCGGTCACCCGCCGAAGCTAACGGAGCAGCTATCGGCGCTGTTTCGCCGTTTGCGGAAGGACCATCCGGAGCTCGTCGGAATCGGCCTCGGGGCGCGGCGGCGCAAAGGCGGCATTGAGGGCCAGACGACAGTCAAGCTCCAGGTTCACAAGAAGCACCGGCGGATGCCCAAAGGCCGGGCGCGGCTCCCGAAAACGGTACGCCTTCAGGCCAGCGTGCTCGGACAGACGGTGACCTTGGACGTGCCGACCGACGTCGAGGAGGTGCAGACCGCGGCCGCGACGCTGCCGGAGGTCGACGGGATGATCGCTTCCGCACTGGCGAGCTGGGCCGACGCGCGCGGCACTCATGTCGGCCTGGTGACCGCCGGGCACGGCCTGCCGGGTGTCGGCGAGGACGTTGCCGTCAGTCTGAACGGGCGAACCGTGGAGTCTGTCGTCGTCCTTCGTTCGGATCTGGCAGCGGATGAAATCGACGTGGGGCTGGTTGAGGTGCGTGGCGGGCTCTCGGCGGACTACGACGTTGCACCCGAGGAGCTGGTCCTTGCGCCGGGGCCGATCTTGTCGGCGGAACGACTGCTGGAGCTCATCGGCAGCTCCACGCAGGATGACATCTCGGTTCGCGCGCGAACGTGGTCGTCGCCCAGACGGTGGCCGATCCTCGCACTCGCCTTCTATGCCGTTCACGTGCTCAACCGCGCCGACGGGTCCACCCTGACTCAGCGCAACGTCGTGGAATGCGACGCGAAGCGCCCGCGGTTCAAGCCCGGCACAAGCGGATCGGCATGGGTCACCGACCTCGGCGCGCCGTCGGGCGAGTTCGTGCTGGCGCTACAGAGCCACGGAGTGAAGCGGGAGGGCGTGGCCCCGTTCCGGTCCGCGTACGGAGCCGATTTCGGCAGCGCGCGAGACTGGCTCGCGCGGCATGTGGGAAGAGACCTGCGGCTCGCCTGGCGGACGGTCGATCTCACCGCGCCGGATGGCGGGTGAGCGGGCGTACGACCGGCCCGAGCCTTGTCCCATCGGAGCAACGAGATGGCTCAGACACGAGAGAAACCCGAGTACGACGAAACGTCGCGCCAGAAGATCGGCCTCGCCCTGTCCGGTGGCGGTTTCCGTGCGTCGATCTTCCATTTGGGGGTGATCCGCCGGCTGGAAGAGCTGGGGATCATGAAGGACGTCAGCGTCATCTCCACGGTTTCCGGTGGCTCGATCATCGGCGCGTACTACGTCTGCGAGATGGAGAAACGCCTCCGCACGCGGCGCAAGGAGATCAACGACGGGCACCTCGACGAGATCCGGCTCGAGATTTTCGAGTCGATCGCCTGCGTCTTCCTCGGCGCCGTGCAGCGGAACCTGCGCACGCGGGCCCTGGTTTTTGCGCCGATCTTCCATCCCATCCTGTTCATCAAGAGCCTGTGGCCCACGGTGTCGCGGTCCGACCTGATCCAGGCCGAGTACGACCAGCACCTCTACGGGGGGAGCCCGTTCCACGACGGCTTGACCATCGGCGACCTGCCGGGGGTGCCGGCCGCGGCCGCAGAGGCGGATGAAACGCCTGACGAGGCTCGGCGTAAGAAGTGCCTCGCCGGCCCGAAGATGGTGATCAACGCCACCTCGCTGCTGTCCGGTGAACGTGTTGCGTACTCGCGGCAGTCGATCTGCGGCGTGCAGGAGCTCAAGAAGGTCAACACCAACGTGCTCACCCTTGCGCGGGTCGTGGGGGCATCGTCCTGCGTCCCCGGTCTGTTCCCGCCGACGATCATCGATGGCAAGGTGCTTGTGGACGGTGGGGTGAGCGACAATCAGGGTCTCGACGGGCTGCTCGAGGAGGGGCGGGTCTACGACGGCAGCGATGACTTCTCCCGCTCCGACTACAACCTCATCCTGGTCAGCGACGCGTCGGGACAGATCGAACAGCTCAACAGTATGTCGCCGAAGGCCACGGCCGTCCTGCCGCGGACCATGACGGTCTTTCAGCACGAAATACGCAACAAGATCATCAAGCAGCTCCTGTTGTGGAAGGAGGGCAAGGAGGCGGAGTGGGAGAAAGACAAGCAGGAGCAGCGAACTGCCACGCACGCGACCGAGCAGCCCAAGAGCCGGGAGTTCGCGTTCATCCATCTGTTCCTCGACGTGAAGGAGCGGGGCATTTCCGAACGCGTGCGTTCCGAGTACATCCCCGAGCTCGGGCGAATCCGTACCGACCTCGACCAGTTCAGCTACATCGAGCAGGAAAGCCTGATGTACCACGGGTACACCCTGATCAACGCCCAGCTCCGCAAGTACTGCGGCGAGTTCCTGAAAGCGCGGAAGCTGGAGCCGGGCCGCATTCAAGCGCTCCACGAGCGCCCGCTCTTCGCCTCCAAAGGCCGGGCCGACACCGACGCCCGGCGCGATCCCGGCACCTGCCCGCCGGAGGATACCGATAAGAAGAAGCGCGACCGAATCCAACGTGAACTGGCGGCAGGCAAACAAGCCGTCTTTCTGCTTCGCGCGATGATCAACTATCCCTGGCGGGCGATTCCGCTCGCGCTGCTCATCTGGCTTCCGCCCATCGTGCTCTATCTGACGTTTTGTCATGTGACGGTGCGCGATTGGGTCTACCGGCTCGTACAGTCCACGCTGGCCGAGTGGTGGGCGTCCGGGCCCGGCTGGATGCGGGCGGTGGCGGGTTGGTTCATCGGCGACGCGCTCGGGGCGGTGGGCCAAGCCGCCGTCCGCATCGGCACCATCCTGCTCGAGGGGTCCCTGATCGCCTATGTACTGGGCCTTGCAACGTACTGCCTGATGCGGCTGGCCGTTCGCGCCTGGGACCGGCAGCGGTACATCGAACTCGCCGGCGTACCCTACACCGTCGAGTGGGGCTCGGCGCCGGGGGCCAAGGCCTGACGCGCGGGCCGATCCACCTGCGGGTCGATCAGAGCCGGCCGAGCTTGTGGAGCACGAGGAGCTTGAGCTCGGTCATGTCCTCGATGGCGAAGCGGAGGCCTTCGCGGCCCAGGCCCGAGTCCTTGATGCCGCCGTAGGGCATGTTGTCCACCCGGAAGCTGGGCACGTCGTTGATGATTACGCCGCCGACGTCCAGCTCGTTGAAGGCGTACCAGGCGTGATCGAGGTTGTTGGTGAAGACGCCGGCCTGAAGCCCGTACGTACTGTGGTTGACGATGCGGACGGCCTCCTTGAAATCGACGAACGGCTGAAGCGTGGCGACCGGCCCGAAGGCCTCCGCGCAGCTTATCTTCATGTGCGGGTCGACGTTCTCGAGCAGCGTGGCGTGGTAGAAGACGCCGTTGCGTTTGCCGCCGCAGACGACTTTCGCGCCGCCGTTGACTGCCTCGTTAACCCATGACTCGACCCGCTTGGCGTCGTCGAGCGAGATCATGGGGCCGAGGAAGGTGTCATCATCGAGCGGGTCTCCGGCCTTGAGCCTGGCGACGCGCTCGACCAGGGCCTGCTTGAGGTGCTCGTAGCAGGTTTCGTGGATGAGGATCCGCTGCACGCCGATGCAGCTCTGGCCCGACTGGTAGAACGCGCCGATGATGATGCGGCCGGCGACGAAGTTCACCTCGGCCCCTTCATCGACCACGCAGGCCGCGTTGCCGCCGAGCTCGAGGACGACCTTCTTCTTCCCGGCGCGGGACTTGAGCTTCCAGCCGACCTCGGGCGAGCCGGTGAAGCTCAGCAGCTTGAGCCGTTCGTCGGTGGTGAAGAGGTCGGCGCCATCGCGCTTGCACGGCAGGATGCTGAACGCGCCCTCGGGCAGGTCGGTCTCGGCGAGGATCTCGCCGAGGATGAGCGCCCCGATCGGCGTCCAGCTTGCCGGCTTGAGGATGAATGGGCAGCCGACGGCGATGGCGGGGGCCACCTTGTGGGCTACGAGGTTCAGCGGGAAGTTGAACGGAGAGATGAAGCTGCACGGCCCGATGGGGAAGCGCCGCCAAATCCCCTCGTAGCCCTCACCCCGCTTGCTGATGTCCAGCGGCATGTACTCCCCGTAGATTCGCGTGGACTCCTCGGCTGCGACACGGAAGGTGTCAATCAGACGGGTGACCTCGCCGCGTGCGTCGCGGATCGGCTTGCCGGCCTCGATGCACAGTGCCCTGGCGAGTTCCTCGTGCCGCTCGGTGACACGGTTGACGACGTGGTTGAGCACGGCTTGGCGCTGATAGCTCGGCATTCTTCGTGTTTGCTCGAACGCGTCGACTGCGGCGGCGATGGCGCGGTCGATTGTCTCGGCGTCGGCGAGGGCGACTTCGCATGCCGGCTCACCCGTGTACTTGTTGGTAACCGTCAGATCGGTAATGGCCCGCACCGGCTTGTTGGCGAGATAGTATGGATAGGATTCTTCGAGCATGATGCACCTTCGTGTCATGGCCTGTGACCCTTTGCGGGTGAGCAAGCGATGTAGCGTCACCCTTCATGGTTGGCGACGAACGTCGAACGCGATCGCGGAGCCGGATCGCCATTCCACGGCGTCCCTAAGGGGCGGCGCTACGTCGTCAACAAACCGCGCCCTGCGCGGCCGATGCCCCGCGGTCGATCGAATAGAGGAACCACCTCGTCTTGCGGTTTCCGCCGCGCGATGCCTGCCTCGTGAAATAGACGGTCCAGGTCGAGCCGTCGCTCATGAGCAGCTTGAAACAGTGCCTCCGCAGGTACAGCTCACCGTCGGCGGTGCCGCCTTCGCGGCTCGACTCCTTCCACGAATCGAGGCGTTCGGCCACCGACAGCGATTGCCTGCGCCAGGTGAAACCGCCCGGCAGGCCCGGCAGGCCGCTGCCCATCCCCGTCGTGTCGAACGATCCCGGGTCGGGAAGAATCGGCTCGCTGATGAACTCGCTCATGACGCGAATCTCGAAGCGCGGAACTTCGCGTGGCGACGACCGCGCCGTCGCTCGTGATCATAGCGGAACGGGCGACTCTTGCCCACCGCAGCGCCGGCTGCCTTGCACGATGGACTTGTCGGCGATAACACCTCGTTCAGACTCTCGACACGGAGCCGACGATCATGCCCACAGAGTATGTGATCTATCTTTCGATTCCCGGCCTTCGCCCCCGCGACGTCACAAGGGACCAAACGCCGACGCTTCACGCGTGGGCGGGTGCCGGGGCGCTGGCCGATCTCGTACCGACGTTCCCGTGCGTCACGTCGCCGGTGCAGGCGACGCAGTGGACCGGCGCCGGGCCGGATGTGCATGGCGTGATCGCCAACGGGTTCTACCATCGCGACCGCGGCGTGGTCGAATTCTGGGTGGGGCGTAACGGTGTCGTCGGCGGGGAGCAGATCTGGGACGCGATCCGGCCGCGCCGCCCCGGGTTCACGTCGGCCGTGTGGCACGCCCAGAACATCAAGGACTGTGCCGCGGATTTCATCATTACGCCGGCCCCGATCCACGAGGCCGACGGGACGACCAGGCTGTGGTGCTACTCGAAGCCGGACGGGCTGTATCAGGAGATGCGTGGCGAGCTGGGGCACTTTCCGCTACAGCACTATTGGGGCCCGCTGTCGAACATCGAATCGAGCCGCTGGATTCTGAGCGGCGCGTCGCGGCTGATCGCAAGGCACGCGCCGAACCTCCACTGGATCTACCTGCCGCATCTCGATTACGCAGCGCAGAAGTTCGGGCCCGACAGCCCTCAGGCCCAGGCGTCGCTGACGGAGCTGGATCAGGAGCTGGCCCGGTTTGCCGATGGCGTCGCCGAGAGCGAGATCGGCGGTCGGGTCGTCTTCGTGGCCGCGGGCGAGTATGCCATGACCGATGTGTCCGGCGTGATCTACCCCAACCTCCTGCTGCGCGAGGCGGGCCTACTGAAGGTGCGCAAGGAGGACGGAGCGGAGCAGATCGACCTGGCCGGCAGCGCCGCGTTCGCCATGGTCGACCATCAGTTCGCGCACGTGTACCTGGGGGAAACGTCGAAACGTCGAAACGTCGAAACGTCGAAACGAAGGCAACAGGCAACGGGCAACGGGCAACAGGGGCGGACGGCGGAGGGCTCGGTGCGATCCGGGCGGCAAGCGCCAGCGCTTGGCCGGCCCGGAGTCTCGTCTGCCCAACTGCTCGAACGAACGCTCGACGTGTTCCAGTCCATTCCGGGCCTCACCGTCTATGCGGGCGATGATCGTGCGAAGATCGGCATGAACCACCCGCGCAGCGGGGAGATCGTTCTGGTGTGCGACGAGTCGCACTGGCTGGCGTACTACTGGTGGTTCGAGGACGCCAAGGCGCCGGCGTACGCCCGGACCGTCGACATTCACCGCAAGCCCGGCTTCGATCCGGTGGAATTGTTCTTCGATCCCAAGACCAAGAGCATCCCGCTGGACGCGACGCTGGTGAAGGGTTCGCACGGGGCGCCGGCAACCTCGGCGCATCAGCATGCCGCGCTGATCTCGTCGGCGGCCACACGGCACATCGAGTCAGGCAAGACGTATCGCGATACGGACATCAAAGCGATGACGCTCGGCCTGCTTATGGATTGATCGGCGTACGTGTCAGAGCCCCAAGCGGCAGCGCGGGGTCGGCCCGAAACGGTGATGACGACGGAGCCGTGTTGGGTACCCGGCGTGCACTTGCCATTCGGGCGGGCCGGTCGCTGGCGCTCGCGGCTCTGAAACCTGGGCAGACCGGTCGCTGGCGCTCGCGGCTCTGAAACCTGGGCGGGCCGGTCGCTGGCGCTCGCGGCTCTGAAACCTGGGCAGACCTGTCGCTGGCGCTCGCGGTTCTGAAACCTGGGCAGACCGGTCGCTGGCGCTCGCGGCTCTGAAACCTGGGCAGACCTGTCGCTGGCGCTCGCGGTTCTGAAACCTGGGCAGACCGGTCGCTGGCGCTCGCGGCTCTGAAAGGCGACCCGATTACCCGGTGGACTTCATGATGCCGACGGCGAGGCCGTCGGGGTCGGCGAACATGGCGAAGTGGCCCACGCCGGGGATCGGCGTCTTGGGCACCAGCACTTTCCCGCCCGCGTCGGTGACGTTTTTGAGCGTGGCTTCGATGTCGTTGACCTGGAAGTAGATGTTGTGGCAGACGTCCTGAGCCCCGTTGGGCTTGCCGAACAGGCCGCCGGACGGCTCGGCTCCGGTGTTGATCAGGATGTAGCCGGGCATGGACTTCTCGTCGAACTTCCAGTTGAAGACCCGCTCGTAGAAGCCCTTGGCCTTGCCCGGGTCGTTGGTCATCAACTCAAAATGGCATAGTGCGTTGGGCATCGTGCGATCCTGCCTTCCAGGGTCCGAGTATGCGCTTTCCCCTGGTTTTTCGGCAGATTGCCGGCGCGAGATTACGTGGGCCGGGCCACGGGCGGTCGACCCCGCCTTAATTCGGAGGCCGATCCGCCGGTTGCCGGATACCGGGCCTGGCTACCCAATCTACAGGTCGCCGGGCATAGCAGGTCCGCATGACGAACGGTTTATTGGCCCAACTGATTTGTGTGTTCGCCATCCATTTCCACGGCGGGTCGCCGACGACCCATTGGAAATAATCAAAGTTGCTGTCCTCGAGCTGCGGGCCCGATTGGAACTCATCCACCGGGGCGACGCGGACAAAGTCGAGGTCGTCCGGGTACTTCCGTGTCTCGCGCACGTCACGGACCAGCAGGACGTTAGTCCAAGCGAAGTTCTTCGGGGGGAAATTGTACGGCGCCGGATCAGCCGATACGGCGAATCCTTGCGGCGCGCCGAAGTCAGAGTGCATCGGTCGCCGGAACAAATCGAGAACGCGCGTGCGCGAATTGTCCATGGTGGCATCGACGATGAAGTTACGCATGTAAGCGGCGCCGAAGACGGCGACCCAGATAACGACGACGCCGGCCGGGAGCCAGTTGACGATGTCGCGGAGCTTCGTGGTCCAGCGGCGGGAGAGGAGGCAGGCGGCGCCGATGGCCAGGGCGGTGTTGGGGAAGATGCCGAAGCGGCCGTACTCGGCCGGCTTGCCGGCGCCGATCAGGCAGAATTGCAGGAAGAACATGCCCGCGGGGACGGCCAGCACCGCGATCGCGGCTCCCTTTTCGGTGCGGATCGTTCGGTAAACGACGGCAACGATCAGGGCAACCGCGCCGAGTAGGAGAACCGGCAGGGTTGCGCCCTCGACCGTCAGCTCCAGTACGCGGATGAAGCCCTCGAACACCCGCGAGACCTCGTACATGGCCAGCGAGTTGCCGAAGTTGCTCCGCAGCACCTCGCGGTTGACGAACAGGTTGATGACGATGTAGGGGTTGGTGATGAGGTAGACGGCGAAGCCGAGCGCGACCCCGGCGACCGACACCTGAGCCGCGGGCTTCAGCCCGCGCGAACGTGCGGCGGCGTTGGGCCCCGAACGGCCCTTGCCATTCGGAGCATCGCGCAGGTGGAAGCCTGCGGCTCGGGTCGAGCAGAGCCACGCGACCAGCGGGATCAACACGAAGATCGGGAGGGTGTTGATGACCGTCCCCAGCGCCGCGCCGCAGCAGAGGCACATGAGCCAGAAATCGAGTTGGGCCGCGGGCTTCAGCCCGCGCGAACGTTCCGGTTCGTCGTATTCCGGACGTCCCTTGCCATGTAGACCATCGCGCAGGCTGAAGCCTGCGGCTCGGGCGACGCACCGCATGCCGCAATACACCGCCAGCAGCATAAGCACCGCGCCGGGCAGATGCGGCTTGCCCTCGTGGGACATGCACACGACGACCGGCATCAGCGTGAAGAGCACCGCCGCCAGTACGCCCGCCCTCGCCCCGGCCAGCCTGCGGGCGATTGCGAAGACGACGATCACGCCGATCAGCCCCCACAGCGCCGAGTAGGCACGCGAGACGACGTAGAACTTGCCGAATTCGTCAGGATTGTCGAGGTAGTAGACCACGTCCGACCGCACGTCGATCAGCCCGATCGCCCCGCACAGCCGGATCAACGCCCCGACGGGGTAGATGAAGAGCCCGCCGTACTGGTAGAGCCGCGGGTCGAAGTTCAGCTCGCCGGGGCGCATCCCGGCCAGGGCCATCATCGTGATCATCTCGTCCGGCTGATAGGTGTAGAGCCGATAGCGGAGGTAGATCTTGGCAACGTCTTCGTCGGTCCCGGTCAGCAGGATCGGCTCGTTGCCGGGCCGCGCCAGCGGATCGACGTCGACGTCGGCCCCGCGCGTGGGAGAGAACTTCTCGCCGGCCTCGGCGAGCCGGTAAATCTTCTCCCCGGGCCACGGCTCGTCATCGCCGAAGAGGTACTTGTCGATCGCCCGCGTCGGCAGTCCCCAGGTGATGCCGGTTGCAGAAGTAACAACGAAAAGGAGAGTCAAGACGGCAAGCGCAAGGCAGGTACGTGTGGACTCGCCAAACCATAGCTCGTCGGTCGCACGCATCACGATGGCGGTGGGACCCCGAGCTGGCGACTGATGGCGCGGGCCAGGAATTCGTCGATTTCTCGATGACGCGGAACGGTGGCTTGGCGCTTTGGGTCGTGCAGGTTCACGAATCGGGAATGGCGGCGTCGTTCCTTGAGCAAGTAACAACCGAAGGCTTCGAGGTGCTTGATCAGATCCCGGCGTTTCACGCGCGAATCCGGTCGTGGATGACTCTTACTTTCGGAAGCTTGGACAGATCGGCCGGCTCCAGCATCAGTCGGATGGCGTCGCGCAGGTTGGTCTTCGCCTCCGCGAGCGTTTTGCCCTGAGTCAGCGCGCCGGGCACGTCGTCCGACCACGCGACCCACCACTTGTCGCGCTTCAAGAATGTGGCTTTGTACGTCTTGGCCATGGCATCCGATTCTAGCACTTCAAACCGGCCGGGCCAACTCGTGCGCCGTGAACTGCCGCTATACCTTCGGCATATCGGTTCACTTGCGGTAAGCGCGGTATCGCCGCGTCAGCTTCCAGCCGCACTCGGGGCATCGGCCCGAGACGTTGCGTGTCAGGTTGTACTCGCAGCGCGGGCATTCATCGAGATTGGGCCGCTCGCGCTGCGGGCCGAGGAACCGCTCGCCGCATCGACGGCACTTCCGCCGCACAGACCACCCGTCGGAGCACCACAGGTCCTCGAACAGCAGCAAGCACACGGCAGCCTGAACTACATACAACAACGTGTTGGCTGCGACCGCCGCGAGGCCCCGCGTATCCCAGATGATCCGGTGATCCGCCGTCGATTTGCAATGCGGACAATGGATCGCCGCGACTGAACGCCCGATAATACCGCCGAAGCAAGTCACTGCGGTGGAGCCCGGCCCTATCATCGTTCGGCTACAAAAAGGCCACGGCATCGGGTATTCTACTGGTGAGGGGCGTAGCCATGAAGTGCGCAACGACGGTCGCGGCTGTTACACTGTTCTTCCTGACCGGCTGTGGGCTCGATGTACCAATCGTGCCCACAAACGAACCCGCGGACGGCAGCAGCTCCGAACTCGCTACCACACCGGTCGCTCCGCCGCCGGTTCCGGCCCAGCCGCCATTACAGGGGCCCACGCCGTTCGACCCGGCCGGGCTCGCATCATTCGACTTCGACAATGCCGACCTTCTTGGCTCGTTGTTTGCGGATCAACTGGCTCTGGACTTGCTCATGCCGTCGGGCCCGGCGCTCGACTACACGTTCCTCGAGCGCCTCTGCCTCGAAGGCGACGAGCCCGACTTCTACTGCCATCAGCGGTACGGGCGATAGGCGATCCAATGCGGCCGGAGCTTCGCGGGCATGAGGCTCCCGCACCGCGTGTTGCGTGAGGTTCCGATGGGCAGGGATTCCGGGAGTGGCTGCGTGACGCAATCCTCCTATCAGGTGCCGCAGGGTCGCACCCTACCCCGCGGTGATGGCCGGGGAGAGGTTCTCGAGGAAGCCCTCGAGCTTGCGGGCCCGGACGGGGTGCTGGAGCTTGCGGATGGCCTTGGCCTCGACTTGCCGGACGCGCTCGCGGGTGACCTTGAAGATCTTGCCGACTTCTTCCAGCGTGTGTAGGTATAGCCGTCGCCGATGCCGTAGCGGAGCTTGATGATCTCCCGCTCGCGGTAGGTGAGGGTCTTGAGGACTTCCACGACGCGGTCCTTGAGCATCTCGCCGCCGGCGGTGCCAATCGGAGAATCGACGACGACCGACCGAAGCCGATTCCGCAAGCCCCTCCATTCGACCAAAGATTGTTTTCAAACTACCTTGAAGCTCCTCCACGACCGGCATCTTCGCATCCACTTTTCCGACACCTGCCCGCAAGTCAGAAACCGCGGCGAGCAAGTCTGCCGATGACCGCACTTCAGGCTTGCCGCTTTGCCGAAGGACTTGGAGATCTACGGATACTGAACTTGGGGTTTCACGGCAGCGTCCCTTGTTGCCGGGACTCCATCTCGCGCATCTGCGCGATTAGTTCGTCCACATCAAGGTCCTTGAAATGGGCGTACCGCCAAGTTTGGTAATCCCGCGGTTTGCTCCGAAGCCAACTCAAGAAACGAATGGTCTGAGTCGGCCCCAGATGCTCAGTGAGAACGTCAAGAGCCTTGTCGCGTAACTGGTCGTCGCTTAATTGCCTATTCACTGTCGTTCTCGCACCCGTATTCCTCCGGCCTCAGGACTCTGATCGAGCAATCCGTTCGCTTGGAACCTCTCAGGAATCGGTCATCGCAGGTCACAAGCACGTCACAGCCTGCGGATTCGGCGAACGCAAGATGCGCCGCATCGAGTGCCGCGAGTCCAGCGGCCGCAAATTCTCTTATGCGTTTCTCGATCTTTGGCGACAGCATCTCAATGGCCACTGCGCGAACTGCGTACCTCGCCACTTCCTTTCGAGCTTCAAGGTCCGGATCCGCGTCGTTCTCCAGCGTCAGAGCGGTCGACCAGACCATGCTGTCGATACCAGATTCGATTCGATCCAGGATGCTCAAGACGGCCTGTGTTTCGGCGATGATTCGATCTTGCGTTTGATGATCAAAGGGGCGTTTCAGCGCGCACAAATCGAGGTAGAGCTTCATCAAGTCCCTTCTTGCTCGCTCCTCGAACCGTGCGCTGCTCGCCCTGAATCGTCTCCGACTGACCTCTACGACTCGGCTTCAGAGGCGTTCATTCTCGTCCACATTTTCACACCAGCCCGCACGGCGGAGCACCTACATCGTCACTGGTGCCAGGTTCTCGAGGAAGCCCTCGAGCTTGCGGGCCCGGACCGGGTGCTGGAGCTTGCGGATGGCCTTGGCCTCGACCTGCCGGACGCGCTCGCGGGTGACCTTGAAGATCTTGCCGACTTCTTCCAGCGTGTAGGTATAGCCGTCGCCGATGCCGTAGCGGAGCTTGATGATCTCCCGCTCTCGGTAGGTGAGGGTCTTGAGGACTTCCTCGACGCGGTCCTTGAGCATCTCGCCGCCGGCGGTGCCCACGGGTGATTCGCTCTGCTCGTCCTCGATGAAGTCGCCGAAGTAGGAGTCCTCGCTTTCGCCGACGGGGCGATCGAGCGAGATGGGATGCCGCGAGATTTTCAGAACCCGTCGCGCCTCGCTGACCGGCATCACCGCCCGCTTGGCGATCTCGTCGATCGTCGGCTCGCGGCCCAGGTCCTGGAGCAGCTCCTTGCTGATGTTGCGCAGCCGGCTCATCGTCTCGATCATGTGGACCGGAATGCGGATGGTGCGGGCATGGTCGGCGATCGCCCGTGTGATCGCCTGGCGAATCCACCAGGTCGCGTAGGTACTGAACTTGTAGCCGCGCTTGTATTCGTACTTGTCCACGGCCCGCATCAGACCGGTGTTGCCTTCCTGTATGATGTCCAGGAAGCTCAGGCCGCGGTTGCGGTATTTCTTGGCAATGCTCACGACCAGCCGGAGGTTCCCACCGGAAAGCTTCCGTTTGGCGTCCTCGTACTCGCCGAAGACGCGCTCGATCGATTTGAGCCGCTCACCGAGGCCGTCGGACTTCTCGAGGCAGAGCGACTCGATGCCGTCGAGCTCCTCCTCCATGGCCATGAAGTCCTCTTCGGTCATGGTGCGGCGCTTGCTCTGGCTGGCCAGGCGGCGCTGGAGTTCGAGCATCTTCCGGTAGAGCCCCTTGAGCTTCTTCATCAGGGGCTGGATGCGGCTGGTACGGAGCGAGAGTTCCTCGAGCAGTTTGGAGATCTTCCTGCGCCGCTCGCGCATGCTCGCCTCGACCTCCCGCCGGGTAGCGGCCGCGACCCGCGCCGGCCGGAGCTGCGTCCACGCGTCCTCGTTCTTGGCCAGCAGCGCCCGGACCGTTTCGAGGTTCACCGGAATCCGGGCACTGATCCGGCTCTTGGCCGCATGCTCGGATGTCGAGATCTTCATCGTGCGATCGAACGGCAGGCTCCCGTCATGCACCTGCTGAAGCGTGTCCACCGCAAGCCGGGCGCAGTAATCGCTTTCGAGCACCTTCTGGCGGAAGGCCATGCGGGTCAGTTCGATCTTCTTCGCCAGTCGGATTTCCTCGGCCCGGGTGAGCAGTGGGATCTCACCCATCTGCTGAAGGTACATCCGGACCGGGTCGTCGATCCGCCGCGCCCCGACCTCGGCGCTCAGCGCCTCAATCTCGGCGACCTTGACGACTACGTCCGTGCCGGCCCCGTCCTCGTCGGCGGGGGTGGCATCACGCTTGCCTCCGGCCGCCTTGCGCTTCTGCTCGAAGCGGTGGGCGTCCGCCTCGTCGAGCGTCTCGACGGAGGCCTCCTCGAGCTTCATCATGATCAGCTCGAGCTGGGCGGGGTCGATCGCGTCGTCGGGGAGAATCTCATTCATTTCCTCCCACGTGACGTAGCCGCGTTTCTTACCCATCCCAAGCAGCGCATCTACGGCAGCCTGGATCAGATCAACAGGTTGGTCGAGCACGTCGGTCATGATCCCTCCGTCACTGCGGGTTCCGGTGCAGGGCTCTGACGAGCCACCTCCCCCGCGTGGGCCTGGCGAACCAGCCTTGGGGGCGAAAAGCCACGGTTCTCCCGGCGGCCATCGGCAAAGCGCACCAAGCGGTCCCGATCCGGTCCTGACGCTTCGTCCGCCGTCGGCGCTTCCATCAGCGCTCGCCGGTCGTTCTCCGATTCGTCGGATCGGCGGGCCCGTTCTATGTCGGCCAGCGCCGATGTGAGCCTCACGTCGTAGTTCCCTCTCAACAGGCCGCGGTGCGAAAGTTCGGTGATCCGCTCCGTCTGCGGAACGTCGCTTATCCGGGCCAGCACGTCGGCCAGCGCGAACCCCTGTTTTGAACGGGCCAACTCCATCACCACCATCGCAATCCGGCGGTTCACCGGGTCGACAACCCGGCCCGGATCCGGGAGTTCCGACGCGGCCGAAACCACGGCCGGCTCGGCCATGGCCACCTCCAACAGGTTCACCCACGCAGCCTGTTCCCGATCGGGCGCGTCGTGGGGCCGCGGCGCGCGGCTCGGGCCGCGGGCGGCCCCGGGTTCCACCTTCCGGCGCTGCAAGCGTGCGATCATACGGTCCACTTCCGCCCGGTCCATTCTGACGAGATGGGCAACCTGGTTGACGACCAGCCCCCGTTGAATGGCGTCAATGGCCTGTGTGTTGACCGCCTCGGCGACCAGCCGCAGAAAATCGAGCAGGGCCTCGCGCCGCCGGGCATCGGACGAATCGGCCGCAAACCGCTCCCGGGCCTGCGACCACTTGAATTCTAGCGCGTCGACCGCCCGCTTCAACACGTCCGAGAACGCGTCGGGCCCGGCCTGGGCCAGGAATTCGCTCGGATCCTTGGCCTCCGGGAGCCTGGCCAGCCGGCACTGGATGCATCGCGGCAGGGCCACGCGGATCGCGCGATCGGCGGCAGCCTCACCGGCGTCATCCGAGTCGAACAAAAGCACGACCAGATCCGTGTATCGCCGCAGGACGTCGACATGGGCCTCGGTCAGCGCGGTGCCGAGGGTCGCGACGGTCTCGGTAAAACCGGCCTGCTGAGCCGCGATGCAATCCGTGTACCCCTCCACCACGACCGCCCGGCCGCGCTGCACGATGGCGTCTCGGGCGAGGTCCAGTCCGTACAGGCTGCGGCCCTTGTCGAACAGGACGTTCTGCCGCGTGTTGAGGTATTTCGCGTCGGCCCCGACCAGCGTCCGCCCACCGAACCCGATCACCCGCCGGGTCACGTCGCGGATGGGGAACATCAACCGGTCCCGGAACGTATCGTAAAGCTGCCCCTGTTCGCTGGTCCGCACCAGGTCGGCGGCAATGAGCAGGTCCATGCCGATGCCGGCACGCTTCGCCGTATCCGCCAACACCGGTGCGGCGTCGCAGGCGAGGCCGAGGCCGAAACGCTCCGCGGTTTCGTCGGAGAAGCCCCGGTCCGCGACGTAAGCGCGAATGGGTTTCCCGACCGTAGGGTGCTCGAGGTTCTTTCGGAAGTACCGCTCCGCCCAGGCGTTGACCTTGGCGACGTCCTGGCGGCTCGGGCCCCTGTCGTCGCGACGGCCCGCTTGTTGCAACTCGACCCCGGCGCGATCGGCGAGGATCTGCGCTGCCTCTGGGAAGGAGACGTTCTCACGGGCCTGGACGAACGTGAAGATGTCGCCGCCCTTACCGCAGCCGAAGCACTTGAACAGCCCAAGCTCGGGCGACACGGTGAACGAAGGGGTTTTCTCGCTATGAAAGGGGCAGAGCCCGACGAGTCGCCGACCGCGGCGCTTGAGGCTGACGTGCTCGGACACGAGCGAGCTGATGTCGACTCGGTCAAGGATGGCGCGCTTCGTCCGCTCAAAATCATGCACAGGAATTCGCATCCACCCAGCCAACCGGCTCACGATGTACTGAATCAAGACAGGGCGGCCGGAACACCGGAGCCGTCATCCACTCCCACCTGCACAATGTCAGCCCGTGTTTAGGGCTGCATCCATCTTAGTGTAGGGAAATATACACCACGATTCTCGGACGGTCAAATGAAGAGGCGTCGAAGTGGGGTGCGGCGCGACGAAAACCAGAACGTACGCGAGACGCATTTTCCATGCCGCCGGGCGAGGATTCCAGCGGCTTTTTTCTGCCGGCGCGACGGGCGGTCGCTCGCCCGCTGCGGCGGGTGCTAACGAGACGCGTAGCTCGGGCCGTAGCCCAGGAAATTCAGAAAGATGTCCTGGGTCAGGATCGGAACCGAGAGGCTCTGCGCCGTCGAGAGCGCTGCTTGGTACTCGTCCCAGGCCGCTTTGCGGGCGTTGTTCATCTCGGCCTGATCCGGTGGCACGTCGGCCGGCGATCGCGGCTTTCGCGGCGCCGTGCCCACGACGACGAAACTCGTGAGCGGCGTCAGATCGCGCATGACGCTCCCGCCCCATTGCGTGATCAGCGCCTCGATGGCGCCGGTCCCGCCGGCGTCCGGTGACCCGTCGTGATCCAGATCGAACTCGCCGATCACGACGAACGCGGGGGGTTCGGCCGGGTCATACACGGGATTGGCGATCAGATCGCCCTCGAGGATCACCTGGTGCCGCGCCACGCCCAGAATACGGCACTCGGCCGACGACTCGTTGATCGATACAACCTCGATGGCGGCCTTGCCGCGGCCGTCCGGCGGAATGCCCGTCTCCGCCGAGTATACCGCGAATTGCAGGCCCAGAACCAATGAGTCCTTGCGTCCCAGGTTGATGTACACGACCGGATCACCCGGGACGGCCGTCAGGATCTTGCCATCGGGCTGGCGGGCGGTTGCCAGTTCCTCCGGGCCGATCATGAGCCCGCCGAGCTTCTCGCGCAGCGCCACGTAGCGCGCTTGGGCTTCGACCAGGTTCTTCTCGCACTCCGTCGCCCGCTCGCGCTCCGAGCGCAGAACCTCGTTGCCCTGGGACCGGCGGTCATCGTACTCGCGCTCCATCGCGGCGATGGCGTCATCCTTGGCCCGGCGGAACGCCTCCCGATCGGCCTCGGCCTGCGCCAGCCTGTCGGTCAACTCCTGCGTCCGTCGTTCGAAGTCGTTCTTCATCGCGGTGTTGTCCGCGACGAGCTTGGCGACCTGGGATTCGAGCTCCGCCTGCCGCTGGTCCGCCTCGCGGCGGAGCGTGGCCTCGGTCTTGAAGGACTCGTACAGGCGGCTCATGCCGCCGTATAACGAAGCGTCATTGTACGCAGCGGGATCGGCGACCAGGCCCTCGCTTCGGACGATGCGAACCAGGCTGTCGCGCTTGCTCCGAACGGTCGCGGGATCGTCCGTTTCCTCCCCGGTGGCCAGGCGCGAGGTTTCGGCCCGAGCCCGTTCGAGGATTCCGACCACTGTGGGGCCGCCAGGCTGGGCCGGCTTGATCAGCTCGAGCGAGCGCTGTTCCTGCGGGGAAATCAGGGTCTCGTTTGCGCGTCGAAGGTCGGCGATCTGCTTGGTCAGGTCGGCCTGGTCCGTATAGAGGATGATGAGGAAGACCGTCGCTGTAAGCCAGAGGGCTGCAAAGACGATCATCCCGATCATGGTGGCGTTCGCGCCTTGTTGCATTCGGGCCATGGCTGGCTACTCCCCAACGGCAGCGTTCGTATTCTGACGCCGCGGGCCTCGTACTGACTCCGGTCCGGGGGTCATCCTTGATGGCGCAGTCCGCGGGTTTCCCCGGACCGCGAGGCGTCAGGTGAGACAAGGTCCCGCTGGGGGTCAGTGGCCCGGCCGGCGTCGGCCGCAGGCACCGGACCCCACCATTTCAATAGCCCGCCCGCCGTCGCCCGTCAACTGGTGAACAGCCACCTGGGACGGTTCCAGGCCCTTTGCACCGTCGCCCGGCGTTGCTGGGCGGCTTCCCGGGGGCGGGTCTGCCCGGCTTCCCAACGCCGCACCAGCAGAGGTAGTTTCGTGGCGACGGGAACGCCACGTATTGGTCGAAGGATGTCGGGTTGGCACGTGCCTGGGGGTCGGGGGCGGGTATCCCGCGGCGGCCTGGAAACGACTCGTCCGGGCGCCTGCACATTTTCTTCGACTAGTGCTTGCCGAACGCCGCGAGGCCGATATAGTACCGTGGTTATGGTTGGATCTGATGACGCGGCTCCCACGGTCGCGGTTTGCCTCAAGACACACCGCACGTCGAAAGCCACATCGCTGTTCCTACCTCCGGGCTGTTGTTGGCCCCTTTCACCGTGACCCTGAAAGTAAAGCCCGGGTCGCTCGCCCTGGAACAGGAGAAAATCTGGATGGGCAAAAAGTTATATGTCGGGAATTTGAGCTATTCGACGACCTCGTCGGACTTGGAACAGATGTTCTCGGCGCACGGCGTGGTGGAGTCTGCGCAGGTCATCACTGACCGCAGCACGGGGCGGAGCAAGGGCTTCGGCTTCGTCGAGATGAGCTCGAGCGACGAGGCGGACGCAGCCGTGACCGCGCTCAACGGGTCGCAGAAAGACGGCCGGACCCTCACCGTCAACGAGGCGAAGCCCCGCGAGGATCGTGGTGGCGGTGGCGGCGGTGGCGGCGGCGGTGGCGGCGGCAGCCGCCGGGGCTACGGCTCCGGATCCCGCCGGTACTAATCGGTGAAACCGCGAACGGGGGGCCCGTCAAACGGCCCCCCGTTGCTTTGTTCCTAGTGGACCCGTCGAGCGGCGCGCTCGGCGGGGACGGGATCCAATTCTCCGTTTCAACAGGTAAGATCTCGACGATGCATGACGATGATTTCGTGCAGTTGCCGTCGCCGACACTCACGACGCAAATCGTGACGTGCGTCGCGGTGATCGTTCCGTTTCTCGGCCTGGTCGCGGCGATCGTCTCGCTTTGGGGATGGGCGGTGGGCTGGCCCGAGCTCTCTCTTCTGGTTGGGATGTATCTGGCCACCGGACTCGGCGTCACCCTCGGGTTCCACCGGTATTTCGCGCATCGCTCGTTCGAAACCGTGCGCCCGATCAAGTTCGTCCTCGGCGTCCTGGGATCGATGTCGATGCAGGGACCGATTCTGAGGTGGGTCGCCGTGCATCGGCGGCATCATCAGCACAGCGACACCGAAGAGGATCCCCATTCACCGCACGGCCACGGCGGTGGCGTGCGCGGCGTGCTCGTGGGCTTCTGGCATGCGCACATCGGCTGGATGTTTGACGACAAGCCGCTGCGCCTCGGCCGCTATGTCCGCGACTTCCGCAGCGATCGGCTCATGGCGACGCTCAACCGGCTCTTCGGCGTCTGGGTCTTCCTCGGGCTGCTGGTTCCAACGGCCGTCGGCGGGCTCTTGACCGGCACCTGGACCGGAGCACTTCTGGGCTTCCTGTGGGGCGGGCTCGCTCGGATCTTTCTGGTCCACCACGCGACGTGGAGCATCAACTCGGTATGCCACATCTGGGGCCGCCAGCCGTTCAAGGCTCGCGACGAGAGCAGGAACAACTTCATTTTCGGCGTGATCGGGTTGGGCGAGGGTTGGCACAACAACCACCACGCCTTCCCGGCCTCGGCCCGCCACGGGCTGCGGTGGTGGGAGATCGACTTCAGCTACCTCGTGCTCCAGCTTCTGCGGCTGCTGCGTTTGGCCTGGAACGTCCGCCTGCCGACGAGTCAGGCGCTGAAGACCCTTCAACGCTCGGCAAGCCCTGCCTGATCCCAGCTTTCGGCGGCAGCCACCGTCAGAAGGCCGACTCCAGGCGCCTCGCCACAGCGACCGCCCAGCAGCGGTACGCGTCGAACACAGGGCGCCTCTTGCCTGCGGCGTGCCGAGGGGCGTTTACCATGTCACGTCCTGTTCTTCGGACGCAAGCGCTCGGGTTGGTCCGGCCACCAGCGGATGGCACCGGCGACCCCTGAGCCAGTCCGTGCAGCGAGGAAACGCGATGGTGTGGGCCAGCAGGCTCGCAGCCGACGCGGGTCCGAGAAACCGGCCGTCGAGGCCCGATACGCGATGGTTTCTCCAGGAGTAGCCTGCCGGGGTTTACGTGGTCCATTCCTTTGAAAACCTGTAAAGTTATCGATCTTGCTCGGACGAATATTATCCATATTATCGATCTTGCCCAAATTAACTCACTGGCTAAGCTGTAGGGGATGGGCAACCGCCGGCCTCGGAGGGTCGCGGTCGGGAACGAGGATCACCCCCGTATCAACGGAGCCGATTGATGTCTCAAAAGGCGTTGACTGTTGAGCAGATGTGGAAGCGTTACCTCAAGACAAGATCGGTGGAGCTGCGGAACAAGCTCGTGGTGCATTACAGCCACCTGGTGCATACGCACGCGGCGCGTCTATCCCGCAAGCTTCCGTCGCAGGTTTCGTATGACGAGATTTGCAGCGCGGCGTTCGACGGGCTGATCGAGGCGGCGGAGGCGTACGATCCGGCGCGAAAGGCGAAGTTCGAGACGTTCTGTCAGCAGCGTATCTCCGGCGCGGTGATGGACTGGCTGCGGAGCCTCGACCCGCAGAGCCGCACGGTGCGTACGTTCGAGAAAAAGCGGTTGATGGCGAAGGAAGCGCTGGGTACGGACGCGGAGCACACGCCATCGCAGGCGGAGGTGGCGAAACGGTTGAAGATGAGCGTGGACCGCTACGACTACCTGTCCCGCCTGTCACAACTCGGGAAGGAAGTTCATTTCAGTGCGATGGAACCGGGGGGCGAGCGTCAGAGCGATGGGGCGTCGCATCCGTGGGATATTCGCGATCAACGGTCCAACGACCCGGCCGTCGCCGTCTCCCGCGAGTTGCTGACGGAGTTCATCACCAAAGGGCTCGGCCGGGAGGAGCGCCTCGTCGTCATTCTGTATTACTTCGAAGAAATGACGATGGCCGAGATCGGCAGCGTACTGGACCTCTCCGAGTCACGCGTCAGCCAGATCCACAAGGAAATCCTGGAGCGTCTGCGACACCGGTTCGGGTCGGTGCTGTGCGAGGAACTGGTGGCGTAGAAGGCGATCGCAGGCGTCACGCCGGCGCTCGCACCGCTCACAGGCGGCGCGGGTAGGCCTCGCCGGTGCGGCCTTGTGGCAGGCGGCACGGCCACGTACTATCGGCGCGGTGGAACGCACCATCTGCCTTCTGGTCGCATACGACGGGAACGAGTTCCACGGATGGCAGCAGCAGCCGGGGCTGCGTACGGTCCAGGGGATTCTGGAACAGGCGCTGCGTCGTGTCGTGCGACACCAAGTGGATCTGGTGGGAAGCGGCCGGACCGACAGCGGGGTTCACGCCGCCGGGCACGTCAGCAGTTTCGTCACCACCTGCCGGCTTCCGCCGGAGAAGCTCCGCCACGCCATCGGCTCACGCCTTCCCAAGGACGTTTCGGTCATCGCCGCCCGCGACGTGGCCCCTGGCTTTCACGCCACGCTGAACGCGGCCAGTAAGCTCTACCGTTATCGGATTCACAACGTTCGGGGCCGGCCCGTCGAGCACCAGCGACAGCCGTACACGTACCACTACTGGGAGCCACTGGATGTGGAACGGATGGGGGCGGGCGCTCGGCATTTCGTGGGGGAGATGGACTTTTCGGCGATGGCGAACGCGGGCCCGGCGCGGGAGACGATGATCCGGCGCGTGCTGCGCTGCGATATCGACCGGCACCTGGACGAGATTCGTATTGACGTGGAAGGTACGGGATTTCTGTACAAGCAGGTGCGGAACATGGTGGGTACTCTGCTGAACGTGGGACGGGGCCACTGGGAGCCGGATCGGGTGGCGGTGGTCCTTTCCAGCCGGGATCGATCGGCAGCCGGGGCGACGGCGCCGGCCCGCGGGTTGTGTCTGATGTGGGTGCGGTACCCGGCGGAGCTGATGAGGCCGCCGTGTGAAGCGGGGGCCGCGTCCCGATGATCGGTGGAACTTCGCGCCTGGTCGGTGCCGGCGAACGCGGCGTGCGTATTGGCCCTGCGTTCTCGACGTCCGCACGGGCAAGCTCGGGCTTGCCCATGCCACCCGGGATTGCGCGTGCGTTGGTGCGATAGCACATCCTTGAATCCGTGAACATCTGTCACGTCATCACGCGGCTGATTGTCGGGGGGGCCCAGGAGAACACGGTGCTGACGTGCCGGGGGCTGGTGGAGCGAGGCCACCGGGTGACTCTGATCGCGGGGCCCGAGACCGGCGCGGAGGGCTCGCTATGGGACGCGGCACGGGCGAGCGGATCGGATGCGGTCGTTCTGCACTCCCTTCGGCGGGCGGCGCATCCGTGGTTCGACGTCGCGGCGCGCCGCGCTCTCGTGCGTATGTTTCGTGAAATCGGCCCGGACGTAGTACACACCCACAGCAGCAAGGCGGGCATCCTGGGTCGGGCCGCGGCTGCGGCCGCCGGCGTGCCGGTCGTGATTCACACGATTCACGGGATGAGCTTCAACCGAACGCAAGCGCGGGCCGTGCAGTGGTGTTATCGAGGTCTGGAGCGATGGGCGGCGAAGCGGACGACGGCATTCGTGACCGTTGCGGATGCGATGATCGATCAAGCGGTGGCGGCGCGGCTCGGTCCGCGGGAGAAGTTCGTGACGGTGCGCTCGGGGATCGAGACACAACGGTTCACGCCATCGGCGGAGTCGCGTATCCGGCACCGGCGGGCGTGGGGCTTCGGGGAAACGGACGTAGTGGTGGGGACGATCGCCCGCCTCTTCGTGAACAAGGGGTACGAGGCGATCATTCCGGCCATGCGCGAGGCGGCGGCCAAGGAGCCACGGCTGAGGTTCGTGTGGGTCGGGGACGGCGATGATCGCGAACGGTATACTCGGCGGCTCGAACAACTCGGTTTGCGGGATCGCGTTCATCTGACGGGTCTGGTGCCTCCGGCGAAGGTGCCCTCGCTGATCAACGGGTTCGACCTGATGCTGCATGCGTCGGCGTGGGAGGGCCTGCCGCGGGCGCTGGTGCAGGGTATGTTGATGCAGGTGCCGGCGGTGAGTTTCGACAACGACGGGGCGCCCGAGGTCGTGCGACCCGGTGAGACGGGGATCCTGGTGCCATGCGGTGACATCAAGCGGCTCGCGGACGCGGTGGTGGAGCTGGCGGGGGCGGCTGAGCGGAGGCGGGTGATGGGCGCGGCGGGGCGGGTCCGCTGTCTGAAGTTGTTTGACGTCGCCACGATGGTCACCGAGCTGGAGGCCCTGTACCGGCGGTGTCTGCCCTGACCGCGTGCTCGCGGCCCCGCATCAGGCGTTACGACGTCCCGGACTGCATTTGGAACGTCGAGTCGGTGGAACCCGTGGTCCTTTTGCGATACGCTTCCTCGAGCTGCTGGCCGACCCTGTCCGTCGGGCATGACCCGTTCCGGCGTTCTGCCGGGTGTGTGCGCCGGGCCCGGGCGGCGGTGACTGCGAATGGTCGGTAAAATCGAACTGCTGATTCTCGACGTGGACGGTGTGCTGACCGACGGCCGCGTGTTTCTCTCGGCCGACGACGAGCCGCTCAAACGGTTCCACGTCCGTGACGGCTCAGCGCTCAAGCTGTGGCGGCAGTCGGGCGGGAAGGTCGCGATTTTGTCGGGCCGGCCCGGCGGCGTGGTGGAGCGGCGGGCGAAAGAGCTGGGCATCGCGGAGGTTCGCACGGGCGTGGCGGACAAGCTACGGGAGTATGACAGGCTGCTAGACGCCATGGCGTGTTCGGACGAAGCCGTGGCGTACGTCGCCGACGACCATCCGGACCTGGGGCCGATGGGCCGCTGCGGATTCCCGGTTGCGGTGGCCGACGCGGCGTCCGCGGTCAAGCGGGCTGCGGCGTACGTAACGCGCCGCCGCGGCGGGGACGGGGCGGTGGCGGAAGTGATCGAACACCTGCTGCGCCGGGCGGGGAAGTGGAACCCGCGTGAAACGGGCGGCTGACGGCTTGATCTTCCTGGCCGGTATGCGTGATTCAGGACAATTCGTGCTTCCGAGCCCGCGCCGCCGCGACTCGCGTCGGGCGGCGACGGGTCTGGTTCGGACCGTCGTCGTCGGCTCGGCGACGTTCTGCATGCTGTTGGTCTGTTTCGCGCTGTACCGGATGAGTCTGCGCGAAGAGGACCTCACGGTGCAACCGCCTCAGCCGCGGCTGCCGGAAGTTCGAACGGAGCCGTTCCCCGCGGTTTCCGACTTGGACGACACGCAGGAGGGCGGCATCGAGGTCGGGGCCGGCGTCGTCGGCCCGGCGCAGGATATTCGCCTCACGATCTACCCGCGGGAGGGAACGCGGGCGAGCCTGGAGCTCGAAGTCCGCGACTGGATGCCCAGACCGGGATCGGCCGACGAGTTCGTGTTGGATCAGCCGACGGTACGAACGCGGACCAAGGACGGACACGCCATTCGGGTCCGCGCCCGGCGCGGCGTTCTCGAGGCCAAGCGGCAGCCGGGCGGAAGGCTGGATCCGCGCCGCGGGCGGCTCGAGGGCGACGTGGCCGTCGAATACGACAGGCTCACCCTCGAGCAACGGGAAGCGCGCGGCGATGCGGCGGACAGTCCAATCGATCCGGCCGAGATTCTGACGATCCAGGCGGGCGAATTGGAGTTCGATTTCGAGTTTGCGAAGCTCGCCATCCCGGGCCGGTTGACACTGACGGCGCGCGAGGTGGAACTGGCCGGCGAGGGACTGGAAGTGCGGTTCAACGAGGCCGCCGGGCGGATGGAGTCGCTGCGCATCGATCGTGGTGGGCGGATCGACCTGCGTGGCGACGCCGAGCTGTTGGGCTTTGCGGCGCCGGGAGTCGGCGTGCCGGCGGCGCAGACCGTGACACTCGGCGCTTGGATCCACAAGCTCGTCGAGGCGTCCTCGGGCGCGGCCGAGGACGACGCGGCGGTGACCGAGCGGCCGGGGGCGGCCGGTGAAACGGAGGCCGCCGTGGTGACGACCACGGAGGACGGCATCCCGGTGTTCCGGTCGGACCGGGCCGAACGGCCCGCAGCGCGGGAGCCCGTACGTTACCTGGCACGGTTCCACGAGGGCGTGGACCTTCGGCAGTTCGACGGCGACGTGCTTCAGGCGGAGGTGGTCGCGGACGTGCTCGAGATTCTGCGCAATCTCGGCGGCGAGGATTCGGGCGGCCCGTCGCGGTCGGGACGTATGTCGGGCCCGGCGACGCCGCCGGAGGCCGGGACGGCGGACGCGACGCTCGCGTCCACGAGTCGGATCGTGTTGACGTGGGAGGGCCCGCTTGCGGTGGAAGCGGTCTCCGATGCAGGCGCCGCGGAGGCGGCGCAGCAGCCGTCGCGCTTCACGTTCATCGGCCGGCCGGTACGAATGCGCTCCACCGAGGGTGATGCCCGCTGCGACGAGTTGACGTTCCTGCCCGAGGCCTCCGAGGTTCGGCTGACCGGCGAACGCGACGCGCCGTTCATCCTGGGGTCGGCCGATCGGGGGACGATCTCAGGCCTGGCGCTGACGGCACGGCAGGAGGGAGACCTTTGGCACGTCCGTGTGACCGGTCCGGGCCGCGTGCGCCGAGCCCTGCCTGAGCCAGCGGGGTCGGTGACCATACCGTCGTCGCCCGGCGTGTCGACTGATGTCACCGAGTGGCAGTCATCAGGCGCTGAGGAGCGCGTGGACGTCACGTTCGCCGAGCGCATGGACGCGGTGCTGCGCGAGATCACCAAGACGACCGTCGGGCTATCCGGAACGGTGACGAGCCGAACGTTCCGGATTCTGGAGCACGTGTCGTTCGAGGGCGGGGCGAGAATCCGGCAGGACCAGACGACGCTGGAATCGCGGTTGATCGAGCTGGCGTTCCGGCAGCGGCACGGGTGGGGCACGGTGGAGGCCGCGGTCGACAGGGTGATCGCCCAAGACGACGTCCTGCTCGTTCAGAATGAGGATCGGATTTTCGCCGGACGGCTCGAAGTGGAGATGGTCGCCGACGCCAGCGGCGAGAGCCGGCCCGGGCGTGTGACGGCACTGGGGAAGGTGAACGCGGTGCAGGGCTCGCGCCGGATCACTGCGTCGGATCGGATTCAGGTGGGGCTGGGAAAGGCGCAGGCCGGGGCATCGGGGAACGCCGGACCGCAGGAAGCCGGAACCGGGAAGATCGCGGCCCGCGACATTCTCGCGCTGGGCGATGTGACGGTCACCGATCCGAATGTGGGGCTGGAGGTCTCCGCGGATCGCTTAAAGTGCACGCTCGACGGCGCGGGTGCGCTCGAGACGGTCGTGGTCGAATCTGCGGGCGTCGAGCCGGCATCTGTTCAGCACCGGGGGCTTGGCGTCGCGGGACGTGAAGTGCATCTCGATGTCCTCGAAGAGACCGCGGACGTACCGGGCGCCGGGCGGCTCACCTTCCAGTCCTTCAAGGATCTGAACGGCGAGCGGTTGAGAGAGCCGATTCCAGTGACGATCCATTGGGATCGGTCGATGACCTACCGCGGCAAGGAGAACCGTGCCGTCTTCGTGAACCGGGTGCATCTGGAAAGCGAAACGCGGTCGGCGACGTTCGACTGCGACGATCGGCTGACCGTCGAGTTCAGCGATGTTGTCGCGGAGGCGCCGGCGCGAGCTTCGCCCCTGGGAGGCTGGGGGTTGCTGGGCGACGCGTGGGCCGAACTTGCCGCACAGACCGGACTTTCCAGCGGCGGGGGCGACGACCAGTCGCTTCAGTTATGGGGAAGTTCGGACGGTTCGCAGCGCCGGGTTGCGAAGGAACCGACGTACATCCTCGCGACCGGCAACGCCGTGGCGGTGATGGCGGAGCACGAGCCGACGGGCGGCGCGCTCGTGCAGCGGGCGCGGCTCGCCGGGCCGCGGCTGTCAGTAAGCTTGCGCGAGCAAATCTCGAAACTGCTGATCGAGGGCGCCGGGAACCTGGTGCTGGAGGACTTGCGCCGGCCGGACCGAAAAGAGCGAACGTCGGCGCCGCCGGCCCCAGGGAACCTGTTTGCCGCGGCCGGAGCGGGCCCGTCCAAGACGCTGATTCAGTGGCAGGAAGCCATGTGGTACGACTTCAACATCGATCAGACGCGGTTCGAGGGGCAGGTGGAGTTGAAGCACTTCAGCGGGGCGGCGCTGGCCGAACTCTTCGGGAGTGCGAGCACGACCATGACCGACGGCGGGGCGGGCAGCGACGAAGTTCTGCGCCTGGCGCCGGGTCGCTCCACGTTCCTGAGCTGTGACGCCCTCACCGTAGACTTCGTCGACCGCGCCGCGCGACGCAGCGCACGTGACAAGCAGCGGCTCGGTGCGCTGGGGACGTCGTCGATGCGGCGGTTCGAAGCGGCCGGGGCCGTGGCCCTTCAGGACGAGGTCGAGGGGCTGGCGCTGTGGACCGACCGCCTGGTGTTCGAGCAGGAGCGGCAGATCCTGGCCATCTACGGCTCGGCGTTGCGACAGGCCCGGCTCGTGCTCCAGACACCGGGTAAGGCCCCGCGGGACTTGCGGGCCGACCGGATGATCTACGAACTCAGCACCGGTGAGGTGGAGCTAATCCGCCCGTTGGCGACGGGGCGGTAGGGTGCCACCGCATCAAATCCCCGAGAAGCGCAGGTCTGCAAACCACTTGCAGAATGCGAGCCATTCTTCGGTCCTGCCGTAGCTCCAGTATCCGATGTGCATGACGCCGATCAATGCGGTCACGACCCAGAACGGCGAGCGCTTCAACCCCATGCGCCAATCCATGGTAATCAGCACGAATAACAGCAACGTCTGCACGGTCCAGGTCGCGGCCAGGATTCCGTCCGGGGGGTCCGGGTCCAGGCCGGGTAGCCATGTGAACCAGTTAAAGATGACGCGGAACACGATGGCCGTGCTGATCGCAAACGCAGTCGAGACTATGAACCGAACATGCAGGGCGGTGCGTTTGCGGTACAGGATGGCAAGCCCCCACGCGACGGCGAACGCGAGAATCTGGGGGATCCCGAAGACTTCGAGTCGGGCTTGCTCAGCGAAGGCGTCTTCCACTCCATGCTTCAGGACATGGTTCAGATTCTCGTGTTCCGCTGCCAGCACGCTGGCGATGATGACCGGCGCAACAATGTACGAAGACCACCCCACCCACCGGTGAAACTGAAACCGGTTCGTGCGAATGAACCATGCCTGGGCGATGAGCATGAGCACCCACAGCGTCATCAGGGCTGTATGCACCAGCACCAGGGCCGTGAGCGGCCTGCCGGACAACGTCACGCCGCGGAGAAGGAACGGCGCAAAGCCGAGCGCGGCCGCCGGAATCAGGACGGCAAAGCAGATGTGGACGTTCCGAAACGGTGTCATGGCAAGCTGTGCGTCGCCGACCGATGACGAGGGCGTTGGATCAGATTGACCGACGATACTGATGTCCTCCTTGTCTTGGTACGGGGTTCCAGTGGAATCGGCCGGGTCTACCGTTCGAAACGCGCTTTGAGTGTGCGGTGGCCGTGGATGGACTTCCAGCCGGCCGGCCTAATCCGGAAGACGAGCATCCGACAGTCCCAGGCCACGCACGCTGTGATGGGCCCGACGGCGCATCAGGTCTTGGGGATGCATTTGCAACTGGTGGTGGTCGGTTCATCGGCTCCGGCCCAGACGCGGTCGTATTCCTGTTTCACCGCGAGCGCTTCGTCGGTCTTGCCCTGCTCTTCGAGCGCTCGGGCCAGGCCGTAGAGCGACCAGCCGTTGCCGGGCCACTTGGCGAGGTCCTCGCGGTAGACGCGTTCGGCGTCGGCGTAGCGGCCACTCTCGAGATACACCGCGCCCAGCGTGTGTCGAACCGGTTGCAGCCAATGTGGCGGTTCGCCGTAGCCCAGGGTGTCTTCGATGACAGCGGCTTCCTCGAGCAGATTCGCGGCCTCATCCCATTCACCCTTCTGGAGGGCGATCTCGCCGGAAATGAAAAGCTCGCTGACCAGCAGGATCTTGACGGGCGGACCGAAGGTATCCCACATGGGGGTGACGGGAATCGCCTGCATGGCTTTTCGGAACGCCGTCTGCTCGCGTTTGGCGTTGTCGAAGTCCTTCTTGGCCGCGTAGGCGATCGCCCGATGGGCCCGCCAGACCGCCGTAGTGATGGGAAGGTACTTCGGGGGGGCCGGCTCGGCGAGAAGATCATCCCAACGGCCGAAGCGCTTCTGCACGTCGTAAATGGAACACATCACCGGGTCGAAGTACGGCCCGGCCACGCGAATGATGCTGTCGGGCAGATCGTTCCACATGTCGCGGGCCGCGGCCATCGCCTGACGCTCGCGGCCAATCATCATGGCCGAGAAGGCGAGCATGTGTGCGTTGTGGGTCATGTAACCGTGCTGCACGATCTGCTTGGGCGAGAGCACGCGATATCGGTCATCGGCCTCCATCGCCTTGGCGTTCTGCTCGATCGAGCGATCCCACATGCCGACCTGCACGTAGATATGTGATGGCATGTGCTGAAGGTGGCCGGCGCCGGGCACGAGGTCGCTCAGCCGATCCGCGGCCGGGATGGCGCGTTTTTTGTCGTCGCTGGGTTCGATAGCGTGAATGTACAGGTGATTGGCCCCGGGGTTGTGCGGATCCGTCTCGAGAACCTGCTCGAGCACCGCGACGATGGTGTTGGTATCCTCGCGGGCCGGTTGGCCCTCGGGCGTGTACAGCTTCCAGGGGTATTGCACCATCAACGATTCCGCGTAGAGCGTGCCCACATCAGAGTCCTCGGGGTGGTACGCCCACGCCTTGCCCATGGCTTCTGCGAACGCCTTATTGAGATGCTTGCGATCTTCGGGGGCCGGGCTCTCGTAACGATGCGCCAGCGCTTCGATGAGGGCGCGTTCGACGGGTGTCGTGTTGTCAATCCGAGCTTGGGCGTTCTGGAGCGCCGCCCAGGCGGCGGCGTTGCGGTCTTCCGTCATCACCGGGTCGTTGTAGTTCGGGCCCTGGGCGTAGGCCACGCCCCACCAGGCCATGGCGCAGTCGGGATCGAGCTGCGCCGCCTTCGTGAAGGAGCGCACGGCTTCATCGTGGTTGAAGGCGTATATCCAGTTCAGCCCCTGATTGAAGTACGTCTGCGCCTGGGGCGAACGGGTGGTGATCGTGCGTTTGTGGGCGCCCATGCCTTCGAAGAGTCGCGGGGTTCCGAACGCGCCGTACGCCGGAAGCGTCGGCGGCTTGACGAATAGAGCGCAGCCGCTCAGCGACAAGAGCATCACCAAGGATGTCGTGGTCCGCCCGATCGCCAAGTAACCCGTTCGTGTTGGAAATGCAGCCATTTTCTCCTCCCTGGACGAATGTTGTGATGCACAATCCGGCGCGTCGCCCGCGGCGGGCGGCACGGCCTTTCCGCAACCCGAACCCTACACGATAGGTCCCGATTATCCCGCAACCCGGCCCCACCGCAACCTCACGCGTTGGCCTGCGGTTCCGCGAGCATGTCCTTAAAGAGCGGCCGCCCGGCTAAAGACAGCCAGGAACCGTAGCCGACGAGAGCGCCGAGCACGATGAGCTGAACAGCCATCGGCGCCGCGTACCAGTCCTGCGAATCCATCGTCGGAACGAGCCACGACACGAGGGTCGATCCGATATGGGCACTGAGGGCGCAGACGAGTCCGAATCGCATGAGACATAGTCCGATCACCACCGCATACAGAAAAGCCCACAGCACACTCGTGAGAATCAGAGCCTCGCGGGCGTACGCGACGCCGAAGTACCATGAGCGCGTGCCGATGGTGTACAGCGCGACGACGATCAGCAGCGCCGCCCAGGTCCTCCCAGTAACGATTCGAAAGACGAGCAGCAGAACCAACACGGACATCACCTGCAGTAACGCGGACGTCATGACCAGACACAATGAATAGACCTGCCGCCCGGGACTTGCTATTCCGGTCAACGCATAGAAGCCGGGAATCGGCGCGAAGTTCAGAAAGCCCAGCCATTTGGCGGCCGCGTCGACCAGTGTCATGCCCAGGTAGATCAACATGCCCAGCGACAGGCCGATGAGCACCTCGCGCCCGACCAGCGGATCGCGCCAACGACCCGACATCAGGCGCACCCACGCCACCAGCATGCGCGGCCAGATCCTTCGCACGTAGGGCTCCATGGCCAGGTAGCACAGCCAGATCTGAAACCCGTGGATGAGCGCATGGCCGAGCACCGGGCCGGTGCTCAGTTGTCCCAGCGCCCCCGTGAGACCGACCTCTGCGAAGCGAATGTTGGCGACTCCCGCCAACAGGTAGAGTCCAAACATGAGCAGCCCGGCGCGCATCGCTCCGGCACGGTCCCCACGTCCCGCACGTACATTTCTGATGGCAAGGACTGCCGAGACCATCAGGATCATGGGCCACAATAAATCTCCGGCCACGCCGAGGACCTTTCCTACCGTTGACGTCGTCCCTGAAAAGACGGACCACTCCTGCGGTAAGGCACGGGGGCCGCTACGAGGTCCGGTCGGCGTCGTCGTCGAAGCTTCGGATCCCTCCACGTACAGGCTCCCGCTCACCGCTCGTGGAGGACGTACGGGCGGCGCCGTCGAAGAGATCGACACGTTTCCCCGTGCCGCAGGGGCCTCCTCGCTTCCCCATCCCCACTTCATTCGAAAACTCACGGGCCGCCCGCGGAATCCTCCCGCGACGGCGACGAGTTCTCCCTCGTCTTCCTCCGCCGTGCGAACCGTCCATACCCTGACATCATCGCTGTGCGTCGGCGACGACTGCTGCACCTTCGCCTCGACCTGCTCCGCGTCTGGGAGCCCCGCTCGCTCCAGGAGAACGTCCCAATATCCATCGCCTCGCGCCGCCGGTGTCACCTTGGGGTCCGACTCCACGTCCAATGACACCAGCCGCCCGACGTCATCCAGCACGACCGTGATGCTTCCCGCCGCCGCTTGCGGAGGATCCGACCTGAGCGGGAACGGCTGGTGCAGGTCAACGATGGCGGACAGTGGCGACGGGCTCCAACGACGCCAAAACAAGATTGCCGAGGGTCTCGTGCGGTTGAGGCCCGACCATGACGTGTCACCCGCGTTATTCAGCGCCCTGAGGTATTCAGTATTCTCCTCGAATCCCCAGGCCGTGTGCGGCGGCAAGTCCTCGTAGCCCAGGGCCCGTATGATCTCTCCGGCGCGCATCGAGAGCATTACGCCTGACTCGCGCGGCGCTTTCTGCCACCGGGCGCTGGTGATGACGTGAAAAAGGACGACTGCCGCAATCCAGATGGTAAGCCCTGCCACAACGCGTCCGGAGAGCCCACCCTGCTGGCCAGCACGGGCCACCAGTTCCGGGCTCGGCGTCTCCCCCGCCGCGAGGGCCGCTGCCAGCGGATCGCCACCGGGAAGCGCGGCGAGGATCTGATACACCGACTGTGGACGATGCTCGGGCTCCTGCTCCAGGCAGCGCAGGATGACCCGCTCGACGGCCGGGTCGATCTCTTCCATAACGGACGAGGGCGTGGATACGGTCCCGCTGGTGTGTTTGCGCTTTAGCTCCTCGACGTCGTTCGTGTCGAAGACCCGTTTGCCCGTGAAGAGTTCGTAGAAGATCAGTCCGAGCGAATAGATGTCGCTGCGGACCGACACCTTGCCGTCCGTCAGTTGCTCCGGGGCCATGTAGGCGGGCGTGCCGGCGCGAGACTCGGTTTTCTGCAATTCGTCGAGGAAGCCAGCGAGCCCGAAATCGGTGATCCGCACCCGGCCGCGTCCGTCGATCATGATGTTGGCCGGCTTGAGGTCGCGGTGTAGCACCTTGTTCTCGTGAGCTGCGGCCAGGCCCAGGCAGATCTGCCGGGCGATCTCGACGGCCTTCTCCCGGCTGGGCCGGCCGAGGCGGCGCAGCACGCCGGCTAGGTCCTCGCCGTCGATGTACTCCATGGAGAGAAAAACGTGTCCGTCCTGCTCGGCGATGTCGTAGATACGGCAGACGTTGGGGTGGGCGATCTCCCGCGCCGTGCGGACCTCGTTGCGAAAGCGGTTCAGCCAGGAAGGATCGGCCGCCACACGCGGCGGCAGAAACTTGAGTGCCACTGACTGGCCCAACTCCAGGTCGTCGGCACGATAAACCTCCCCCATCCCGCCGCGTCCGAGCAATCCGACGATGCGGTAGCGCGTGCCCAGCCGGGTCCCAGGTTCGAACCGGCCGTGAACCGCCGAAGAGTCGGCCCGCGATCTGCGGGCTAGGTCCGGTTCGCGGCGCCGCGCCGGGGACGTCGCCGTCGGCTCGGCCGGTGTGATCGCCGCCCCGCAGCCCGGGCAGAAGCGGCTGCCGTTGGCGACGGATTGGCCACACTTTGAACACTCCGGCACGGATGCAGTGTACCCACGAATCGGCTCGGGTCGAGCGTCGGGTCACCGCGCAACGACAGAACGCTCCGGGCCCGCCCTCTTGCGCATCAGGTGATTGTGACTTCCCGGCCGGTGAGGCGGATGCGGTTGTCGCAGAAGAGGCGGACGGCCTCGGGGTAACCGATGCATTCCTGCTCGAAGACGCGGGCGGAGAGGGATTCGGGGGTATCGTCGGGCAGCACGGGGACCTTGCGCTGCAAGATGATCGGGCCGTGGTCGTATTCGTTGTCGCAGAAGTGGACGGTGCATCCGGATTCGGTGCGGCCCGCGGCCAGAACGGCCCTGTGCACGCGCAGGCCGTACATGCCCTTTCCACCGAAGTCGGGTAAGAGCGCGGGGTGGATGTTGATGACCCGGCCCATCATGTCGTCGGGGATCCTCCAGAGCGAGAGGAAGCCGGCCATGCAGACGAGATCGGCGTCGGACACGGCTTTGGTGATGGCATCCTGGAATGCCTGGGGAGTCATCGATTCGCGATGGACGACGGCCACGGGCAGTCCGCGCTCACGTGCCCGCTCGACGCCTGCGGCCTCGCTGCGGGAGCTGATCACAACGTCGATTCGCGCGTTGAGTTCGCCGCGGCGGATGTGGTCGTCGAGGTTCAGGACCGTCCGGCCGCCGCCGGAGATGAGGGCCGCGAGTCTCAGAGGCTCTTTGCGCGCCATAGGGGCTTCCGCCTTCACACGTGCTCTCGATCGCGGCCCAGGTTGTCGGCCTTGAACAGATCGAGCTTCATCCAGGCGCGTCCGTGCCATCGCCACCAGAGGAAGACGGCGGTCACGATGATCAGGACGGAGGCGGCCATCCACGGCCCGACGCTGCCGAGCTGCGGGAACGTCCGGGCCACGAGCCAGCCGCCGCCCACGATAACCACCCAGTGGCTGACCGCAAAGAACACCGAGGGGACGAAGGTGTCGCCGGCCCCGCGGAGGGCGGAGGCGTAGGTGACGGAAATCGCGTCGAACAGCAGGAAGACGGCGGTGCAGAGCATGACCTTGGCGCCGATGGCGACGACTTCGGGACGGTCGTTAAAAAGGGCGATGAGTGCGTCGGCTTTGGCGGCGTAGATCAGCGACAGGACGAACATGTACGCGAGGACGAGCACGGCGGCGATACGCACTTCACGGATGGCGCGGTCCTGTCGGCCGGCGCCGATGCTCTTTCCGACCAGCGCCTGAACGGCCTGGCCCAGCCCCATGGCGGGCATGAAGGCGATCCGCATGTACTGCCAGGCGGTGTTGGTGGCGATGAGGTGGAGGGTCCCGAACGTGCGTCCGATGAGCAGGCTGACAAAGACGGCCCACACGAGCACTTCACAGAACATCTGGATGCTGAAGGGCAAGCCGACGCGGCAGAGGTCCGCCAGCCTTCGTCGCGAGGGTCGCCACATTCGGCGGGATTGGAACAACTCGTTGATCGACGGGGCAACCAGGAGCAATCCGAGGCGTAGCGACCGGTAGCTCACGGCCGCCATTGTGCCCCAAGCGGCACCGGCGATGCCCATCGGCTCGACGCCCAGGTGCCCGAAGATCAAAACGTAGTTCACGGCGACGTTGACAACGTTGGCCTCGATGGCCGACCACATCGTGGGCCAGGGGCGGTGGACGCCGATGAAGAACCAGCCCAGTCCATACGAGGCAAGCGTCGGGCCGACTGTGAACAGTGCGATACGGGTGTAAGCAAGCTCGAGGGCCTGCACCGCCGGCTCGTGGCCGAGCAGGACGATGAGCGTTGGCAGAACGAATCTCAGGGCCAGCGCGGCGATGCCGAAGGCGATGGCGATGTGAACCGCCTGCCATGCGTACGATGCCGCCGCGGGCAGGTCGCCCCGGCCGAGGCTCTGCGACGCGAAGGTGTTGACCATCGAGGCCATGCCCATCCCGAGGATGATGAACGCCCACATGATGATCTGTGAGGGTAGAATGGCAGCCTGGGCCTCGGGTTGGTGCAGGCCGGTGAGCATGGTGTAATCGACGACGTCCATGAACGCACGCGACATCATCGTCACCACGACGGGGACCGACATGGCGATGACGGCGCGGATCTCACCGCGGCGATCGGGGGCCTGCGCTTCCGACGTGACCTGAGTTCGCACAACGGGTTCCGTGCCGCCGCGCGCTTCCCGGCGGTGCGCGAACAGCGTATGCCCGGCGACCGTGGCGCACGGACGCGGTTGTCGGGCGAGGCTCGGGTTCGGCGGGCGGTCCACGTACTTTAGGGATGGAACGCGACCGGGGCAAACCCAGCCGCCAAACCGCCTCGTCCCGGCAAACCGGGATCGCGTGACGGACGCACGATCACACGCATCCTCAGGAGGTCGGTCGAATGTCGGGTTGGACAGGGCCGGCACCCGTCACTATCGTGACGCCCTCCGGATATGACCCCCGATCAATCAAGGCCGTGGATCTACCTACAACGGATTACCTTCGGTGCCGTCGCGCTGCTCGCGCTGATCGGCTCAACCTGTGCCGACGTGGGTCTCGCCCGCTGGGCGGCGGAACACTGGGACGGGTACTTCGGCGAACTGATCCAACGCGGCAACGTCATGATCGCTCTGTTCCTCTTCTTGACGCTTCGGGCGGCCTACGAGTTGGACCGCATGGCTCGCGGCGCCGGGGCACGACCGTTCACTCGGTTCACCTACGCCATGACCGCCGCGCTCATGGTCGTGCCCTGGCTGTCGGCGGGCGGCTGGCTCGGGACCCGACCGGTGGACGTCGAGGGCCTGTACTGGCAGGTCGTGACCCTGGCGGTCGGGGTGGTCGGGGCCGGGGTGTGTGCCATGACCCGGCAGGATCGGGCCGGGACGATCCGCGACGTGGGCACTACAATCCTGGTTTTCAGCTACGTCGGCTTTCTGGCGTCGTTTGCCGTCCAGCTCCGCTGCGGGCGGAATGTGCCGGATCAGGAAGGCGCCTGGCTCTTGTTGATCATCCTGGCGGTCACGAAGTCCGCGGATATCGGGGCCTACCTGGTCGGCACGCTTGCCGGGCGCCATAAGCTGATCCCATCAATCAGCCCGGGGAAGACCGTGGAGGGGCTCTTCGGTGGTATGATGGTAGCAGCCGGGGTGTCGGCGTGGTGCGCGCACTACGAGGTGTCGATCCTCTTCGCCCGAGTCGGGTCCGTGGAAAGTGCCGCGGGCGGCTCGGAGTCGGCGGTTTTTCGGGCCGTCGTATTCGGCCTGATTATCGCCCTAGTTGGCCAGTTCGGCGATCTTATCGAGTCTTGCTTTAAGCGTGACGCCCGTGCTAAAGACTCGGGGCATTGGATTCCGCAATACGGGGGTATATTGGACATGGTCGACAGCCCGATTGTGACCGTTGCGGTAGGGTGGTTTTTGCTGACGACTGTATGGAACGTACTTTAGCGATGACAGGCGAAGGTATGGACGACCTCGCTGACGCCAGGAGGGCCCTCGGCACCGCGTGGAGCTGCCGGTTACGCACTTGGAACTGAGCATCCCCATCGAGGATCCCTCGCGGCGGAGCGAGCTGTACGGGAACGCGGATCGTAACCTGCGGCTGATCCGGGCCGCGTTCGACGTCCGTATCAGCGCCCGCGACAACGTCATCTGGCTGAGCGGACCGTCGACGTCGGTGAAAAAGGCCGCGACCGTTCTGGAGGATCTGCAACGAGAGTTGCGGCAGCGATCGGAGATTGCGGAAGACCTGATTCAGGAGTCGATCGACCGTATCGCGGACGAGGCCCAGGGCGCGGGGGACTCGATCGACGTGTTCCTGGGCACGGCCCGGATCGCGCCGAAGGGCGACGGCCAGCGGCGTTACGTGCAGGCGATCCTGGATTGCGACCTGACGTTCTGCCTCGGGCCGGCCGGGACCGGAAAGACCTACCTAGCCGTCGCGATCGCGATCTCGCTGCTCAAGCGGCACAAGATCAAGCGGATCGTTCTGGCGCGGCCCGCAGTCGAGGCGGGTGAGAAGCTGGGGTTCCTTCCCGGCGACCTTCAGGCCAAGGTGAACCCTTACCTTCGCCCGCTGTTCGACGCGATCCACGACATGATGACGTTCGAGCAGGCGAAGCGGTTCATGCAGAACGACGTGATCGAGGTGATTCCGCTGGCGTTCATGCGCGGCCGGACGCTGAATCACGCGGCGATCATTCTGGACGAGGCGCAGAACTGTACGGTGGGGCAGATGCTGATGTTTCTGACCCGGCTGGGGCAGTCGAGCAAGATGGTGGTCACGGGCGACGACAGCCAGAGCGATCTGGGTGAGGGACAGCGGAGCGGACTGATCGACGCCGTAAAGCGGTTGCAGGGCATCGACGGCGTTGCGGCGGTCAGGCTGGGACGGGAGGACATCGTGCGGCACGCGTTGGTACAGAGGATTGTGGAAGTTTACGGGCGCAATGACGCGGCGGGCTGACCCGGGAGCGAGCGACGGGCGGAGCCGGGCTCAACGTGCACAGCGCGGTCGCGTTCGATATCGAGAGGTGAAACGTGTTCGGGTGGTCGGGTAAAGGTAAAGTCCGACGAAAGCAGGTACGCGAGCAGCGTGTCCGTCAGGCGGGCACCGCGCGCACGCGCCTGTTCTCGCGTGTGCTGTCGTGGCCGGTGATGATGACGGTGGTGTTCGTTGCCGTCGCGGTTGCGATCGCGCTGTTGGGCAACGTCGGGATCGAGTACGCGGTCGGCAAGCGGGTCGACCGGCCGATCCATGCCCAAGTCGACTTCCAGGTTCCGGACGCGAAGCAGACGGCGGCCGGGCGTGAGGCGGCACGGGCGAAGACGGCGAGCCATTACACCCTGAATCCCAAGGCCATCACGGCCGATCGCGTGCGAACCGACCTGATGGCCCTGTACCAGGCGGCGGCCGACTCGGAGACGTTCGAGGAATATGCCAAGGCCATGGAACAGAAGAAGTGGCCCGCCGAGCATGAGGCGTACGACGCCCTCCGGTCGCTGGTGGATCAGCCGGAGGACGCGGGGCGGAAGAAGTTCGTGGAGTGGGCGGAAACGCTCCCGGTGCAGGAACAGCTCGTGGTCCGTGAGCTCTATCGCGAACCGCGTGAGCCGGCCAGCGCGACCAATTTCATTCTGGTCGAGATGCCGGATGACGGTGGCACGCACGAGGTCAAGGTGCCGCACAGCGAACTGGTGCAGCAAGCCACGGACAAGGCGTTGCAAGGAGCGGCCTCCGAGGTCGCCCGCCGCATCCCCATGCCGCGGCTCCGCTCGACGGTCGAGGCCATCGTGCGGGCGGCGTTCAAGGAGCAGCCGACGATCGTCTTCAACCAGGAGCGGACACGCGAGGCCATGCGCGCGGCGGAGGAGAGCGTCCCGGAGGTGATGGTGACCTACAAGCCCGGGGACCCGCTGGTGAACGCGGGCGTATCGCTCGGTACCGCAGACCATGAGTTGCTCCGTGCCCATCAGGCGGCCTATCTGGCGTTTCTGAACCAGGACGTGGAAGAAGCGCGGGCGATGCGCCGCGAGCGGCTGCTCCAACGGGTCGGCCTCGGAACGCTGGTCGGCATCCTGGCGATCGGGCTGATGGCCTACGTCGGGTCCCACCAGCCGCGCATCTTCGAGATTCGCGCCCGCACACTGGCATTCCTGACGGTGATACTGGGCACGCTGGCGGCGGCCCAAGCCCTCGTGCTGCAATTCCCCAGCATTCCGGAACTGGTGCTGTTCCCATGCCTGTTCGTGGCGATGATCCTGGGGATTGCCTACCCGCGGCGTTTCGCGATGGGCGCCATGTGCATCGTCTGCGTCATCGCGGCGACGATCATCCGGGCGGAGTTGCTTCTGCTCGTGACGCTGTTCACCGGCGTGGCGGTCGTCGTCTTTCAGCTCGACGACATCCGTACGCGGACCAAGCTGATCAACTGCGGCGCGCTCACGGCAGGCGCCATCTTCGTCACCGCGTCGGCCGGCGGCCTCATGGAAGGGCAGAGCCCGTATTACATCTGGGTCCATGCCGGCACGGCGTCGGCCTGCGCGATCTTCGCGGCGTTCTTCACGTCGGGCCTGCTTCCGTTTATCGAGCGGACGTTCCGGATCGCTACGTCGTTGACGCTGCTGGAGTGGCGCGATCCCACGAAGCCGCTGCTTCAGCTACTGGCACGGGAGGCGCCGGGAACGTACAACCACAGTCTGGTTCTCGGAACGCTCGCCGAGGCCGCGTGTGAACGAATCGGCGCCAACGGACTCCTCGCCCAGGTGGGGGCGCTGTATCACGACATCGGGAAGATCCACAAGTCCGACTACTTCACCGAAAACCAGGTCGGCAGCACAAGCCGCCACGAAAACCTCGCCCCGACAATGAGCCTGCTCATCATCCTCGGGCACGTCAAGGACGGGGTCGAGATGGCGAAGGAGTACAAGCTGCCGCGGGTGCTGCATCAGTTCATCGAGGAGCACCACGGCACCACGGTCGTGCGCTACTTCCACCACATGGCCACCGAGAAGCGCGTGGCGCAGGGCCGGCACGACCGCGAGGTGCCGGAGGCGGAATTCCGCTATGGCGGCCCCAAGCCGCGTTCGCGGGAGTCCGCGGTGCTGATGCTCTGCGATGGCGTCGAAGGGGCGGTACGATCGTTGAATGAGCCGACCGTCGGGCGGATCGAGAGCGTCGTGCATTCCATCGTCATGGACCGCCTCAACGACGGGCAGTTCGACAACTGCGATATTACCCTCCGCGAGATCCGCCTCGTGGAGGAGTCCCTGGTGAAGAGCCTATGCAGTCTGTATCATGGGCGGGTGGCGTACCCGAAGAAAACAGAGAAGGTGGAAAAACCGGAGTTCAAGATCGCCACGGCGCAGTAGACCGTCCGCGGCATCGGGCCGACGGGGGTGGGCCTCGCGCTACCACCATGGATGACGATCCTCACTACGACCTGAGCGTCTCTGTTCCCGGCCGGAATGAGGCGGCCAGCGCGACGCGTCCTGCGCGATCCCACGATCGAGCGATCGGTTCGCGCGGCGGGTGGGCGCCTATCACGCGGGCGATCAGAGGCGCCTTAGCGGAGTTGCTTCGGCGACATGCCGTCCCGTCGGCTCGGATCCACGTCGCCATCTCAGGTGACGCCGACATTGCGCGCCTCAACGCCGGTTTCCTCGGCCATGATGGGCCAACCGATGTTCTCTCTTTCGATCTGACGGAACGGCGCGGGTCACACGGTCGCGTGTCGCGCGGCGGCGACGGCGCTCCGCCGGCCTCTGTCGGAGTCCTCGAGGGTGACATCATCGTCTCAGCGGACACCGCGGCGCGGGAGGCCGAGGCACGCGGGCATGACCTTGCCGCGGAGCTCGCCCTGTACGCGGTGCACGGCGCGCTCCACCTGCTGGGTTACGACGACGCGGATCCGGCTGACGCGCAGCGCATGCACGACATGGAAGACGAGGTCCTATCCGCGGTGGGAATCGGCCCGGTGTACGGTCGCGTCCATGGGGCGGAGGAGGCGGCGCGCGTACGCGGCCGTAACGAGCTGAGCCCGTGAATACCTGGCTGCCGTGGGTCGTGTTCTTCTTCCTGCTCGGCGCCCTGACGCTGGCATCGACGCTCAATTTGGCGCTGCGCCTGCCGTCGCGCGTCCGCATCGCGGAGCAGTTCGAGCGTGCGGGACGGGCCGGCGCCCTTCAGGCGTTCGTGCCGCTGCGGCCGCGATACATGCTGACCACGGCGATCGTTCGCTCGGCGGTCGTGCTGGGACTGTTCGTGGAGGTGCTCTCGTACCTGGAGCAGGCCTGGCCCGACGCGCGGATCCCCCGCCTGACCACTTCGTTGGGCGTGGCCTGGTCGCTGGTGCTGGTGTTCGGCGTTGCGATACCGCATGCCTGGGCGAAGTACTCGGGCGACTGGATCGTGGTTCAGTCGCTGCCGCTGCTTTCCGTGGGATCGTGGCTCTGCTGGCCGCTGATCGCCTGTCTGAACCTGTTCGACCCGCTGATCCGGCGGCTGGCGGGGGTTCCGGTGCAGGACGCCAAGTCGTTCGCGGACGAACTGGAGCAGGAGATCCTCAACGCGGTGAGCGAGGGCGAACTGCACGGGGCCGTGGACGAGGAAGAGAAGGAGATGATCGAATCGGTCATCGAGCTGGGCGAAACGCGGGTGGACGAGATCATGACCCCGCGGACCGAGATCGTCGCGATCCGCAAGGGCGCCACGCTCGACGACGTTCTCGACACGATCCGGACGAAAGGGCACTCGCGGATTCCGGTGTACACCGAAAGCGTCGATCATGTTGTCGGTATTCTTTACGCCAAGGACCTGCTCAAGCGCGAAGAAGGCGCACCGTTCGAGCTTGCGGCGCTGATGCGCAAGCCGGTCTTCATCCCCGAGTCGAAGCTCGTGCGTGAGCTGCTCCACGAGTTCCAGGAACGCAAGGTGCACATCGCCGTTGTCCTGGACGAATACGGTGGAACGGCCGGCCTGGTGACGATCGAGGATATTATCGAGGAGCTGGTGGGCGAGATCGCCGACGAATACGAGACGGACGACACGACCGAGCTCAGGCGGATCGATGAACACACGGTCGAGGTGGACGCGCGGATGCGCGTCGACGACCTCAACGACGAGCTGGACGTGAAATTGCCCGAAGACGGCGACTACGAGACGCTCGGCGGCTTCGTGTTCAGCACCCTCGGCAAGATCCCCAGGGCCGGCGAGGAGTTCACCCACCGGAACGTGGGAATTCGGGTGATTGCGGCCGAGCCGCGGCGTATCACCCGGTTGCGCCTGACCATCACACCGGTCGAGGAAAACCACAAGGTCAACTCATGACCATGCCGCCCGGCGCGTCATGGGTCGGGACGAAACGTCACGCGGCGAGCCCGATCCGTGCCGACGACGGCGCGCTCGATCGAACAGGAACGCCGGCTGAACATCGCGGGGCCACTCCATGCATGCGGCGTCCCATGGGCCGTTGCAGCATGACGGACGGAAAGCGCAGACGGCCGCGGCACGATGGCAGTGATCTCACGAGGGACGCTCGCGCGGCAAGAGACAATCGCTTCGCTCCAAAATCGGTCGCCCGCCGCAACCATCATCGCGGCAGGTGAGCGGTTCCGTTGCAGGCGGGCACAGGAGGCCGTTGAACCGAGCCACCCTGCGGTCAAAATCGCTTTCGCAAGTGTCAGGTTCGAGCATGCAGGAAGACGGCCTCGTACGCGAACCGGACGTCGCGATGGATGTAGCGATGGCCGGCGAGGACATTTCAGCGGTTTCCATAGCCAGGGCAGAATACGTCATCCGCAAAGGGGTCCGTCGTGGCCGTGACGGTGTGTAACGGCGTGTGGCCCTCCTCGGCGCGATAGCGCTCGGCACAATCGTCGTCGCCCGCATCGATGCGGCATTGGAACACCGAAGCGATCGGCGTCTCGACACGGAGGGCGAGGTCATCATGCACGGCCTCGACGCCGACGGTGTTGTAGCGCTATCGAGGGAAAGACACGATGCCGACCGCACCGGGCCGAACGCGAGAAAGGCGGCCTGCGGCGGCGGAGCGCCCCTCGAGGGCAACTCGACACTCGTGACCGGCAACTACCGTGGCTATCGCCCCGCCAGCTTCAAGAACCCCTTCTCATCCACCGTCTTGATCCCCAGCTCTTTCGCCTTCTCCAGCTTCGAGCCGGGGGATTCGCCGACCACGACCAGATCGGTGCTCTTGCTGACGCTGCCGGTGGCGTTGCCGCCGAGCTGTTTGACCAGGTCCTGCGCCTCCTTGCGGCCCATGCTTTCGAGCGTGCCGGTGATAACCACCGTCTTGCCCGCCAGCGGGCCGTCGGAGGGCGCCGTTCGGCGCGGCTGTTTCATGTTGACGCCGGCCTCCTCGAGACGCTTGACCGCCTTCTCGCCGGCGCTGCTGTGGAAGAAGTGCCGAATGCTGCGGGCCATCTCGGGCCCGATGCCGTCGATCTCGGTGAGATCATCCTCGCCGGCGCCCGCCAGCTTCTCCATCGACCCGAAATGTTCGGCCAACAACTCGGCGGTGCTGGCCCCCACGTGCCGTATGTTCAGCGCCGCCAGCAACCGCGACAGCGGCTGCTTCCTGCTCTTCTCGACCCCCGCCAGCAGTTTGTCGACGCTCTTTTGGCCCATTCGCTCGAGTGCCACGAGCCTGTCACGTTTTTCGTTCAGGTGATAAAGATCCGCATAGTCGTGAATCAGCCCCTGATCGACGAGCGTCTCGATCAGCACCTGCCCCGCTCCTTCGATGTCCATCTGGTTCCGCCCCGCGAAGTGGATCAGCCGCTCCTTGAGCTGCGCCGGACAGGTCGGATTGATGCAACGGACGTAGACCCCGCCTTCGTCCTGTTCCACTTCGCCCTTGCATACCGGGCATTTCGTCGGCCGCTTTACGGGCTTCGTATCCTTGGGCCGCTTTTCGAGCACGACGCGCACGACCTGCGGGATGATCTCTCCCGCCTTTTCGACCACCACGGTGTCGCCGACCCGCACGCCGAGCCGATCCACCTGATCGAAGTTGTGCAGCGATGCGTGCCGCACCGTGGTGCCGGAAAGCTGCACCGGTTCCATCACCGCCCGCGGGGTGATCGTACCGAGCTTTCCCACCTGATAATCGACCTGAAGGATCCTGCTCTCACCCTGCTGGGCCTCGAACTTGTAGGCGATGCACCATCGCGGGTGCCGGCTGGTGGCACCGAGCGCGTCCCGCTGATCGAACGCGTCGACCTTGACCACCAACCCGTCCGCCTCGTAGGGCAGCGCCCCTTTTGCAACCAGCCAGTCCTCGAGCTCGGTGACGAAGTCGTCGACCGAGTCGTACAGCTTCCGCTCCCCGCTGACCGGAATGCCCCAGGACCGGAACTGATCGAAAAGCGCGCTCGCCGACTCGGCCCTAAGCGGCTCGATCCGCCCCACCCCGTGTGCAATGAACTGCAACCCCCGCCCGGCGACGTTCCTGGGGTCGAGCTGTTTGAGCGTTCCCGCTGCTGCGTTCCGTGGATTGGCAAACGGCTGCTTGCCCTCCTTCACCTGTTTGGCGTTGAACTCCTGAAACGGCTCCTTGGGCCAATACACCTCTCCGCGCACGTCCACCAGCTTCGGCACGTTCCTCCCGATCAGCCTCAGCGGCACCGAGCGGATCGTGCGCAGGTTTTGCGAGATGTCGTCGCCCGTCCTGCCGTCACCGCGCGTGGCTCCGATGGCAAACCGGCCGTCCTCGTACGTCAACGACACGGCCACCCCGTCGATCTTGGGATCGACGAGGTAGCGATACGCGTCCCCACCGAGTCCCTGGGCCACCCGCCGATCAAACTCCCGCAGCTCCTGTTCGTTGTACGTATTGTCGATCGACAGCATCGGCTCGGCATGGCGGACGTGCTCGAATCCTTCGATCGGCTCCTCCCCGACCCGCTGCGTCGGCGAGTCCGGAGTGATCAGCTCGGGGTGCTCTTCCTCCAGGCCGCGCAATTCGCTGAAGAGCCCGTCGTACTGCCGATCCGAGATTTTCGGCCTGGCCAGAACGTAGTAGTAATGATCGTGCGCGCGGATCTGCTCCCGCAGCTCTTCGATGCGTTGTTTCGGCGACTTCGCCATAGTGCAGTTTACGTACCTCCAATGGCTGATGTTGACTTCTGGATTCGGAATTCCGCCCGCCCCATCTGCCGGCGCGCTGCGCGTCACTCCGTCACCGCCGTCCCCTTCTTGTCCTTCGCCGCCGACTCCGTCGGTCTGTCGCCCACCGGCTCCTGGACGACAGCGATCACCATGTCCCCCGCCTTCGGCTCGCGCCTCTGGTCGGCCGTCAGAACACGGATCCGCTTCTCCTCCGTCAGGACCATCATCGGCACCGCCGACTCGCCGTAGTGCTCGTGGAACGCCTGGAGGGTGAACTCCTCGGACAGCCGCGTGGCCTTGACGACCGCCCCCGACGCGATGAGCGACTCCAGTCGGCCGAAAGTGATCTTCTCGCCGAACAGCCGCCTCCCATGCAGGTGTTTGTGCGAGGTGCGCCTTCGCTCGTCCTCACCGCGCGGCGCGAGCTGGTAACATTCGGAGCGCCCGAAAACGCGCAAGAACCGGTTGACCGTCAGGACGTTGATCCAGTCGTTCGGCGTCGCCGCAATCAGCCGCCCGATTCCACCCAGGTCGATGTCGTCGAGAACATACTCCGCCAGGATGCTCCCCGTGTACGTGGGCAGGCCCGCCATCCTCGCCTTCGCCGTGTTGTCCCAGTTGGTGTCCACCAGCAGGACCCGAAACCCCTTGTCCTTGAGCGACTTCGCCAACGCCCGCGCCCACGGCCCCGCACCCGCGAACAGGAACCCCTGCGGGCTCGGATCCGCGACGCCGAGAAGCCGCGCCAGCCACGGCGCACCGATCCCGTAGATCGCCACGGTCCCGATGATCACCATGAACGTGATCGGAACCAACCGCTGCCCCTGCGCCAGCCCCATCTCCTCCAGGCGCAGCGCGAACACCGATGCAACCGCGGCTGCGACAATCCCGCGCGGGGCCACGCCGGCGGTGAACCACCGCTCCCCGCGGGTCAGCTTGGATCGCCATGTGCACAGCATGGCCGCCGCGGGCCGCGCCACCACTACGAGGACCAACACGAAGATGAGACCCTTCACGATCGTGTCCACGGCGAGGTCGGCCAGCTTCAGCCGGGCCGCCAGAATGATGAACAACCCCGAGATCAAGAGCACCCGCAGGTTCTCCTTGAACTCCACGATATGCCGGACGTCCGTGTACTTCTGATTCGCCAGCGCCATGCCCATCACCGTCGCCGCGAACAGACCCGACTCGTGCTGGATCGCGTTCGCCGCCGCGAAAGTCGCCACGACCAGCATCAGCGAAACGGCATTCTGCAAGAAATCCGGTATCCAGTATTTGTGGATCAACAACGTCAGAAGTCCTGCGGCGAACAGCCCCAGCCCCCCCGCCGCAAGCACGGTCTTCGCGATGACCCGCGCAACCTCAGCCGGCGCGTCATGGATGTCCCCGAGAAAAAAAGCCTCGAACACCAGCACCGCCAGCAGCGCCCCGATCGGGTCGATGACAATGCCTTCCCATTTCAGGATCGCGGCCGATGGGCCCGTCGGCCGGATGTGTCGTAGTAGCGGCGTGATCACGGTCGGGCCGGTCACCACCAGAATCGCCCCGAGCAGCACGGCCAGCGGCGGGCTCAGATCGAAAACCCAGTACGCCGCCCACGCGCTGATGCACCACGTGACGAACGCGCCGACCGTGACCAGCCGCGGAACCACCCCGCCCACCTTCGGCAGCTCGGCCAGGCTCAGTGTCAGCCCGCCCTCGTATAGAATCAGCGCGACAGCCAGCGATACCGACGGCAGCAGCAGCTCCCCGATCAGCGCATCCGGATCGAGGAACCCCGTCACCGGCCCGGCCAGAAAGCCGAACAGCAGCAACAACAGGATCGACGGCACCCCGACCCGCCACGCGATCCACTGCGCCGCCACGCCCAGGACGATCACCGCCGCGAGGCTGATCAGGATGGGGGTCGTCACGCGCCTAACGCTCCGTCGTCAAACCACCGATCACGACAACTCCACCGTCTGGCGATACTCCGGCACCTCAGCGACGAGCCCCAGGCGCTGCTGAATCGCTGCGGCGAGCGCATCCGCCGCGGACGCCTCGCCGTGCGTCAGGAACACGCGTGACGGGGACTTCCCGAACCCCCCCAGCCAATCGAGCAGGCCGCCCCGGTCCGCATGGGCCGAAAGGCCATAGATTTGCGATATCTTCGCCTTCACGTTCCGCTGCGCCCCGTGAATTCGCACGAGCTTCTTGCCGTCCACCAGCTCCCGCCCCAACGTCCCGTACGCCTGATATCCCACGAAGAGGATGGTGCTCTCCTCGCGCGAAATGTTGTTGACCAGATGGTGCTTGATCCGCCCGCCGGTGCACATCCCCGACCCGGCCAGAATGATGCACGATCCGCGGATCCGGTTGATCGCCTTCGAGTCGCTCGTGCTTCGCGCCAGGTGCAGACCGCCGAACTGAAACAGCGCCTCGCCCGCTTCCAGCACCCCCAACGCATCGTCATCCAGGCAGTCGCGATAGCGCCGGAAGACCTCGGTCACATCGATCGCCATCGGGCTGTCCAGGAACACCATGACGTGCGGAACCCGCCCGGCGCCCACCAGGCGGCTGATGTGATACATCAGCTCTTGCGCCCGCTCGACCGCGAACGTCGGGATCACCAGGTTCCCGCCGGTAGCGATCGTCGAATCGATCACTTCCGCGAGTTGTTCCTCGACGTCACCGCCATCCTTGTGATCACGATCGCCGTAGGTCGATTCCATGACGACGTAGTCCGCAGAGCTCAGCACGCTGGGATCGTGCAGCATCGGCTTGTCACGCTGCCCGATGTCCCCGGAGAACACGACCGTCCGAGACGCCCCGTCGCCCCCGACCTGAACCTCGAGCATGGCCGAACCCAGAATGTGCCCCGCGTCGTGATACGTCACGTGCAGTTGGGGCGCGAGCCGAACCGCATCCCGGTAACGCACGGAACGAAACAGCGGCCGTGCGTCCTGCGCGTCCCGCGCCGTGTAGAGCGGGACCTCCGGGTGCGGGCCGCTGCGGCCTTCACGGGCGTGCCGCTTCTTCTTGTAGGCGGCATCTTCTTCCTGGATCTTGGCCGCGTCGGCCAGTATGATGTCCGTCAGCTCCTGCGAAGCCGCCGTGGTCAGGATTTGTCCATGGAACCCGGCCCCGACAAGCCGCGGAATCAGCCCCGAATGGTCCAGATGGGCGTGCGTCAGCAGCAGGAAGTCCACAGCGGCCGGGTCGAACGGAAACGGCGACCAGTTCCGCTCCAGGAACGCACGCTCCTGGAACATCCCGCAGTCGACCAGGACCCGCGTGTCCTCGGATTCGAGCAGGTAGCACGATCCCGTAACCTGCCGGGCCGCACCGAGAAAGGACAGCTTCATCGTTCCCGCATGCTCCGGTTGCCGTCGTTCGACCGCCTATCCATATCGCATGTATAATCCCTCCGCAACCGTAGGGCGCGGTAGACCCCACCCGGACGCACGTTGCGTCGGGCCGGACAAGGGCGAACCATGCAACCGAACCACGGCGACCGGCGCGCGCTCGACGCCCGCGCGCCCGGTTGTTGACTGTCGAATCCTCGATCATGGTCATCTGGTTCTGGATAGGCTTTCTCGTCCTGATCCTGGCGATGCTCGCCCTGGACCTCGGCGTGTTCCATCGCCACGCCCACGTCGTCTCCATCCGCGAGGCCCTCGCCTGGACCGCCGTCTGGATCGCCCTCTCCCTCCTCTTCAACCTCCTGATCTACTTCATGTACGAGCATCACTGGCTCGGCATCGGCCTTGAAATCGGCCACACGCTCGGCGGCCGCCAGGCTGCCGTCGACTTTTTCACCGCCTACCTCATCGAAAAGTCCCTCAGCCTCGACAACATCTTCGTCATCGCCCTGATCTTCTCGTTCTTCGGCGTGCCCGCCGAACGCCAGCACCGCGTCCTGTTCTGGGGCATCCTGGGCGCCCTGGTGATGCGCGGCGCGATGATCGTGGTCGGCGTGGCCCTCATCCGCCGTTTCGAGTGGATCACCTACGTCTTCGGCGGTCTGCTCCTGCTGGCCGCCTTCAAGATGCTCGTCACCGGCTCGGGCCACGTCGCCCCCGACAACAACTGGCTTGTCCGCCTTGCCCGCCGGTTCTACCCGGTCAGCCGCGGATTCCAGGGCGATCACTTCTTCACCCGCGTCGACGGCCGCCGCGCCGTGACTCCCCTCTTCCTCGTCCTGCTGGTCATCGAAAGCACCGACCTGCTCTTCGCCATCGACTCGATCCCCGCCGTCTTCGCCATCACCGACGACGCCTTCATCGTCTTCACCTCCAACGTCTTCGCCATACTCGGCCTGCGCTCGCTCTACTTCGCCCTCGCCGGCATGATTCGAAAGTTCCGCTACCTCAACCTCACCCTCGTGGCCGTCCTGGCCTTCGTGGGCGTCAAGATGATCCTCGCGCACCACCCGAAACTGCAAATCTCCACCGAGCTGTCGCTCGCGATCATCGGCGGTGCCCTGGTCGTCGGGCTCATGGCCTCGTTGATCCATGCCCGCAAGGGAATCCTGGAGGCCGCCGCCCCCATCGCACTGAACATCGAGTACCTCGCCACACTCACCTACCAACAGGGCCGCCGGATCATCGTCTTCGTCGTAGGCGCCAGTGTTGTGATCATCGGCCTCATCCTGATTGTTCTGCCCGGCCCGGCCTTCATCGTCATCCCCATCGGCCTCGCCATCCTCGCCACCGAGTTTACCTGGGCCCGCCGCCTGCTGAAGAGACTCAAGCACGAGGGCGCCAACCTCGCCAGCGCGGTGTTCGGGACCAGGCCGAGCGCTGCCAACCCGGAACCCGGCAGCGACGGCGCGCCCAGCCGGCGCTCGGGACAGGAACACACCGCAGGTAAGTCAGCCGAATCGGGACAAGACACCCCGAAGCCGTAGGACGGGCCGTTGCATCTCTGAGCGACGGGGCCGCCCCTCGTCAGGCAGGCCGCGGATCAGGAGATCTTGGAGTCAATGGCGAAACCGCGACGCTCCCCGGACGGGCAGCGAAGACTAGGATCCCGGCACCGGCTCGATCAGCGCCGTCATGCTCCCCTGGCAGCGCGCTAGGCGCCAGTCGCGGCCGAACGAGTGGATCTGATCGCGCTTCAGCTCCGCACGTTCAAACGTGGTCGTGTCCACCACCACCCGCCCTCGCGTGTCGACCTCACGAGCTAGAGTGTACGCACGCTCGGCGCCGAAGCCGAATAGCCTTCGGAGCATACCGATGACGTACTCATAGGTGTGATCGTCGTCGTCCAGCAGAACGACGTCGTAGAAAGGTTGTTGCTTCGGGCGCTCCCGACGCTCCGGAACACACTTCGGTTCCCGTGGCGTGTGGACCTGCGACGTCGCTACCCCATGCATGCTTCCAACTCCTGCAATCGTAACCCGTCAACCGGCAGCAACCACCGGCAATGACCGTTCACCGCTCCCGGATCCCACGCGAGGCGTGGTCGAGTCCTCCACCAGGCTCCCGTGCAACGTCAACGCCGTCGCGCCGTTGATGCGGGCCTCGGCGAACCGTCCGATCAGTTCGGGCCGACCCGGAAAGACCACGATCTGATCCGCACGCGTCCGTCCGACCAACTGGTCCGAGCGGCGCCAACCGACCTCTTCCCCGCGGTTCTGTTCCGTTTCCTGGGCCTTTAACGCCGCTTTGCTGTATCCCTCGACAAGTACCTCGAGCGTCGAGCCGATGATACGCCGATTCGCTTCCGCAGCAATCCGCTCCTGGAGCGCCAGCAATTCCAGGTTCCGCCGCCGCTTCGTTTGCTCTTCGACGTCGTCCGCACTGCGCTTATCCGCAACCGTGCCCGGCCGCGGTGAGTACTTGAAGACGAAGATGTTCTTGAATCGACACCGCTCGATCAAGTCCATCGATGCATGATGCTCGGCTTCGGTTTCGCCACAGAACCCGACAATAAAGTCGCTGGCGAACTCGATGACGGGAACCCGATCCCGCGCCCGGTCGATCAAATCGGTGTACTGCCCAACCGTGTACTGCCGCCGCATGCGCCGCAGCACCGCGTCGCTGCCACTCTGCGCCGGAAGGTGAAGATACTCACAGACCTTCGGCTCGCTGCGCATGATCTCCAGAATGTCATCCGTGAAATCTCCCGCGTAGCTCGTGACGAACCGCACCCGCTCGATCCCGTCCACCGCCGCGACGCGGGCGAGCAGTTCGGCGAACCGCACTGCACGGCCGCCCTCCTGATGAACGTAGCTGTTGACCGTCTGACCGAGAAGCGTCACTTCCTTCGCCCCCCGCTCCGCCAGCAACTTCGCCTCGTCCACGATTTGTCCCGGCGGCCGGCTCCGCTCCGGGCCCCGCGTAAAGGGAACGACGCAGAACGTGCAGAACTTGTCACAGCCCCGCTGCACCCGGATATACGCCTGAAGCGGGTTGTCCACCGGATCCCGCGACAAATCCAGCGCTTCGACCGAATCGTACTCCAGCGAGCGGGCCAGCGGCGTGCTCTTGCGCGACAACGACTGCGACAGCGCGATCGCCCGCGACCGCCCAGCGCGGACCTCCTGGATCAGCGCTGGGACTTTGTTCAGCTCACCCGGGCCGCAGACCAGATCCACGTGCGGCATCTTGCCGAATACGCCATCCGGATCACGCTCCGCCATGCACCCGATCACACCGACGATCAGATCCGGGTTGATCTCCTTCGGCCGCCGGAGCCCGCCCAGCTTCGACAGCACCTTCTGCTCGGCATGGTCCCGGACGCTGCACGTGTTGAACAGGACGACGTCCGCCGAAGCCATATCGCTCGAAGTCTCGTATCCGAGCCGGCGCAGTTGCCCCAGCACGAGCTCGCTGTCGAGCACGTTCATCTGGCAACCCATCGTCTCCAGATAGACCTTCTTCCGTTCCATGCGATCGGCCCACCGCGGCGTGCGCCATTCTAGACACCACCCCCGCCGCGCTCAAACGCCAAGCAACATCCGCCGTCCGCCGGCTCGACCCCGGAACGCCCCACGGACCGTTTCGCGCCGGGAGCGGGACGCACACGGCCCGGCAAGCCCGGTTGACATCAGGCGTGGCCCCCGGTACACCGTCCACATAGCACCCAGACAAGGACGGGCCCTTGCTAACGCTCACGTTTCTCGGTGTCGGCTCCGCGTTCGCCAAGCGGAACTTCCAGTCCAACGCCCTCGTCGAAGCCTGGAAGCACGGTCCCGAGCGGCAGGACCGGCCCGACGAGACGCTGCTCATCGACTTCGGCATGACCGGGCCGCTCGCCCTCCATCACCTCAAGGATCAGCACGGGTTCGCCTACCTCGCACATAACCGTCGGATCAACTATGTCGCTATCGACCGGATCTTCATCACCCACCTCCACGCCGACCATGTCGGCGGGCTGTTCGAGCTGGCCGGCGTCTGCCGCTACGCGTACAAAGAGCTGCCCGGCGGGAGGGCGCTCAAGCCGCGACTGCTGGCTGCCGACGACGTCCTCTGCGACCTTTGGGAACGATGTCTCGTCGGCAGCCTCGGCCCCCGTCGCGGCGGCTGCGCCGCCCTTAGCGACTACTTCGTCACGGAAACCCTCCGGGCGAGCCCTGCCGGCCGCGCCGGCCAACACACCATGCTCGATCGATACACGTTCACCCTCTTCCGCACCGACCACATCCGAATCCACGAGAAATACGACTGGCCGGCCTATGGTCTGCTGCTCGCCGACGATCGCACCGACGAAACCGTTTTCTTCTCATCCGACTCTCGTCTGGACGTCGAGGGCAACGGGGCCCTGATGCGCGGCGCAAAGCTCCTGTTCCACGACACCCAGCTCGAACCCGCCGAGGACCCCATCCACGCCTCGATCGGTGAGCTTCGTGAACTGCCCGGGGACTTGCGCAAGCGAATGGCCCTGTACCATTACAGCGACCGCTACGACGACCCGGAATACGCGTTCATCGCGGATGAGTTCGCCGGCCTCGCCCAGCCCCGGCTGCGCTACCCGCTGTTCGAATCCTGACCTGAAGCCCGCCGCCGGCTGCGCGCCGCTGGCCTACGCGTGCGCCTCGGCCAGTTCCTTCTTGTGCTGATCGACGATCTGCTGCTGAATGTTCCCCGGCACCACCTCGTAGTGCGAGAACTCCATGCTGTAGCTCCCCTCGCCGCCGCTGATGCTCGACAGCCGTGAGTTGTAGTCGGCCAACTCCGCCAGCGGGACCACGGCCCGGATGAGCGCCATGTTCCCCGGAAGAATCTCCTGACCCTGCGGCCGGCCGCGGCGTGACGCCAGATCGCCCTGAATGTCGCCGACGTTGGCCGCCGGAACCGTCACCTCGACGTTCACGATCGGCTCCAGCAGAACCGGCTTGGCCTTCATGAACGCGTCTTTGAAGGCCCCGCGGCCGGCGATCTGGAATGCGATGTCCTTGCTGTCCACCGGGTGCGTCTTGCCGTCGATCAGTTCCACCTTGCAGTCCACCACGGGATAACCGGCCAGCACCCCCTCGGCCATCTGCACCCGGACCCCCTTGTCCACGCTGGGCCGGAACTGCTGATCGATCGCCCCGCCGAAGATCTTGTCCACGAACTCATAGCCTTCGCCTCGCTCCGCAGGCACGAGGTTGATGAACACCCGGGCGAACTGCCCGGCACCGCCGGTCTGTTTCTTGTGCGTGTACTCGATATTCGCGGCCGTCGTCTGAACCGTCTCGCGGTACGGAATCCGCGGCGGCTTCGTGTCCACCTCCAGCTTGTACTGCCGCGCCATCCGTGCCAGATAAGTGCGGAGTTGCAGTTCGCCCATCCCGCGAATCACCAGCTCCCCGCCCGTGCCCCGCTCCGACACGAAACACGGGTCCTCTTCGGCAAACCGCTTCAACGCGCCGCCGATCTTGTCCTCGTCGCCCCGGGCCTTGGACACCAGCGCCAGCGAGAACATCGGATTCGGGAACGTCGGCATCTCCACCGTCCCGACCTCATCGCTCCCGATGACGTCGCCGATGTTGTAATCCAGTTTCGCCAGGGCGATGATATCCCCCGCAACCCCCGCCTCCACCTCGCTGTGATCCGCACCAAGCGCCCGCATGATGTGCCCCGGACGCGAACCGCGCGTCTCGCCGGTCTTGCGAATCTGCATGTCCGACGTCAGCTTGCCCGAAAGCACCCGGACCGCCAGATACTTGATGTGGCTCTTCGGGTCCGTGCTGATCTTGAAAACCTGGCCGACGAACGGCTTGCCTTCGTCTGGCTCCAGCACCGTCTCCGCTCCGTCCGAAACCATCGTCCGCTTCTTTCCCGTCACCGGGCTCGGACAGAGCCCTTCCACCGCATCGAGGAACTCCACGATGCCCACGTCGCCGCGCGCGTCCGTGAACAGGATCGGCATGAACTCGCCCTGCGCGACCGCCCGGGCCGCGGCCGCCTGCGCCTCCGCCTCGGACAGCTCGCCGCCCAGGTACTTCTCCATCAACCCATCGTCCGCCCCGACCACCGCCTCGATGATCGCCGTATGAATCTCGCCCACGTCCGCGAAGTCGGACTCCCCCGACTCGTTCTTGAAGCAGTCCACGACCGCCTTGCCGCCCGACGACGGCAGGTTCAACGGCACACACTGCGGCCCGAAGCTCTCCTTCAACGCCTCCGTCAGCGCCGGCAAGTCCACGTTCGCCGCATCGATGTGGTTGATCACGAACCACACTCCGAGTCCGTACTCCCGGGCCCGCTCCAACATCTTCCGCGTGTTGACCTGGATTCCCGCAGAGGCCGACACGACTACGACCGCGCACTCCGCCGCCGCCAGCCCCGCGATTGCCGGGCCGCAAAACGACTGCGTCCCCGGCGTGTCCACGATGTTCACGCGCAGGTCCTTGTGCGTCAGGTGGCACAGCGCCGAATCCAGCGAGCTGAGCTTCTCCTTCTCCTCGTCGCTGTGATCCAGAATCGAGGTCTTTTCCGGAATGCTCCCCAGACGGCTCGTCACCCCGGCCTTGAACAGCAGCGCCTCGGCCAGCGAGGTCTTACCACAGCCGCTGTGGCCCACCAGGGCCAGATTCCGGTATTGCTTGGGTGCGTACGTCGCCATGCATCACTCCTGAAAACCGCGCGAGGTACCCTCTTGCTCTCGCTCCAATCGACCGAGTGGCCCATGTTAGCCGATGGGCCCAAAACCCGACAAGCCGCCCCGATTCCATTAGGTTTTCGCCGGGATGGGCCATAGAATGAGACGCACGGCGTCGCCAAAAACGCGGATTCGGCATCACGATGGGTCGTACAAGGTCCTTGCAGCCCGCCACGCATACTAACACCGACCTGCGCCGATCGTCCATATCCGGGGGCGAAGAACGGCTCAACGCGCCCGCCGAGGCGCCGCCGCCCGAACCGGGCCCGGACACCTCCCTCGACTGGGTGCGCAACGTCGCCGAAAACGACGGACCCGGCATCCTGCGGACGCTCTGGCGACTCCTACGAAGCGAACAGGACGCAATGGACGCCTATCAGGACTGCTTCTGCAAACTGGCGGCGCTGGCACCGGACCGGGCACCGAACCAGGCGCGGGCCTACGCGTATCGCGCCGCCATCAACGCCGCAACGGAGATCGTGCGACGGCGGACCCACCGCGCCGCCCATCTCTGCGAACTTCGCGTGCGGACCGAACAGGTGTTGACTTCAAGCGACGACGATGAGCGCGAAGTGCCGGCCGGTGACGCCCTGGCTCTGCTCCCGGCGGCAATTGCCGACCTCCCGGCACATTTGCGAAACGTCGTAGTTCTCCGCGACCTCACTCGTTTGTCGTACGAGGAGGTGGGACGGATGCTGGGGATCGCCCCCGCGACGGCACGCGTCTACCGAAGGCATGCCATCGTGAAGCTCGGCGAAATGCTCGATCGGATTACACCGGCATGAAGGATGACCCCGTTCTTGAATCCGGCGGCAACGCGTGCCCCAAACGGCTCTGGGTGATGCTCGCCCTGTCCGACGACGAGGCCCTCGAACCGGATGGCGAACTGCCGGTCGGGCTTCGCGTGCACCTGCGGCATTGTGACTCCTGCCGGAGCCTCTCGAGCCGCCTGCTCATCGCCTCCGGCGGCCTCCGTAGCCTAGCCGAACTCGAGCCCCCCGCCGGTGCGCTTGACCGAGCGAACACGCGATTGGAGGACGCAATCCGGGCCGGCGCCATCCGCAGCGCCCGACCACCATCCAACGGGCGGAGCCGTGCGTCCGACCACCCCACCCTCGGTCCAACGAGCCGGCCCAGGTGGACGTCCCGGGCCAGCTACGCCGCCGCAGCAGCCCTCGCGGCGGCTTTCCTCGGGCCAGCCCTCTGGCGTGCTGCCTACATCGACCACAAGCCGGGGGCCGCCCTCCGTCCCGCGCCCAACGCGGCGGAGGCCCCGCGCGAGGTCCGCGGCTTCCCCACAACCGATGGCACCGCACCGAGGCGGCCACGCGACATTGAGCCCACGGCCCCGACGGGAATCGCCCGCCGCCCTGAGCCCCGTGAACGCCTCGCCGCAGGCGATGACGACAGCAGTCCGGAGCAGACGTTAAGGCCCAGGATCTGCACTTTTGACAGCTACGACGTGTTCCGCGGCACGGACGACGCCACCTGCATCTACCGCGGCTTCCCCCTTCCCAGGCAACAGAAATCCCCGCGGAGCCGGCGCTGAAGCCTTGACACAAACGGGACAGCCGAGTAAGTCTTCATCCGATCGCTTCGAACCCGGCGGGATTTGGAAACCAAGGCTTCTCGGCAGGCTCAACCATGACGGCACTTCAAACGGACACGGTGCGCACGATGACGCAACCTGACACCGCCCACCGTGTCGCGGCGCTGAACCGCAACGACCGGCCCTTCCATGCCGTCCTGGCGCAACAGTTCGACCGCAGCACCATCGAACAGCTCTGCCAGCTTGCCGATATGGTCCGCTCGATCGCCACCTCGCGTCAGGGCAACCAGTTTCTCCGCACCACGCTAAGCCACCGCCGGGCCATGCTCTACTTCATCCAGCCCTCCACGCGAACGTTCCTTTCCTTCACCGCCGCCTGCCAGATCGTCGGCATGCCCTACAACGAGGTCCGCGACCGCTCCACCTCCTCCGAGGTTAAGGGCGAATCCGAAGACGACACCATTCGGGTCCTCAGCCAGTACTTCGACCTGATCATCATGCGCCATCCGGCCGAGGGCTTCGCCGAGCACGTCGCCAACATGCTCAACGCCACGCCCCGCACGATCCCGGTGATCAACGGCGGCTCCGGCAAGGACCAACACCCGACCCAGGCCCTGCTCGACATTTACACGCTGTTCCGCTGCTTCGCCGAATCCGCGGGCCCCGTCCGGCCGGCCGAGCCGCCGAAGCCCGAGGAGCGCACCCGCGCCGGCTCCGCAGCCATGCAGCGTTACGCGCAAAACCTGTTCGCCGACAGGACGATCGCGTTTGTCGGTGACCTCAAGCGCGGCCGCACCGTGCGCTCGCTCACTTATCTGCTGTGCAAGTACCCCGGCGTCCGGCTGCTCTTCGTCTCGCCGCCCCAGCTCCGCATCGGCGATGACATCCTCGACTACGTGTGCAAACACGGTATCGAGTACGAGATCTGCGACGATCTGCGTTCCCACATCGGCGAGCTTGACGCGGTGTACATGACCCGACTTCAGGACGAGTGGGACAAAAACGGCGAGTCCAAGGCCATCGACTACTCCGCCTACAGCCTCACCAGCGACATGGCCCGGGACTTCAAGCCGCATCTCGCCATCCTCCACCCCCTGCCCCGCCGCCACGAGCTCGACCAGAGCCTGGACGCCCTGCCGCAGGCCAAGTACTGGGCCCAGGTGCGAAACGGCATGTGGACCCGCGCCGCCCTCGTCGCCTCCATCTTCAACGTCGACGTCGCCATCCGCGACCACTACTACAACTACTACGCCGACTAACGCGGCGGCGGGCCGTAGCCACCGGTCGAGCGCAGCGGAACCCGTGGTGAGGGTTGTGTTGTCGCAAGCCCGGCCCCGGATGGGGCCGAGGAAGGTCACGGTCGCGCCAAAGCGACGAACTGGAGATAGGAAGCCAAACCGAGCGACCGGTTCATCAGGTCCCGGTCCCTACCCGTCGTACACCGACGCCGGCTCGGCGGAGTGCTTCTGCTTCCATCCCAGCTCGTCCGCGCGCCCCACGAAGGCGTCGCACAGGGCCTGGGCCTGCCCGACGAATTCCATCACCTTCTCCGGCTTGATCGTCTTGCCGTCGCGGAATACCAGTAGACAGGAGCCGGCGCCCTCGATGCACACGTGATCGATCGCATCCACCGCGCAGATCAGATGGCCGTCGAACAGGGAACGGACCGCGCGTTCGTCCTTGCCGCGGACCAGGTGGCGGGTCGAGAACGAGGGGTGTTCGGGGAAGTCGATATCCTGATACCCGAAAATGGTGCCCAGCTTGTGGAACAAGTGCTCACGGCGAACGGTGAACGCCGGAAGGTTCACGTCGAGGTACGGGAACGCGACGACCGTCTGACGATGCGTCCGCCGGTTGCGACCCCCGCCGACAGTGAACTTGTAATCGAAGACCCAGAACGCCTGGGCGTCAGACACGTCCTCGAGCACGTTGGACGCCATCCGGCCGCGCCCCCGCTGGAACAGCTCGAAGTGCGCGAGCACCTTCGGCACGAAGTCCCCGTCGGGTTTGAACGCCAGGCCCTGCTCGGTCGCCAGCCGCTCCATCGCCTCGCGCCGCTTCTGCTCGCCCAGCGCACCGAAGAACAGCACGATCGGCACCAACGCCACCAACAACACCAAGATGACGATACTGGAGGTCATGTCCGTCCGTCCCGAATCCGACTCACTACCGCGATTACCGGACCACGCCCCGCGCTCGCGGATCAATCATGGCATCGGGTAACCATCCTCTCAGCTTGAGACGCGCCCGCACCGAGACCCGCACGTTGATTCCCGCGCGGCGTCGCTGGAGCCCGTGGAACCCGTCGGCCGTTCACCATACGATTCGCCCGACGGACGGGCCATCGAACCTGTGTGCGCGAAGCGCCGGCGGCCCGATTACCGGGCCCCTACTGCACGACCCATAACCCGACAACCGACGACCGAAAAGACCCAACATGCTCACCAACGACTTCAGACAGCACCTCCTCGACGGCATCCGCCATATCCCCATCGTCGAAACCTTGAAGATCCACATCGACGAGTTCGACGAAGGCTGGTGCCGGGCCACCGTCCCCTACGACCGCCGCTACGACGGCATCTTCAAGTCCTTCCACGGCGGGCTGCTGATGACCGTCGCGGACAGCATCGCCTGCTTCGCGATCATGACCCACACCGGGCCGGACGAGCCGCTGACCACGACCGACATGAACATCCGCTTCCTGGCCCCCTGCCGCAGCGACGTGACCGCCGAGGCCCGCGTCATCAAGCTCGGCAAGACGCTCTGCCCCGTCCACGTCGACTTGTTCGACGCCGATGGCATCAAGGTCGCCGTCGCGCAGGTCACCTACATTCGCCTCGACAAGCCGTGAGGCCACCGCTTGATGTCCCTCGACTTCTCCAACTTCGACAACCGCAACTACGAGACGCTTGGCACCCGCGAGGGGTACGCGGAGTGGGCGGCCACGTACGAGGACTCCGTGTACGACGAGATGGACGTGCGGCTGCTGGAGCGGATCACCAGCGTCCGCTGGCCCGAGGTGGAGCGGGCCATCGACTTGGCCTGCGGCACGGGGCGGACCGGGGCGTGGCTCCGCGAACATGGCGTCGAGCGGATCGATGGGATCGATCTCACGCCCGAGATGCTCGAAGCCGCCAAGCGCCGCGGCATCTACGACACGCTGAAGGTCGGCGATATCACCAGCACCGGCCTGGCGGATGGAACCTACGATCTCGCCATCGCCTGCCTCGTCGACGAGCACCTTGCCGACCTCGGGCCGCTGTACCGCGAGGTGGCGCGGATCGTGAAACCGGGTGGCCGGTTCGTCATCGTCGGCTACCACCCGCACTTCATCATGACCGCGCGTATGCCCACGCACTTCCACCGCGCGTCGGGCCGGCCCGTGGCGATCGAGACCTACGTCCACCTCTTCAGCGACCACACGACCGCCGCCCGCGCCGCGGGCCTGACGCTCGAAGAGATGCACGAGGGCGTTCTCGACGACCCCTGGCTGGCCCGGCAGCCGAAATGGGCGCGGTTCCGGAATCATCCGATCAGCTTCGCCCAAGTCTGGCGCCGGTAGGGCCGGCGGTGGATTGCCGATTCCCGATTTCCGATTGCCGATTGCGCAACAAGCCACGAAGCCACGATGGAGTCAGGCAAATCGGACGCCCCAAGACGGCGACACGGCCCCGGGGCGTAGATGGCCGATTTCCAATTGCCGATTGGGGTGCGGCGAACAGCGCCTCGCCGCCGCCGAGCCGCCCGGAAACATGAAGAGCGCTCCGGGCCGCGGGAGTTCATCCGGACTTCGGGGTGTGCCCTGTCGGGCTATCCTCCCCCGCTCGGGCCCTGCGGGCACTGCGGCCCCTCGCAGCAGGTGCACTCTTGCGCGAACGTGCAGTAGCAGCCCCACCTCCGCAATGTTCGATGTCGGTGCACTCGAAGCAAGTGTTGGCCTTGTTGTCGACGGCGCAGTAGGACGTCTCGGGATCGGTGCAATCCACGTCGTCGCCCCATCCTTCTAACTAGGGACAGCCACCTATTATGGCGCGCCAGATCAACACATTAAGTGGTGACTGTCCCTATTTGTCAAGGACCAGCGGCAGGGGTGAATCGGGGGTGTCGATCAACCGCGCCTCTTCCACCTGCCGGTCAGTCGCGTGGAAGGGCGCGAACCCCGCTATCGCCAGGCGGGTCACCCCCGGGTCCTGCGAGACGACCAACTCCGCGCCCGGTAAGCGGGCACCGAGCATACAAGCGGAACCTGCCCAGACGAACACTACGCACGCTCTTCGTGACATGATTTTGTCTCCGCGCCAAAAAGGTGTGGTCTGCGCCGCGTCCAACGGCGCCTTCAATCTCAAACCGCGCGGGCACCCCGCCCGCGCGCGGAAATCGCGATGCCGGCCGTCAGGATCAACAGCGCCAGGATCGCGGTGGCTACAGGATGTAGCGTCGGTACCAAGGGCTGCGGGACCGGGTTCATCAGGAACGCGTGCAGGCCGCTTGGACCGAATCCCGAGCCGACGATCTGCCCCTCGTCGTTCATGGCACGGGGGGTGAGAAAGGACCAGCCGTGGCCAAGCGGAAGCATGGCGTCGAAGTCGAGGACCCCGAATCTCGGATCATACAGAAACTGTGGGCGGCCGATGACTTGTCCGGAGTTGTTAATCTCCGCGCCGCGACTACTACCGTCGAACCCACCGAGCGCACCCAGGTTCGTCATCGTCCCGTCGACCCAGATGAAGGCATACTGAGTCTTGGAACCGAACTCGCTTTGGGCCCGTCCAACGACCGCGGCACTGTCGTTGACACCGAACGCCACGCTCTGCTCGCCACCCAGGGTCCCGAGGTCCTGCATCACGCCGTCGTCCCACAGGAAGGCGTGTTCGCCGAAGCCGGTGAACGAGCCGCCGACGATCTGTCCGTTTTCGTTGATGTCCCAGGCGATGCTGTACGAGCCGCCCAGCGTGCCGAGATCCGTGATCACGCCGGCTTCCCAGAGGAAGGCATGCGAAGAACCCGCGGTCTCGGAGGTCCCGACCACCTGTTCGGCGTCGTTGATCGCCAAGGCGGAGCTTTGTCCACCCAGAGAGCCCAGGTAGGTGACGGCGCCCTTCTTCCACATGACGGCGCCCTCGCCGCCGCTGATGGACACACCGACGGCCACTCCGTGGTTGTTGATATCCCACGCTTCGCTCACCGGGAACCCGGGCAGGGGGCTAAGCTCCGTCATCACCCCGTCCTCCCAGATGTAGGCGCGACGCTGACCGGTGGGGAGGTCAGCGCTGCCCACGACCTGGCCATTCTCGTTGATCCCCAGGGCCACGCTGGTGGGCCCGCCGAAGGTGCCCAGATCGCTGATCTCGTAGCGGATGGGGGCCCGGACCACCGAGGCGGCGCCGCCGCCGGGAGCTGCGCCCAGCGCCAGGAGAGGCAGGCCTGCGACGAGCAAAGTAAGGCTTCCGGATTTGCGGATCATGGCTCGACGACCTCCGCGACGGCGTTCAGGATCCCGCAGTCCGTTCCCGGCCCCAAGCCGCAGCCTTGGACCAATGGTCCAGAACGCCGGCTGCTGAACGATCCGTCCGAAAAACACCGGCATTCCGCGCGCCAGAGCACTCCGGGACTGCTGAGGATTGTAGAACATCCGCCGGGATAGGCGGCCTGCGGCGGGAAAACGCCGGCCCCGAGGGCGAGGGGGCGGGGAATGGCGAATGGCGAATGACGCGACATGGAGCCCGTTCCGTGACGGTCGGGGTGGCCCCCTCACATGCGTTCGGGGTTCGAATTGGGGTACGTCACGGAGCGTAGCGCCCCTCACTATCGTTTGGGGTTGGGATTGGGGGTCGGATGCGGGTTCGGATCGGGGTTCGAGTCGGAATCCGACGTTGACCCTTCTGGGTCTCCGCCTGGCGTTGGGGGAGGCTGGTGGAGGATGCGGCCCGACATGGTGCCGCCGTAGTCCTTTTCGGTGGAGAACCAGACACCGCAGTAGAAACGGCCGAAGATCATGACTCGGGCGGAGTACGCGCCAACGCCGGGTAGGTTCCACGAATCGACAGTGATGACGGGGGTATCACCGGCCCAGAGGACGCGGACGGGAACAGGGAGTGTCACGTCGGTGTCGGCGAAGCGGATGCGAGCGGTGATGAGCCAGTGGTCGCCGGTGAGCTTGGCGGCGCTGGAGATTTCGTAGGTGTCCGGGCGAGGCTCGGTGAGCGGGTCGTCGCCCGCGAGGCCGCCCTTGCCGGTCATCTGCCAGGTGCCCTTCAGCGTCGCGTTTGTGAAGGTCTCTTTGAACTGCCTCTCGAGTTCAGCTCGCGTGGATGGTTCGCTTGCTTCACCCTGTCGTCGCTGATCCCCGGCAGCGGGGGGTGCTTCGGGGTCGGTGAGTGCGGGCACAGCCATGAGGATGGACGCGACGAGCACCGGAATGGGCGACCGACTGGAAAGTCGGTCCCACCGGCATCTACGGCCCAAACCGATCCCGAGCATTTGCATACACCTCCGTGCAGGGCGGTGTCGGCGTTCAACACCGAATGCCGCGCGCGACTGCGATTGTACCGAAAGTCCGCGGGAACGGAAGTTCGCGGCTCGCTAGGGCTTCAGGTCGAAGCAGGTGATCCGTTCGAGGTTTCGAGCGTAGAGCTTGCCGTTATGGAGCACGGGGACGGTCCAGCAGCGGCCCGAGAGGATGTCGGCCTTGGTTGTCGGGTCGAAGCCCTTGGGGCCGGCCGGGCCGATCTGGAGCTGGCCGTTTTCGGACAGGAAGACGATCTGGCCGCCGGCGATGAGCAGGGTTCCGTTGCTGACCCGCCGTTGCCGCCATTGCTCGTTGCCGGTCAGGAAGTCGACGCAGACGAAGTCCTTCTGGTCGGAGGCGTAGAGGTTGCCTTCGTAGAGCACCGCTGACTGGAACTTGTTGAGCAGGACCTTGCTCTTCCAGACCTGCTCGGCGGTGAGCTTGTCGCCCGCCGCGGTGAGTTTGAACAGGCCGCAGCCGGTGTCGTAGCCGGAGCCAATCCAGAGGAGGCCGTCGTGGAAGATGGGCTGAGCGGCGTTGACCTCGTAGGCGGTCTCCCACGGATGTTCGAGGGCGAGCCGGCCCGACTTGGCGTCGGCGATGAGGAACGATTTGCCGGTGAAGCCGACGACGTAGCGTGTTCCGCCGAGGGTGAAGGGGTACGGCGTGGCGTAGCCGGTGACCACTTCGCCGAGATTCCATCTCGGCTCGCCGCTGACCTTGTCGAAGGCGACGAGTGAGCCGTGGGGCCGGCCGCCGGTTGCGATGGCGAGGTCGCCTTCGATCAGGACGGAACCGCTGTAGCCCCATTCGGGCACGAGGTCGAATTGCTTGGTCCAGAGCTCGCTGCCGGTATTGGCGTCGGCACAGACCAGCATTCCGTGTCCGCCGAGAACGTAGACGCGGTGGCCGTCGACGGTGGGCGTGGCCCGGGTGCCGTCGCCGCCCTGCCAGTCCTTGTATTGTTTCTCGAAGGGGCGCTTCCAGATGACGTCGCCGGTGTCGGCGTTGAGGCAGTAGAGGGTCTGCATTCCGTCGGCGGTGCCGCAGGTGTAGAGGCGGTCGCCGACGGCGGCAAAGGAGCTGAAGGCGGAGCCGACGTTGCGATCCCAAAGGAGCGGGATCGGTTCCTTCCAGGCGATGCGAAAGCCGGTTTCACTGCTGATGCCGTCGTGGTTCGGGCCGCGGAAGTTGGGCCAATCGGCCCGGGCCCGGCCGGGGGTCACGGCGGCAGCGGTGCAGGCGATGATGTAGATGGAGCAGGTGGGCAGGATTCGGTTCACGTCGCACCTCCGGGGTTTTGCGGATCCTCGGCCTGTTCGATCGTCGTGAGTAGCCTATACTGACGCAGCGCTCGGGACAAGAGGGGCACGCCTTCGCGCCGTTGACATCGATCGCCTGGGTCGGGCGGTGATGCTGACGGCGACACGGTGACGACACAGAGGAGCTGGGTGTGAGTGTAAGAACTCGTAACGGCGGACAGGCCCGATGGGGCCGCGTGACGACCTTCACGTGCGTTCTTGCGGCAGCCTGGGCGGGATCGCAGCCGGTTGCGGTGCATGGTGACGACTGGCCTCAGTGGCGCGGCCCGGAGCGTGACGGCGTGTGGCGCGAAACGGGCATCGTCGAGAAGTTCGACAGCGCCGCGTTGCCGCACGTTTGGCGTGCGGAGATCGGCGGTGGGTACAGCGGCCCAACGGTGGCGGACGGACGGGTTTACGTGACCGACCGGCTGGTCGAACCTAAACAGGTGGAGCGGGTGCACTGCTTCGACGCGAAGAGCGGCAGGCCGGTTTGGTCGCACGCGTACGACTGTTCGTATCGGGACGTCAGCTACGACACGGGCCCGCGGGCGTCGGTGACGATCGACGCGGGGCGGGCGTATTCGCTGGGGTCGATGGGGAATCTGTTCTGCTTCGACGCGGCGGACGGGAAGGTGATCTGGTCGCGGGATCTGAATCGGGACTACAAGATCGAGATGCCGGTTTGGGGGATCGCAGCTTCGCCGCTTGTCGTCGACGACCTCGTGATTCTGCAAATCGGCGGCGCGGACGGGGCGTGCGTCGTGGGGCTGGACAAGGGAAGCGGTAAGGAGCGGTGGCGGGCGTTGGACGATCCGGCGTCGTACTCGGCGCCGACGCTGATCGGGCAGGTGGGCCGGGATGTCGTGGTGGTCTGGACGGGGGCGAACGTGGTTGGTCTGGCCCCGAAGTCGGGCCAGGTCTATTGGAGGGAGCCGTTTCCGCCGGTGCGAATGGTGATCGGGATCGCGACGCCGGTGCTTCACAAGGACTTCCTGTTCATCTCGGACTTTTTCGCCGGGTCCATGCTGTTGAAGCTCGACACGGACGAGCTGAAGGTGACACGGGTGTGGAAACGCTGTGGCGAAAGCGAGCAAGAGACGGACAGCCTGCACACGATCATCTCGACGCCGTACCTCGAGGGCGATTCCATCTACGGCGTGGACAGCTACGGCGAGCTGCGCTGCCTCGACCTGATGACCGGCGACCGCGTGTGGGAGGATCTGACCGCGGTGCCGAGGGCGCGGTGGGCGACCATCCACTTCATCGAACACGGCGACAAGGTATGGATGTTCAACGAGCGCGGGGAGCTGATCATCGGCAAGCTGTCGCGGAGCGGGTTCGAGGAGATCAGCCGGGCAAAGCTGATCGAGCCGACGACGGGTCAGCTTCCGCAGCGGGGCGGTGTCTGCTGGTCACATCCGGCGTTCGCGTACAAGCACGTGTTCGCGCGGAACGACAAGGAACTGGTTTGCGCGAGCCTCGCGGCGGAATAGCGGCCAGGAGCCCGCTGATCACAAGACGGCCGGGCCGCATGGCCGTTGCGGATCACGGCTGTTCGACGTCGTTGAGGAACTCGCTTCGGTAGACCTCGTTGCCCTGGTCGTCCCAAATGACGAACGAGCCCTGGCGCAGGCCGTTGACGTAGTGCTGCTCCATGCGTTTCTCGCCGTTGACGTGCCAGGAGGTGTGGGTGCCGTGCCAGGTTCCGTCGAGGATCTCGAACTCCTGTTGCTTGAAGCCGTTGGGCCACCAGGCGCTCCAGATGCCGGTCTCACGTCCGTGGTCATAATAGCCCTGACCGCTGATCTGCCCGTTTTCGTACCAGCTTGTCCGTTCGCCGTGGGTAACGCCGTGGACGTAATGCTCCTCGCGCTTCGGCAGTCCGTTGTCATGGTAGGTCGTGAAGGTGCCGTGGTAGACGAACTTGCCGTTTTCATCGCGGTAGCCCTCGGCGCGGCTCACGACCCGGCCGTCGTAGTCGGTCGTTTCGAGGACTTCGATCGGGGCCGGGGGCTCGTCCGCCGCGGGAGCGCCGGTGGTCGCGGGCGGTTCGGGCTGGGGGACGACGTTGGTCGCTGCCCGGCCATCGCCCGGCGCGTGGCACGCCGCCGGACCGATGGATGCCATGAACGCCAGCACGGCCAGCGTGGGCCCGCGCCAGGCAGGGCCGAAGAGCCGTGGACTCGGGAACGGAACTTGCATATCGGGTTCACCTCCGCAAGTGATCGTAGCATGGGGCCCACGGGTCGAGGACGGCTGTCGTCGATCCGTTACAATTCCGAGAATTCCGGCGACCATGGCCGATAAGGGCGTTCGCCACGCGGCACGCTCCGAGGATCGAGCTTTCCTGGCGAGCCGGCCGGGCTATGATACAGGGGGCTGCGTGATCCACCTACCGAAGGGGCTGTACCTCGTGCGTTGGCGGCGGCTTGTAACGTTCGGAGCGGTTTCGGGGTTCGCGATGTTCGGGCCGGCGGGGCTCGTGCGGGCGGAGGGCCCGATGCGGTTCGATGGGTATCGAATCGCTCGCGTGACGGTGCAGACGCAGGCGGAGCTGGAGGCACTGTCGGCGAGTGCGGAGGCGATCCTGAACTGCGTTCCCGGAATCGGACCAATGGAAATCGTGGCGTCACCGGCGCAGCTCCGGGCGATCGAGGCGCTGGGCCTTCCCACGGTGATCCTGGAGGATGACATTCAGCGGCGTCTGGATGCCGAACGGGCGGCGCGCACGGCCGTGGTGGCGGGGGGCGATCCGTTCGGCGACTTCTTCCTGGCCTATCAGCCCTACGGAGATTTTTCGGAAGTCGGCACGATCCTCTGGTACCTCGGCGAACTTGCCGCGCAGAACCCGGGTCTTGCGTCGTTGGTCGAGATCGGCACGACACTTCAGGGACGGACGATCTGGGGCCTGCGGATTTCCAACGACTCGGTGACCGAGAAGCCGGCGGTGGTGTACTTCGGCTGCGAGCACGCACGGGAATGGATCGCCTGCCCGGTGCCGCTCTTCTTTGCAACTCACGTTCTGGCGAATTACGGAATCGATCCGGCGGTCACGGAACTGGTTGACGGCGCCGAGTTCTTCGTAATCCCGGTGTTCAACGTCGACGGGTACCTGTATTCGTGGGACACGTACCGCTTCTGGCGGAAGAACCGGCGGAACCTCAACGGTGTCTACTACGGCGTGGACCTCAACCGCAACTGGGCGGAAGGCTGGGGCGGGCCGGGGTCGGAAGGGAACTACGACAGCCCGGTGTATCGCGGGTCGGCGCCGTTCTCCGAGCCGGAGACGCAAGAGCTGCGCGACTTCTTTCTCGCCCATCCCAACATCCGGGCGCAGATGGACATCCACAGCTTCGGTGAGCAGATTCTCTGGCCGTACGGGTATACCAGTGTTCTGCCGCCGGACCAGGCGGTGTACGCGGAGCTCGGGGCCACGCTTCGGGCGCTGATTCTCGGCGTCCACGGACGTGATTACGACAAGGTGGGGACGATCTCCAACGCCCTCTATCCCGCCAGCGGCGTGTCGATCGACTGGACGTACGCACAGCGCGACGTTCTGTCGTTTACGCTGGAGCTTCGCCCGGATCAGGGAGGCGGATTAATCGGTTTCGACCCTTCCCCGGACGAGCTTCTGCCGGTGTGCGAGGAGATCCTCCCGGCGATGCTCGAGGTGGCCCAGTCGGAATGGGTCTACACGCCGCTGAAGATCGCCTACAGCGGGCCATTGCCGGTTGACGTTCAGGCGGGCCGCCGCACGGCGGCTTCCGTCGACATCCGCACCTACTTCGGCAGCGTGGCGGCGGATACGCCGACCCTGTACTACCGGTTGGACCCGTCCGATCCGTTCTCGGAGGTGCGCCTGGCCAGGGTCGAGACCGGCCGCTATGAGGGCGTGCTGCCGGCGATGAATTGCTGGTCGACGCCGGAGCTGTATTTCGGCGTGGCGTCATCCACCGGCGCACAGTTGACGGATCCCGTGGACGCGCCCGGCTCGGCAACCTTCACCGCCACCGTGCGGGCCAGTGACGAGCCGTTCTGGCGCACGGACCTCAACTTCGACCCGGGCTGGGTCGGCGACGGGGCGTGGGCCTGGGGCCGGCCTCTGGGGATGCCGGGCGAGCTGGGCGCGGACCCGACATCGGGGTTCACCGGCGAGTATGTCCTGGGCTACAACCTCGATGGAGATTACGCCAACGGAGTGGGCGAGCAGCATGTGACCACCCCGGCCATCGACTGCTCCATGGCGACGAACGTCACGCTGTCGTTCCGTCGCTGGCTCGTCGTCGATGCCCCGCCGATGGATCATGCGTCGGTGAGCGTCAGCACGGACGGCGCGGACTGGACCATCGTGTGGGCAAACGAGCAGGCGGTGGTCGACGAGTCGTGGACGGAACAAATCCTGGATCTGTCGGACCTTGCGGCGGGGCGGTCCACGGTCTACCTGCGGTGGACGATGGGCCCGACCGACGCGACGGTCACGGGGAGCGGTTGGAACCTGGACGACGTTCACCTCCATACGGAGTCGTGCATCAGCCCGCCGGGTGACGTCAACGGCGACAATGCGGTGGACCTTTCGGACGCGGCGAAGTTCCTGGAGTGCTTCAGCGGTGATGCCGAGGCGCCCGCTGCGGGGTGTCGCTCTTTCGACACCGACGGCAACGGGACGATCGGTGGCGCCGATTGGCCCGCGATCCACGCATCCTTCAGCGGCCCCTACGCGCCGACGGCGCCGTAGCTCACGATCGGTCGGTCTGCACGTCACAACTCTGCGTGGGCGCGATCCGCGGAGGAATGCATGCGAGGAGGGATTCCGGCGCGTAGCGTGAGCCATGCCCGCGCGTAGGGTGGGCCGTGCCCACGTGTAGGGTGGGCCATGCCCACCGATTCCGATCGCTCAGGCAGGACGGAACAGTGCCATCCCCACGTGTAGGGTGGGCCGTGTCATAACCCGGAAGTCGCAGGTTCGAGCCCTGCCGCCGTGCCCACGCGTAGGGTGTGCCGTGCCCACCGATTCAGTGTGCCATGCCCACGCGTAGGGTGGGCCATGCCCACCGATTCAGTGCCATCCCCACGCGCAGGGTGGGCCATGCCCACCGATTCAGTGCCGTGCCCACGTGTAGGGTGGGCCGTGCCCACCGATTCCGCTCGCTCAGGCAGGACGGAACAGCTCGGGCACGTCGTCGATCCAGCGGGTGGCAGCGTCGACAACGACCGGGTCGAATTGCCGGCCCGAGCCGACGGCCAGCTCGTTGCGGACGCGGGCCAGATCGTAGGCGGGTTTGTAGGTTCTCCGTGAGAGCATGGTGTCAAGTGCATCGGCAAACGCGAGGACGCGTGCGCCGATCGGGATGTGGTCACCGGCCAGCCCGGCCGGGTACCCCGTTCCGTCGAAGCGTTCGTGATGGTGCAGGATCATGGGCTTCTCGGCGCCCAGGAAGCTGACCTGGCGGAGAATCTCCATGGCGGTTGTGGGGTGCCGCTTGACCACGTTGAACTCTTCGGGCGTCAGCGGCCCGGGCTTGGTGAGGACGGCTTCAGGGACCGCGAGCTTACCCACGTCGTGCAGGAGGCCGGCGGAATGCAGTGCTTCGAGCATCGGGCCGCGAATACCGATTCGCCGTCCGACGGCCTCTGCATAGCTCGCGACGGTCAGGGAATGCGCCCGCGTGTAGGGATCCCGCGCCTCCATGGCTGCGACGAGGGCCTGGATGGACTCGAGGTAGGTGCAGCGCAGGTGTTGGCGCAGGCGCTGCATCCAATGGGCGACCTCGTCCGGGCCGGGTGTGCTTCTGGACCGGCCCGAGGGGACCACGGCCATGAGCTCCGACCAGGTCACGGCACGGTCGCCGCCTTGCTGCTTGCATTGCGTCAGCGCGATCCCAGCTCGCTGGAGAAGCTGATCGGCCGTTTCAAGGCAGCCGGGGCTGCTCTCGACGACTCCGGCGCTGTACAAGGGCCGGGCCTGTTGGTGTGCCGCGGTGGAGGAGACCGCCCTTAGCCCGGCGGCGCATTGCTCAACCGCCTCGACTCCGCGGCGCTCGCCGTGGTCGGGGATGAGGATGAGGAACTGGTGGGTCTGGAAGCGGCCCGCCACGTCGCTTGGCTGGATGACGGCCCGGATAATCCTGGCGAAGCTCCGCAGCAGCTCGCGCCCGACGGCGGCCGACTGCCGGTGACTGAGGCGATTGAGTCGGTCGAGATCGATCAGGACGACGGTGACGGATCCGCCGCTCCGCTTCGCGGCGCTTCTCAGGGTTTCCAACACGTCGAGCGACGCCGCGGCGGTGTGCAGGCCGGTGAGGGCGTCGCGCATCGGGGGCGTGGACTGGTCGCGGACGGCGGCGGAGGGAGCATCGCGGGTGATGTCAGCGTGGTCGGTCACGTACGTTGAGCCTCGCGTCATGGGGTTCTGCCTAGGCGTATCGTCAAGGGCATCGGGGAACTTGACGGCGCGGGCGGCCGCGGAAGTCGCTCCGCTTATCGGCTTGGCGCGGCGTCCGATCACGCAGGCGGCACGAGCGAGAATCGACGTCCGGATGCCACGCTGGTGGCACTCACGCCGCGGCTGCGACGCGTTCTTGCAACTCGAACGGTGACGACGGGACGTCGCCGGTGCCGCGATGCCGGAACCGCACGGGCGACGTTGCGTCGCGAAGACATGGGCGATAAAGATGGGGCGACATGACAGGCTCGGTGAGAAATAACGGACTCGGCGGACGCGCTGTCGTGGTCGCCGCCATGGTGCTCGGCGGCTGCGCCGGAGGATCGGGTCACGCCGGCTTCGGCCGGCCGGGCGCCGCGGGATCGGAGATTCCGGCGATTATCGCACGGCAGGCGGACGCCTGGAACCGCGGCGATATCGACGGTTTTATGGACGCCTACTGGCGCTCGCCGGAGCTCACGTTCAGCTCCGGCGGCACGGTCGTTCGTGGCTGGGACGGAACGCTCGATCGATACCGACGGCGATACCCGGACCGCAAGGCGATGGGGCAGCTCAAGTTCTTCAACCTCGAGTTGATACCGCTCGGGCGCGACGCAGCGCTCGTGCTGGGCAAATGGCGCCTGGATCGCGCGGATGCGGTGGGCGGCACGTTCACGCTGATCTGGCGCAGGATCGACGGTCGGTGGGTGATCGTTCACGACCACACGTCGTCGGCGGCGCAGTAGGGCCGGAAGCGGTACGGGCCGGGTGCCTCCGGGCGGTTGTGCGCGTGTGACTGGCCCGAAGCTCCGCGGAACGGCGACCTCTGCGGAAGTGTGCATCAGCACACGCGCATGCGGGGGCCGTCCGGTCGACGTCGGCGGGCGAAGACACGGTCCGGGCGAGTGGCCCGATCGCTCGCGCCATTGGCCAGCGTGCTTGCGGTCAGCCCGCCCGTTTCGTCGCCCAGGAGGGCGGAAACGGCGAATCTTCGTCCACGCCAAGGGTGGGACCGGCCCCGACGACCCGCATTGCCGCCCGTCGCATCGCCCCGGTGACGGGCCAACGCCTCTTGAGCAACGCCTGGCAGAGTGGTTACAATGGCGACCAACTCGTTCGGGCTTGGGCCAATCGGGCGGTCGCACCTGAAGTCCGGTTGGCCGTTCAGGCGGACATCGGACCGGCGATGTCGGGCCGCTACACGTTGCGTGTTACGGGGGAGGCCGTGGTCATGGCTCATCGAGTGGGTTCCCGTCGCTTCTCTGCGCTGCTTGCGGTCGCGCACATCGGCTGCGTTTCGATCCTCGAGGCGCAGACCTGTTTTTTCTACTCTGACAATGAGGACGCGCCGGCGCCGCTGGTGTGTGTCGATCAGACCGGACCGAGCGGCGCGTGCGTCACCGACGGCGACTGTGCGTTCACCGAGGCTTGTGTGAGCGGCTTCTGCTGGGAGACGTGCAACTGGCCGAGCGACTGCACGTCGATCCCGGCGGACGATCCTCAGACGATCCTCGAGATGCACACGCAGTGGCACGGCTGTTTCGGCAACACCGGTGGGACGTCGCCACCGACGGGCCGCGGGCAGCGCTGGTACGCGTTCCACCGTCAGTTCGAGGTCGATTTCAACCGGTGGCGCGACGGAATCGGCTTTTCGCACATCGAGTCGCTGGAATGGTGCCCGAACATGACCATGCCCGAGGGGCACCCGAGCGCGCAGCCGGGGGGCATTCCCGGGCATCCGGCGAGTTGCGGGAACGGTCTGCCGCGCCCGGACGACGTGACTTGCGTCGACTGTGTGGCATTCCCACAGTGCCTGTACTACGCCGGGGCCGGGCCGATGTCCTGCCCGTCCGCGCCGTGCGGCACCTGTGCCATCACGGGATGCAACGGGAGTATCTTCAGCCATTGCTGCTCGGACTCGGACTGCCCGTCCGGCCAGACCTGCCAGACCGTGGTGAACTTCGGCCACACCGCGCTCGAGGATTTTCCGAACGTGGATGAGGTATCGAAGCTGATGGACGCCTATTTCCACGGTGGGATGCACGGGGCCGTCGGTTTTGGCGACGGCGTGCACCATTGCGATGGCGGAACCAACGACGGAGACCCGTGCACGAACAGCACGCAGTGCGGCGGCGGCACCTGTCGCAGCTACGTCGATGACGCGGGCAACCCCAATTGCTCGCCGCGCGACCCGATGTTCTGGCGGCTGCACAAGGCGCTGGATGACGTCGTTCGCGCCTGGCAGGACCACAAGGCAGTGGACGTGATGGTCGTCGTCGACCGCTCGGGCAGCATGAGCGACCCGGACTCCGGGGGCATGAGCAAGCTCGACGCGGCGCTCGAGGCCGTCGACATGTTCGCCGACCTGCTGGAGCACAATCGGTCGGACAGCCAGACGAACCGCATCGGGGTCGTGTCTTATTCCAGCGGGGCGACGCTGCACATGCCGCTGACGGTCGCCGATTCCACGCTCCGCGATCCGGGCGGCCCCTTGGACTTGGCATTGAGCGCGATAGCGGGATTGGGCCCTGGCGGATGCACGTCGATCGGCGGCGGCATCGCTCGAGCGCTCGAGGAGTTGTGCCCGCCCAGCGGCGACTGCCAGGGGTTCGTGGCCGGGGGCGACAACGACCGCAAGGCGATTCTGGTCCTGACGGACGGCATGGAGAACACGCCGCCGTGCCTGAATCGCATCGACGCCGCGCCGAGCGGCTGCTACAGCGAATGCCGCTCAACCAGCGCTGCCGATCAACTCGACTTTGATGAGCTGGAGTTCACGCAGCTCGTCGCCGTCGGCTTCGGCCAGACCGGCTCGCTCAACGGCGACCTCCTGACGCTGGTCGCCGAGCGGCAGGGCGGGATCTACATGCAGAACCCGAACATGCCGGGCGACGACCTCAAGGACTTCTTCGTCAAGGCCTTCGGCAACCTGACCGACGAGTTTCTGCTGTTCGATCCGCGCGGGTTCCTGGCGGCGTCGGACCCGGTGTCCGATCCGATCGAGTACACGTCCTGCGGCGACACCAAGCTGACGTTCGCATCCGGCTGGAAGACGCCGGTCGCTCCCGGCGAGTTGAGACTACTCATCAACGCGCCCTCCGGCGACCTGGTGCGTGCCAGCGATCCGAGGGTCCAGGCGTCGACGGAGGAGACGTGGGACTATGCCCGCATCGTCCTTCCCTACAACGGTGAATCGAGCGGGACGTGGCGGGCGCATCTGGTTCGGCGCCATCAACTCTACATGAACGGCTTCACGCCGGATAGCTTCTCGGCGCCTGACGAGGGGATCGCCATCGTGCGCCGGCAGATCCAGAGACTCTGTCCGGACGGATGCCGTAGTACACTGTACTACGAGGCCGGACGCCTCGGCGACACCTCCGCGTACGAGAAGGCCCTGTCGCTGGAGCAGGATGCGGGTCTGCTGGGCGAGGTCGCCGCCGCCGGCAGCGCCGCCGCCTTCACCGAACTGCTGAACAGCGGGCCCTGGGAGCTGATCGTGTATTCCTACACGGGACGCGACGAACAGCAACCCTACGACAGCCTGCTGGCGGGACGGATCTGCCAGGGGCAGCGGGCCATCCTCACCGACACGCGGCCGAGCGTGGACTCGAACATTTTCGAGTGCGCCGGCGTGCAACACGATGACCTGACGAACTGGGAATACATGACCGGCGACGGGCGCCTCGTCGACGGGAAGATCCGGATGGAGAACCCCGGTCATGAGGTGATGACCTATGGTCTGATCCGGCTTGGGGCCAATGATGTGCAAGCCACGGCGATTCCGGTGCTCAGCGCCGCGATCGTCGCGCGAGCCGCGCGAGGCGTCGAACAGTATTGGTTCGTGGACGTGCTCGGGCGCGGCCTTTCCAAGCTCGATCTCCACCTCATCCACTCGACCTGGCAAAGCGAACTGGGGCTGATGGCGTCGGTTCGCATGCTTCCCTCGTACATTCCGGCGGGCGGCTTCGACAACGTAAACGCCCGCGTGGTTGTGGAGTACCCGCTCATCGGGGTCGGTGAGCTTGTCTGCGAGAAAGGCCTCGGCGACCAGCGAGACGTGCAGGGCGAGTTCCTCGATCCGCGGGCCGCGGCCGTCGCCGCCTTCCCGATTCCGACCGCGACGGCCACCTTTCCGCTCTACGACGACGGCACGAACGGCGATCAGTACGCCGGGAATGCGACGTGGACGTCCCAGCTTCCCGGCCTGCCCCGCAACGACGGCATGTACCGTTTCCGCTACATGTTCGACCTGACCATCGGCGGGTGCACGACGCACCGTGAATTCGTCCAATCCGTGTTCGTGGGGATGAAGGCCAGCGAGAAGTTCACTTCGATCCAGGTCGGCGCCTCCGAGCCCATCGGCGGCGGCGCTCTGCTGACCCCGGTACGGATCTTCCCGGAGGACGTCAACGGCAACTGCTGGGGGCCCGGCCTGCCGCCCAGGCCGGTCTGTGAGCCCAGCGCGGTGTGCCGGATCGATCCGCAGCGCGGCGTGACGGACCACGGCGACGGCTCGTACACGATCCCCCTGGTGACCCTCGGTGACGTCGCGTGTGTTCAGCTCAGTGCGTTCGGCGCGCTGTTCGACATCGACATCCCCTGTCCGAACTGTCCGCGGCTCGAGTCGTTGACGCTGGACCCGGCGACCGTGCCGGCGCACGGCACGTCCACGGCCACCATCCACTTGAGCGGACCGGCGCCCGATGCGCCGCTCGGGGGGCTGGCGATCTTCGTGGAAAGCCAGAATCCGCTGCTGGCGGAAGTGCCGCCGATGGTGATCGTGCCGTCGGGACAGAGTGAAGCGAGCTTCTCGATTCCCGTGCACCACGCCCACGACTCCAACGGGGAGGTCTCCGTCGCGATACGTGCGCGGTGCGCCGGACAGTTCGCCGCGGCAGTTCTGACCATCGTGGAGGGCGAGCCGGAAGTCATCATTGGTGACTGCGACGCGAACCTCGTGATCGATCTCAACGACTTCCGGCGCTTCCCGCCGTGTGTGAGCGGGCCCGATACGCACCCGGACGAGCACGGCGAATGCCTCTGCACCGACCTGGACGACGATGAGGACACGGACCTGTTCGACTATTTCCTGCTACAGACTTTCTTCGGCCGTCCGCGCCCGGATCTGACCGTCGCCGGCGCCGCTTGCGTTCCGCAGACGGCGGTACCGGGCGAGGCGCTGGTCATGGACGCGCTGGTCAAGAACCTCGGAAACGCCACGGCCCGCGACGTGCTCGTACAGGCGTGTGACGGAGGCGGTTGGTGCGGCGAAGCCGTCATCGCCCAGGTGGACGGGCTTTCTCAGGCCCGCGTGGAGATCCCGCTTGTCGTCGAGAAGCAGCAGACGGCCACCAACCCGCATTTCTTCGTCGTGGTGGTGGATCCGGGCGAGAGGGTGCCTGAGCTCGACGAGGACAACAACAAGCTGGAGCTTCTCAAGCCCACGTTCGTAGTCCAACCGATGCTGCCGCAACCGCAGATCGAGGACGAACATGACGACGTTATTGTCGTCGTCGATGGCCGTACCATTGACGTCTCTCATACGAACTACGGCGAGGACGGCGCACCCTCCGAGAACCGGGAGATCGACGACCCGGACAAGTTCGGGCCGGTGGAAGGCACCGACAAACCGGAACCGCTCGAGTCCGGTGTGCCGGAGCAGCCACGGATCGACCCCGGCGTTCGCGCGGCGGACCAGAATGCCCAGCCCGGTGATCGTCTTCAGTACGTCGTTAAGTTCGATCACCCGGTGCCGATGCCGCGGCTGCCCGATCTCGACCCGCGCGAGGGGCGGTTCTCGCCGAAGAACACGCGTTTCCTCGAGCAGCGCATCTCCGTTTTCGAGGGCGTGCGCCGGGCGCGCATGGCATCGGCCGACAACCTGCTCGGCCTGATCCGGCAGTTGGACGGGCGGATTCTGGAGGAGTACACGCTCGCCGGCGCGGTCCTGGTCGACGCCCCCAAGGGCCTGCTCGCCCGGCTGGAGGAACTCCAACCGGTGCTCCACGTCGAACCGGTCGTCGGCCGCGAGCGACCGCCGAGCCACGACGGGAATGCCAACAACGATGTCGACGACGGCCGGGCGCGAATCGACACCGATCCGTACTTCAACGCGGGCGCGACGGGCGCCGGGTTCATCGCCCTGCTCGACAGCGGCGTGCGGTCGACGCACACGCTGTTCAATTCGCCGGATCACATCCTCTTCTTCGAGGACTGTGTCAACGGCAACTCGGCGTGCAACGACACGGGCGATTCCGACTATGATCCCAGCGACGACTGCTGGAACCACGGCACGTCGACCGCGGCGATCATCACCGGAAACGGGAATCTCGGGAATGCCTTCCGCGGGGTGACCTCGGCATGGCTCGATGCCTGGAAGGTGTACCCGGAAGACTGTGGTTCGCTGAATTATACCGCCGTGCACCGGGCGTACGACCAGGCGGTCTATTGGGGCGACAAGATCATCGTGGCCGAGATGCAGTCGGGGCAGGGGCCGACCGGTTCCATTGCCGAGGATGCCGACGATGCGTACGACGCAGGCAGCTTGACCATCGCCGCCAACGGGAACAACGGCGCCGACGGGGCCGGCAGCGTCAACTCCCCCGCCAACGCCCACAAAGCGCTTGGCATCGGGAACTACAAGGTCGACACCCTGGCAGCCATCGCCAGCCAGTCTCTGGGACCCACCAGCGACAACCGATACAAGCCGGACATCCAGGCCCCGAGCCAGAGCGAAACGGCGTCGGCGTCGTCCAATACCGGCCTCAAGAACTTCGGGGGAACCAGCGGAGCTGCGCCGTACGCCGCCGGCGCCACTTCGGTCTTCATCGACTGGTTCAACCTCACGGGCCTGACCTCGAGCAACTCCGGAAAGGCGTACGCGGCGCTGATCAACGCCGGGCCCAACGGGTGGGGCAGCTTCAGCAACACGATCGGCACGGGGAAGTTCGAGCTCCCGACCAACGGGAACGTCTACCTCGGCTCGCGGAACGTCACGCTCTGGGATAACGACGACGTGTCCTTTACCGTGGGGGCCGGGGCGGACGAGATCCGCGCGGCCATCTGGTGGCCCGAAGGGACGTCGCAGCATAACGACATCGACCTGTATCTCCTGCGTCCCGACGGCTCCCAGGCGCACCACAGCATCAGCAGCCCCTCGGTCTTCGAGCACGTGGTTGTCAGCAATCCGAGCGAGGCCGGGACGTGGCGTATTCGCATCTACGGATACAGCGTGCTTCCGACGTTCCCGTTCTTCTCGTCCCAGACCGTGTACTACGCGATATTCGTGCGCAACTGAGTTGCACTGGGCCGGTCCGGCACGTTCAGCGGCGGCGTGTCGCCGAGGTTTGTCAAGCGGCGGCATGTCTCGAACAGGCCAAACCGGGCCGACGAGCGGCGCGGCCCGGCCCAGCGAAGTGACACGCTGGTGGCACCGTGACGGGAACACGGACCGCAGTTGCGTCATGCCCTTGCCGACGAGCGGCGTCGAAGACCGTCCGGGGTTTCTCTGACCGTGTCGAAGCGACCTCGTGGGGATTGATTGTCGACGGGGCGGTTTCGTGGTTGAGGGGGGGTGGCCCGTCACGAGTTTGGGGCGTGGTCGGGCTGTGGTGGGCGGGCCAGGCGGATGACCTTTCGGCGGACCTACTCGTTGCACCTGCGGGTCCGATCGGGTTCGATTTCTTAACACAAACGGGGTTTTCGGTGGCGTTAGGGGCGTAATTGGGTTTGTTTTGGTCAGAAAAAAGGCACGAAGGCACGAAGGCACGGAGGCGCGGAGGCACGGAGGCACGAAGGCACGGAGGCACGAAGGCACGGAGGCACGGAGTGAGG
>Ga0214472_10000182_pt1 | contig 86375 bp, 76 predicted proteins | sample RVTome_6_FD_207662 | JGI IMG/M metagenome (GOLD analysis project Ga0214472, IMG submission 207662) | Soil microbial communities from uranium-contaminated site in the Upper Colorado River Basin, Wyoming, United States - RVT140D175 | ecosystem: Environmental > Terrestrial > Soil > Contaminated >... | reverse complement strand
TTGTCATCGCAACATTAATACTTGCGGCCGGATCGCTTATGCAGTTATTTTTAATAAACTCTGGTACCTAGGGATATTCTCTAAGATGTTGGCCAGAAAGAGAGGCCCACAGCAAATAGGTACCGATACATTCTGAGTTCTCATATGTCGAATAGGAAGTGTTTGCAAATGAGAGAAGAACACTGGTTTGTTATGCTCACTTTACTGACTGTAACGGTAGCTATGTATATAGCAGTCTCAGAGTAGTCAGTCATAGCAAATATCAATTTATCCCGTCATGGATGTGTGCCGGAAACACTGGCGGCATTCCCGATATCCCGTTATTTGATCCTTCTCCAGAGTGTTGCTAACAGTAATATCAATTGATGCAACGAATTCCTGAAGCTGAATTGATGGAGGGTGAAGAGCAGGCATTGGCCTACGCGCGGGCGAATTTTGATGAACCTCATGCCATGTTCATTCGATTATTTCAAGAGGCCGTTGATCATGATATTACCGGCATGGTCCTTGATCTTGGCTGCGGCACGGCGGATATCACGGTGCGTTTTGCCAAGGCCTATCCGCAATGCCGGCTCGACGGGATTGATGGCTCAAAAAGTATGTTACATCATGCTCATGAATTGCTCGCCCAATCTAACCTGATTGATCGAGTCAATCTCATTCACGGTTACATACCCGGCATGTCATTAAGTGACCGTCACTACGATGCGGTGATCAGCAACAGCCTGCTGCATCACCTGCAGGATCCGATGGTTTTGTGGGATACAATCAGGCAATGCGCAAAACCAAAGGTGCCCGTTTTTGTGATGGATCTGCTGCGTCCGGAAGATGAGGTACAAGCCAATAACCTGGTTGAAGAAAATGCCGCGAATGAACCCGAAATTTTACAACGTGATTTTTATAACTCCTTATTGGCTGCATACAGCATAGACGAAGTGAAAGATCAGCTTAGACAGTCCAGACTAGAACATCTTGCGGTCAAAATTGTCTCGGACCGGCATTTTATTGTGTCTGGTTATTTGTAAGTTATTTATTTAATTCTTAAGGAAGGTCTGATTAATTCCATTTTTGTCATCCCCGCGAAAGCGGGGATCCAGTAACTTACTGAAATACAAAGAGTGGATTCCGGGTCTCCGCTTCGCTTCGCCCGGAATGACGAATTAATCAGACCTTCCTTAATTCATTAAGCAACCCAGAAACCCTCTCCCGTATCTCATCACGTATCTTGCGAAACACTGTCCTGATTTCCTCTTCAGTACCCGTCACCTTGGCAGGATCTTCAAGCGGCCAATGAAACTTTTTGATATAGGCGGGCAATACCGGGCAGTGTTCATCGGCATGACCGCAGACGGTGATGACAATATCCGCTTCTTCCAGCATTTCCGGTGTCACTTGGGTGGATTCCTGATCAGAGATATCGACACCTGCTTCAGACATAGCTGCGATAGCGCGTGGGTTCTTGCCATGGGCTTCGATACCGGCAGATGTCACATTAATTCTGCCATGACCCAGATATTTCGCCCATCCCTCGGCCATTTGGGAACGGCAGGAATTTCCCGTGCAAAGAAATAAAATAGTTTTTCTTGCGGTTTTGTCCATTAGTCTATGTTACTCAATGAATGTTACAGTTATATAAAACCATTTTGCCGCCGGGCTTCATACAATACAATCGCAACAGCATTGGAAAGGTTCAGGCTGCGGCTGTTGGCCAGCATCGGAATCCGCAGGACCTGTCCTGCGGGTAAACTATCAAGGATCAAGGCCGGTAAGCCGCGGGTCTCGGGACCAAACAACAATGCATCGCCTGCCGCGAAAGATGCGTCTGAATATATGTGTTTGCCCTTGGTGGAACAGGCATACAGCCGTTTTGGTTTTACGGTTGATAAAAATACTTCAATATTCTTGTGCTCGACAATCTCGGCGAATTCATGATAATCGAGACCGGCACGCTTCAGTCTGGCATCATCCAGTTGAAAGGCCATTGGATGTATGAGATGTAATGTTGCGCCCGTATTGGCACATAGGCGTATAATGTTGCCCGTGTTGGGCGGGATTTCAGGTTCAAATAATACGATATGAAACATATATCAAATGATGATGTTGAATAATGAATGATAAACCATTAACTGAAGACCGGAAAAAAATGCTGGCAGTGGAATTCTGCGGTATGCAGTTTGCCACGCCGCTGGTGTTATTGTCCGGTTGTGCCGGTTTTGGGGAAGAATACACACGTGTAAAGGGTTTTTCCAATCGGGATGCCGGGGCGGTGTGTCTGAAGGGAACGACTCTAAAGGCCAGATTGGGCAATTTGCCGCATCGTATCTGGGAAACCCCCATGGGCATGCTAAATGCGATTGGTTTGCAGAACCCCGGTACGCATCATGTGGTCAATGAGATCCTGCCGCAACTTGATTTTGATGAAACACGTTTTATCGCCAATGTCTCCGGTTCGACAATTGAAGAATATGTGGAAATCACGCGGTTGTTCGACGATTCTGCGATTGATGCCATCGAGATCAATATTTCCTGTCCCAATGTCAAGGAAGGCGGCGTGCAGTTTGGCAATGATCCCGAGATGTCGGCGCGCGTCGTCGCAGCCTGCCGGGCCGTTACCAAGAAACCGTTAATTACCAAATTGTCTCCTAATCAGACTGATATTGCACACAATGCACGGCGTTGTATCGAGGCGGGCACAGATGCCTTTGCCGTGATCAATACGATAATGGGAATGGCCATCGATGTCGAACAACGCACGCCCATTATCGGTAATAACCAGGGTGGCCTTTCTGGTCCGGCAATAAAGCCTATCGCCCTGTTAATGGTGCACAAGGTATATCAGGTCTGCAAGGTGCATGATATACCGATCATTGGTCAAGGCGGCGTTGCCGGTATCGGGGATGCGCTTGAATTTATCATCGCCGGCGCCAGCGCAGTCGGAATAGGTACTGCTTTGTTTTATGATCCGTTAATCTGTCCGAAAATAAATAAAGGGATTATCGATTACCTGGAACGTCACGGTATGAGTGAGGTATCACAACTGACCGGCACATTGACACTGAATGAAAGCCAACCCGGCAGTTGTATGTAAAACCAATTAGGAAACCGATTCTCCCTCGTACAATTCCTTGATCTTCCGGGTCAAGGTATTGCGTCCCCAGCCGAGCAGTTTTGCGGCCTCCTGACGTTTACCGCCAGTATGTTTTAATGCAACTTCGATCATGATGCGTTCAAATTTGGGTGTAGCGGTATCCAATAGTGAGGTTTCACCCTGTCCGAGTTGTTGATCCGCCCACTGCTTTAATGCGCTGTCCCAACCCGTTTCACCACCAGGTGTGGTAAAATCCGTCTTCAATTCGGGAGGCAGGTCATCCAGATGTATGGTTTGTCCCGGTGACATGACCGTTAACCAGCGGCACAGGTTTTCCAGTTGACGCACATTCCCGGGCCAGACAAGCTGACATAAATAGGCCTCAGCGGTCGAGTGTAATGTTTTTTGGTCGACTGCAAGCTCAGCCGCCGCCTTTTGCAAGAAATATTTAATCATCATCGGGATGTCTGCGCGGCGTTCACGTAACGCCGGAATATGGATACGAATGACATTCAGACGATGATACAAGTCTTCACGAAACTGGCCTGCCTTGACCCGGTTTTCCAGGTTTTGATGCGTTGCCGCGATAATGCGCACGTCGACCTTGATCGAGCTGTGTCCGCCCACGCGATAGAATTCGCCATCCGCCAACACCCGCAATAAACGGGTCTGCAATTCGACCGGCATATCACCGATTTCATCGAGAAACAAAGTACCGCCGTTGGCCTGTTCGAAACGTCCGCGGTGAAGGTTTTGTGCGCCGGTAAAAGCCCCGCGCTCATGTCCGAATAATTCGGATTCCAGTAATTCCCGCGGTATGGCCGCCGTGTTGATGGCGATGAATGGTCCTTTTGCACGCGGACTGTGGCGATGCAAGGCTTGCGCAACGAGCTCCTTACCGGTACCTGATTCTCCGGTAATCAACACCGTCATGTGTGATTTCGACAGGCGGCCGATGGCACGAAATACCTCCTGCATGGCCGGGGCCTCACCGATGATTTCAGGTGATTTTGTAACCGCGTCGCCTGTTTTGGTTTTGTGATTGCGCCTGGACTGTTTGACGGCACGCTTGACCAGATCGGTGGCTTCGTCGACATCAAAAGGTTTGGGAAGATATTCGAATGCCCCGCCTTCATAGGCGGCGATGGAACTGTCGAGATCGGAATGTGCGGTAATGATAATGACGGGCAACTCTGGATGATGTTCTTTAATCTGCTCGAGCAAGGCAAGTCCATCCATGCCTGGCATACGGATATCGGCAATCAAGGCATCCGGTTTTTCATGAGACAGGCGTTCTAGTATCCCCGCCGCACTTTTAAAGCAGGTAACATCCATGTTCGCCTGCGTAAGCGCCTTTTCAAGCACCCAACGGATAGATTGATCGTCATCGATTACCCAAATATGCTCTTTAGTGCTCATCATACATCTCCAAGGGGAGGAACAGTGTAAAAACGGTTTTACCGGGGCGGCTCGAACATTCGATCAGGCCGCCGTGTTGATTCACCAATGACTGGGCTATCGGCAGTCCAAGGCCCGTGCCCGCGGCATGCCCCGTGATCATCGGGTAAAAAATATTGTCGATCATGTCCGGGGTAATACCCGGCCCGTCGTCGATGATGTTAATACAGGCAACGTTTTTATGATGGCGCTGGCCAATGGTGAAACTCCTCTGGATGCGGGTTTGCAAGATGATCCGCCCGTTTCCGTCGATCGCCTGCAAGGCGTTGCGTGCGATATTTAATACCGCTTGAATGATTTGATCCGGATCCGCTTCAAATTCCGGTATACTGGGATCATAGTCTTTTGTGATTTTGATACCTTCCGATGCTTCAGCCTCCATCAAGGTGTATACCCTTTCAACGATTTCATGGATATTAATTCGCCGCTTATGCGGTAGAGTATTGGGACCTAGCATCCGGTTAAGCAAATTCTGCAGGCGGTCGGCTTCACTGATAATGACTTGTGTGTACTCCTTTAATTTGGCATCCGGGAGTTCCCGTTCCAATAGTTGTGCCGCACCCCGCAATCCGCCAAGGGGATTTTTGATTTCATGCGCCATCCCACGGATCAAAGTCCGGGTTGTCTGATATTGCGCCAGCAATGTTTCCTCGCGCGCTATGCGCAGATGCCGGTCAAGTTGTAATAATTCCACAAGCAGTCCATTTTCCAGATGAGATTCATTTAATGGAGTAACGGTACAATCCACGGTGATGGTTTGCTGGTTGGCAAGAATTAACTGGACTTCGCGTTCCGTATAAGGATTACCGCTTTCATGCGAACGCAACAGCGCCGCAGTAAATGGTCTGGAATACGGTAAGAGTTCTTCAATGGATTGTCCGGCTATTTGCTTTGTACTGGCGGCAAACAATATTTCCCCCGCAGGATTTATATATTTCAAACGTAACCGCGTATCGAACAGCAATACGGCCGTATTAAGGTTTTCCAGGATGACTCGTCCTGTCTCTATATCCACCATATTGTTCGATATCACTTATGACTTATAGCAAAATCCAAACCAATCTATTTTGGCAGCCAGAAAAGCCAATCGAGGCATTAAAAAGTGATTTATATTCTTCATAAACAATAAGTTAAACAAGCTCCGCCTGGTTTGACCAAAATCATTGAGGGTTGGCAGGATGTCCAGAATGAATCACTAACGCACTATTATAGTGCATTAGTGATCGTTAGGATAGTTATCCTCCGTCTGCGGGTTTATTCCTGAGGAGAATAGATGTGCGTTTGAGATGAAAGGTGATACTCGTTGAGTTGATCAGGGTATTGCCTGAGGCATCCACAATTGAGGCCTGTAATATGTGCGTGCCACGGTCAACATTGTCCAGGATGTACTGTTGTTCTGTAGTGGGGCCGCCAATGATCCGTCCATCCATTTTGAGAAGAATTTTATGGCCTGCCTGTGTCTGGAGCGGTGGTTCGATAGAGACTTTGATCTCAACTCTGCCGGTATTTTCACGGATGGTGGCATCGTTAGCCGGTGCCGATATCATTACATTGGTGTAATTTACAGCGGATTCTTTTGGGGAAGATATTTCCGGTGTAATGAATTCAGGTTTTGATGGCGGGGTATATGTCTGCGCTTTCGGGGTTGCAATTTTTTCTGCGTCAGGATGGGGTTGATCTGAAAAGATCACTGTGCCATCGGGTGATTCCCACTTATAGATAGCCGCCTGTGTATACCCACACAACAAACTGAGCGATAGAAATAAATATAATCTCATAGTGCCAGAAGGAGAGCTGCCGCCGTGTGATGACACTTGTAGCGCTTCTACGGTGACTTGTCAAAAAAATACGCCCCCACAAAGGGGGCGTAAGGTCATGATGAAGGTTTAGGTAGATTAGAGACTGTAGTACATGTCATATTCAACGGGATGCGTGGTCATGCGCAAACGAGTGACTTCTGACATCTTGAGTGAGATATAGCCATCGATCATGTCATCACTGAAGACTCCGCCGGCCGTTAAGAATTTACGGTCCTTGTCCAGGGCATCAAGCGCCTGGTCCAGGGCGTGACATACGGTAGGGATCTTCTTTTCTTCTTCCGGCGGCAGGTCATACAGGTCTTTGTCCATCGGTTCGCCGGGTTTTAATTTGTTTTTAATGCCATCGATCCCTGCCATCATCATGGCTGCGAATGTCAGGTAGGGATTACCGCAGGAATCGGGAAATCTTATTTCAATTCTGCGTGCCTTGGGGTTTGATACATACGGAATGCGGACCGACGCTGAACGGTTGCGCGCCGAGTAAGCCAGCAATACCGGTGCTTCAAAGCCGGGAACCAGGCGCTTGTAGCTATTGGTGCTGGAGTTGCTGAAGGCATTGATGGCACGCGCGTGTTTGAAGATACCGGCAATATAACTCAGAGCTAAATCCGACAGGCCGCCATACCTGGTACCCGTGAACAGATTTTTACCGCCCTTGGACAGTGATTGATGCACATGCATGCCGTTACCATTGTCACCGACAAGCGGCTTGGGCATGAAGGTTGCCGTTTTGCCATAGGCATGAGCAACATTGAGCACTACATATTTCAGGATTTGCAGTTCATCGGCCTTGCGTACCAGGGTATTGAACACAGTGCCGATCTCATTCTGACCTGCTGTTGCAACCTCATGGTGATGGGTTTCTGTTGCAACCCCCATCTCTTCGAGTACCAGGCACATTGCGGACCTGATATCGTGGAGTGAATCAACAGGTGGCACCGGGAAGTAACCGCCTTTTACTGTAGGGCGATGACCGATATTACCGTCTTCATAGACTTTTTCTGAGTTCCATGAGGCCTCATCGGAATCTACCTTGCAAAAAGAGCCGCTCATGTCGGCGCCCCAGCGGACATCATCGAATATAAAAAACTCGGGCTCGGGTCCGAAATAGGCCGTGTCCGCAATCTTGGTAGATTTCAGATAGGCCTCGGCGCGTTTGCCAAGTGAACGTGGATCGCGCTCATAGCCTTTCATAGTGGTAGGCTCGAGAATATCGCAACGCAGATTCAATGTGGATTCATCCATGAAAGGATCAATAATGGCGGAAGTAGAATCCGGCATTAACACCATGTCGGATTCATTGATACCCTTCCAGCCGGCGATAGATGATCCATCGAACATCTTGCCGTCTTTAAACAGGTTGTTATCAGCCTGACTTACAGGTATGGAAACATGCTGTTCCTTGCCCTTGGTATCAGTAAAACGCAGATCAACAAATTTGACTTCATGATCTTTAATCATCTTCATAACTTTTGTAACAGACATTTGAGTCCTCCGACGGTACCGGTTTTATTGTGATAGTAGTTTGTGATTAGTGTAAAAACCTTAGTTCTCACCATGTAAGCATGAAATATGCCATTAAGAATACTTAATTAAATCAGTAAGATAATATGTTTCGTGCTAAACACCCCAAAATAAATGCACTATTGCCATGCTAAAAAGCACTAAAATAGTGCATATAACTCTAATTATTATTCGCTTCTATTGTAATCGTTATTTCATTACCGGCCGTTGCCGTGTTAATGACCTTATGCCCGTTGATTCTGCACCACATGGGGATATCATTGATCGCGCCGGGATCGGTACATATCACCACCAACAGGTCACCCGTATTAAGATTTTTTATTTTATTCTGTGTCCGTATGACGGGTAAAGGGCAGAGTAAATATCGTGCATCCAAGGCATGGTTCGTCATATACCCCATCCTATATATACCACTTTTGGGGGATATCATTATTGGATAATGGCATCACGTCAAGTGTCCGGGTATTACCGTTCTTTTCCGTAACGCCGACTTGTACGGAGTGTGCCGCGCGTCCCTGACTGTAGCGGGCGACCAGCCGTGCTGCAAGTTGCAGATCGGTGGCATCGGCGGTGCCGTCAAGCAAGGCGATGGGGCCATTGTGACTCAAGGGCCGGAAATGTGTGTATTGCCGGCGGTAACCCTCCAGGAAATTATTTTCGCCTTCTTCCCGGGCGATAATCAGTTTAAAGTGTGGCCGCGGCCGCAGATGACGTCCGACCTTCAGCAGCATAATGTCATCTAATTCATAGGCTTTGCTGCCCCGTGTCTGCCACAGATCAGTCAGTTTCGCTGCATAGTGTTCATTGGTCAGGAAACAACAGCCGCCGGCGGGTTGGGCATAATCCTTAAAGCCGTAGCGCTGTGCCAGGGCCATCTGCGGTTTTCTGGAACGGCCACTGAAATCAAAAAGCCGGTCCCGGGTTACCCAACCTTCACGTTCCGGCAAGGTAGGTGCCAGCAGGCGGGCGCATAACGGACGCAACAGGCGGTCATTGGCGCCGGACTCACGGGCCACGATGGGCATTGTATTCTTGCGTTGGGACATTGGCCGTTGTCCCATCACCTCGCCGGTGATGATGAAATCGAACCGGTGTTCTTCCATCCATTGTTTTGCCTTGCCGACCATGAACCCTTTGCAGTCAAGGCAGGGGTTTAAATGCGTTCCATAACCGTGTTTTGGATTGATGACGATATCCTTGTATTCATCGATGACGTCGATGATGTGCAGTTTGATGCCCAACTGTTCGGCAACCCATAAGGCATTATTGCGTTTCTGGCGGGCGCGGTCCCGCTTGCGTATCGCGTGGGTGTGGCCTTCGACGCAAAACCCGGTAAAGAAATTGATTCCCTCGACGTGAATGCCTTGTTCCAGAATAACCTTGGCCGCCAGCATGGAATCGAGTCCACCGGAAATCAGGGCTACGGCTTTGGGTGTGCCAGGCATGGTGTTATCCGCAAGCTTGTCCAACAGGGATGGCAATGATAACAGAGATTATAGGATGAGTGAAAAATCCGTTTGGATATGGCAGGTATGGTGCTGTAATGACTAATGACGACCGGTGGCTGAGTAAGCAATCACCTGACGCAAGCCGGGAGGATTATATGGGTGTGAGGTCCGAGGGGGTGAACCGGATGATCAGTGCATTTTGTGATCAACATATGCCAATGATGCATTGGACATATTCGATCTGATCGGGCAGGCGTCCGTCAGAGCGCGGATAATCTTGTAGGCATGCCGGCTGCCGGTATCATTCCATAGTTCATAGGCGTGCAACGGCGTCAGGACAGATCTGCTGCCCTGCAGTTCGCGCATGGTTTGCAGGATATCCATCAATGAAACGAAATCACGTGAAAGGCTGGCGTAGATGTCAGCGCTTTTGCTGGACATGGTATCGGACAGCTGTTGATAGGCGCTGCGTCCAAGATCTACAAAATAGCTGACTTTTACCATGCGCCGTTCAGCCTGTTTCGGAAATAAACCGGAGAACAGCAGGCATTGATCGCCGACATCACGCAGTTTTTCGTGACGTGTGCGCCTTTCGGTAGCAGTATTATTCAGATAATCAAGGGCGATAACGCGGGCCAACATATGGGGATTGCTGGCAAAGCGCATCAACAAAAATACCAGGTAGCTCTCAAGGTCCTCGTTCAGGACACAGCTGGCTGCATTTTCCGCTTCACTGACAAGGGCATGCCATTGAGCGGTGGATGTAGGTTGTATCACGAGTTTAGCCATGTTAGCTCCTTCCTTACTTACTATATCGGCAGAGCGGAGCCCGGACTTAAGTGATCCAGACCTCAATTTTGTTGTTATGCAAGAGGGGTTTAGAGGGAGTTGAAATGGGGTCTGTTTAAGCCGCTTTTTTGCGGTGTAACCGGATTCAATCAGGCTGATTGGTTTATTACTGCCGGGACTGGCATGATAAGCGCATTTGTACGTTAGCTGGAGATAAAGAAATTCAAAACATCTTTTCTGCACGGTATACTTTTACAGATTATTATCATTAATCCGTTATATAAAAAATAGACTCAACCCATTGTGCCTAAATCCACAGCACCAGATATTAAAACCTTTCAGGACTTGATCCTGGCACTGCAGGATTATTGGGCCAACCAAGGTTGTGTATTGCTGCAACCTTATGACATGGAGATGGGAGCAGGCACCTTTCATCCGGCGACGTTTCTGCGCGCAATCGGCCCTGAGCCCTGGAGCACCGCCTATGTTCAGCCGTCGCGGCGTCCTACCGATGGACGTTACGGTGACAATCCTAACCGGCTGCAACACTATTATCAGTTTCAGGTGACAATTAAACCGTCGCCGCTGGACTTGCAGGAAATCTATATCAGTTCGTTGAAGATGTTGGGTATTGATCCATTGGTGCACGACATTCGCTTTGTCGAAGATAACTGGGAATCACCTACGCTGGGTGCCTGGGGATTGGGCTGGGAAGTTTGGTTAAACGGCATGGAAGTGACGCAGTTCACCTATTTCCAGCAGGTAGGCGGGCTCGATTGTCATCCTGTAACCGGCGAGATTACCTATGGCCTGGAAAGGATTGCCATGTATCTGCAGGGCGTCGAAAGTGTGTTCGACCTGGTATGGACAGAAGGCGCTTTGGGTAAAGTGAGCTATGGCGATGTGTTTCATCAAAATGAAGTGGAAATGTCCACCTATAATTTTGAACTTGCCGACGTCGATACATTATTTTCCTGGTTTGATGCCAGTGAAACCGAAAGTAAAAAGTTGACTGAAGAAGGCCTGCCGTTACCTGCCTATGAAATGGTATTGAAGGCCTCGCATCTGTTTAATTTGCTTGATGCACGGCATGCCATCAGTGTAACGGAGCGTGCCCGTTATATTGGACGCATCAGGACGCTTGCCCGGGCAGTTGCCGAGCTCTATTACGAAAGCCGCAAGGCACGTGGATTTCCGATGTGCAAAAATGTCTCCGCAGCGTAATAGATAATAAATGAGCTCCTGTTTTCAATTCGGCGCTATAAAAATTATTCCGGCCATATCCTTTGCGGGCAGATCATCAAAGAGCGAGTCATTAATGATAAGACAGAGGGGTGTTGCCAGTGCCAGGTAAGAGTGATTTTCTATTCGAGATAGGTACTGAGGAATTACCGCCGAAGGCTTTACGTACACTTGGTGACGCCCTTGGCAAAGGAATTGCCGCCGGCCTGACAAAGGCTGGTCTCGGATATAAAGGCTATCGTGTTTACGCCACCCCCCGCCGTCTCGCTGTGCTGGTAAATAATCTTGATACCACCCAGCCGGACACGGTGATTGAACGCCGTGGCCCGGCCCTAACGGCGGCATTCGATGAACTGGGAAATCCAACGCAGGCGGCACTTGGTTTTGCGCAATCATGCGGTGTCGACGTCGATCAGCTTGAGACGCTTGAAAATAGCAAGGGCGCCTGGCTGGTATTCCGCCAATCGCAACAAGGCAGTCCTGCCACGACACTACTGGCGGCAATAATCGAAAATGCGCTTATGCAATTACCTGTGCCTAAATATATGCGCTGGGGAAGTCTTGATGCTGCATTTGTGCGGCCGGTGCATTGGTTAGTCATGCTGTTAGGCGATGAAGTAATAGCTGCCGGCATGTTTGGTATAACAGCAGGGCGTGAAACGCGTGGTCATCGGTTTCATCATCACCAATCCCTGTATATTGCCGGGCCCGGCGGCTATGCGCCGCTGCTCGAGAGCGAAGGCCATGTGATGCCCGATTTTGATATTCGCATGGAGGCGATCCGCGCGCAGGTGATGGAATTGGCCGAGAGGGTTAAGGGACAAGCAGTGATTGATGAGGCGCTGCTCGAAGAGGTGGCGGCCATGGTTGAATGGCCTGTGGCGCTCGTTGGCGAATTTGAGCAACGTTTTCTTGATGTGCCCTCTGAAGCGTTGATTTCCGCGATGAAACGGCATCAGAAATATTTTCACATCGTCGACCGGCATGGCAAGTTACTGCCTTATTTCATTACGGTCAGTAATATTGAAAGCCGTGATATGGATGTTGTACGCGCAGGAAACGAGAGGGTGATACGTCCGCGCCTGGCGGATGCCGCGTTTTTCTGGAATCAGGACCGTAAGCAAAGGCTCGTTGACAGAAGTGAAGATCTCAAAAATGTCATATTTCAAAAGAAACTGGGCACGCTTCATGACAAGACTATGCGCGTATCGGAGCTTGCCATCTATATTGCCGAACAACTGGGCGGTAATAAGGGTTGGGCAAAGCAGGCAGCCTGTTTGACCAAGTGTGACCTGATGACCGCCATGGTGGGTGAATTTCCGGAATTGCAAGGTACGATGGGGCGTTATTATGCGCTGCATGATGGCGAGCCGGCTGAAGTCGCGCAGGCCATCGATGAACAATACATGCCACGTTTCGCCGGCGATGCATTACCAGCTACAAAGACGGGCCAGGCCGTTTCCATCGCCGACAGGGTTGATACCTTGACAGGTATATTTGCCATCGGCCAGTTGCCTTCGGGTGATAAAGATCCCTTTGCCCTGCGCCGCGCAGCCTTGGGCGCCTTGCGCATCATTATAGAAAAACAATTGCCATTGGATCTGATTGAGTTATTGAGCGAGGCAGTAAAGGCGTATCGCAAGCAAAACGATATCAAAATTGCCAGTGAAGTGGTTGAACAGGTCTACGCTTTTATGATGGAACGCCTGCGCGTTTATTATACCGATGCCGGTATCGAGCGCGATGTATTCGAAGCCGTGATGTCCCGCCGCCCGACCCGGCCTTGTGATTTTGATTCGCGTCTGCGCGCTGTGGAATCCTTCCGCAAATTGCCGGAGGCCGAGAGTCTGACGGTTGCCAATAAACGCATATACAATATTCTGCGGCAGGCGAGTGATGTGATTCCGGAGTTCATGAACAACAAGCTGTTTAAGGAAGATGCCGAACAAGCACTTGCCGAGCGCATGTCAACCTTGTCGGCCGAGGTGCATCCGCTGTTGGATCAAGGTGATTATACCGAGGCGCTGAAGCGGCTGGCGTCGCTGCGCAGTCCGGTAGATGTATTTTTTGATAATGTCATGGTTATGTCTGATGATCAGGATATTCGCGTAAATCGCCTGGCATTACTGAATAATATGCACAACCTGTTTATGCGTGTGGCCGATTTGACGTGTCTGCAGATGCATAACCAATGAGAGTGCTTTGACATGCAACTGGTGATACTGGATCGTGATGGCGTGATTAATGAGGATTCCGAGGATTATATTAAATCGCCGGAGGAGTGGCATTCCATTCCCGGCAGTCCGGAGGCGATTGCGCGCTTAACGCATGCCAATTATCGCGTCGTAGTGGCCACCAATCAGTCCGGCATAGGCAGAGGTTTGTTTGATATCGGTACCTTCAACCGTATCAATGAAAAGATGCATCGTGAAATCAGCAATGCGGGTGGCAGAATAGACGGTATCTTTTACTGTCCGCACCGGCCGGATGAAGATTGTCAATGCCGCAAGCCCAGGCCGGGATTGTTTAATGAGATTTGCCGCCGCCTGCACTGCGATCTCAATGGCGTACCGGCCATTGGCGATTCATCAGGAGATCTTCAGGCAGCACAGGCCGTGGGCGCACGTTCGATACTGGTACGTACCGGCAAGGGCCGTAATACCGAGTTAAAACTTAAAAAGGCCGGTGACGTCGAAGTGTATGATGACCTGGCGTCTGCGGTCGATGCATTGTTAAACGTGTAACGGCGAAATGCTCGCATTTAGATCCCTGCTTTTTTCGCTTGGCATGGGGATATCGACGTTGGTATTTGCCCCCCTCAGCGTTCTGACCTTCCCATTTCCCTTTGCGATGCGCTACGGTTTTATCACACAATGGGCGCGTTTTAATCTCTGGTGGCTGGAAAAGACATGCAAGCTTACCTATAAGGTAAGCGGACAGGAAAACATTCCGGCATCCAATGCGATTATAATTTGTAAGCATCAATCGGCGTGGGAAACCCTGGCATTGCAGCGTATATTTCCACCGCAAATATGGTTGCTTAAACGGGAATTGTTGTGGGTGCCTTTGTTTGGGTGGGGATTGGCCATGCTGGAGCCGATTGCGATTGATCGCAAATCAGGCAAAAAGGCAATGCGGCAATTGCTGGAACAGGGAACCGAACGCCTGCGTGCCGGCCGGTGGGTGGTCATTTTTCCCGAGGGTACGCGTATTGCGCCCGGTAAAAAAGGCCGTTATGCGCCGGGTGGGGCAATGCTTGCAGAAAATAGCGGCTATCCTGTGGTGCCGGTCGCACATAACGCGGGTGAGTTCTGGCCACGCCGCGGTTTTATAAAGCTCCCTGGCGTCATACAGGTGGTGGTTGGTCCGGTGATAGACAGCAAAGGAAAAACCGCATCGGAGATTAATACTGCTGCTGAAGAGTGGATAGAAAATCATATGCAGCGGATTTCTAATGTAAAATGATTAAAATCCTCTCGTGCAAACGCGACTCTCTTTGTAAAAAAGAGGTTGGAGGAGATTTCTATTTGTAAGGGGTTATAACCCCGCCCAGTTACCCGTATCCAGATACTCGAAGGTGCCATCGCCATCTTCATCGATCTCGATTTGATAACTGGTATCGGACAGTGCAGTCAATATGACCTTTGCAGGGCCACCGCTCGAGCCATTGCTGCCGGTTGCCAGCAACACGCCTGATGAAGGATAGCTGTCACCGTTGTTAATCACCAATGGCGCTGGTGTCGTGATATCGACATAACCATAATCCGGGTCATAGAGTCGTCCGGTAATTGCCATCGTTACAGAAATAAAATTATCCGTAAGGGTCATGACAAAATTATCGGCATGATAAGTCTTGCCTGTTGAGTTATCCTGCATGACCATATTCATTGTCACGTTCACAGGTGTGGCGCTCGGATCAAGCGTGATATCACCATCGGCAGTAAACGAATTACTACCTGTCCTAACTGTCAAGTTGTCATATGACATCATTAGCTGACCGAATGCCAGGGTATTGGGATTGAATTGACCTGAAAACATCAAACTTCCTAAGAGCGTTACTCCTTCATTGCACAAAGCATTGAATGTGAATGTACCACTGAAGTCATAAGTGACGTCATTAACGGAAATGGTGTAAATCGCACTGCCACCACAGTCGCCTGTCAGTATTTCCGTTTCAGTCACTGTCGCGCCGAGGATGTTATTTTGTGATTCTTGTTCAAACGATATTTGACTGATGGAATTTTTAAGCGCACGGGTTAATACAAGCATGCGCGGCCGGGAGAGTTGTTTTGACGGGTCTGGCTGGATGCTCAGAATTCCCCCCAGGGAATTACCTGCGCCGCCGTTTTGATAGGCGTTGTAGGCAATATCTTCACCGTTTGTTTGGGTTATGACGGCTTGACTGGTCGAGCCGGTGTAGCTGATGGAAGATGAGTTGCCGCCGCCGCTGCCGCCGCCACAACCGGCGAGGGCTAATATTAGAAGCAATAAAAACAGGTTCAGTATAAAAGATTTACATGTATACATCGTCTTGATCTCCAGAGCATCTCAGAGTCGCCGTGAAATTGGCGTGACATAAAAGTGGCTATTTGTCGAATATCGGCCAATGTTGTTAATATAGATAGCGACAAACTGCCAAACACGTCACAATTTCAAATATTGTTTCCGGATCGTTTCAGGCCTGAGCTAAAATATTCATCATTCAGTATCCAGATAAAGACATACATGGGTGACCTCTTAACAAATCCCATCTTTCAGACTGCTGTGGTGCCTTTTGTTGTTGCACTGATAGCAGGTTTGATATTGAACCGTTTTGGTTGGTATTGGGCGGGCTTGGCGATCGTCATCGGCTTTATTGCCTGTGCATGGCTGATTACCGATCTAAAATTATTTCCTCTTTCCAGTACACGCAAAATCATTTTGCTTGGGTTGGCCGGGATAATCGTCGGGATTTGCCTGGATATATATTCAGGAACACGGCGTTTCATCCCCTATGCCCTGTTCATCGGTGGCGCTGTTGCTGCATTATGGGTCATTTGGCCGGTATTGATGCGTAAAGAGGGTACCGAGTTTTGGTTATTGGCGGCAGGTGCGGCGGTCTATACAGGATGGTTGGTGGCAATCATGGAAAAATTACGCGAGCAGCCTGCGCGCGCCGGCACTGCCGCGTTATCGCTTGGGATAGGAACGGGAGTCTCTGCCGTGATGGGCGCATCGGCGTTGTTGGGGCAATTGGCCGCGTCGATTGCGGCGGCAAGCGGCGCTTATTTATTGCTCGCTGTGTTTTTTTCAAAACAATCAGCAGGTTCACTGATGACGTTGCCGGTTGCCTTGTTGTGCAGCCTGTTCGGCATTGCCGGACATGTTTATGCCACATTACCCTGGTATGCACTGCCCATATTGGCGATAATACCGTTATTAGCCTGTGTTCCATTACCGGAACAAAAACCAATCTGGATAAAGATTGCGTTGCTGGTATCAGCTACTGTCCCAGCCGCCGCTGTAGCTATTTTTATTACCTGGTGGGTCGAAGGTGCACCACCGATTTAATTGATCAATATTATTCAAGTTAAAACCAACAAGGAGTATCAAGATGAGAAAGATGATCTTAGCGTTTTTACTATCATGTCTGCCGATAGCGGCTTTTGCTGCCAAGGAAAATTACACGATCGATCCGTTGCACACCTTCCCCAACTTTACGATCAGCCACCTAGGTTTTTCTACCATGCACGGCCGTTTTGGCGCTACGAGCGGTAAGCTGACGATGGATCAGGAAAAGAAGACGGGTTCCGTAGAGATTGTGATCGATGCGGCATCCGTGAATACTGGATTTCAAAAACGTGATGATCATTTACGTTCACCGGATTTTCTGAATGCCGCGGAATTTCCCGAGATCGCTTATAAATCAACCAAAGTGACGATAAACGGCGACAAGGCAACTGTTGAAGGTAATTTGACCATCAAGGGTGTTACCAAACCGGTGAAGCTGGATGTGAGCCATATTTTCTGTGCTAATAACCCGATGAAGAAAGAAGAGTATCGTTGCGGGTTTGATGCAACAGCCGGTATCAAGCGTTCGGATTTTGATGTAACGTTTGCATTGCCGGCGATCGGCGATGATATGCATTTGATGCTTGAGGTCGAGGCGATTAGAAATTAGTCGTTGATGTTGATTTGATAAAAGGCCCGCTGATGCGGGCCTTTTTATTGATATCACTGCGTGATGGCTGGATTTAATATGTCCGGTCTCGTCCGGACAGACGAGGACCTTTTGTTTCGGCAAAAGGTCCCAAAACCATTTTCCCGAAGGCGCAGTCATCCTGCGCGCTGCCGTCAGCTCAGAGGGTTCGCCGACAGCATGTCCTTATGCTGACGGCAAACGCTTGCATCCATGCTTCGCCCTGCGGGCCTTACTTCGCTGTATTGTCAGCGCTCGGCTGCGCCTATGGGGGTTTCCATACATTAATATAAGTGGTATTTAGAAAATAATTAAACACATTATGTACAATCGAATTGGTTACAATGATGTTAGTATTGTGTGTTGTAAGATGGAGGATGACCCGTTTATACTTAGAGAAGTTCTGAATAATTCATTCATGAATGATCAGAGCACGAAAATGGAAAAACGTGGTTTTCCATTTTCTTCGTTTTTAAATTCGTTATACGATTGAAAAACGGCCGCACTTCCCTGTGCGGCAGGAAACTCTGAATAAACCAGAGCTTCCTTAGGCAAAATAATTCATTGTTAATGACAAAGCAAAACGCAGATGGGGAAACGCGATAAATTCATAGACAAGATTCTTCGAGGAGCGTCGGAAGCCAACATTTCATTTGAAGATCTTCGGAACTTACTGACTGGACTTGGATTCGATGAACGAATACGTGGGAGTCACCATGTATTCAGAAGAGAAGGTATAGAAGAGAAAATCAACCTACAGCGAGATGGAAGCAAAGCTAAACCATATCAAGTCAGACAAGTTAGGACTATAATTGTCAAATACAGTCTAATGGGTAAAGAATGATGTATAAATATGAGACTATTATTTATTGGAGCAATGATGACGGTACTTTTATTGCTGAGGTACCGGAGCTTCCAGGTTGTCTGGCGCATGGCGCGTCACAGGAAGAAGCACTGGCAAATGCTAACGATGCTATCCAGCTTTGGTTGGATACCGCCGAAGAGTTCGGAGACCCCATCCCTGAGCCGAAAGGCCGTCGCCTTATTTACGCTTAAAGACGTCTACAACTGAATTCAGTCGACTTTTTTAATATGTGTCACTGCGTGACGGCTGGATTTAATATGTCCGGTCTCGTCCGGACAGACGAGGACCTTTTGTTTCGGCAAAAGGTCCCCGCCGTGCGGGCGCGGGAGCCCGCATTAAATCAATCCATGGAGAAGCATAATGAAATTGAATAGATTAATAATCCTCTTGATTTATATCATAATGCTGGCAGGATGTTCATCGACACTGACGCCGGATCAGATGAAGGCCGCTATCAAGAATTTTCAATTACCTGCCTTGCCTGAAGTCGGGAAGGCCGTCGTTTACGTCGTCAGGCCGTCGGGTGATGCCAAGAAGGAAAAATTCAGCGTGTTCGTCGATGATAAAAAGCAAGGTTCGGAGATGGGATATACGAGGGGATTACAATATATTTATTTCAATATTGAACCGGGCGATCATACGATTTTTTCCAAAGCTGAAAACTGGGCAGAGAAAAAGATCAACGTCCAGGCGGGCGATGTTATTTATATCCAGCAGGTACCTGAAAAAGACATTCAAATGGCAAAAAACTCACTTTATGCTCCCTTTGATTATCAGGGGAAGTATTATGTGAAGACCCTGAAGTTGGGAACAATTATAAGGAAAGATAAGAACCAGAAGTTTGATTAGAGGCCGGAGGCGCTGTTGTAGAACCCTTCGACGATATTAGTCTGGGTCAGTATGCCGGTGAGTTTTCCTTCTGAATTAACTACCGGGACGTGGCGGATTTTGTGGCTGCGTGTTATCAGTATGGCTTCATTGAGTGTCAGGTCTTCCGATATCATGATGATAGGCGAGGTCATGAAGTGTTTGATCGATAGTTGTTCCCAGGTGACACCGTGGAGGGTGTCCGCCAGCACTTCCACCAGATCGCGTTCGGTGATAATGCCAACCGGTATGTCGTCCTCGACGACGACCAGGCATGAAAAACGTTTGGACGCGATGGTTTTGACGACATCGATGAGTGATTCATCGGGGGTGCAGGTGACCACATCCTGCGTCATAAGCGCTGATACACAATATTCTTGCATGGTCGTTATTATTTTCTGTGTAGTTATTAGTGTAGCGCTGCCGTATGATATGACGTTTTGGTACAGGCCATATTTTGTGCAACCGTAATTATTTATCGGCAATTTAGACCTAATCTTAACAGCCGGACTGATTTTAGGACCGGGCAGCCCTTGGATTTCCTTATTAACCATTTGATGCCGGGTGCTTTTTAGTGCTGCTCATTTCTTGTGCTGACAATGTTGCTGAGGCAGGCAAACTGTTCCAGGGTCAGGGTCTCGGCGCGCAGGCCGGTATCGATACCGGCAGCTTCGATCTCTTCAATACTCAGCGTTCCTTTGAGGGTATTGCGCAGCGTCTTGCGGCGTTGCGCAAAGGCTTGAGTGATGACTTGTTTGAATACATCTTCGTCATATACGTTGACGGGTGGTTGCCGATGCGGAATGAGCCGTACAAATGCCGAGTCTACTTTGGGTGCTGGTGTGAACGCGGCAGGGGGAACGATAAACAACAGCTCGACGCTGCAGCGGTACTGCATCATCAGGCTCAGGCGGCCATAAGCCGCTGTAGCGGGTTGCGCCGCGAGGCGGGCGGCAACTTCCTTTTGTAACATGAAGTGCATGTCTTCGATACACGCGGTTTGTTCCAGCAGATGGAACATCAACGGCGTTGAAATGTTGTAAGGCAGATTACCGACGATGCGTAGTTTATGATTGCGCATTGTCAGCCGGCAGAAATCAAATTTCAGGGCATCAGCACTATGGATATGTACAGTGACAGCCTTGAATTTTTCCTGTAAATACCGTACCAGGTCACGGTCCAGTTCCACTATGTCGAGACGCTCTGTTGCATTTAGTAATGCTTCGGTCAGGACACCCTTGCCTGGTCCTATCTCGACAATATGATCGTCTTTTAGAACATCTATAACCGTTATGATGTGCTGTAATACTGAATCATCGTGTAAAAAATTCTGGCCGAAGCGTTTGCGTGGAAGGTGTGCGCTCATGCGTTGTTACGCGTGATGTGCCGTTCGGGAGTGCTGTGTGAAGGCTTGTTTATTGTTATACATATCGTAAGCGGTACGCAGCGCATTGATCAGGCTGGTGGCGTCAGCATGACCGTGTCCGGCCAGTTCCAGCGCTGTACCGTGATCCACTGAGGTGCGGATGAAGGGCAGGCCAAGGGTGATATTGATGGCGTTGCCAAATCCCATGTATTTTAGCACCGGGAGGCCCTGATCATGATACATGGCGATAAATACATCGGCGGTATTCAGGTATTTCGGGATGAAAGCGGTGTCCGCCGGTAGCGGCCCTTCGATGCTGTATCCTTGGGTGCGCAACTTTTCCAATACAGGGATGATAATCTTCGTTTCTTCATGTCCCAGATGCCCGCCCTCTCCGGCATGAGGGTTCAGGCCGCATACGATGATCTTAGGTTGCGTGATCGCAAAACATTGCCGGAGTTCCTGATGAGTTATTTTCAGGGTGTTTTCTACCAAATCCGCCGTGATGCTGGAGCTTACTTCGCAAAGCGGAATGTGTGTAGTGACCAATGCGACACGCAGTCCGGTAGTGGTGAGCATCATGACTACGTGCGCTGATTTTGTTTGCTCGGCCAGAAACTCGGTGTGGCCGGTAAATGGAATGCCTGCATTGTTGATATTGCCTTTGTGTACGGGACCGGTGACAAGCGCTGCAAATCCGTCATTCAGGCAGCCTTCGATGGCGTTGCGTAATGTTTTCAGTACATATGGCACATTGGCAATGTCCAATTGGCCGCAACAGGGTTTGTTTGCACAGGGTACATTGAGCACCTTCAGGGTGCCAGGCCGGTGTGGTGTTGGTTTGGTAGCCGCCTGAAAAGCTTCCACGCGCAGCGGCAGTTTCAATTGGCGTGCGCGCTCGATAAGTAACTGGGAATCGGCAATGGCAACGATTTCAAATGGAAAAGATCGTTGCGCTGTTTGCACAGTGATATCCGGGCCTATTCCAGCCGGCTCTCCGGGGGTCAAAGCGATGCGGATGTTGTCAGTTTCCACGCTTCGGGCAGATTGTGGCGTTGAAGATAAGATGACTGAATGAACCGAGATGGTGGCGCGATAGCAATATTATTTGTCCAGGCGGTATTCCACATAGGCCTCTGCGCGTACATGGCGCAGCCAATTCATATGCTCTTCTTCGACTTTACGTTGAAAAATCAATTCATGAATCCTGGAGCGGGTAAAGTCTTCGGTATCATCGATTTCGCGCCGGTCATTGACCTGCACGATATGCCAGCCGAAGCGCGTCTTGAACGGGTCACTGATCTTACCGGGGTCTAGACTGTCCATGACCTTTTCGAAATCGGGGATCATTTTCCCGGGCTCTATCCAGCCAAGTTCTCCGCCGTTGGCTGCGCTGGTTTTATCATCTGAATTGGCTTTGGCCAGTTTGCCAAAATCCGCGCCCTCTTTAATTTGTTGCTTGAGGTTGGTGAGCAGGGTCTTTGCATCATCGTCGTTTGTCAGTTCATCCGTTTTAATAAGGATATGACGGGCCTGGGTCTGTGTCACGATATGAGGCTTCGCGCCATGATAGTCGAGTAATTTGATAATGTGGAAACCGCTGGAGGAGCGGATAATATCGCTTATAGCGCCGATTTCCATGTTCGGGACTATTTCGGCGAATAGCGAAGGCAATTCTCCTGCTTTGCGCCAGCCAAGATCGCCGCCTTCCAGTGCCTGTTGCCCTTCTGACACGCTGATAGCGGCTTGGCTGAAATCCATACCCGTCCGCAATTCATCGAGTATTTGTTGCGCCTTCTGTTTGGCGGCCTGAATCTGATCCGGCGTGGCGGTTTCGGGCAGGCCGATAAGAATATGGCCAAGGCGATATTCATCCTCGGCGTTACCTTGTATTTTCTGGTTAGCAATGAAATTATCGATTTCCTGTTCCGAAACGGTAATGTGGTTATCGACATTACGCTGGCTAATACGGCGTATGATGATCTCTTTACGGATGTTTTCGCGGAATTGGGCAAATTCAAATCCTTCTTGTTCCAGCGCATCGCGGAAACCGCTCAGAGTGAGATTATTTTGAGACGCGATATTACTGATAGTATTATTCAATGTTTCGTCATCCACGCGAATGCCATTGGCTTTTGCCAGCTGCAACTGGATTTGATTGATGACCAACCGTTCCAGTACCTGCTTGCGTAGTGTTTCGTCTGGCGGAATTTGAATTTTTTGCTGGCGCAGTTGTAACTTGATGGTATTAAGTTCCTTATCCAATTCAGTTTGAGTGATGATATCGTTGTTGACTATGGCGGCAATACGATCAAGTCCGATAGGTGCCGTATTGGCTTGCGCAGCGCCAAAAGAAAAAAAGGCCACAAAAATGATTAAGCGTACAATATGCATCATGTAATACCCGTTTGCTTGTTTTATTCTACATAGCCGAGGATAGATTCTTCCAGTGTTTCCTTGATCGAACGTCCAACGCTTGCCAGCCCTTTTAACTCAAGCTGGATGTAATAAGCGTTGTCATATATTTCGGGTGTGTTAGTCGCGGCTGCTTGTTTCAAATAGTGACGTGATATCAGGTGTAATTTCCAGCAGCATGCCTGGTATTCCAGGCCGGCCAGATTTTCCAGGCTCTGGTCGTCAAACAGTGAATAATTCCAGCGGCTTATAATATGCCAGGAACGGGTTAAAGGCCAGAGCAACGAAACATCGGCCTGGCTCAGTTCATCACGCCTGTATCGATAAGATAGGTTCAGGATATGACGTCTTTGTGCCTGATAACGGAATTGTATGCCACCCTTCGATATTTCATTGTTTTCGACGTTCCATAGCAGATCGGAATTGGCCGTCAGATTATTGGTAATGAGCGAGGTTGCTTCGGCAAGGATATCCGAGTGTGTTGAGGTGTCTACAGCCGTCCCTGACAGGGTGACTTCACGGTCTTGAAAGTAATAAATCTGGCCGATGCTGCCTCTTATCCTTTCCCTGCCGGTATCGGCTTCCAATAGACGCGAGGTGATGGAAATGCTGATTTGATTGGCATCGCCGACGCGGTCAACACTGCTGAAGCGGGTTTCCATGAACATCTGGGTAAAATTAAAGTCAGGTGCACCACTATCGAAGATAGGTATGTCCGATTGATCTTGGTAAGGTGCATACAGATAAAAGAGCCGTGGTTCCAAGGTTTGCAGGAATTGTCTGGAACCCCAATGACTGTCCCGTTCCAGAAATATCCCGCTATCCATGCTGAAAACCGGGACGGTTCGATTTTGTCTGTCATCCGTGGCTGGCGCCTGATCCTGCAAATTATATTGTGTATGATGCAGATTGATTTTCGGTGTCAGGAAGGCCGCCATCGTTTTGACTGGATAACTGATTACAGGCTGTATATCCAGCCGTCCGGCAGTGACACGGTCTTCGCGTTCAAAAAATACATATTCGCTGTCAAGTTGGTAGTTGAGTTGGTTTTTCTTTTGTGGACGGTTAGAGTTGAATTGTATTTGCGGTAACCTCTGATAGGGACGTGAACTTTCAGGGATGGTTTCATCAATGGTCTGATAACCTTGCAAGCGTATATGCGTGGTCCAGGAATCACCCAGGTATGCCAATTCGGCATTGCGTTCCAGGTGGGCGGTGGTTGTTGCAACCAGTCCATCACCAAAGTCTTTTAGATAATCCTGATCTGACACGTAGTTCAGATTGATGTTGGTATGAGTGCGAGGTGTTATTTGACCAATATGTCCATAATGCAAGGTGCCCCTTTCACCATCATATTTCTCATCGTCAGCGAGATATTCGACGTTCACAATGCCAAGACCTATGGTGGTGAGGTAACGGAATTCACCGTCAAGAAGCATTCCCCGGTTTGAAATTATATGCGGCGTTAAGGTGGCATCGAGGTTCGGTGCCATATTGATGTAATAAGGGATGGATACTTCGTCACCCAAATCGCTTGAGCTTTTATAGCCGGGCATTAAAAAGCCCGTTTTACGTTCATCATTAATGGGAAAGCTGATATAGGGAAAATACATAAATGGAACATGCTTGAATGACAGGACGACATTAGTTGCACTGCCGATGCCTTTGGCGTGATTTAATTTGACCTTGCTTGATCTCATTAACCAGTCATTGTTGCCATAATCGCAGGTGGTATAACGTACCTTTCTAAGAACCGTGATGTTGGATCCTTCAAATGAAGTTTTACGCGCACTGCCACGGCCGTGCCAGTCATATAATTGGAATTCAGTATCGTGAAGTACGCCTGTCTGTGAATCGAGTTCCATATTGCCCGTGCTGCCCTGCGCACTTAAGCCTTCCCGTTGGTAGTGAATATTATTTTCGGCTTTGATAATGTCAGTCGTTTTGTCATAGACTGCAGTATCGGCTTTGAGTAATTGTTGATCATGTGTAACACGTACATTCCCTTCCAGTTTGATGACGTTTTCCCTGATTGTCTGAGCCTCATCTGCAGTGAGTACAGTTGCTCCGGCCTGGGATTCATCAGTTTCAATCTCTTCATGAAAATCAAATGCTGCATGAGTGGTGCATAATGACCATTTGGGATCGATTTCCTGTGCCGCATAGAGTGATGTTGATATCCCCGAAAGTATCGGAAGTACAAGCACCAGGCTCCGGGAAAAAAATCGATGGTATTTCACGTATTAAAAACTAATGTTTGCATGAGAAGTTGTAAAACCTTATTTATGGAAGGTCTGATTAATTCCATTTTTGTCATCCCCGCGAAAGCGGGGATCCAGTAACTTACTGAAATACAAAGAGTGGATTCCGGGTCTCCGCTCTTCGCCCGGAATGACGAATTAATCAGACCTTCCTTATATCAGTATAACCTGAATTTATTGATGGCTTCCTGAATGGTAATTTTGCTGGTTTGGACAAAAGCCGTCAAACTGCTTGTGAGGATACCGAATAAATTGTAGTTGCAAAGGGTTGGCGGACCTGCTAAGCCTATTACGATAATGCGCATGGATGAAAGACTGGAATTATTGAAACGTTGGTTAAAAAGCGATGCCGGGTTGACCGGGTTCGATATCACTCCCGCTTCAAGTGATGCCAGTTTCCGCCGTTATTTCCGCGTACGCCACGGTCATGAGAGTCATATTGCGATGGATGCCCCGCCCAAAAAGGAAAACTGCGGGCTTTATGTAATGGTTGCGCGTGCCCTTTCGTCTCTTGGCTTGAATGTGCCGCATATATTCCTGGCGGACCTTAAACAAGGATTTCTGCTGCTTAGCGATTTTGGTGTGCGCAGTTATCTGGATGTGTTGGACGAATCAAATGCCGGCCGGCTGTATGGTGATGCCCTGAATGCCTTGCTGGTTTTGCAAAGTCACCGGGACTTCCAGGATGATTGTTTCCCGCCGTATGATCGCCAATTATTGATGAACGAGATGAATCTGTTTCGTGACTGGTATTTGCGCGAACATTTGGGTATTACATTAAGCGTTCGGCACAACAAGGTGCTTGATGAGGTATATGAAATATTGATTTTATCCGCGTTGGAACAGCCGACAGTATGGGTGCATCGCGATTTTCATTCGCGTAATCTGATGTATGTTGAAAAAGGCAATCCGGGTATTCTTGATTTTCAGGACACCGTAATCGGCCCTGTTACTTATGATCTGGTATCGCTATTGCGTGATTGTTACATACAGTGGCCACATGCAAGAGTGCAAGTCTGGCTTGAAGAACACTACTTGCGCCTTAGAGAGAATAAAGTGATTGAGCGCGTTGACCGTTCCCAATTCGAGCGGTGGTTTGATCTGATGGGCGTGCAGCGTCATCTGAAGGCGATCGGAATATTTTCCAGGCTGAATATCCGGGATGGTAAACCGGGTTATATGAATGATATACCACGCACCCTGGGTTACGTGATGGAGGTCAGCGCCCGTTACCCTGAACTTAAAGGACTAAATGAGCTTCTGGGGAACCTCTGAATAATCTCAGGGAAGAATTATTCCAGGTTCCCTGGAGGATATAAAATAATCAGGAAGCTATGTGTTATAACGCATGCGCGTACCGTGAGTGAGAGATAAAGTAATTTCATCCGCGCTGAGTTGTTTGGGAAAATAGGTGCCGGAGATTTTTGTAGCATGTATGCTCGCTCCTTCAAGTATGGTATTGGTGAAGTCGATGCCTCGTAAATCCGCCTGTCTGAAATATCCGCTACTCAGATCAAGGCTGTCGGCATCCATGCCGCGAAGATCGAGACCACGAAAATCACAATTGGTGAGATCGGTGCGTTCCCCGCGCGCCTTGCTTTCATTAAATTCATTGATGTGACCTTCACGTAACAAGCGGTATAACGGATCATCATTTTTTATTTCAGGTTTGCTTTTCATTGTCATATTCCTCGTAACACTTTTCTATAAAAGCTCACTGACATGGTTAGGCAGTAATATTCATTTCTCGTCAAGGTTTGGCATGAGGCTAAATTTCTCGCAATATATGCGAATTTGCAAGGGCTATAGCCATTTTGATTAAAACTTGACTCAATGATCGTGTATAATTCCCAGTCTTTTGGCAAAGTGGAGATCTTTTCCTTGATTGGCCAACTCAATACTCTATCTATAGTCACCGTACTTTTATCGGTTTTATTGATGACGCCGGGCTTGTGTATTGATGTTTATGCGGCGGACGGCCCTCCACCGGCGCCGGTGGTGGTGGCAGAGGCACAGCAACGCCAGATGTCTCCGACGGTTTGGGTGGCCGCCAGCGTTGTCAGCCGTAATGATGCGCGCATTGCCGCCGAGGTTGAAGGGCGTGTCGAGTGGATTGCCGAGGTCGGTACCCAGGTGCAACAAGGGCAGGATGTTGCCCGGATCAATGATATGCAACTCAGTTTGCAGTCTGAGGAATACCAGGCTGAAGTTGCACGCAATAATGCCCGTCTCAAATTTCTCGAACAGGAAGTGGCGCGTTTAACCCGTCTTGCCAAGGAAAATAATGCCGCGGTTACACAGCTCGAACAAACCATAGCGGACCGTGATGTTGCAAAAGGCGATCTGGCTTCGGCGCAGGCGCGGCTTAAACGGGTGCAAGACCTGATGTATCGCAGTGTTGTACAGGCTCCGTTTGCCGGTGTGGTCGTGCAGCGCCTGCTTCAGCCCGGTGAATGGGCGGATAACGGTGAACAGATTGTACGTCTTGTTGATAGCCAAATGCTGGAGATTCAGGCGATGATCCCGCTATCGTCCGGGAGTTTTTTAGCCGTTGGCGATGAAGTGACATTGCAGAAGGGAGCCACAACCATCAAGGGCCGAGTGCGATCCCTGGTACCAGTCGGTGATATTCAGTCACGCCTGTTGGGCTTGCGCATCGATTTTAGTGAACCGTCATGGCCGGCCGGGCAGACCATTCGCGTTGCAATTCCAACTTCATTGTCACGCAGCGTTGTTGCAGTACCCCGCGATGCCTTGATAGTACGCCGCGGCAGTACCGCTGTTTACCGTGTTTTGGCGGATGATACTGCAGAGCATATCGAAGTCACGACCGGTATCGCCGAAGGGGAATGGATTGAGGTAATAGGAGATATCCGCGCCGGAGATCGTGTCATCACCCGGGGTGGAGAACGCCTGCGCCCGAAGCAGAAAGTAACACTTATATCTCCCGGCGGCTCGTTGGAAAAGACCGGTGAATCCGATTAGATAGAACCTATCTCAATATTAGCGAGCGCAGGCAAGACAAGGCAAAATGAAAGAGAAAGCGGACGACTATAGAGATACAGGAGGTAGACAATGTCGGGAACACATTGTCGAGTTTATATGCCAACCCGCCGCTTGCGCGGCCCCGCATTTTGAGTTCGTTTTTAACGCAGTATCGGCAAGCACAGCACAATGAGATAGGTTCCAGTGAATCTCACCCGTCTTTCATTAGGTAATCCGGTAGCGGTCATTGTTGCCGTGCTGCTGGTGATATTGTTCGGTTTGATCAGTCTTTCAAGGTTGCCTATTCAGCTGACTCCCGAATTAGAGCAACCCGAGGTCAGTATTAATACTGCATGGCGGGCCGCGGCCCCGGAAGAGGTGGAGGCAGAAATCATCGAGCCTCAGGAGGATGCCTTGCGCGGTCTTCCCGGCGCAACGGAAATACTTTCCAGCGCACAGCGGGGCCAGGGCACCGTTTCAATCACCTTTGCAGTTGGCACGGATCTGCGCCGTGCTTTGCTTGAAGTGCTCAATCGTTTGAACCGTGTGCCCCGTTATCCTCCGGATGCGGATGAACCCGTGATCAGTTCGGTAGGAGGAAACAGCCGCGCGATTGCCTGGTTTATTCTCAAACCGTTACCTGGAAATGACCGTGATATAGCCAGCTATAATGATTTTGCCGAAGAGGTCGTACAGTCACGTTTTGAACGAGTACCGGGTGTGGCCATGTCGGAAGTACGCGGCGGCCGTGAGCGTGAGCTGCGTATTACTTTTGATCCCTATAAGGCGGCCAATCTGGGTATCGAATTACCCAAGGTAACGGAGCTGGCGGGCAGCAAGGACGTTACCGGCGGGTTCGCCGATGTCGGCAAAAGGCGTTACACCATCCGTTTTGCCGGGGGCTATGATGCCGAAGACCTCGATGAGCTGGTAATCGAATGGCGTGAAGGCAGGCCGGTGTTGCTGCGCGATATTGCGGATGTCGAAGTCCGCATGGTGGATAAAAGCAGTTTCGTTATTCAAAATGGAGATCCCGCCATTGCCGTTAATGCCCACCGGGAAACTGGCGTAAATGTCTTGCAAGTCATGGCCGGTCTGCGTGAAGCGGTGGCGGAACTGCGCGACGGTCCGTTGAAGGATGCCAGATTGTCATTCGTGCAGGTCTATGACGAGACTGTCTATATTGATCGTTCCATCGAGATGGTACGCAATAATCTGGGTCTTGGCATTATCCTGGCAGTTGGAGTCTTGTGGTGGTTCTTACGCCGCTTCCGCGCCACCATGATGGTGGCGCTGGCAATTCCGATATGTGTGGTTGGGGCGTTTATGTTGCTGGATGCAACCGGCCGTACCTTGAATGTGATATCCCTTGCCGGGTTGGCATTCGCAGTCGGTATAGTACTCGATGCGGCGATAGTTGTGCTGGAAAACATCGTGCGTCTGCGCGAACGCGGTGAAGAGAGCGGTCATGCCGCATTGCTCGGCACAAGCCAAGTATGGGGAGCACTGCTTGCCTCGACGGCAACGACCGTCGCAATATTTCTACCCGTTGTCTTTCTTGAGGAAGAGGCCGGACAGCTTTTTGCCGACCTTGCGCTGACTATCGCGGTTGCAGTGGTGTTTTCATTGATTGTAGCCATTACTGTATTGCCAACGGCCGCCATGACCTGGTTTCGCCATGCCACATTGACCGATCCGCATGCCCATTGGTGGCAGGGTATTACCGGCGCAATCATGCGCATGACGGGAACGCCGCAACGCAGGACACTGTGGATCGCTGTCTTACTGGCCGTGCCTGTTGCGTTGACAGTGTGGTTAAAGCCCAACGCAAATTATTTACCGGAAGGAAACCGCAACCTGGTATTCACGTTTATCAATCCACCACCCGGAAATAATATCGATACCATGGAAAAGGAGATGGGACTCGTCATTGCCGATTTTATGAAGCCCTATCTTGATGGCGCCAAACAACCTCAGGTCCATGATTATTTTTTTGTAGCCTTCTCCAGAGGGGTGTTCATGGGGGCACGTACGCAAGACCCGACCAGGACCGGAGAGCTTGTCGGAATTATTAATAATGTAGTACGCAGTTTCCCCGACACGATCGGATTTGCCTTTCGCTCGTCACTATTCGGTGGTTTTGGCGAGGGGCATACGATAGACGTAGATATACAGGGGCGTGATATAGAGGCATTACTACGAGTGGCCGGTGCTTCATTCGGTCTTATCAAGGGTGTAATACCCGAGGCCTCGATACGGCCTTTTCCCGGTTTAGAGCTCGCCGAACCGGAGCTGCGTTTGATTCCTGATGAACGCCGTATTGCCGAGGCAGGATGGAACAGGAATATCATGTCAGGTGTAATTCGTGCGTTGGGCAATGGCCTGTATGTGGGGGATTACTTTGATGGTGATGAGCGTCTGGATATTATCTTACGGGGCGAGCACTGGAATACGCCTGAAGAGTTAACAGCGATACCGCTTGCAACGCCCAAGGCTGGGATACAACCACTTGGTGAACTGGTGCGCCTAATACGGACCTCGGGACCCGATGAAATACGCCGTATCGACCGGCGGCGTACCGTGACGTTACAGGTAAGACCGCCATCGGACATGTCACTCGATATTGCATTACAACTTCTTAAAGAGAAAGTCGAGCCGGTGATGGTGGGCATGCTGCCGGAAGATGGTGCGATCCGGTATAGCGGTACAGCAGATAAGCTGCAAACGGCCTTACGCAGTATGGGTGGGACTTTCATACTTGCCATCATCATTCTTTATTTGCTGATGAGCGCCTTGTTCCGTTCATTCCGGGATAGTTTTCTGGTGATTTTGGCGATACCGCTTGCTACCGTCGGCGGAGTAATTGCATTGCGTATTACCAACCTGCTGACGTTTCAACCGATGGACCTGTTGACCATGATTGGCTTTATCATCTTATTGGGCCTGGTGGTGAATAATGCGATCTTGCTGGTATATCAGACACGCATTGCCGAACGCGAGGGCCTGCCGCGGCGGGATGCGGTAGAACAGGCAGTACGCCTGCGTTTGCGGCCGATATTGATGAGTACGCTCACCAGTATCTTTGGCATGTTGCCACTGATGGTAGTGCCCGGCGCCGGGAGTGAACTCTACCGTGGTCTTGCGGCGGTCATTGTCGGCGGGATGTGTATCAGTACCGTATTTACACTGATCTTATTGCCGAGCCTGTTGCGCATTGGTGAGGCGAGGCGGCCATTGCAGGCGGTCTAAACGATCACTCCAGTAATAATTAATAATAATCAATGATTTAACAATAATCCCGCGATATTTCCAAAATATTTTGGCTTCTTAGAACATACCAAAATAGCGGCCTAAACCGGCAAAAAAATTCACTTTTTCGGGCCGAACTGCCGATATCAACAATAGGGATCAATACGTATTGTAAATTTATAACAATCCCGTAAGCCGCAAGCCTTGAGGAAATAGCGCAATCACAAATGACCACTATTGGAATATCTCATATGAGTATTGATGGTCCGGAAATAAAGACTAAAGAATCTAGTGTTGGACTGCCGAGCCAGGATGATGGTGCTCCGTTATTAGATATCAAACCGCGCATCGAAAAAATCGACAAACTTCCCCCGATGCCGGAGATGACTCAAAAAATCATTCGTCTGAGTTCTGATCCGAATGCAAGTGTAGGCGCATTGGTGAAAGTGGTTGAATTGGACCCCAGTTTGGCCGCCCAGATCATGCGTTATGCTTCGTCGCCATTTTTCGGATATCAGGGCAAGATTGATTCGGTAACCACGGCTATCGCGCGTGTGCTTGGGTTCAGTATGGTCGTGAATCTGGCGCTCGGCGTGACCGCTGCCAAGCCGTTTAAGATCCCGAGGAATGTCCCCTTGGGGCTGGAAAATTTCTGGCGCCATGCCATCTTTAGCGCTGCATTAGTGCAGGCGTTGAGTAGCGCTTTGAATGAAGAATTAAGACCCCCCGCCGGGTTGGCCTATTTATCAGGTTTGTTACATAACTTCGGACATCTGTTGTTGGGTCATTTGTTTAAGAAAGAATTTTTAATTTTAAATAAGTTTGTCGCCAGTGAGCCGGAAACGCCCGTCGTCGAGATAGAGAAGAAGATCATCGGTACTGATCACGGACAGATCGGCGCGTGGTTAATGCAGGCCTGGAAGTTACCCGAGGAAGTCGTTATCGCAACCAGAGAACATCACAATGAAGCCTATAACGGCCCGCATGCGGTTTATCCCCAGCTCGTGATGTTGGCGGACCATTTGTTGAAGGGGCAGGGTATTGGTGATGCGCCTCACGGTAATATCCCGGCGGCGATTCTTGACTCGCTTGAACTTGGTGAATATCAGGTGACGATGCTGGCTAACCGTGTATTGGAAGATTGCGATGCGCTTGATAGGATGGCGCAACAACTCGCGTCCTGATCACCGCGGCCGTTTTTATAATTTATCCTGTCGACGCGCAGATCCGTGCATAATCCTCATAGCCCGGAAATTCGGCATTCTCACCACAATATTTACAGTTCGGATTGGCCTTGATTTTGAGCGTGGTAAACTGCGCGCTGAGCGCATCGTAATGCAGCATCTTGCCAACCAGGGGTTCACCCAGATCGAGCAGTATTTTCAGCGTTTCGACGGCCTGCAACAGACCGAGCACGCCGGGCATCACGCCCAGTACCCCTGCCTCTGCGCAGGAGGGCGCAAACTCAGGAGGGGGAGGTTCGGGGAACATGCAGCGGTAACATCCACCGCGTTGTTTGGCGTAGGCCGGCCAAAACACCGTTAATTGTCCTTCAAAGCGGTACACGGCAGCGTGTATATTGGGAATGCCAAGCTTGACGCAGGCATCGTTAATCAAGTAGCGCGTGGGCAAGTTGTCCGAGCCGTCCACCACGATATCGTAATTGCTGAATATTTCCTCGACGTTGGAACTGTCCAGATGGGTTTCGTAGCCGATGATGTTGACATCGGGGTTCAATGCCTCCAGTGCCTCACGTGCCGAAGCGACTTTCGGAATGCCAACACGTGCCTCGGTATGCAGAATCTGTCTTTGCAGGTTACTGCGATCAACAACATCGTGATCGACCAGGCCAAGTGTGCCGACGCCGGCGGCTGTGAGATAATACGATGCAGGCGATCCCAGTCCTCCGGCACCGATTAGCAACACTTTACTGTCTAGTAACTTTAATTGCCCGGCTTCACCAATATCAGGCATCAGAATATGACGAGAGTACCGTTCTCTTGCAACGGCATCCAGTACGCGAGGGATCTCGAATGGCATGCCTTCATTCTTCCAGCGATTAAAGCCCCCTGCTATCGAGCGTACATCCTTATATCCAAGTTGCTTGAGTGCCTCGGCGGCGAACAGAGAACGTACGCCTCCCGCGCACATGACAAGCAGGGTGTGGTTCAGGTCAGGTATGGTATCTTCAATACGTAACTCTAAATAGCTGCGCCCCAGCCTGTGAGCAGCAACAGGGCTTCCCTGCATGATTTCATCTATATCTCTGACATCGATTAGCGCCGCGCCGCTGGCTTGTAATGTATACGCTTCATTTGGGGTAAGTTCGGGAACTGCTGTACGCAGCTCTGCCAAGCGTCGATCTTTGGCCTTCATCATAGACCTCCAGCCATATTCATTAAACAATTACACATTTAGATTCAAAATACATGATGTTTACCGGGTGTTGTACGGAAGCTGAATACGTATGTCGTACACCATGGCTATTATTGTTACGCGTCAGAAAACATATCGGCATGTTCGCTATTAGCTTGAATATTATACAGGAATTCAGGCGGGCATTACTATTGAATGTAGATAAACGCCGTGAATATTTGCAGAAATAACGCCCATAATACCTATTTCCATAAGGTTATCAGTAAAGGTTTCCATAAGTTGCACTCAACAGGAGTTTTTACTTATCCTTCCTGCTAGTCAATAACAATTACGCATCAAGCATCAAAGAATAATCAGAAAGAGAGGAACTTAATGAAGGCTAAACCATTCCATCCGCCGCAACGAACTCTAATGGGCCCAGGTCCCTCTGATGTGAATCCCCGCGTTCTGGAGGCCATGTCACGTCCTACGATTGGTCATCTTGATCCGGCATTCATTACGATGATGGATGAAATAAAAGAACTCATTCAATATGCCTTCCAGACAAAAAATACCCTGACCATGCCGGTTTCCGCCCCCGGCTCCGCGGGCATGGAAACCTGTTTTGTCAATCTTGTTGAACCCGGTGACAAGGTGATCGTGTGTCAGAATGGTGTGTTTGGCGGACGTATGAAAGAGAACGTCGAACGTTGCGGCGGTGTAGCAATCATGGTGGAAGATGCCTGGGGCAGTGCCGTTGATCCTAATAAACTGGAAGATGCCTTGAAGAAAAACAGCGACGCCAGGATCGTTGCCTTTGTGCATGCCGAGACCTCAACGGGCGCTGGGTCTGATGCCAAAACGCTGGTGGAGATTGCGCACAAGCACGATGGTTTGACCATAGTTGATGCCGTGACTTCATTGGGCGGTATACCTGTAAACGTGGATGAATGGGGCATCGATGCGATCTATTCGGGTACACAAAAATGCCTGTCCTGTGCCCCCGGCCTGTCACCAGTCAGTTTTAACGAACGCGCGCAGCAAGTGATCAAACAACGCAAGCACAAAGTACAAAGCTGGTTCATGGATCTTAATCTGGTGATGGGTTACTGGGGGAGCGGTGCAAAGCGCGCCTATCATCATACGGCGCCTATTAATGCCTTATATGGGCTGCATGAAGCCTTGGTTATTCTGCAAGAGGAAGGATTAGGGAAGGCCTGGTCCCGTCACTTACGAAATCATCATGCCTTGCGCGCGGGCATTGAAGCCATGGGCCTTTCGTTCGTTGTGAAAGAAAACGAACGTCTGCCGCAATTAAATGCCATCAAGATACCGGAGGGTGTCGATGATGCCACAGTGCGCAGCTATCTGCTGGCCGATTATGATCTGGAAATAGGCGCAGGTTTGGGGGTAATGGCAGGCAAGGTATGGCGTATCGGCTTGATGGGATATTCAAGCAATCCGCGTAATGTGCTGCATTGTCTGGGTGCGCTCGATGACGTGTTGAGCCTGGTCAAGGCACCTGTTGAACGTGGAGTCGGCGTAGCGGCAGCCAGAAAAATATTGTTCGAAGACTGATAATACACAGAACGTATTATGGTTCAGGTTGCACAGTAATACCGCTTGGTTGACTGGGCGGCGTAGTATCTGGTGGCGGTGCGAGCGTCGTTGCTTGTGCAGTGCTTGATTGGGAAGAATTATTGCCAGCGGCGTCATAGGCTGCAACATTGTGTCTGTATAAAGTTGAGGCAGAAAGATTTATGTTTTGGTGGGTTGTTCCAGTAACCGTTGCAACGAGTGTGGACGGCGTACAACCGGAACCCTGACAGCGATAAATCCGGTATCCCGTGACGCCCACGTTGTCGGTGCTTGCCGTCCACGAGATATCTATCTGGGAAGATGATACTGCCAAAGTGTTGAGATTGGCGGGGATGGATGGTGCGATGGTATCGCCCGAAGCGGAAATCTGATAACCGTGGGTACCGAGATAGGCAGAAAATGCGACAGTGAGATTGCCGGTGGCATCGGTGATGCCTTGGGAAGCGGTACCTTCGAGATTGTTGCTTAGTGCTATACGGGTGGGGTGCGGAGTGGGAGAAGGCCAGCAGAAAATCCTGCTGTTGGGAACACATGCGCCTACAGCGTCGGGAGATACGATGACGTTGTTGGAGAAATACAGGGGGCCGGTCGTACCGCTGATATTATTGACCATCACACGGCCAATGAACGTATTGCGATAGATATGTATAGGTGTGGTGATCAGACCATCCTGGTTCAATATAAAAGCGTTTTCCGAAGCGTTGTAAACCCGGTTGAACAGAATCTCCGAGTTCTCGAGTATATGGTTGTTGCCGCCGATCGGATGTGCAGGAACGTTGTAAATGGTATTGTCCCTGACCGTGATCCTGTCCATTTGACCGCCTTTGAGGGCGATACCCTCGATCTCATCGGTTCCTACAGCGTCGCGGCAGATATTGTCTTCGATCAATAGTTTGTACTGGGCATAGATCTTGATGCAGGATCCGCCATCACCGCCAAGGCGGTGTCCCCAGTCGGCGAACTCGTTGTCTTGGATGATGAGATAGTTGGATCTGCTGCCGTCCAGGCCACCGGAGGATGTCATAATGAATGCGGGGTTGGTCCCGCTGATTCCCGCAGCACCATGCATATAGTTATCCCAGAACACACCGTAGTGAACATTGGGGATCGTTTCGAAATGCTTGCCGTGCCCATTAATGGTTTCAAACCCTAAGAGTGCCATCGGAGAATCTTGAAACTTCATAAAGACCCCGGGTTCGCCTCCCTGTTCGTAACCAACATTGAAGATCGGCCGCTCGCCGGGATAACTGATCCACTGTTGCGAAGCATAGTCAGACCTGAACTGTCTGGCCTCCGTCTCATTGCGAAACCCCGGAGCGAGTCCATTGTAATATCCTGCCGCGCTGCAATCGCGGAAATAAAGGATCTTTCCGACCGTTGGTCCTCCTTGACTCCATGGAATGTTATTGATGTTTTTCCACGGATCACCAATGCTCCCTGTTCCCGGTCCTGCGACATCGCAATCCAGGAACCGGAACTTGTTGGCGTCGACCGTTATCCCCCATACAGACTGGATTTGAATCCCGCTCGCATCCGTCACTGTCAATGTAATTGAAGGGTCGCCTGACTGGGGATTGATCCAGGTAATCACGCCTTCACTATCTATAGACATGCCGGACGGCTGGCCAGAGAGCGCAAAGGTATAGGGGAAATCACCGCCAACCACGGCTGTGCGCATGCGGTAAGTGATACCGGGGTATGCCCATAGCGTAAAATGATCTGCGGAGAGGGTTGGGCTTCCGGCATCAGGGCTTGTCCCTGCTGCTCGCGGTATAAGTACCTGTAAAGGAAAGTTAGCTGCTAATGCCAACGAGGGTAATGTGCATAACGCCAAAAGGCATAAAATTATCGAGCGCAGGATATTTTTATTTGTATGAGTATTCATTCTGGATGTTATCGGAATTCTTCTTGATAACTTCACTGATGATCGGACATTCTTGGTTAGGGAGCGCCTTCTTTGCCATATACCCGGTAATAACAACAGAGGGAGAAAGATACTGGCTCCGCCGCCCCCGCTACCGTTTCCTGTTTGCGTGCCAGTAGTTGTAATCGTGCTACTGGTAACAATAAACGTACCCAGTTCTGAAACGGTTGCCTCCAGTGCACTTCCTGTGTCTGTTGTGTTCACGATTTCGGCCCAGGCGTCATTGATGGGGTCATACCACATCAGATTTATCTCAGAGGAAGCTCCAATGGCAGTGGCCAGACCATTAATGTCATATGGCATGCGTATGGTCACGGGAATGAGCAGTGAGACCTGGATCGGTGAGAACTGAATAACAGGGCTGATCAATTCATGGCCCTGCGGAAGTGTCTTGGGTAAATCACGGTAACCAATGACTACATTATATTGTTTATCAAGCGAGCCATCAGGAATATGCAATTGGGTGCCTGCATAATCACCACTGGTAATGCTCAGATCTGATGCCCCGGAAGTCAGTTCACTGGCGAGTATATTTTCAAATATTTCTACGCGAACTGTTGCGGCATCGAATTCACCTTGGTCATCACTGACGATAACACGAAATATAAAGAGTCCGGACTGGGTGGGTGTGAAACTGAATGAATCACTGTTCAATATGAGACTGCCAAGATCAACAGCCGGACCCGAATTCTGGCTCCATCCCCATATCAGGTTATCACCATCGGCATCTGTTGCCTGTGTTGTTATATCGATCTGGCTGTTGATAGTGCCGATGACAGATGCTGGCGCTGTCAAAATCGGTGGCACATTGGAAGAAGGTATCGTGGTGTCATTCGGAGACAGGAGATTGCCGGGATCACTTTGCAGCCAGAACTCATGGAGGTTGGTGTATCCGTCACCGTCATTATCATCATGGGCATTAAAGGCGTTTTCATCGAGACCAACGGTATTCTCCCAACTATCGGGCATATTATCCCCGTCAATGTCGCCAGTGGTGGGGGAGGTATTCATTACCCGTACAAGTATGATCAAGTTGTTCACTGCTCCTGCAGCACCTGACGCCATGTTTCCGCCCAGCACGATTTCTCCTGCAGGGTAATTACGTGCCCACATATCAAAAGATATCGCCCCATCATTTGCCGTGGGTCCATCGCCACTCGGAACAAAACTGTTTTTCAGCCAGTCAGGTACGCTCGTTGCCGTGCTGTCATAGCCTACATATACGATGGCATCACGATCGGTTGTAAAACGGATGAAGTCAGCAGAGGTTTGATTGACATCGGCAGCGGCTGAGCGTAGCCAGACGCTATTTTGGAGTTCAGCGGGGATGGTGGTAATTGTCAGATTATTATCTACATAAAAAGTATCCCCCGTATTGACCATGGTTGCATTATAGTTTGATGGCGCATGTGAATTAATAATATTTGCAGCGTCGACTGTATAGGAAACCTCAAGGGACAAGATGCTCTCATTGTCACTGGTATCATACGCGCTGATTGTAAAATAATAGGTGCCCCCCGATTGCAGATCAGGGACTACAAGGCTGGTAGCCATGCCTGCATCGGCAGTTTCCGTGTAACTGCCCGAAGCCTGTCCGTAATGGACATGATAACCTGCGAGATCGGATTCGCTGTTGGCATTCCATGAAATACGGGCAGAAGCGGCAGATGCCGCTGTCGGCGTGACTGTTGATAGAACTGCGATCACTAATAACGGCAAGAAATGTTTTTTCATTTTTTTATTGTTGTCTCATCTGTCGATTAACAACGTTCATCACAATTCAGAGATACTCAGCCAGGGAAAGCCTGGGGTATCTACCGGTATAGACTCAGTTGCAGAGCATTATTGGGGGTCTAGGTATTTTGTGCAGGTGACTGGGTCACACTATTTATATTTATAAAAACAAATCTATTCATTGTTGGTATAACGTCTATCTAATGAATTCTGTTCGTCATTCCAGCTTATTTTTATTTAGCAAAAAGCGATGACAAAAAATAATAGTAAAATCATATAGATAAATATGTTGCGCATTATACCATAAACGTCAATTAATTGACATATTATTTGATATGTCTAATATTCATATTTCCTAATATTTTGTATCCGATAGTTTTGTTTTATGGAATAACTGATTAATCCAGAGGTTCCTGCAATACAAGGGTGTATCGCCATTTTTCGATTTGGCAAGAGATTGAAAAATGTAGCAAAGCAAAAACCACGTTTTTTGCTTTTCTTCTCTGAATAATATCAGGGCTGACTTATTCAGCACTTCCTTAAATTATTTAACGTCTGGTCCAAATGGTCTGGAGTTAAGAATGGAGGGTTAATCTTGGCGAGAGTGAAGCCTTCAAAATGGCGCTACGGACCAGGAATGTTTTAGCTGGACCGGTTAAGTTATTTCAACTCAAGTTGCATATCTTCGAGAAATGCATCATAGATTTGTTGCAATGCCTTACCAAAACCTTCGATAGACGAATGGAGTGATGAATCTTTTAACGGTATCAATGCCGAGTACTCTCTGTTTAATCGATTTGCACCCGGATTATGTTGATCGCCGTATTCCAATTCAAGTGTAACGGAGACCTTGATGTCATTGTTATCAATGATTCTCTTGAATTGAGCAAGCCTGCCGCGAATCAATCCATCTGCTTGCATGCCTGGCGTGTGGCGTGAAACATTCGCTGCGATCCGGGTTTCACGCAGATATTTGAGCAAGCTTTCCTGAACCAGCCTTGGCGGCGAATCGGTCCAGTGATGATAGCGGTAACGATGCAATTCCAAGGGATGATCGGAGTTAACGTATAATATGGCCCTTTCCCTGTGCAAGCCATCCGATCGTAAAGGCGCGATACCCAATGTGCCATTTATCAGATGAGCTTCCTGTTTGATAGCAGGTAATATTTCAGGAAGCTGATAAAAATGATCATCGGGAACAGTTGTCCTGCCTGCACAACCCATCACTATCAAAGGCATCAATAGAGGTATGAGTAGAGCTTTATAATTCCATTCGGTCATTATGGCTGCACCTCATCTTCTTTGGGTGCTTTGCCGTTGAGCAGGATAGCGGGGTTGTCACGAATTTGCCGGCTGAATTCGTTAACGTTACGGCTGGTGTTCTCGAGATTGTATATAATGGCGTTAATATTCTCTGATACGACGCCAAGGGAACTGCGTAAATCGATTACCGAATGCCGTATATCATCACTGTTGTCAGTCAGGAGTTCGTTGGAATTTTTAAGTAACCGGTCTAGCTGCGTGCGTACATCATTGAAACCTTGTGTGAGTGAAGATAAATTTTCAGAAATTATGTCGGCATTCTCAAAAACATTGGATAGATGTTGCTGGTTATTTTCGTTTAACAGTTCCGCTAATTGATTCGCGCTGGAATTTAAGCTATTAAGTAATTGATTGACGCTGGCAGTCACGGTTGGGATGTTTATATTCAGATTACTGCCGATTGCATCTACATGCCTGTTTAAATTACTAATGAGCGGCTTGATATTGTTATCGGAAAGATCCTTGATTTCATATGCTACCGTGTTTAACGTTGCCATTACATTAATGCCATCCTGCCCCCGAATAACTCCATGAGGTAAAATATATGACGTACTTTCGCCTTCGGCGATATCGATCAAATCGTCGGACAATAATCCCGGCGAAACGATCCGTGCCACGCTATCGGCAGGTATCTTCCACCCTGCCTTAAGACTAAGCTCTAATCGATATTGGGTTTTGCCATCCGCGTGCTCGGGAAAGATGTCATCGACCTGTCCTATCTGATAACCGCCATAGGTGACCGGACTGCCTTTATTGATACCTGTGATATTCGTGTAATGCACAAAATAGGGTTCGGTATCCGTAGCGTTTCCGGTGATTCGAAACAATACCACGAGCAACAGAACAAACATTGACAATACAAATATGCCGACAACAAGGTAATTGACGTTATCCTGTCTCATAATGCCGATCTCTTGTTGACGCCATTATTCATTTGTAATTTTTCCCGTTGCGATTCCCTGAAATTATTGTTCTGTGAGCCGTTGCAAATATTCGTCGGCATTCACTGCTTCATTTCTTGGCCTTCTGTTCAGAAGATTCTGAATACGATCCGTATCACTGTTACGGACCTCATCAACTGTACCCGTCATGAGAATCTTTCCGTGATCAAGTATGGTTATCCGGTCGGCGATCTTGAAAGCACTTTCCAGTTCATGGGTCACGACAACGATAGTCATATTCATGGCCTGTTTGAGGCGTAGAATCAATTCATCCAGTTCTGCGGATACAACCGGATCAAGCCCGGCCGAGGGTTCATCGAAAAATAACAGTTTTGGATCCATGATCACCGCTCTGGCCAGGGCAACGCGTTTGATCATGCCGCCGGATAATTCGGATGGCATCAAATTGCCGAAACCCGACAGATTGACCAGCTCAAGCTTTAGACGCGTCATGATATTTATGGTGTTGTTGTCAAGATGCGTATGTTCACGTAACGGTAATTGGACATTCTCGGCGACAGTCATCGAGCTAAACAGTGCGCCACCCTGGAATGCAACACCCATATCCTTGCGCAAATTATGGAGTTCGTCAGCGCCTATTTTGGTGATGTCTTTGCCGAGCATACGAATACTGCCTGAAGTTGGACGCAGCAAACCCAATAGATGCTGCAACAGGGTTGTTTTGCCGGATCCGCTGCCTCCCATGATGACCATGATTTCACCTCTGTGGATATACAGGTTAATGTCATCAAGGATTTTACGGTTTCCATAGTGAGTAACGAGATTTTCAATTTTGATAACTTCATGGGGGATACGCGCGTCACCGGACGGTGATCGTTCGCCTTCTTTATCGGTTATCGCGCTCATATTTTGTGGTTGGGCCGGCATAATAAAATCAGCGCTATCTATTCAGTAAATAAGTGAAGATCATATCGGCCAGAACGATGAAGCTTATAGCCAACACAACGGATCTTGTCGTGGCCCTGCCCACGCCTTCCGCACCGCCTTTGACCATGAAACCGTTGCTGATACCGATCATGACAATAATTATGGCGAAAATAATGCTCTTGATCAGGCCCTGGCGGATATCATCTACAGTCAGGACTTCAAGACTTCTTTCCGCATAGGTAGACAAGTTCATTCCGAGCTCTATGGAAGTAAAAACGGCACCGCCAAACAATCCCATAAAGTCGCCCAATACCGTCAAGCATGGCACGGCAATCAGCATGGCTATCAGTAATGGAGTTACCAGATAACGTATGGGATTGATACCAATGACGCGTAAAGCATCCAGCTCCTGTGATTCATGCATGGTACCAATGCGCGCCGTGATGGCCGATCCGGACCTGCCTGCGACCAGGATACTGACAATTAAAGGGGAGAATTCGCGTGTCACTGAAAGCGCGATGCCGATTACGACCTTTGATTCGGCGCCGAATATTTTTAATGTGGCGATGGATTGAATGGCCAGCATCACTCCGACGGCAAAACACAATACAGAGACAATTGGTATCGCCTCTATTCCAATCATCATGGTTTCTTTAAAAATTGATGCGATGCGTACGGGCTGCTTGCGCCGTTTTCCAAGTGCAAGCCAATACAGGCTTTCAGCCAGGAGGCTGAAGATATAACCCAATTCCTCAATGCCATTAATCGTACGGCGGCCAACACTTTCTAAAAGTGTACGCAGGCCATGGTGACCGCGCTCGTTGCTTATGTTGCTCATCCGTCTTGCTCCATGCGGTCTTTTACAGACTTATGAATCGGAAAAACTGTATCCAGCCGTGCCAGCTGAATCACCTGCATGGCAGGGTCGCTGACACCAACAAGACCGAATTTCAGGTTATTGATTTTTGCCAGCTGATAACCTTCGACCAGGCTTGCGATACCTGAGCTATCGATATATCCCACCGCCGAAAGATCGACCAGTACGTGATTTTTGTTGCCGAGGTATTTCAGGATTTGCTCTCTTGCCTGAGGCGAATAATGCAAATCCACTTCGCCTGATAATGCAACGACGGTGTAAGGTCCTTCAGCCCGTATAGTGAATTCCATTATTTTTTCCTATAAAGATTGGTTGATCCGTTTTTTCATTTCGAGAATATTGCCAGCCGTTTGCGGGTTATCGATGAATGTAACTTCATCCATTACCTCATTGATAAGATGAACGCCCAGACCGCCCGGCCTGATATCATCCAGAGGTCGTGATTTGATAGTGCGTTCATCGACCGGTTTTGCAAAATCAATTAAACGGAATATCAGATGATCTTTATTTTTCAGAATCTCGAGGACAATATTGCCAGTCGCGCCAGGTCCGTAGGCATGCTGAATAATATTCATGCAGGCTTCGTTGATTGCCAGCACCATAGAGTCAACGGTTTCCGGATCACATCCTTGTTTGCCTAAAACGGCGCGTACTTGATCGCGCATCTGTTTTAACTGATCTGCGTGTGATGAAAGATGGATATCTGCAAGTTTTTCATCCTTTGCCATGTTGATCCTCGACAATCAGCAGAGTTATATCATCACGAAGTGGCGATGCAGTGCTGTCAAAACAATCCACAATGGTTTGCAGGCGGTATTGGGCAGGTTTTTTATTCAGGCCCGCAAGCATTTTGTTCAACCCCTGTATGCCCAGTATCGATCCATCGGCGAGATGTCCTTCTGTCACACCGTCGGAAAATACATAGAGGCTTTCTCCCGTTAATGTCAGTTCGATTTCCGGGAATTTACTATCCGGTGTGATACCCAGTGGCGGTGCCTGCGCATCGAGTGAGCGCGTTGTACCATCCCGGGAAATCAGTAAGGCCGGCATGTGTCCTGCGTTGACAAGGCACAAATGGCTTGCTGCGGGATCATAGATCCCCGCCACCATGGTAACGAACATCCCACGTGTCGAGGTTTCACAAAGTTCGCTGTTGATCAGAGCCAGTAATTTGCCAGGTTCATGCATCTGTTTGCCCAGGCACCGGAACAGACTGCTTGTCTTTGCCATCAATAATGCTGCATTGATGCCTTTGCCCGATACGTCTCCGAGATTGAAATAGATTTTGCCATTACCGGGAGACAGATAAAAATAATCAAAAAAATCGCCGGACAGTTCCCGCGCCGGTATGTTAATCCCCTTGACCGGAAAATCTGAATTCATCGGAGCAGGCAGCATGCTGCGTTGAATGTCCCGTGCCAGATCGAGTTCTTTATCTAACTCTTGTGCGAGACGGTCTCTTTCCTTCAGCGTATTCTCGAGATGCCAGGTCAATTCCTGGTAACTCAGGTTTTCCTTGGCCAGCCGGACATTGGCTTCATGCAGTATTTGTTCGTAATCGGTTTGCTGTTTGATTCCGAGACCTAGCGCCGATGCAGCCTCTTCAACCTGCTGCGGCATCTTGCCAAGCAATTTATCCGACTGTTGTTTGTCCATATTGAATGAGTCACAAAGTATGCGCTGGCATTGTTCAATGACGGCATTTTTACCGGTAGCCGTATATACTGCGGTCATCCAGTCGGCACAATAGAGAAGCCGGGCAAGTTTCAGCTGCGGGGAATTATTCATTGTCTCTGCATAGCTATGATGATCGCCCAGTGATCTCGCCAGTTCATCGGGCAATGTCCAGGTTTGTGCCAGCAGCATCGCGACCTTGTCATGAGAAGTGTCAAATATATGGAGTTCTTTTTCCAGGCGCCTGTCAGGATCGAGTGTTCGTAATTCATTCCATACGGCGGCCTTGTCAGGATTTAGATAAAACATCACCAGTAAGCCGAAATCCTGTAATAAGCCGGCTGTAAAAGACTCATCGATATCCATGCCCGATACACCGGCTAACAGCCGGGCGCTGACGGCACGCCGTAGCGCATCCTCCCAATAAGTCGTTGTATCAAATCCAGGGATGGCGTCCTGTTTCACGGCGTCACGCACAGATATACACAGAGCGAGATTACGCAACGCCCTTTGACCGAGTATGGTAATGGCCCGTGGTATCGATTTAATTTCCCGGCCTAAACCAAAAAACGGCGAATTTACCACGCGTAATAATTCAGCGGTGAGCACCGGGTCGTTTGCCGCCAGGGTTGCAATTTCCGTGGAGTCGGCTCTGTCACGCGAGCATGCGCGCATAATTTGTAGCGCAGCTTCTGGCGGGGTGGGTAAATCCGCGGGTTTGATGGATTTGATTGAGGGGGTGACAGCCATAGATAAGCCAATTTTCCTTGTCAAAATATCCTGTTAACGATTCCTGGGGTAACTATTAAATATAGCGTCTGTTATCGGAAATAATTGAAGTTCCATTAATTTCCGCAAATTACCCTTGCGAATGTAATTCCTGATAAATTAGGCAGTTATGACAAATGGCGTGGTCAAGGCATGCTAAACTGGGGTTCTGATAGACAGAGTCGATTACCGGGGTGTTAAATGAAAAGCATAAATTCCATCATAGTTGGTGTTGCGGCAGTCACGCTGGTACTGCCGGTATTCGCCGCTACTCTGATAGAAAGTACGGATGGAGCAGGCGATAATGTTGCCATCCGGATCGCCAAGGATATGGCCCGCATTGATAGCAGTGATCTTGAAGGTTATATGTTAATGGATATGGACAAAGACAAGGTATATGCCGTCACAACAGATGAGAAAATAGTAATAGATTTGAGTTTGCCTGCGGGTAATGACATAAATACTGTTGGCGCAAAACCCGCTGGCATGAATCGTCCGCAGGCCATTTTTGACAAACAAGGGGATGGTCCTGAGATTGCGGGTTATTCGACTGTCCACTACAAGGTAATGATGGGCGATACCCATTGTTTCGATGAGTATCTTTCAAAGCAGGCCATCGGAAATTCTGAAATACTTCGTTTTATTCAGATGATGGCCAGAGAATCTCAAGCTCGGGAAAAAATGGGTATGACAGAGTATTTTGCCGCGGATAATCCCTGTGAAACTGCGGAAGAGGTGATGGACGATCAATATCTCACCTTGGGTATTCCATTGCGAACGCTTGATAATCACGGTGTAACGATACATGAAGTATCCCGCATACAAAATGATGTATCGTTTTCTGATGATATGTTCGAATTACCCGAGGATTTTCCGGTAGTGACAAGGGCTGAAATGTTACAACGCGCCTTGCGACAAATGCCGTCTGCCAGTGAGGGAGATATGCATGACAATCCGCATCGCATAAAATGACCACATGATTTCCAATAAAGTGGAAACACAAACTGAACCCAGTCCTCGCGGAATATCTCGATTTACACTGCTTGTTTTTCTGACCGGAATATTCCTAGGCTATGGTTTAGCCTTGCTTCATTCTCAAGTATCACAACGCGGCAAAATTTCCTCCGGCCAACATCAGGAAGACCAAAACCAAAAGGATACCGCGAAAATTTCCGCAACCTCTTCCCGCCCCGAATTGACAACGAAGACACCGGGAATCAATGATGCGATCGTACGTATAGAACTCAGGAATGCCGCCGATAGCAGCACTAGCCAGGCGCTTGGTATTGTCACCGCCCGTGAATATACGCTGATTTTGCCTCTTCCTGCCGTCAAGAATGCAAGTGAAGGAAAGCTGATCAATTCCCGTGGGCACCGTTTCCCGCTGCAGGAAATTATCGGTGAAAATATTAACAATGGTATTGTTGCCGTAAAGAGCGAGTTATCTTCGGGATTTAGCTTGCAGCTTTCCAATGAACAGGGCGCGCTCTATCTGGGCCGTGAGTTCATTGCGCTTGCAGCCGGCGATGAAACCCGCGGATGGGTGGATTCACTTTCGTTCGAGAAACCTAATGGGGCCACTACATATTTGGTGCGGCTGCAACAGCCGATGGAATGGCAAGGCGGTGCAATGATCGATATAGAGACAAAGGCCTTGATCGGGATTGCCATGACAGCGACCAATGATCCCACTGTCTATGAAGTGATCGATGTGGCGGTAATCCATGATCTGATGGAATCGATTTCCGGCAGGACGCCACTGACCTTGGCGGACTATTCAAAGCACTACTATGAACAAATACCAAAAGGTATGCTGGAACGTATTCAGATGCTTGTCAACACAGAAAAGTGGAGTGAAGCGATACGCTTGTCCGGTGACTTATTGTTTCAAAACCCTGATTTTCAGGATCGTATCTTCCCTCATTTGGAGAAGGCATATCTGAGCCTTATAAGGACATCGATAGATAATAATGACCTCGATGGTGCGCTTGCGCTATTGGATGACGCAAAACAAAAATTTGATGAAAGTGCCCGGCGTCTATTGTTACGCGCCGAAATTTCAGAACATCTGGCCGATCTGCAGGGTGCAAGGGACTTTCTGCGCCAGGCAATGGATGCCGATAGCTCTTTAAAAAATATAATTATTCCCCGCATCAGGCGTGTAGTGATTACCGAGATCAACGAACACGGACAGCAATTATCCCCTGCCGCCATAATCAGTCTGTTAACAAATGAAATTTCCAGTGATCCTGATTATGCGGTTTATTACAATTTGCTTGGCAAGCAATATTTTAAGCTCGGCGAGTATAGTGACTCCGTTATAAACCTCGATTACGCTGTCCAGTTGGATGCTACTTTGGGACAGGAATTAGGGCCAATGATCACCATTGCACAACAGCGTTTAAACACACCCGGTTTGATTGAAGTGCCGCTATTGTCAAGTGGCAGCGTTTATTATGTGCTTGTCAAACTCAATGGCTTACCCCGGTCGTTTCGTTTCATGCTTGATACCGGCGCGTCGTTCACGGCGGTTAGTAATGAGGTCGCCAGATTTCTTGGTATTTCGATTTCCGATAATTCGGCAATCCTGGCCCTCAATACGGCAAATGGCGTTATTCATGCGCCATTAAGGAAACTGCAATCTCTGGAGCTGCAAGGTGCTGTCGTTAACAATGTCGATATGGTTGTTCTTGAATCAATAGATAATTTTGACGGGTTGATAGGGTTGAGTTATCTAAATCACTTTGATATCGACATCAATCAGAGCGAGCAAAAGCTGATGTTGGTGAGAAGGTGAGAGCTCGAATTATATGTAATAGTTATCGCCAACATCCGGTAATCTTAATACCGGCCGTAAATTAAAACGATTCGCCCCAATAAAATAATTTCGGCCTAAGGTAATAACGGAGGAAGTTCCTTAGTCAGCATCTGCTGGTCTGCAGTCGCAGAACCGGTCAGGGCGAATCCCTGCAACTGATTATTGCCGTCCCGGAATTCGGCGCGAACACCGCCGTTTAGCCTTGTGATCTGCCAATGTCCAGCTACATTAACAGGCGGGGGTGAAACGATTACAGGATGCGCTGGTGTTTTTACGACGACGGGCATGGCAGGATAATGCAGCTTTGTTGGATTGCCGGCCAGTGTTTTGGCGAGGGCGCGTGCGCAATGCATAATGGGCATGACAAATGGTAGCACAAGCCCCTCAACCTCCATGCAGTCGCCCAGCGCATAAACACCTGTAGCACTTGTTTCCAGCATACGGTCGACAACAATGCCGCGATTGATCTTAAGACCGGCTTGTTTGGCGAGTTGTATGTTGGGACGCAGACCTACCGCTGACAGTACGACGTCTGCATCGATATATGTACCGTCCGAGAGCCGCAAGCGATAACAATTGTTATTGAATATCATTTCATCGGCAACAACACCCAGGCGCCATTCGATGCCAATGCCGGCCAGGGCATCCCGTAAAACGGCGCCCGCTTCAGACGGCAACAGTCTGCCGAGCGGTGCCGCATCAGGACCAATGACAGTGACATGTTTACCCGCATTGATTAAATCATTGGCGAACTCACATCCTATTAATCCCGGGCCGATGATTGCAACATGCATGGCTTTAACAATGGCGCGCCGAAAACGTGAATAATCGTTTAGATTATTGACGAACAGTATTTCTGAAGCAGCATCACCATACATCGGCAGGTGGATCGGTGCTGCGCCAAGGGCAAGGATGAGTTTGCCGTAGGAGACAATGTCGCCGTCAACGATGACATGTTGTGCGTCAATATTGATCGCCGTTACGATTGAATCTGACTGAATAGTGGCATTGAGTTGCTCCGACATCTGTTCTGCACTCGCGGTGACCAACGTCCCCGGTGTTTTACCGTTTGTCAGTGCACTTGACAGCATCGGTTTGTAATAGAAGCGTCCATCATCCGAGGTGATCAGATGCAGGGGTATTTCAGTATTCAGTTTTCTGAATTCCTTGGCCAGGTTGTAACCGGCAAGACCGGTACCGATGATGACAATGGATTTCACTGTCTGTATAAACTTTTTGTCTATAATAAAGAGGATAAAGGGTTTTAGACGGCCGGCCCCGCTATCGCGTTTCAGGCCGGGACTTCGATCATTTCAAAATCGGCCTTGGCCGCCCCGCAATCCGGGCATTCCCAGTCATCAGGGATATCCTCCCAACGTGTACCGGGCGCGATGCCCTCTTCAGGCAGGCCGGCGGCCTCATCATATATAAAGCCGCATACGCTGCATTGCCATTTTTTCATAGCCAGTATTCTCCTGGTTATAGTGATTGAAAAATGTGGAAAAACAAAAACCGCGCTTTTTGTTTTTCGTCTCTGAATGATTCATGGATGAATTATTCAGAGTTTCCTTATAGATAGGTGACACAGTCAAGGTTACAGGCCAGGATGGCCTGCCGTACGGCCTCGATGGCCTTGGGCCGGGGAAAGCTGGTGCGCCAGGCGAGTGCCACGCGCCGTTTAGGGGCAGGTTCTGTAAAGGGGCGTACGGTAAGGAGTTGTTGTATGTATTGGTCAGGGACAGTCGCCGCGCACGGCAATACGGTAATGCCCATGCCCGATGCCACCATGTGACGGATCGTTTCCAGTGAACTTCCCTGTACCGTTTTCTGAATACTGCCTTCGATTACAGCGGTGGGATTGCAGGACGGACAGGCGCTTAACACCTGGTCTCTGAAGCAATGACCGGGGCCCAGCAACATTAAATTCTGCGAAGCAAGTTCGTTGATGTTGATCGTCTTGCGGTCCCGCCATGGGTGATCTGCCGGTGCGACCACATAAAAAGGTTCATCATACAGAGGCAAGGTAACTATACCCGGTTCGTCGAACGGTAAGGAAATCACTATTGCGTCAAGATCACCCAGTTTAAGGCGTTCGTTCAGACGGGATGTATAGTTCTCTTCAATGATGAGCGGCATGGTGGGCGTGGTTTCGTGCAGGATAGGAATGATATGAGGTAATAAATAGGGGCCAATCGTATAGATAGCACCTAATTGCAGCGGACCGTTTAGCTGATCCTGGCCTTGTTGGGCAATATGCTTGATGGCGGCTGTTTCTTCCAGCACGCGTTGTGCCTGTTCAATAATACGTTCGCCGATAGCCGTTATGCTGATTTCGGTTTTGCCGCGTTCGAAGATTGCAACGCCTAATTCATCTTCCAACTTTTTAATTGCAACGCTCAGGGTGGGCTGGCTGACAAAGCATGCCTCGGCGGCTTTGCCAAAGTGCCGCTCACGTGCTACCGCTACCAGATATTTAAGTTCAGTGAGGGTCATAGCCCTTTAGTGTCACGGATGTTGCTCTAGTGTGTTGTATCATAGAAGAGGCCGATTCGCTAAGGAACTTCTATCTTAATCAGAGACTCCGGATGTCTCTTAGTTCCTGTCAGGAGCGGCTTCAGCAGAGTTTTTTTAATAAAACCGCAAGTGGATGGTGTCTATGACAACAATATCTGATTGATAAAACGGGATATTACCGATCTTAACCGGCAGTATTAGCCAATTTTTTTTCCAGGTAATGAATATTGGTGCCGCCTGCCATAAACGCCAAGTCATTAATGATATCGCGATGCAGTGCAATATTGGTATCAATGCCGTCGATAACGATCTCGCCTAGTGCCGTGCGCATCCTCGCCAGGGCTGAATCACGTGTTTCACCATGGGCAATGAGCTTACCTATCATGGAATCATAGTAAGGCGGAACGGTATAGCCATTATAGATATGCGAGTCAACGCGTATACCCGGACCGCCCGGCGGGTGATATTGCGTAATAACACCGGGGCATGGCATAAAAGTTACCGGATTCTCGGCATTGATTCTACATTCGATGGCATGCCCGCTAATTTCGATATCGCTCTGTTTGTAGGAGAGTGGTTCGCCGGCAGCGACTCTGAGTTGTTCCTTGACGATATCAACGCCCGTAATCATCTCCGTTACAGGATGCTCAACCTGTATGCGGGTATTCATTTCAATGAAATAAAATCGATCCTTTTCATATAAAAATTCGAATGTCCCGGCACCTTGATAACCAATTTCATGACAGGCCTTAACGCATAGTTTGCCGATGCGATCGCGTTGTTGTTCGGAAAGACCCGGCGCCGGCGCCTCTTCGATGACTTTCTGATGCCGGCGTTGCATTGAGCAATCGCGTTCACCCAGGTAGATGGCGTTGCCATGCGTGTCCGCCAAAACCTGGATTTCGATATGACGCGGATGCTCGAGAAATTTCTCCATATAAACAGAGTCATTACCGAACGCATTGGCTGCTTCTGATTTGGTGAGAGAGATGGCATTCAATAATGCGGCCTCGCTGTGAACTACGCGCATACCGCGCCCGCCGCCACCGCCGGCTGCTTTGATGATAATGGGATAGCCGATTTCATGTGCCAGTGCCAGACATTTCTCCGGTTGATCCTCGAGTGGCCCGTTAGAGCCGGGTATGCAAGGTATATTCGCCTTTTGCATGACCCTGATGGCGGATATTTTATCGCCCATTAAACGGATTGTTTCAGAGCGGGGACCGATAAACACGAAACCGCTTTGTTCCACGCGCTCGGCAAAGTCGGCGTTTTCGGACAGAAAACCATAGCCGGGATGGATGGCGACGGCGTCCGTGACTTCCGCAGCACTGATGATTGCCGGAATATTGAGATAACTTTCCGCTGAAGACGGTGGGCCGATGCACACTGATTCGTCGGCAAGACGGACATGTTTGAGGTCACGGTCCGCCGATGAATGTGCCGCGACCGTCTTAATGCCCAATTCGCGGCAGGCCCGCAAGATACGTAGACCAATTTCGCCACGATTGGCAATAACGATTTTATCGAACATGTGCGTTATTCAATGATAAACAACGGTTCGCCATATTCTACCGGCTGACCGTTTTCCACCAGGACGGCCTTGATTACCCCCGATTTGTCGGACTCTATTTGATTGAGCATTTTCATCGCCTCGATAATACACAAGGAGTCACCCGCGGAGACTCGTTGGCCGATCTCGACGAAGGGGGTGGCCCCCGGCGCGGGAGCGCGGTAGAAAGTTCCTACCATGGGTGCCGTAATGGTATGTCCTGATGGAATTGCGGCGCCGGCATCTGTGCCCTGCGACGATCCTTGAGTTGGTGCAGCGGGTGTTGCGGTAGCAGGCGGCGCTACTGTAGAGATAAAGGTTTGGGGGGGGTGGTTCATGGCACGGCTGATACGAACCGCTTCTTCGCCTTCGCGTACCTCGATCTCGGCAAGGTCCGATTCTTCCAGAAGTTCGATCAGTTTTTTGATTTTACGTATGTCCATAATATTCCATATAGTAATTGGATAGTTTAAACATTCACTTTTTCTCTAGAAATTGTATTGCCGCACGCAGCGCCAATTCATATGAGATTGCCCCAAGGCCGCTGATGACGCCAACGGCGATATCTGAAAAATATGATTTGCGGCGAAAGTCTTCCCGGGCGTAGATATTGGATAAATGGACTTCGATAAACGGTATCGATGCGGCGCTCAAGCTGTCCCGCAAGGCAACGCTGGTATGGGTGAAGGCCGCCGGATTGATAATAATGAAATCATCATGCTCACGCATGGCCACTTGAATACGTTCAACAAGGGCGTGTTCGGCATTGCTTTGATAGTGGGCCAAAGTATGATGGGCGCTTTCAGCGATGCTGGTTAGGTGCCGGTTGATTTCATCGAGGCTGGTATGGCCGTAGTAACCGGGTTCGCGGTCACCCAACAGGTTGAGGTTTGGTCCATTGAGCACCAGGATTTTTGCCATATCGGGTGTCACATCTCCTTGTGTGCTTGCATTATTATATATGCAAGTTCATAACATTTATAGGTTAGTTCGGCGAAATTCAACGCTTTTCATGACAGGTTAGGCCTTGCAATTAATGTAGCATTGTTGTGGTCTCAAAGTCTATTTTTATGAGTGGCAGGCAGATAATCGTCAGGGTATAAGGATGAACAGGGCGGTTATAACAGCGCATCTATCTGCTGTTCTATCTCGTTTTTGGGGAATTCGCCGAATTGGATAAAGGCGATCCGGCGGTTGCGATCGATAATCACCGAATAGGGCAGCACGCCGAATTCATTGCCAAATTGCTTGGCGATGGTAATCGCATCGTCTTCTCCTGCTAACATGGGATAGTTGACAGGAATCTCGAGTTTTGAGATGAAGTCGTCAACTGCGGTTTTTTCATCGATCGCGATGCCAATAAACTGCAGACCCTCTGCGCCCCGTGCCGCTTGTAATTGTGTAAACATCGGGATTTCACGGCGGCAGGGCTTGCACCAGGTGGCCCAAAAATTGATGATAACGACGTGATTGTCCCACTCGTTGATATTATGTGGCCTGCCCGTGATATCACTCAGGACAAACAATGGCCGTTCGTGGCCTATAGTACTTTGTAAGGGTGGTGCGGGTTCCGCAGTATTGGCGTGTTGCCAGTATTTATAAAGTGTATATCCACCAAGCAGTATAGCGATAAGGATTGCCAGGATACCCAGGAAAAGCTGGAGCCTGCGGCCGGTTACATGCATATCAGAGGGTTATGGTAAGGGCATTTTCAACATGGTCACGGAATTCTTCCGGAGCAAGGAAACCGATCAAGCGGTATTGCCTGATTTCCCGGCCCTGGGTCGAAAAGAACAGGATTGCGGGTGGTCCGGGTATGCCGAAATGACTTAGCAAGGCCTTGTCCTCATCGTCGTTTGAGGTGACATCGGCCTGTAGCAAGGCGACATTCGACAAGGACTGTTGCACGCCGGGATCAGAAAAGGTTCTTTTCTCCATCCGTTTACAGTCCAAACACCAGTCGGCATAGAAATCCAGCATGACCGGACGGTTTGCTTCATTTGCCAATTTAATCTCGCGATTAAGACCATTCAGGCCTTTTATGGCCTTAAACTCAACACGTGCCGTTGCTTCCGCCGTCGTTGCAGAGTTGTTAAGCATGAATTTGGCGCTGCGCAACGGTTGTAAGACATCGTTTCCGCCGCCAGCGGCGCCTATCATTAACAGTACCCCATAGATCATCATGATAAGCCCGGTGCCCTTCCATAGCTTTTGCCAGCCTGTGGCATCAATATCCAATCTCTCGACAGCCCCCATATAAACCGCTGAGCCGATCAATAACGCCGCCCACAACAGCATCGTGACCTGTTCCGGGATGATGCGTTCGAGGATCCAGATGGCAAGGCCAAGCAAGGCCACACCAAATATTGCCTTGATGGTATTCATCCAGGCGCCGGCCCGGGGAAGTAATTTACCGGCCGAGGTACCGAGGATCAGCAATGGCAGGCCCATGCCGAGACTCATCATGAACAGCGCCAGACCGCCGAAGACTGCATCACCGCTTATACCTATATAGATAAGGGCGCCGGCAAGCGGTGCGGCGATACACGGTCCGACGATCAATGCAGACAGAAATCCCATCACGCCTACGCCGATAAAGGTACTGCTTTTTTGCCGTTTACTAAGATTATCGATTTTGGATTGCAGGCTGCTGGGTAACTGCAGGTCGTAAAATCCGAACATCGACAAGGCCAATAACACAAACAGGATACTGAAACTTCCGAGTATCCAGGGGTTTTGAAAGGCAATTTGCAGATTGCTGCCGAATAATCCTGCAATGACACCTGCGATGGTATAAGTGGCCGACATGGCCATCACATAGGTAAGTGAAAGCATAAAGGCCCTGCGGGTGGTCACCTGTTCACCTTGCCCGACGATGATACTGGAAAGAATCGGCACCATCGGGAACACACAGGGCGTGAATGACAATAACAGCCCGAAGCCAAAGAAGCTGAGGATAATGCGTAGCGTGTTATCACCGGCCAGTAATTGAGCAATGCGGTCTTGTTCCGGCAGGATATTTAATCCTGATGAGCCGTCGGTTGCAGTAGTGGATGCAGTGATAGCGGGGATTCTGAGGTCAATGGTCTTGGTGATCGGCGGATAACAAAATCCCGCATCTGCGCATCCTTGGTATCGAGCCTCAAGCGTTATCGGAGTCACGGCAGCATTTGCGTGCTGCAACGGCAGGGTCAGCGATACCTGGTGGTAGTAAACCTCCGTATCGCCAAACGTTTCATCGGTCTTGGCCTTGCCCGGCGGTGCCTGGAAAGCGTCAAGCCTGATACCGCCATCATTGATAAGCTTAAAGGCGAACTTATCCCGGTACATATAGTATCCGTCGGTAATCTCCCAGTGGGCGATGACCGTATGGGTATCCACTACGTCAGCGGAGAAGATAAAGGCCTTATCGGGTTCAAGGAATGTATTGCCCGAATCGCTAAAACCAAATTTCTCACCAAGTGAGGTTATGGAATCCAGTATGCCTTTCTTGGCTGTTCCCGCCGTGTCCGCTATGGAAGGTACAGATACCAATAACAAGGTGATAACGCAGATCACGCTGTATATTTGAATGAATTTAGATGTGAAACACTTCATTTGTATGATGACAGCCAAGAGGATCAATAAATATATGCAGTTAGTTTAACGGCAATCAGACACTTGAGGTTGAGTTAAAGTGCCGGGGCCTAGTTGAGGGAATTCGGCCGTAATATTCCATAGATAGCCTAGTTTGAGGGTTTTTGTTCAAGAATTCTGATACCTATCACTCATTTCCGGATTTCCCCGATCCATGCCAGATACTCAGGCAAACCTGTCTCAATAGGGACCGCTATGATTTCAGGAAGTTCATAAGCATGGAGTGATCGTATGGTGCTTTCCAGTTCACTATAGCATGCCGCCAGGGTCTTGATCAGCAGCACATGTTCGCTGCCCGTCACGCGCTCACCCTTCCAGACGTAGATTGAGCGGATGTTGGGTATGATATTGATACACGCTGCAAGGCCTTGTTCCACCAGCGTGGTTGCCAGCGATTCTGCGCTGGCAGCGTCCGGGCAGGTATTGATCACCATTAGATATTTGTTTTGCATATCAAAAATTACGCCATGATTGGTCAGGCAGGTTGCGGATATATGTTATGATCAATCCCCCTATATAACTAGCCCCCGGTATTGCCTGCACATCATGTTTCGTATCTTATTGTTATTGTTCCTGCTTGTCCCGCTTTTAGAGATCTATTTACTGATTAAGGTGGGAGGGATAATAGGCGCGATCCCCACAATTTCGTTAGTAGTATTTACTGCGGTGCTGGGGGCGCTGCTGCTGAGATTTCAGGGCTTTTCAATCCTGCAACGTGTCCGATTGACGCTGGCACGTGGTGAGATTCCAGCCATCGAGATGCTGGAGGGCGTTGTATTATTGGTCAGTGGCGCGATGTTATTAACCCCCGGATTTTTCACCGATACATTGGGATTTCTGTGCTTGATCCCCTCATTGCGCCGGCGATTGATCTCATGGTTTATCCAGCGTCATATCACGATATCGGGGACTGCTCATAACTCACGAGATAATCAGCAACACCACAGGCCTCGTGTTATCGAAGGCGAGTCCCGGCGTATTGACGATGAAAATGATCGATAATTATTATTAATTCTTTTGCCGCCTCTCTTGACTCTTTTTATTTCGCCACTATTATTAGCACTCAACATGGGTGAGTGCTAATAATCGCCCTGAAATAACGTTAATCACTCATAACCTATTGGTTAATAAGGAACTTAAGGAGATAGGAAAAATATGAACATTCGACCATTACATGATCGTGCCGTGATACGGCGTATGGAAGAAGAGCGTAAATCAGCGGGAGGGATTGTGATTCCCGATACGGCGGCTGAAAAGCCAGTTCGTGGCGAAGTCGTCGCGGTTGGAAATGGCAAGATCCTGGACAACGGTGACATCCGTCCATTGGACATTCATGTTGGGGATAAGGTGCTGTTCGGCAAGTATGCCGGCACCGAGGTCAAGCTCAATGGCGAAGACCTCTTGGTAATGCGCGAAGACGACATTATGGCCGTTGTCGAAGCCTAGTCTTCCCCCGCATTAAATTCAATTTCAGATGTTGATTTACTAATACAGTCAAGAGGATATAAAAATGTCAGCGAAAGAAGTAAGATTTAGTAACGAGGCCCGGCACCGTATGCTTGATGGGGTGAATATATTGGCCAATGCCGTCAAGGTCACTCTCGGTCCCAAGGGCCGCAACGTGGTGCTGGAAAAGAGTTTTGGTGCCCCAACAATCACCAAGGATGGTGTATCGGTCGCCAAGGAAATCGAACTTGAAGATAAATTCGAGAACATGGGTGCCCAGATGGTCAAGGAAGTGGCCTCCCAGACCTCCGATATAGCAGGTGATGGCACGACAACCGCAACCGTATTGGCTCAATGCATCCTGCGTGAGGGCATGAAGGCCGTGACCGCCGGCATGAACCCGATGGATCTGAAGCGCGGTGTGGATAAGGCAGTTATCGCGGCGGTGGAAGAGCTAAAGAAGATATCCAAGCCCTGTACCGATGACAAGGCCATCGCCCAGGTAGGCACGATCTCCGCCAATGCCGATGATGCAATCGGCCGGATCATTGCCGATGCAATGGACAAGGTAGGCAAGGAAGGTGTAATCACCGTCGAGGAAGGTTCCGGGCTTGAGAACGAACTTGATGTCGTGGAAGGAATGCAATTCGACCGTGGTTATCTTTCACCCTATTTTATCAATAATCAGCAGAACATGAGCGCCGAGCTCGAAGATCCCTATATTCTGCTTTATGACAAGAAGATCTCCAATATTCGTGAAATGCTGCCCATTCTCGAGGCAGTAGCCAAATCCGGCCGCCCGCTGATGATCGTCTCTGAAGATGTCGAAGGCGAAGCATTGGCAACGTTGGTGGTCAACTCGATTCGCGGCATTGTGAAAGTGGCTGCCGTCAAGGCCCCGGGTTTTGGCGATCGCCGTAAAGCCATGCTTCAGGATATTGCTATCCTGACGGGCGGCCAGGTGATTTCAGAAGAAGTCGGGCTGTCTCTGGAAAAGGCCACCCTGGATGACCTGGGATCAGCAAAGAAAGTCCAGATCACCAAGGAAAACAGTACCATTATCGATGGCTCCGGCAAGAAGCAGGATATCGAGGCACGTGTGAAGCAGATTCGTGTTCAGATCGAGGAAGCCACTTCTGATTACGACAAGGAAAAACTGCAGGAGCGCGTTGCCAAACTGGCCGGCGGTGTTGCCGTGATCAAGGTCGGTGCGGCCACAGAAGTCGAAATGAAAGAGAAGAAGGCACGCGTGGAAGACGCCCTGCATGCGACCCGTGCTGCGGTCGAAGAAGGCGTGGTGCCGGGCGGTGGTGTTGCACTGATCCGGGCTTTTCAAGCCATTAAAGGCCTGAAAGGTGCGAATCATGATCAGGATGCCGGCATCAACATTGCCCGCCGCGCCATGGAAGAGCCATTGCGTCAAATCGTCGCGAATGCAGGTGAAGAAGCATCCGTTATCCTCAATAAAGTCGCGGAAGGCAAAGGCAGCTATGGTTACAATGCTGCAACCGGTGAATACGGCGATATGATAGACGCCGGAATTCTGGATCCTACCAAGGTAACCCGGACTGCATTGCAAAATGCTGCTTCAATTGCGGGTCTGATGATTACCACTGAAGCCATGGTTGCTGAATTGCCCAAGGAAGACAAGGGTGGTGAAGGCATGGGCGGTGGTGGTATGGGCGGTATGGGCGGCATGGGCGGTATGATGTAATTATCGTTCGATTGCCTGTGTGCAAGATAAAAAGCCCCGGTCGGGAATACCCTGCCGGGGCTTTTTTTTTGGGTTTTGTTTATGGCCCAATAGTTATCCACAGGGCGCAATATTTCGGTGTTTTCAAGGCAGATTATAAAGTTTACTTGCAACGAAAGTTGATCTTACGTATAAATTCACTATCTCATCAGGGACATTTTTTTCTTCCCTCATACTACATATAGTGACTAATAATAATTTAAACACTATGTACAGTGGGTATCATTTGTGCGCAGTGGTGGTAAAAATAGGAGGATTGTCATGGCAGATCAGACGGAGAGGAAGTATACGACGGTTTCAATCAAGATCGAGCATCGCAATGGCGGATTTTATATTTCCAGTGACGATGTTCCAGGTTTATGGCTTTGGGGCAGGGATCCGGAGCTATTGTTTAACGACCTTGTTCCAACAATTCAAGAACTCTATAAATTGAATCAAGGAAAAATTGTCGATGTTGAGCCGATTAATCAGCCACAAACACAATCAGCCCGTCTTGCAGGTATCGAAAATATCCCCGACCATTTCAAGATCATTGAATGTGTAGAGAATCAAAGTAATCACGTTCATGGCTGATGGACCATGGAAAAACATCGAACTATCTAAAGGACAGATTAAGCAGAAACTGGAGAATCTTGGTTGTGTAGAAGTGAAACAACATACTCCTAACTCTAGTATGTGGAAAACACCTACAGGTAATTACTTCTCTGTTTCATATGAAAAGTGCGATGCTGCATTTTTAGCAAATATTGTCGCTCAGATCATTAAATGGAGCGATGAACAACGCAAGTATTAACGTGTATTTGATCAAAATCAAATGAAGGCAGGTGTTAGAGGCGCACATAAAGTAAGATCCAATACCATGAATGAAGCTGAAATCGATAAGTTCAGAAAGCGACTGCTTAATCTAAAAGCAGAACTACTAGACATTGCTGAAGCCTCACAGGAGGCGAGACGCCCTGTTGAGTTGGATCAGGCGAGTGTGGGTCGTTTGTCCCGAATGGATGCCATTCAAGCCCAGCAAATGGCCCAGGAAGCAGGTAGGCGCCGAGAAGCGCAGGTGGTTCGTATTGAGGCTGCACTTCAAAGAATTGAGAGTGGAGATTTTGGGTATTGCTATGTCTGTGGCGAGGAAATTAATCCTCGCAGGCTTAACGTAGACCCAACCACAACTCGCTGTGTCGATTGCATGGAGGAGTGATTGTGCGCCGAAATAATAGGGACAGACTCGAATGGCACTTACTTAAGCTCCTTTGATCGAGAATACAGCACTTGAGTAACATAAGGCGCAACCAGTAGCCCGCATGCAGCGACAGCGAAATGCGGGGGAAACGGCCGACAAGGCCATTCATCCCTGGATTCTGCTGTCGCTCCATCCAGGCTACACACCGGGGTTGTCACGGAATCGGCGCTTAAGTAAGTGCCATTCGGGACAGACTCGAATTATTTGTCTGCCAGCTGTGGGGTTATCCGATCTTGATACCTTGAGTATCCTCTTCGGTCAGGCTGAAGGCAGGTTCATCCTTTTTATGCGGCTGTTTTTCTTCGAGGCTGATACGCAGACGCAGATTGTTTTGGGAATCGGCATTACGCAGCGCCTCTTCAAGCGAAATGCGGCCGTCTTTGTATAGTTTGTACAGCGCGGCATCGAATGTTTGCATGCCGATGTTCTCGGATTTTGCCATTACGTCCTTGATCTTGCTGATATCGCCTTTCAATATCAGATCGGCGATCATAGGCGTGCCCAGCAATACTTCAATGGCGGCGGCACGTTTTCCATCCAGGGTCGGGATAAGCCGTTGCGAGACAAAACCGCGAACGTTGAGCGATAAATCCATTAATAACTGATTACGCCGCTCTTCCGGAAAGAAGTTGATAATTCTGTCAAAGGCCTGGTTGGCGTTGTTGGCATGCAGTGTCGAGATTGCCAGATGCCCGGTTTCTGCGAATGAGATTGCATGCTCCATGGTTTCACGATCACGGACTTCACCTATCAGGATGACGTCAGGTGCCTGCCGTAAGGTATTCTTTAGTGCTTCTTCATAAGAATGGGTGTCGACACCGACTTCGCGCTGGTTGATGATCGATTTTTTATGATTGTGTACAAATTCTATCGGGTCTTCGATGGTGATGATATGTCCTGCGCTGTTGTTATTGCGGTAATCTATAAGTGAGGCCAATGAAGTCGATTTACCGGAACCTGTACCGCCGACAAACAGGATCAGACCGCGTTTTTGCATAATCAACTTTGTCAGGACAGGAGGTAATCCGAGGGATTCCATGCTGGGGATGACCATTTTGATACTGCGAATCACCATGCCAATCTGATTGCGCTGCATGAAGATATTGACACGAAAGCGCCCCACGCCGGATTCTGATATGGCCAGATTCATCTCGGGATTATTTTCGAACGCCGCGATTTGTTCCTTGTTCATCACCTTATAGGCGATATCCTTGACACGTCCCGGCGGAACGGGTGAATTTTCAATCGTCCTTAGTTCACCCTGAACTTTCATGCTTGGCATGGCGCCCGTGGTCAGATATAAATCCGATGCCTCTTTGGCTACCATGAGTCTGAGGTAATCCTTAAACTCCATTATTTCCCCCTGAGATTAATCAAATAAGTACTTACGTTTTCCATATCGACCGGAATTACAACAACTTGAGATGCTTTATAAATGAAATAGTTAGGGCGCAAAAAGCGGGGCATCAGGCTGGTTCATCGCTATTTTTAGCGGCACATTCGCGTTAAGCTGTTACGGATGCAGAAGAAAAAAATAATGCCGCCGCTTCCAGCCATTGCCTCGTGTTTGGCGGATATCCCCGAAGTATTGCACCATCAGGTTGAACGCACATGGGAGGTCTTTACTGAATCAGTGCGGGACGCCGGGCTGCGCCTGCCCAGTCATCCGGATTTTATAAGAACCTTATTTAAGGTGTGGGCCTTGAGTGATTTTGTCGCCCAGCATTGCGTACGGTCACCGGATCTTGTTATTGATTTACTCGATAGCGGCGATCTTTTGGGCGACTACCGGCCGGATGAATATCAGTGTAAATTGCAGCATGTCTTCAGGCGCGTTAATGATCAGGACATGCTGGAAGATATATTGCGTGATTTCCGCTGCCGGGAAATGGTGCGTATCGCCTGGCGCGATCTTGCCGGCTGGGTCTCACTTGAAGAGACAATGCGCGATCTTTCCGCGCTTGCCGATGCCTGTATCGATCATACCACGAGGATATTACATCAATGGCAGTGCCGGGAAATGGGGGTGCCTACAGGCGAGCATTCTAAAACACCGCAGTCGTTAGTCATTATCGGTATGGGTAAACTTGGTGCCGATGAGTTGAATTTCTCGTCCGATGTAGATTTGATTTTTGCCTATCCTGAAGAGGGGGTCACCCGCCGTCATAGAATGCCCGTCAGTAACGAAGAATATTTTGTCAGTCTGGGCCGGCGCCTTATTAATACCTTGCATACAGTTACTGGCAAAGGCTTTGTGTTTCGTGTCGACATGCGTCTTAGGCCATATGGTGACAGTGGACCATTGGCGATGGGTTTTGACGCAGCGGAAGATTATTACCAGTTCCAGGGTAGAGAGTGGGAACGTTATGCCATGATCAAGGCGCGGCCCGTCGGTGGTGATGCCGATGTAGGCCAACGCTTTATTGCAATGCTGCGGCCGTTTGTTTATCGCCGTTATCTCGATTTTGGTGCATTCGAATCATTGAGGGAAATGAAGGTCCTGATCAGCCGTGAAGTGGAGCGCAAGGGCATGCAGGACAATATCAAGCTGGGACCGGGTGGAATCCGTGAAGTGGAATTCATTGGCCAGGCCTTGCAATTGATCTGGGGCGGGCGCAAACCTGAACTACAGGAAAGAAGTATATTGACCGTGTTACAACGTCTGGCGGGGCTGGGTTATTTGCCGGAATATGCCGCCCGTAATTTAACCGCGGCCTATATCTTTTTACGCCGGGTGGAAAATCGTCTGCAGGCCTTTGCCGATGAGCAAGTGCATCACCTGCCCGTCGATGATACGGATCGAACGCGCCTGGCCTATTCGATGGGTTATCCGGATTGGCCGGCATTTGCCAGGCAATTGGCAAGGCACAGGCAGCAGGTCAGCAACCATTTCGAACAGGTATTCATGGCGCCTCAAATCAATAAATATGAACAACACTCCGCAGCCCTCACAACAGATATTACCGCAGTGTGGCCGGGACAGATCGAGAAGGCCCAGGTATTTCATATTCTCGAATCAAACGGTTTTGAAAACCCTGATGAGACCCTGCAACAGCTCGAGGCATTGCGCGACAGTTATGCATACCGGTCTTTGAGTGCCAAGGGCCGGGAACGCATGGATCATCTGATCCCGTTAATGATGGGAGCCGTTGCCAAGTCCGAACATAAAGGCAGGGTATTGATGCGGCTGCTCAATCTTATTGAATCCATTGCAAGCCGTGAAGTTTATTTGGCCTTACTGGTGGAAAACCCGATGGCCTTGTCGCAACTGGTGAAATTGTGCGCGGCCAGTCCCTGGATATCTGTATTACTTGCCAGTCATCCTATTCTGCTGGATGAATTGCTCGATCCGCGCACACTGTATGCCCCTCTTGACCGTGCGGCGCTTGAAAATCAATTGCGGATCCAGTTGGCAAACATTACGCCGGGAGATTTGGAAGCCGAGATGGATACCTTGCGTCACTTTAAGCAGGCCAATGTACTGCGTGTCGCCGCCGCCGATGTAATGGGTATCATGCCGTTGATGGTGGTCAGCGATCATCTGACGGAGATCGCCGAGGTGGTGCTTAATAAAGTATTGGAATTGGCAATGGCACACCTGATGGAACGCAGTACTAAAAAGCGGTCCGGCAAAAAAACCGGTAACGGATTTGCAATTGCCGGTTATGGCAAATTGGGTGGTTTAGAATTGGGTTATGGTTCCGATCTTGACCTGGTGTTTTTGCATCAGCAGCCGGACCCGGATGATACCGATCAGAGCGTGTTTTTTGCACGCCTTGGACAGCGTGTTATTCATATATTGAACACTCACACACCGGCTGGCGTACTCTATGAAGTGGACATGCGTTTGCGCCCCAGCGGCGCGTCGGGTTTGTTGGTGAGCAGTATAGACGCCTTTGAAGAATATCAGCGGCATGACGCCTGGACGTGGGAGCTGCAAGCCCTTGTACGTGCCCGCATCATTGCAGGTGATGGTATTATTAAACAACGTTTTGAAGACCTCCGCCGGGAGGTCTTAGGGAGAGAAAGAAATCCTGAGATATTGCGCCGTGACGTGTTTGAGATGCGGGAGCGGATGAGAACCGAGTTGTCTCAATCAAAACCGGGTTTTTTTGATATCAAGCAGGATCAGGGTGGCATAACCGACATCGAGTTTATTGTCCAGTATGGCGTCTTGTTGTGGGCCCACCGCCATTCTGCGCTGTTACGTTGGCCGGATAACATTCGTATTTTGCAAGAGTTTGCACATGCCGGGTTGATGGCGCAAGACGATGTCCGTCTTATGAGTGATGCCTACCGGGCCTATCGTTCCTGTGTGCACCGCAAGGCACTGCAAGAGGAAGATGCCGTGGTCGATGCCGGGCAATTTGCGGCGGAACGTGAAGCGATATCCCGGATATGGCAAAAATTACTCGGGCAGGCCTGATTAGCTACATTTTTGTCATTCCCTTGGAGAAGGGAATCCATAAATTTCAAATGCCTGGATGCCCGCCGCTGCCTGCTCCCGCGAAGGCATGGAGTGGCATGATGCCCTAATCAGAGTTTCTCAGGGTGATTAGCGCTAAAACTGGATAATGCAATGAAAATAACTATGTGAACTGATGTTAACCGGTGAAAACATCAGGTATTTTAGCTACAATTCTATCTTTTGGCCTTCACTTAAGAGACATTAATCGATGAGTATGGATGACCGCGACGGCGTTATATGGATGGACGGCAAGCTGATCCCCTGGCGTGATGCCAAGGTGCATGTATTGACGCATACATTACATTATGGATTGGGCGTGTTCGAAGGCGTGCGTGCCTATAAGACAGATAAGGGCACGGCGATTTTCCGTCTCCAGGCCCATACCGAGCGGTTGTTCCGATCGGCCCATATTCTCAGATTATCGATTCCGTACGATAAGGATACGGTTAATGAGGCTATCTGTGCCGCTGTACGCGAGAATGATATGGAGTCCGGGTATATCCGCCCGATGTGTTTTCTGGGTTCGGAAGGCATGGGATTGCGGGCCGATGCGCTCAAGGTGCATGTGATGGTGGCCGCATGGTCGTGGGGTTCTTACCTGGGCGCTGAAAATATGGAAAAGGGTATACGCGTGAAGACCTCTTCGTATACCCGTCACCATGTCAACATCACGATGTGCAAAGCCAAGGCGAACGGCCACTATATAAATTCCATGCTGGCATTGAACGAGGCCTTATCCTGCGGGTGTGATGAGGCCATGTTGCTGGATAATGAAGGCTACGTCGCCGAAGGCAGCGGGGAAAATATTTTTATTGTCCGTAACGGCGTCCTTTATACACCGGAATTGACCTCGGCACTTGACGGTATTACCCGCGATACAATTTTTATATTGGCCGCCGAGATTGGCGTGCCGGTGCATGAGCGGCGTATAACCCGCGATGAAGTATATATTGCGGATGAAGCATTTTTTACCGGGACAGCGGCGGAAGTGACGCCAATACGTGAGGTCGATGGCCGTAGTATCGGAAATGGTACGCGCGGACCCATCACGGAGCGTTTACAATCGCTGTATTTCGATTATGTGCACGGGCGCGGATCAGCCAATCCGACATGGTTGACGATCGTTAAATAGATTATTGAAGTTTTAACCGGAATATGAGTAATTACCTGTCATAGGGGTATTGATAAGGAGAATAACGTGGGACAACAAAATACCGTTTCTGCTTCAGAACAACAAAAATACATTGAACCCAATGCTCAAAACCGTTATGAGGTCACGCAGGCAGATCTGCCATTGCATTGTCCGATGGATAGTATGAGCCTGTGGAATTCCCATCCCCGGGTCTATCTGCCGATAGAGGAAACCGGGAAGGCTAAGTGTCCGTATTGTGGCGCTGATTATATTTTGAAGGAATAGGTTTCAAATTAAAATGTATAACCGAAATTTTCGATATCCCGCTTGAAGTAATCTGCAACTAGCTGCGCCGTCTCATCACTGTAGTATTGCCGGTAATCGCTGCGGTCGGCCGCCCTTCTTTTGTGAGGCAGCGTTTTGGCGGTGATACCGATATGTTCACATACCTTGTTAAAATCTTCCTGCAGTTGTTCATACTTGCCAATAAAATCCACGATTATTTTACCATCGAGGCCTGTCAGATAATCGGATTGCCACTCGATCGAGGTATCAATGTGGTACTGATAGGGTCTGGAAGGATCCAGCTTCCATTTTAAAAAGCCGGCAAAGTCATGAATGCCTTCGACCAAATGAGGCCGTTCGCGGCGGATATGATGATACGAGCTGATTTGCAAATCCCAGGGATTACGCACGAATGCGAATTTGAACAAGCGATCGAAAAATTCTTTTGGCAGCATTTCCTTAGCGGCGATGACTTTGGCGTGGCGCGGAAATTTTGAACCGATGCGGTGACCGGTCAACGCACTGAGCCTGCTGCAAACAAACATCGGGACGTAATATGGGTCCCGCCAGCGCAGCGGGGTCAATGCGGCGCGCACACTGGTGCCGCCGGTTTTGGCGATATGCACAAACAGAAAATTATATTTGTGTGACAGTAACATTAAGTAAGAGAATCTATGGTTGCCCCAATACGAATTATATTTCCAGTACCCGTAAATACTCCGAGGTGCTTGCTTCGATAGTATACGACGAAACAGCCGCTTGCAGCCCGGATGAGGATGGTGGATGTTTAATCGTCTCCACCATGGCCTGCGCAAGGGCATCGGCATCGCCAACGGCCACCAGTTTTCCCAAGCGGCCGCCCTGCAGAATTTCATGCGGCCCGCTCGGGCAATCCGTGGCGACGACGGGGATGCCCAGCGCCATCGCCTCGGTCAGCGCATTCGGCGATCCTTCCCAGCGCGACGATAATACAAATAACTTTGCCCTGTGCAGATATGCATAGGGGTTTGCAATAAATCCCGGAAGTTTGACATCATCCGCTATACCGAGTTGTTTGGCGAGCGCTTCACATTGCGACCGTTCTTTACCTTCTCCGAGTATCATCAGACGGCAAGGCAACTGTTTCCGGACTTTGGCAAAGGCCCGTATCAGCGCCGGGAAGTCTTTTTGATAGGTAAGGCGTCCGATACCCATAATTACCGGTGGTGATCCGGGCTGGAACCATGGATGGGATACGGGTTCATGTGCCAGCCTGTCAAGATCGGGCGTGATGACCGGATTATGGATGACTTCGATCTTTCCGGCAGACAGACCGGTGATATTGATAATATCATCGGCGACCCCCTGGGAGACGGCGATAACTTTGTCTATCCGTGGATAGAAAATCTTCATAGTCTTATACCACCACCAGTGTCTCAATCTGCCTTTGCCTGCAAGTGCGGCAGATAAGGTGGTCCCTAACCGCAAGACCAGGCGGTCAGGTATACCGGTCAGGCGCCTGGCCCATGCCGCCACGAGCCCTGCGCGATGCTTGGCGGCCAGTAACACGGGCGGACGGTTGCCTTTGAGGTAACGCATCAAGGCAAACAGGCTGGTATACGTGTGTGATGTGTCTAGTCTGATGACATTGATTTGGGCAGGTATCATATCGATGAATGATCCCTTGGCCTTGGCAAGCACCAGATCGACTGCATAGTTTCTGGCAATAAGACCATTCATCAGGTTGATCATCATGCGTTCCACGCCGCCATCGCCGGAGAAGGACATGAAGATGGCGACTTTTTTTTGCATGGGGGGCATTCAGGTGATCATCTCGATGGGGTCTTGGCTGGGTGCCGGACGTGCACCATTGTTTTCGATAAGTATGTGATGCCATACCGCGAACTGAAATATTGTCCATAACAGACGGCTGACATTGCCCTTTTTATGCTGCTGCTGTATCAGTTGTTGTATCCCGGCGGGCTTAAACCAGTTTCGGATCGCCGGGTTGTTGGGCAGCGTTGTGCTTAGCTGTTGCAGGACATCGCCTTTAAGCCATTCTGCGATGGGGACTATAAAGCCTTTTTTACGTGTCCAGAGGTGGTTCTGAGGCAGGTGGCGGGTTGCCCAGTGTCTAAGAAATATCTTTCCAAGCCCGCCCTCGATTTTAAGGTGGTCGGGCAGCGCCAAACCAAATTCCACCACACGATGATCCAGGAATGGCACACGTCCTTCGATACCCCATGACATCAACATCCGGTCGACCTTTACTAATAAATTATCGGGCAGAGCCGTGGCAATATCCGTATATTGCATGCGCTGCAGATCACTCCATGACTCAGGGGTCTGTTGCCATGCCTGGATGAACGGCTCACGTGCAGTATCCAGTGATGATAACAATTCATTACCGAAGAGTTGCCGGGGCCAACGGCCACGATATGTGCCACGCGTGCGAAAACCACCTGAGCCCGGAGCGAGCAGATTATTTGCCCAACGTTCCAGTCGCGGCATACGGTAGCGGCCGTAACCGGCAAAAACTTCGTCGCCGCCTTCACCGGAAAAAATCACCTTAAGTTCCCGCGATGCCTCTTCAGCCAGCATCAAGGTGGGTAAATTTGCATTATCACGCATCAGCTCATCGGCCGCCCAGATGCTATAGGGTAAGCGGAAAAACATCGCATCCCGGTCAGGCGTGAAAGAGGTGTGCCGGCTGCCGAAATGATTTGCCAGCATTTGCGCGGTTGGCAGTTCGTTACCGGCCTGGGTATCCGGAAATCCTACCGAGAATGTGCGAACCGGCGCGGATTTATAGCGGCTCAGGAGCGCCAACACGACGGACGAGTCAACACCGCCGGACAGAAAAAGTCCGAAAGGAACATCGGAACGCATATGCTGACGCATCACGATTTCCATGAGCGCATCGAATTGTTCCTGTGCCTGGGCGATATCAATCCTTTGCGGAGAGATATCGAGTGCAGACCAATATTGCCAACGCCGGGTGATCTTGCCTGATTCCATGCACAGCGCTTCACCGGGCAACACGCGTTCGACATGTTTGAGTATAGTGGTATGGCCACTGCAAAATTGATTTTGCAGATATTGCATCAGGCCCGCCGGATTAATCTCCGGTGATTTAGCAAATGAAGGTAACAGGGCCTTTATTTCGGAGCCGAAGGCCAGGCCATTGGCGTGATGAGCGATGAACAGGGGTTTGATGCCGAGGCGGTCACGTGCAAGGATCAGGCGTTTTTCACCGCTGTCGTAAAGCGCGAACGCAAACATGCCATAGAGTTTTTCAATGAAATCCAAACCGAATTCGGCATAGGCATGCAGGATCACTTCACAATCGGAATGTGTTGTGAATATATGGCCCAGAGTCACCAACTGCTCGCGTAATTCGATATAGTTATAGATTTCGCCATTTGCAACAAGAGCGAGTGAATCATTATGTGCGAAGAGGGGCTGATGACCACCGGCAAGGTCGATAATTGACAGCCGTGTGTGCGCGAGCCCTGTCGTGTCCTTGATAAACAGCCCTGTATCGTCGGGACCTCTATGGCTTAGGTGATTACCCATTTGCTGCAGCATATCCCTATCCGGGATGTTATTGTGCAGGGATAATCCGGCTATGCCACACATGCCGGATGAACTAACCCATATACTCTATAGTATGTAACATTACTGATCCCACTTTGAATCCAGTCCCATCGCCCTTAGATACTCCGTTGTGCTGATCCCGATCTCGTAGGGCCTTGCAGCTTGCTGTAAAAACTCCTTAGGTAACGGGTTATCCAATGTTTTATTGATGGCCTCGGCCAGGGCATCGATGTTGCCAACGGGGACAAGTCTGCCGTATTTGCCGTCCTGAAGAATCTCTCTTGGGCCGCTTTGACAGTCGGTCGATACTACCGGCGTACCGGTGGCCAGGGCCTCTATCAAAACGAACCCGAGTCCCTCCCAACGCGAAGAAAGTACAAACAAACTGGAGTGTGCCATATATCCATAGGGTTTTGGAATAAATCCCGGCAGAGAAATGTCATTCTTTACGCCCAGTTCAGCGGCGAGATTCAGTAAGGTGTCGCGTAGCTTACCCTTGCCGAGGATGATGAGTTTACAGGCTCTGTCCGCGCGTACTTGCGCAAATGCCCTGATGAGTGTTTGAAAGTCTTTTACATAGGTTAACGCCCCTGCGCCGAGGACGACCGGTACTTTTTTGTCTTGTAACCATGGATGATCGGGGCATGGTTGTGGTTTGGTGAAGACGTCTTTCGCGATAACAGGGCTTGGAATCACCTCTATAAGATCACGCGCCAAGCCGGTATATGACGCCATATCATCGGCGACACCCTTGGACGTCACAATCACCTTGTCGGCTAAATGATAGAGCTTGCCCATCGAGGTTCTTTGCAGCCAGCGTTCAAACGGGCCGCGATTGTTCAGGTCGATCGAGATCGTTGTACCAGAACTCAATACCAGACGCGTCGGCACTCGTGCCAGGGCACGTGCCAGCAGTGCAGTGCGGTTGACTCTATCCTTATCGGAGAGCATTACGATAGGGTGTTTACGATGCAGATAACGTATCACGGCCGGCAAACTGGTATAGACGTGACTGGCGCCTAAGTCAATGATATGCACACCTTGAGGTATTTCACTTAACTCCGGGCCATGGTTCCGTACTTTTAACAAGTCCACGGCATAACCACGGCGGGCAAGCTCGGGGATCAGATGCTGCATGGCGCGGTCGACTCCGCTATGTCCTGAAGTCGCCATAAAAACCGCAATGCGTGGAGGCATTTTCATTATTGATTCTTATCCATCAACCCTTGGTGCTCAGTGGAAACAAAATGTCTTGCTAATCTTTGCTTGTCTCTAGTGGATGTCTGCCACCTTCTATAACACGCTGGATTGGGAGGCTCAAGGGATTTGCAAGAGCGATAAATATGATGATCAACGTCCATATTAAACAGGAGGAAAAATAGGCATAAAATGACATGGTCGAACTCAGTGGAAATGCCGCAACAATGGCAGACAACCCCCATGGGACAGCATCCGAATATTGGCTTTTTACCGTGCGTTGGATTTTCGTGATTAGTATAGTTAAAAATACAATATAACCGATTAATCCCAGCAGGCCTGTTTCGGCCGCGACTTCAAGCAGAAACAGATGTGGATGACCGGCCGGGGCATTGATGAAAGGATCATCGGGCATGATGGAGTATTCCTTATATGAATATTGAAAGGCCCGCGGTCCGACGCCGTTGAGCCAGTGCTCACCCGACATGTTCCATGCTGTCGACCATACGGGTGGTCGTTCGGAGGTGGCTTGACGAATCAGGCTAAAATCGCCGGAAAAAAGTCCGAAGGTATGGTTGACTCGTTGCGATAGCCAGTCGACGTTCCAAATAGTCACGGTGGAGACCATGACCAGCGTCAAGCCGAGAGATAATGCACGCAACCATGAAAATGAGCGTCCCGCGCGGAAGAAATAGACGCAATAGCCGATTAAAGCCACCGCCGTCAACATCCATGAAGACCTGCCGCCACCCAACAGTATCACGATAAGTACCGGAAGGACCAAAAGCCATGCCCAACGCGATTTTAAAGAGAGCTGATAGGCGCCTTCCAGATAGACCGGTAAAAAGACTGCGAGTATCACGCCAAGATGCGGCCAATTAGAAAACATGCCGGTGAGTCTACCACCCGGATATAACGGATGACCGAAAATATTATAGCCCGATGTGAATTGCACAAGTCCGTCAATGGTCCAAAACAGCACGATACCCATCGTGCCCCATAGCAGCTTTTTTGCCATGCTGGGCTGTAATATCCAATATAATAAGGTGGCGCCGGCAAGTGGATAGATCAAAAACCTGGCAGTGGCGCTCGCCGAACGTTCTATATACCCGGCATCGACAAGAGAAATGAGCATGGGTATCCAAAGACACAGAAACAATATGATTAATAAACGTACCGCAGGCTCATGTTTTAATGTTTTGACATGTCTGATCCATAGAAAGATGCCGGCGATTGCCAGAATAGCAAGCAAGTGGCGATATACTTCGCCCAGTGAGAATGAAAACAGCAGCAACAATACTATGGCCAGTTTCAAATCAAGATACTCTGAAAATGATGCTTTATTTATCATTTCGGTGGAAGGTTATTAACGCTGTGAAGAGTAATGGAAGGCCATGGCGGGCATAATTGCAAAGTATTATCCAGCAGATTGAGCGATAATGGAAATGAAAACTTGCCTTTCGAAAATAGTGGAAAAAATGACAGATATAAATAAATCCAGATTTTATAGCACAATGAGGACCGGCCTGCATGGAAAATATCCGCGGCGATTTGCTGTTGAATTTATCCCTTATTCCATCATATTTGTTTTTTTAGGTTTATTTTAAGATATTGGCCGCTCAATCCATGAAAATATTATGTATCCGGCTTAGTGCCATCGGGGATATCGTGATGGCATCGCCTCTGATAAAAAGTTTACGTGTACGTTACCCGGACGCCTATATTGCATGGCTGGTGCAATCGGAAACGAGCGAGTTATTAACCGCCAATCCCTTGCTGGATGAAGTTATTGTGTGGCCGCGTGGTGACTGGCGAAGGTTGTGGCGCAATATGCGCTGGCTTAAGCTGGCGCGTGAAATACGCAATTTTACCGGACAACTGCGGGCACGGCATTTTGATATTGTCATTGACCTGCAGGGATTGTTAAAGAGTGGTATCTGGGCCAGGTTGACGGGCGCCCCGCTCCGTATCGGATTAGGCTCCAAGGAGGGCAGCAGGCTATTGATGAATCAAATCATCGATAAGCCCGGCGATGATGACCGGATTGGCCCTGAATACCGGCATCTCGCACATAGTTTGGGTCTGGATTACAGCGAATTCGATATGGATGTAGCGTTGACGGACGAAGATCAACGGTATGCCGCACAGATAATAGAGGATAACGGTCTGGCAAGCGGATTTATTGTAGTGTGCCCGTTTACCACCCGCCCGCAGAAACATTGGGTGGAAGATAGATGGACGGCATTGGCGCAGAGGATGCACACTGAATTCGGAGCCAGGACAATAATATTGGGTGGTCCGGATAACAGAGAGACAGCCGCAAGCATAGCGGCAAATTGTCAAGACACGGTAACCAATTTGGCGGGTCGTACACGCCTCAGGCAGGCTGCGGCGTTGATTGGCAGGGCATCATTACTCGTCGGAGTGGATACCGGTCTTACCCATATGGGCATTATGTTTAATATCCCGACGATCGCAATCTTCGGGTCCACACGTCCTTATTTAGAAACGGAACACAACAATACAGTGATCATTTATAAGCAACTTGAATGTTCACCGTGTGGAAGAAATCCTACTTGTGGCGGCGCGTTTACCTGCATGACCTCCGTGTCAGTTGATGAGGTGATGGCAAATGCTGCCAGGCTGCTCAGGAAAGTGTAAATATGCCGCTTAAGATATTGCATGTCGAGGCCGGCAAAAATTTGTACGGTGGTGCGCTTCAGGTCTTTTATTTAATGCAAGGCCTGCAAGATCATCACAATATACTCGTTTGCGCCGAAGACAGTGATATTGCGCATCACGCCCAGGAGGTGGCGCAGTGTATATATGCGATACCAATGAGTGGAGATGCCGATTTATCTTTAATATGGCGATTAAGAAACATTATCCGCAAAGAACAGCCGGACATTGTGCATCTGCACAGCCGGAGAGGGGCGGATATCCTGGGAGGAATTGCAGCCCGGTTGGCGCATGCCAGGGTGATTTTGACAAGACGCGTTGATAATCCCGAACCAACGCTGCAAGTACATATCAAATACCGGATGTATGACAAGGTAATTTGCATATCCGAAGGTATCCAAAATATTTTAATTAATGAAGGCGTGCCCAAGGACAAGCTTGTCTGTGTTCCAAGTGCCGTCGATATACAACGGTATGATGCGTCTTGTGATGATCTTTGGTTCCGCAAGGAATTCGGCCTGGCGCAAGATACCAAAGTGATCGGTATGGTGGCTCAATTTATAGAGCGCAAAGGCCATCGCTATTTGCTGCAGGCCATACCTACTATAATCAGCGAATATCCCGGCGTGAAGTTTATTTTATTTGGCAAAGGGCCTTTGCTGGAAGACATCATGGCCATGACAATATCAAAAGGGATTCAAACACACGTGCTGTTTGCCGGATTTCGCGAGGACCTTGAGCGTGTCCTGCCTTGCCTGTACGCTGTCGTCCATCCGGCGGAGATGGAAGGATTGGGGGTATCGCTATTACAGGCCGCGGCATGCAGGGTTCCTCTTGTCGGTACCAATGTCGGTGGTATCCCTGAAATCGTCAGAAATAAGACCAATGGTTATCTGATACCGCCCAAATCGCCACAGGCAATTGCCGACGCGGTAATAAACTTACTGCAAGACGCAGACAGGGCAAAGTTGATGGGAGAGGCAGGCCGTGAATTAGTGGAGGCCAAATATTCCATAGCTGCAATGGTGGCGGGAAACCTCGATGTTTATCAGGCATTGATGAAACAGAGATAATAATCATACAGCCGGTGTTTCATAAACGTCCTGTGATGTTTTATCGCGGCGTTTAAAACGCCGGTGAACCCAAAAATATTGTTCGGGATGCTCGATGATCTGGCTCTCGATAATTTTGTTTATTCGTATGATATCTGCTTCCAGATTATCGGAGGGAAAATTTTCCAGAGGCGGCGATAATTTCAGCAGATATCCGCTGTTGTCATCGAGGCGGTAGGTGACAAAGGGCAGGACTGCTGCGCCACTTGCCTTGGCAATACGCGATGTGGCACTGTTAGCGGTTGCCGGTATGCCAAAAAAAGGCGCGATTACACTTTGTTTGCCGCGGTAACCCTGGTCGACGGCATACCATACCACTTCTCCGTTTTTTAGCGTACGTAACATTGTGCGAATATCTTCCCGGGGAATGATATCCTTGAGGTGCTTTTTCCTGCCGCGTTCCATGGCCAGATTGATCAGGGGATTTTCATGCCGCCTGTACATGGCATAAACGGGCGTGAAGATGCTAAGCATCGGGCCGCTTATTTCCAGAGTCGTAAAATGAGCGGCAATCAGTATCGCGCCTTTTCCTCCGGCCAGCGCACTTTCCAGATATTCAAGCCCTTCGATGGCGACCAGTTTTTTAAGATTATCGGTGGATGTCCACCAGCTCAGTCCGATTTCTATCACCATGATGCCGAGTGATTCAAAATGTCTTTTTAAGATCCGTTTTCGTTCTGATTCCGCAAGGTTTTGGAAACATAAATGTAGATTTACTTTGGCTATACGTCTTCGTCTCCGGAGCAAGTGATATAACATGCGTCCCAGTGATTTGCCTATAATCATTTGCTGCCGCAAAGAAAGGCGATTAACACACCATAACAGACCGAACCCTAACCAGGTCGGCCAATAGCGGGGGCCGGAATATTTTGTTAAAGGAACGGTATTTTTCATCGGTTATATACGGTTTTTATCATCACGATTTGTCATTTTACATGGGTGTGCCGGTAACTTCAGTAAGATTAGGATACCTCAAGCACTGTGATATTATTATTCGCACAAAAGAGTCTCATGCGATAGACTTCCGTTCTACTATGGCTGACCGCTAGTGATGACATGACGCTTCAGATTCCAAATTTCAACAAGGCCAGGGTACTGGTCGTTGGCGATCTAATGCTGGATAAATACTGGCAGGGCGCGACATTGCGTATTTCACCCGAAGCGCCGGTTCCCGTGGTGCGTGTGGATCAGTTTGAGAATCGTCCGGGAGGGGCTGGTAACGTTGCCGTTAATATCGCTGCTCTCGGTGCAAGCGTATCTGTAGACGGATTTGCAGGAAAAGATGCAGACGGCAAGTTGCTTGAAGACTGCTTGCGTAAAACAGGAGTGCACTGCTGTTTTGAGCGGCAGGCTGAAACTACAACGATTACCAAGTTACGTGTATTGAGCAGACACCAGCAGCTCATTCGATTGGACTTCGAAGATGGATTTATCGATCAGGATTACCGCGCTTTGGTTAACAGATTTGAGCGCAATCTGAAACAAGCGGATGTCGTGGTATTGTCGGATTATGCCAAAGGCACATTGTACAGCATTAATCTGCCGCAGGATGCAGGCATAGTACAGGAAATGATTCATATTGCAGAGGCCGCCGGGAAGCCTGTGTTGATCGATCCCAAGGGCAAGGATTTCTATATCTACCACGGTGCAACACTCTTGACGCCGAATCTTGCCGAGTTTGAATCCATCGTTGGGCATTGCCGGGATGATGGTGAATTGGCTGCTAAAGGCGAGGCCTTGCTAAACAAGCTGGCCTTGGAGGCCTTGCTGATTACGCGCAGCGACCGGGGCATGACATTGTTGCGCGCCGGTCATCAAGCATTGCATATCCCGGCTCAGGCACGCGAGGTCTTTGATGTAACCGGAGCAGGTGATACCGTTATCTCGGTTATGGCCGCGGCGATTGCGGCAGGCGAAACCATGGACAATGCGGCAACACTGGCCAATATTGCAGCTGGCATCGTTGTCGGCAAACTGGGTGCTGCCGCCGTGTCAGTTGCAGAGTTGCAAGACGCGATCTCCGCCCGGCATCAAGGTTCTGTATCGAGTCACTCGAGAATCACTGATGAAAGTACCCTGAGTGCGTTGATCCAAAAATCCAGAGGCATGGGTGAGAAGATTGTCATGACCAACGGCTGTTTTGACATTCTTCACGCCGGACATACCGGTTATCTCGAGCGGGCCCGGCAATTGGGCGACCGGCTGATTGTTGCGGTGAATGATGATGCCTCGGTAGCACGGCTCAAGGGACCGGGACGGCCCATTAATTCTCTTACGCAACGCATGAAAGTGCTTGCTGCTTTGCAAAGTGTGGATTGGGTCGTGCCATTTTCAGAAGACACGCCGGAACGCCTGATCTGCAGTGTCATGCCGGATATTCTGGTAAAGGGCGGTGACTATAAACCCCGGGAAATTGCCGGATATGAATGTGTCAAGCGCAATGGCGGTGATGTCATAGTACTGGGATATGAGCAGGGTTGTTCGACAACCGATATAATCGACAGCATTCGCCAACAACAAGCCTAGATATTTCCTTTTTTACTTTTGAGAACTCTTTATACCTTTATTCTATATATACTGGCACCGTTGGCGGTGTTACGTTTGATATGGAGAGGGATACACGCCCCTGCCTATTGGAGGCGGTGGGCTGAACGTTTCGGATTTATACCCCAACTCACTCATCAGAACACTATCTGGTTGCATGCAGTTTCGGTCGGCGAAGTACAGGCCGCAATACCTTTGCTGCAATCCTTGCATGAACAATATCCCGGGATACCTGTCGTAGTGACTACAATGACGCCTACAGGCTCCGAGCGTGTCAAGGCAAATTTGGGCGAAGGTGTATTGCATGTTTATGCGCCGTATGATTTACCCGGGGCAGTGCAACGTTTCCTCAAGCGTGCCAAGCCATCTCTGGCCATCATAATGGAAACAGAATTATGGCCCAATTTATTTTATTATTGTTATCAACAAAAGATTCCCCTTATTGTTGCCAACGCACGTTTATCGGAACGTTCGGCCCGCAGATACCGGCGCTTTCATAATTTGACTCGCCAGACTCTGCAACTGGTATCGGCCTTTGCCGTGCAGGCACAAGCGGATGCATCGCGCCTGATCCAGTTGGGGGCGGACAGCTCGCGTGTCCATGTGACTGGAAATATCAAGTTCGACATAAAAATACCTGCCAGTCGGCTTGAGCAGGCACAGGCGTTACGCCGTGAGTGGGGTCAAGACCGTCCGGTCTGGATTGCTGCCAGTACGCATGAAGGAGAGGATGAAATAGTATTGGCAGCCTTTGAGAAAGTAAGGCAGGATGTGCCGCAGGCATTATTGGTGCTGGTACCGCGGCATCCGGAGCGTTTTGGTAAAGTAGCGGCACTTTGTTTCAAACAAGGATATATGACGATAATGCGCAGTGAACATCAGGAGTGTGATAGTTCCACTGATATTGTGATTGGGGATACGATGGGAGAATTACGCTTGTTTTACGGCGCCGTTGATGCCGCCTTTGTCGGGGGCAGTCTGGTACCCACCGGCGGGCATAATGTGCTGGAACCCGCCGCTATGCGGTTACCGGTTATTTTTGGGCCGCATATGTTTAATTTTGCCGAGATCAGCCGGCTTCTTTTAGAGGCGGGCGCGGCAGTCAGGGTCAATAATGCACAGGAGCTCGCCCAAACGGTGACGATGTTTCTGACAAATACACCACGGCGCCTTGAGACAGGTGAAAAGGCCTATCAGGTAATAGAAAGAAATCGCGGGGCGCTGGATAAGATGCTGACGATAATTGATAGACACTATAGACAGGCTGCTGGCGCCTGAATGTGCCGCGATATTACCGGATGAGGATTTATTCGACCCAATTATTGATTTGTTCCAGATCGGCAGCGCTAAGGATTCCGGCCGCCTGTTTCAAGCGCAGAGTATTAAGAATGTAATCATAGCGGGAACGGGCATGATTCTGTTGCGCCCTGAATAGTTCCCTGCGGCTATTGAGTACATCTACCGTCGTGCGGGTCCCTACCTCTAGCCCGGCTTCCGTGGCATCCAGAGCGCTTTGTGCAGAGATAACTGCCTGATTCAGCGCTTTAACGCGATTAATCGCAGCTGTAGTACTAAGATAGGCATCGCGGCTTTGACGCAAGGTTGACCGGCGCTGCTGTTCCAGATTTTCCTTGGCCTGTTCAAACAATTGCATTGCCTCGCGGACGCGGGAATTCGTACCGCCGCCGCTATAGAGGGGAACGTTCAACCGGATTCCTATAGCGCTGTCTTCGGTTTCCCTGGCGCCGAAACTGCCGCCGCTGATATCCGTAAGGCCATGACTTGCATTGACATCAAGCGTGGGCAGATGACCTGAGCGTTGCAGTTTGATTTCGTCTTGCGCCGCCTTGGCAGCAAATTCCGCCGCGAGCAGGGTAAAATTCTGATTAAGGGCGGTATCGCTCCATTTATCAATATTCGCAGGATCAGGCGAAATCAGTTGAATTTTATCCGTCAGATAAGCCAACGATTTGTGATGCTGGCCGGTGAGTTCACGTAATGCCTCCTGACTGCTGGAGAGTTGATTTTCTGCATCGATTTCCTCTGCAATAGCGAGATCATAAGCGGCTTGGGCTTCATGTACATCGGTGATGGCGATCAAGCCCACTTCAAAGCGTTGTTTCGTTTGTTCCAGCTGACGTTCGACGGCGCTCTTTTCTGCGCGGGCAAATTCAAGGTTATCTACTGCCGCCAGGATATCAAAATAACGCTCGGCTACACGGGTGATCAGTTCTTGCTGTGCTGCTGCCAGTTCGGCATCGGCCTGTCCTACTCTGGCGTCAGCCTGACGCAGCTGAATAAAATATTCGGCATTGAATAACGGTTGACTTAGCGTGAGCGAGTATCCAGTGTTTGTCGAATACGTGGTTTCAGTAGAAAAAATTGCACTTGAAGAACTTTGGATATCTTCCCTGTCTCGTGTTGTACTGGCGCTGAGGGAAATATCAGGCAACAATAATGCACGGCTTTGTGGCTTTGCCTCCAACGCAGCCAAGCGGGTCGCTTGAGCAGCCTTGAATTGCGGATCATTTTTTTCCGCGAGTCGATAGATATCAAGCAAGTCTTCTGCCATGACCGCAGAGGCACTGATGAATAAGGTAATAAACGATATTAGAGCCGTTAGATGTTTAAGCATAATGATAGATCTGCCCGGTATCAGGCTAATAACTCGATCCTGTGTTGATGAAAGTCAAAAGACAAATTGAGATGGCCGGGGGGCATTCTTTAACATGGGTAACTCGGTTTCAAACAGACTCTCGCGGCTCCACTCATGTTCACCTACACGGCGTATAAGCACGGCTTCCATCACGGGAGACTCACCGATCACCACAAACATCCTGCCGCCACGATTCAGCAAGCGTTGAAATGTGGCTGGTAAAATCGGCAATGAACCTGTAATGGCAATGACATCATAAAGGCCGTTTCCATGCCAGCCATTCGCGGCATCCCCGGTTTCAAGCGAGATATTGGCAATGCCATGTTCGCTAAGTTTTTTTTCGGCCGCTTGGGTAAAGTCAGCAATAATATCGACACTGACTACATGGTTGCCGGTTTTAGATAACAAGGCCGTGACATAACCGCTGCCTGTCCCGATTTCCAGAATCCGGTCTGTGGCATGTATTTGTAAGGCCTGCAGCATGCGGGCCTCGACCTTTGGTTGCATCATGACCTGTCCATGTTCAAGAGGAATGATGATATCTGCATATGCAAGCTCACGATAATCGGCAGGCACAAAGTTCTCGCGCGGCATTTGTTCGAGTAAATCGAGTATGTTCTGATCAAGCACATCCCATGGACGGATCTGTTGCTCGATCATATTAAAGCGTGCTTGTTCGAGTTCCATGTTGAAATCCCATAACTTAGCCTGATCAGGAACCGGTAAGGTTATTAGTTTTGGCTTTCCAAGGCAAGATATTACCTGCATACCGCAAGTAGCCAAACTTCACTCAGGGTTTGATCTAATTATATGTTTTATAATGATTATTTATGGAGAGAGGGCTGTTTATAACTTGCATAACGGTAGTGTATCGTATAGATTCGATTGAAAAGCTTATAGTGGAACCTCTCATTTATCGAAGGTTCCTTCATTTCCAGCAGGCCTGATGCTCGAAGGAGTTTTATCCGAGGATGATGTTATGAACGCGATACCCGATATGCTGTTAAGCAAAACTGCCGAGGTTAATGAGGCCGCAATACAGCCTTTCCCCAATTCGCGCAAGATCTATGTGCCAGGCAGCAGACCGGATGTCATGGTCCCGATGCGCGAGATTCTTTTATCAGATACCCCGGCAAGTTTTGGTGCTGAAAAAAATCCGCCGCTGACGGTATATGATACCTCCGGTCCTTATACTGACCCGGAGGTACATATAGATATTCGCAAAGGCCTGCCGGCCCTGCGTATACAGTGGATTAAAGAACGGAATGATACTGAAATACTGCCCGAGTTGACTTCGGAGTATGGCCGCATGCGGGCGGCTTCTGCCGAGCTTGCCGGTCTGCGTTTCAAACACATCAGTCCACCACACCGGGCCAGGAAAGGCATGAATGTGACCCAGATGCATTACGCCAGAAAAGGGATAGTGACGCCAGAAATGGAGTTTGTAGCAATCCGCGAAAACATGCGCTTAAGCGCGATCCGGGATAAGGGATTACTGATGCAACATGCGGGCGAATCCTTTGGCGCCAATATACCTGCAGAGATCACGCCGGAATTTGTGCGCGATGAAGTGGCACGGGGACGCGCCATTATCCCTGCCAATATCAATCATTCTGAACTGGAGCCGATGATCATTGGCCGCAATTTTCTGGTGAAGATTAACGGTAACCTGGGTAATTCTGCCGTGACCTCATCGATACAGGAAGAGATAGACAAAATGACGTGGGCGATTCGCTGGGGTTCGGATACCGTGATGGACCTGTCCACGGGCAAAAATATCCATGAGACACGCGAATGGATTATTCGCAACTCACCGGTTCCTGTCGGGACCGTCCCCATTTACCAGGCATTGGAAAAGGTGGATGGTAAGGCAGAAGAGCTGAGCTGGGAGATTTTTCGTGACACATTAATCGAGCAGGCCGAGCAAGGCGTGGATTATTTTACGATCCATGCGGGCGTATTGTTAGGCTATATCCCCCTCACGGCAAAGCGCGTGACCGGTATTGTGTCACGCGGGGGGTCCATCATGGCCAAGTGGTGTCTGGCGCATCACAAAGAAAATTTTCTCTATACCCATTTTGAGGATATTTGCGGCATCATGAAGGCCTATGATGTTTCATTCTCACTGGGTGATGGACTGCGTCCGGGCTCCATCGCCGATGCCAATGATGCGGCACAGTTTGGCGAACTGGAAACCCTGGGAGAACTCACCAGAGTCGCCTGGCAACACGAAGTGCAGACCATGATCGAAGGTCCGGGCCATGTACCCATGCATATGATAAAAGAGAATATGGACAAACAGCTCAGAGAATGTGGCGAGGCGCCTTTCTATACTCTGGGGCCTTTAACGACCGATATCGCCCCCGGCTATGATCATATTACTTCCGGTATTGGCGCGGCGATGATAGGTTGGTATGGCACGGCCATGTTGTGTTATGTCACTCCAAAAGAGCATCTCGGTCTGCCGAATAAAGATGATGTCAAGGAAGGCATTATTACCTACAGGATCGCCGCCCATGCGGCGGATCTTGCCAAAGGACATCCCGGTGCCCAGATGCGCGATAATGCCTTGAGTAAAGCACGCTTCGAGTTTCGCTGGGAAGATCAATTTAATCTTGGCCTTGATCCGGACCGCGCCCGGGAATACCACGATGAAACTTTACCGAAGGATTCCGCCAAGGTCGCGCATTTTTGCTCGATGTGTGGCCCGCACTTTTGTTCGATGAAAATTACACAGGACGTAAGGGATTATGCCCAACAACAGGGTATTGACGATCTTAAAATTGCCGTCGAGAAGGGGTTGTCGGACAAAGCCAGAGAGTTTAAGGCGCAGGGCCTGGAAGTGTATAAAAAGATCTAACTGCGTATCAGCGTGTCCCTGAAAATTTCGAGGCCCGATGTTACCAGGCGTTGGGCAGTCTTTCATTAATGGTAATGCGCTTGTCCTCGCTTTTGATATAACCGCCCTCCGCAAGGTCTTTCATTATACGGCTGACCATTTCCCGTGATGCGCCGACCATCTTGGCGATATCCATATGAGTGAGTTTCTGGTCAATGATAAGTTCATTATCGTGTGGCGTTGCCATATTCAATAAGGTCCTGGCAACACGGCCGTAGACATCCATCAGAGCAAGACTTTTTACGTTCTCGGTCAAACGGCGGACGCGTTGTGTTTGTGCCCTAAGTAATTTGATGGCAATAGTCGGATTGTTGACCAGGCAGCTGTCGAAATATGCCTTGGAAATGATACAAAACTTGCTCGGTTCCATGGTCATCACCGAGGCGGAGCGGGGTTGTTCGTCGATGATAGCCAATTCTCCGATATAGTCTCCCGCTCCCTGAATGCTTAGTATGATCTCTCTGCCGGTATCATCGCTTAGATATGCCTTTACTTTGCCCGCCAGGAGTATATAGAGTGAATCCGTAGTATCACCTTCATTGATAATGATGGCATTTTTCGGATAATGCCTGATAAGCGCGTTACTAATGATGGCTTTAAGCTCAGCATTTTCCAGTTCACTGAATAACGGTATATTTTTTAGTTTGTGTTCCATTCTTACTGTTGCACAATCTATTGACGTATGGGTATCTATAGGATACTGCTATTATGGATAAATGGCACGTTTTTTACATGAATTCATTCGTTAGATCTTGCAGTATCTGCCGATGATCGGAAGCTTGGTATGTCGCGGTTGGCAAAAGCGCTGATATTAGGCCTTCTTGGCAGTGTACTAGGTGCCGGACTCGGCCTTACCCGCGGGTCATTGGATATAGAGGAAGATATCGGTTTGACGTGGCTATTCAAGCAGCGCGGCGTTCGTGCAGCGCCACCGGAGGTGGTGATCATCGCCATGGACAAGACCTCTGCCGATCATTTGCATTTATCCAATGAACCTGGCGAGTGGTCACGCATACTGCATACACGACTCGTACGGAATTTGAGCAGTGCAGGCGCCAAAGTTGTGGCTTTTGATGTGTTATTTAAAAAAGCAGGATTGCCGCATGAGGACAAGGCATTGGCCGCAGCCATTAAAGACGCAGGTAACGTTATATTATTTGAACAATTGAAAAAAGAGTCACGCCCCGTCAAAGATAGCCTTGAAATTGATGATGCGATTCTCATCGGAAAATTAATTGAACCCATACCAGAGTTAGCGGGGACAGCTGTTGCGCTGGCCCCCTTTCCGTTGCCCAAGGTTCCTTATAAGGTAAGTCAGTATTGGAAGTACTCGCCGGATGCGGGCGATGTTCCGACGCTTCCAGTCGTCACTATGCAATATTATCTTTTAGACGTGTATGAAGAGTTTTTACAACTGATAAAACAACACAGGCCGGAGTATGCCGCCACCCTTCCGCGGAGCCGGGATGAAATCCTGCAAGGGATGGGCGTCGTGGAATTTGCACGGATGTTACATAGAACATTTGTTTTGGATCCGGGGATATCGAACCTTTTGTTAGAAACATTAAATAAACAATCAGGGCGTTATTCGGCAACCGGGAAGCGTGTATTAGAAGCATTTGTTGCGCTCTATCAAGGTGAAAGGAGTCAATACTTGAATTTCTATGGTCCGCCCAGAAGCATCACTACGATACCCTACTACCAGGCGCTTGCATTGGAGGATACTCAAGAGACTGAATCCGCACAGGGCATTACCCGGAATTTTTTTCGAGACAAGATTGTCTTTATCGGAGAATCAGCCGCATTTCAATGGGAACAAAAAGACGGATTTTATAGCGTCTTTTCTCAACAGTCCGGTCTTGATATCAGTGGAGTTGAAATAGCTGCAACTGCGGCAGCAAATTTATTGGAAAATTTTCCTGTAAAACCCTTAAACATCTATACCCAGGTGTTACTCATAATACTTTGGGGCCTGGTGTTGGGTTTGCTGTGCGGGTTATTGCCTGCCATCTGGGCAACACTCACTGTGATTTTGTTGAGTATTACATATTTTGCTATTGCAGCTTATCAGTTTAATGCCATGGGCCTTTGGTTGCCGCTGGTAGTGCCGCTCATGTTTCAGATGCCCTTGATACTTTTTGCCGCTGTCCTGTGGGATTATAGGGATACTAACCGGGAGCGGCGGCAGGTACGACAGATGTTTGGTTATTATCTTCCTCAAAAAGTCGTCGATCGATTGGCCCGGGGTATTTCACATCTAAAACCCGGAGGACAACTGGTTTATGGCATTTGTCTTGCCACTGATGCGGAGCAATATACCGCGTTGTCGGAGAATATGCCTCCGGAAAAGTTGGCAGACTTAATGAATGAATATTACGAGGCTATATTCGGGCCGGTCAGGACACATGGCGGTATTATCTCCGATGTAAAGGGTGATGCGATGCTGGCGCTGTGGGCAAGTGCAACATTAGATCATAGGCTGCGTTCGCAGGCATGTCTGGCTGCTTTGGGGGTAAAGCACGCTGTAAAAGAATTTAACCGGGAAAACCCCGGATATTCATTGCCGACCCGTATCGGGATGCATTGCGGCAGCATATTACTTGGTAATGTGGGGGCGCTGGATCATTATGAATATCGTGCCGTTGGAGATATCGTGAACACCTCTACACGTATCGAAGGGATGAACAAGAATTTGGGCACGCAATTATTGGTATCTGAAGAAATCATCGAGGATCTTGACGAGTTTTTATCACGCAAGCTGGGAAAGTTTATCCTCACCGGAAAAACAAATCCAATAACGCTCTATGAACTTATCTGTGAAAAGGAAAAGGCGGAAGACACGTTATGTCAATTATGTGGCAAATTCGAGCAGGCATTGCGTGCCTTTAATAATCAAGAGTGGGATGAAGCCAGCGCCGGTTTCTCCGGCATAATCACAACTTATCAGGAGGATATACCCTCGCGTGTTTATCTTGCTCTATGTGAGCAATACCGGAATGTTCCGCCGCAAAGTGACTGGACCGGGATAGTGAATTTTCAGCAGCCGAAATAGGTTACATGTATGACCATAAACATACAAACAGCGGGACAATAAGAGTTGCTTGATATAGTATGTTTCCAGATTTAGAATGAGTATAAACTTCGCGCATGGCACCCGCAGTAATTCTTGTCAAATATAAGAATAATAAAATAACACTTTTATTGGCGTATCGTTTTATGAGAATTGCAAT